>Ga0105047_10018686_pt1 | contig 10729 bp, 11 predicted proteins | sample MAT04_FD_78384 | JGI IMG/M metagenome (GOLD analysis project Ga0105047, IMG submission 78384) | Freshwater microbial communities from Lake Fryxell liftoff mats and glacier meltwater in Antarctica - MAT-04 (megahit assembly) | ecosystem: Environmental > Aquatic > Freshwater > Ice > Liftoff...
CACCCAGTCTTCGTAGATCGTCTGGTCATAGGCCTCGACCGCCACCCCATCCGCGCAATGCGCGGGAATACACACAACGCCCTCGGCATCTCCCACCATCACGTCGCCCGGATAGATGGCAACGCCGCCACAGGCGATGGGCAGCTGGATATCCACCGCATGGTGGCGGATCAGGTTGGTGGGCGCCGAAGGCCGCTGGTGGTAGGCCGGCAGATGCAAGGACGCGATCTCCGGTGCATCGCGAAATCCGCCGTCGGTCACAACCCCGGCAGCGCCGCGGCGCATCAGTCGGGTCAACAACAGGCAGCCACTGGATGCCGCGGTGGCATCGCCTCGGCTGTCCATCACCAGCACCTGCCCGGCGGGACACTCCTCGATCGCGACCCGTTGCGGGTGGCTGCGGTCATTGAAGGCGTCGATGCCGTCCAGGTCTTCGCGCGCCGGAATGTAGCGCAACGTGAACGCACGCCCGACCATGTTGCCCGGGGGGCGACTGGCCAGGATCGGCCCTTGCAGGAAGGTGTTGTTCAGTCCCCGCTTGAACAGAACCGTGGTCAGCGTTGCGGCAGATACCCGCAGCAGACGGGGCAAGGTGAGATCATTCAATGGTGTCATGCTGGTTTGGCCGTGGTGAGTTGCACGCGCGGGCGGCGCGCCTGGGTCAGGATCGACTCGTGTTCGGTGCCGGCATTCCAGCCGCCGGTTGCGATGGCCAGGTTGCGTTCGCTGGGATGGTCTGCGACAAACGCCGTATCGATACCCACGCCCAGGCCCGGGCCCGTGGGTACGGCAATGCAACCGTCACGGGCCTGCAGCGCGGTGGTGATGGTACGGGCGCGTCCCGCCCATTCGGGCTGCAATCGTTCCAGGATCAGCCCGTTGGGAATTGCCGCCAGCAGATGCGTGGCGGCAAACTCCGCCACCGGTCCGAGCGAGCCCGAATGCGGCGCCAGCATCACCCCGCAGGCCTCGGCCATGGCCGCGAGTTTCTTCATCTGCGTGAGGCCACCGAAGCGGCCGGTGTCCGGCTGGACCACGTCGAGCAGGCTTGACTCCAGGAACGGGCGCATCTCGGCCAACGTGGCCAGTCGTTCGCCACCGGCCAGTGGCATGGCAAGCTTGTCGCGCACGCGTTTCCAGCCACCGATGTCGTCGGGCGCGACCGGCTCTTCGAGAAACAGCAGATGCAGGGGTTCGAGCTCACGGCCGATCGCGATCGCATCGCTGCAGGTCAACCACGGCGGGCCGTGCAGGTCGACCATCAGGTCGATCTCGGGTCCGACCGCGGCCCGGATCGCATGCGCGCGTTCCACGATCCGGCTTGTCCCGCCCACCTTGAGCGCACGCACGCCACTGGCCACGGCCGCCGTGGCGGCAGCGACATTGGACGCATGCACGTAATAGGGAACCTGCGCCCGGGTGGTGCCGCCCAGCAGGCGCGATACCGGCACACCCAGGGCCTGGGCCTGCAGGTCCCACAGGGCCATGTCGATCGCCGCGATCGCGCCCATGCCCACCACGCCGGTCTGTCCATGCCCCATCAGGGCCACCCGCATTTTCTGGCCGAGCCGCTCGATGTCATGCGCCGACTCCTGCACCAGGAGTTGCGCCATGTCTTGCACGGCGGCGGCGACGACACGTGGCCAACCCGAGCCTTCGCCCGTGCCGACCAGTCCCGCATCGGTCTCGATCGTCACGAAGAACCAGTTGCGGCCGGTGGCCAGCGCGCTCTTGCCGGTCGCCGACCACCCGGTTTCGCCGTGAGCGCCGGCCTGCATCAGATGTCCGTGGACGGCGGTGATCAACATGCCGCGGGCCCTGTCTCAGTCCCCGGATTCGCTGTAAGCAGCACGCGCATTCACTCCGGCTTGATCTGGTATTTCTGGATGAACGCACCCCAGCGGTCGAACTCTGCCAGATAGTGCTTCTGAAAGCTCTCCGGCTTGCTGTCGGTCACCAGATCCATGCCCAGCTTGTCGATGCGCTCGCGAAAGGCTGGCGCGGCGACGGCGGCGCCGATTGCTGCGTCTAGGCGGCTGATGACGGCCGCCGGCGTGCCGGAGCGCACGCCGATACCCTGCCAACCGCGCAACTCGACCTCCAGCGGCAGCCCGATGTCGGTGGCGCTTTTGGCAAGTGGCAGCGCAGCGGACTTCTTCTCCTGCATCAGCGATACGACCCGGATTTTCTTGGCGTCCAGCAGGCCTTGCATCGCACCCGAGGGCTGATCGAAGACCAGGTCCACTTCGCCACCGGCCAGCGCGGTCAACGCAGGCGCCCCGCCCTTGAAAGGGACATGGATGGTCGGCACCTTGGTTCCATTGGTGATCACGAAGGTGCCGAAATGGCCCGTGGTGCCGGGCCCGCCGGTGCCGATCGTGACACCATTGCCGTTTTTCTTGCCCAGCGCCACGATATCGGCGGCGTTGTATATCGGGCTGGCGGCATGGGTGAGCAACAGCACCGGCACGCTGGTCACCTGGCGAATCATCGTGAGGTCGGTCCTGGGGTTGTAGGACGCCTTGTTGAGATGGGGTCCGGTTGCCAATTGCAAACCAGCCGCCAGCAAGGTGTAGCCATCGGCCGGCGCCGTGACCACGGCCTGGGTGGCAATGGCTCCGCCCGCGCCAGCCTTGTTCTCGACATTCACCGGTTGACCCAGTTGCTTGGACATTTCCATCGCCAACGCCCGCATGACAGTGTCGAACGCGCCCCCGGCGCCAAAACCGACGACGATGGTGATCGGCTTCTCCGGATAGGCCTGTGCATGGGCCGAGTGGAGGGGCAAGACGGGCAGCAAGGCCAGTCCGATGGCGGCTAGACGGCGCTGCAGGAAGCGGGGTTGTTTTCGGTTTTTCATGGGTGTCTCCTTTTCAAGTGGATCGGGTGTTGCGGGGCGCCGACCTGGTCGGCGATTCTTGTTGCGGGATGCCGGCTCCGTCAGACACTGGCGGCACGCGCGGTGTCCGCGTGCGGCAGGCGTCCAGCAGGTCGAGGCGCGAAGAGTCGGTGTGCTGGAGCGAGGCGCGGGCTGCGGCGTCCTGGTCGTGCGCGGCAATGGCGTGCACCATGGCCCGGTGTTGTGCGATCACGACATCCAGGCGCCCTTCGCCATAACCGACCTGGAGTCGAAACGCATCGACCAGGCTGGACCGGCCCTGCAGCAATTCGGTTGCCATCGTGTTGCCGGCAATGGCATCGACAAAGCGGTGCAGATCCCGATTGGCCGACACACAACGGGATGCGTCGCCGCCCTGGGCTGCGTTCTCGTACGCGGCGCACAGTTCCATCATGCGATCAATCTGCCCTGCGGTGGCCAGGCGGGCCGCGTCGCGACTGAGCATGACCTGGATCGCACCACGCACCCGGTACAGGTGGTCGATGTAGGTCTCGTCGACCATCGGGATCACGGCGCCCCGGTTCATGCGCATGGCCACCACGCCCTCGCCCTGCAATTGCAGGAGTGCCTCGCGGACCGGATTGGCGCTGACCTGGTAGTACGCAGCCAGTTCGGCCAGCGTGATGTGGCTGCCCAGGCGCCAGACGCCAGCGACGATGTCGGCGCGCAGTTGTTCGCGCAGGCGCATGTAGGTGGGGGTGTTGATGGCCGGCATGGCAAAAATTCTACTTCATGCATTTAATTAAATGTAGAATTTTTTGCAGTTTCTCGAAAAGAGTTCAAATTTCCAACCCCCAACCTGCCTTACGGCCATCCACCCCATGCCTACCCTGCCGCCCATTCCCTTGCAAGAACAACGCATCCTGCTGACCGGCGCGGCCGGAAAGGTCGCACGCCGCCTGCGCGAGCCACTGGCTGGCGCATGCCGGGCCCTGGTGTGTACCGACCTGCTCGCGCTCGACGGGACGGCGTGGCCCAACGAAACCCGGACACGGTGTGATCTGACCGACCTCGATGCCGTGCTGCAGTTGACCGATGGCATCGATGCCATCGTTCATTTCGCGGGTTACCCGCGCGAGGCGGGCTGGGACACGCTGATTCCGGCCAACATCGTTGCGCTGACCCATCTGTGGGAAGCTGCGCTCCACCATGGCGTGCGCCGGATCGTTTACGCGAGCACCAACCATGTGGTGGGTTTTCATCCGGCCTCGCATCGCCTCGGGGTGGACGCCGAAACCAAGTGCGACTCGCGCTACGGGCTGACCAAGGCCTTTGCTGAAAGCACGGCCCGCTTCTATTACGAGAAATACGGCATCGCCTCACTCGGGCTGCGCATCGGGCGTTGTGAAGACCTGCCGCTGGACGCGCGCATGATGTCCACCTGGCTGCACCCGCATGACCTGGCGCAACTGGTGCTGATGGGCTTGACCGCCCCGATCCAGGCCGACATCCGGTATGGCATCTCGAACAACGCAGCGGCGATGTGCCACAACCCGGACACACCCGACCTTCCCTACGACCCGGCGCACCGCGCCGAGGACCATCCGGTTGCCACTGACGCGGGCCACGCCAAGGCATGGCGATTCCAGGGCGGTCCGTTCGCCGACGCGAACTATGTTGGCGACCCGGAGCGCGCGGCCAGATACTATCTGCGCAAACCGGTCGACTGACGCAGCGTCACGTTTTTGCTGACGCTCGCACCTGGCGAATCCAGGGGTGGTCGGGTGCGGATCGCGCCGACGCCCGGCCCCCGGGCCCCTATCACTCCACCTTGATGTTGGCCTCCTTGACGGTGCGCGTGTATTGCACGGTCTCGGCCGCCAGAAATTTGGCAAACTCCGCCGTGCTATTGCCCACCGGATCGGCGCCCATGGTGGTGAACCGTTCGACCAGGTCCTTGTCGTGAATGAATTTCGCAATCGCGCCCTGGATCCGTGCGATCACCGCGGGGGGTGTCCCGGCAGGGGCCATCAGGCCGTTCCAGCTGTCGGCCTCGAAGCCGGGCACGACCTCGGCGACTGGCGCCAGATCGGGCGCCATCGGGCTGCGGTCCGGGCTCGACACCGCCAGCCCGACCAGCCGCCCCGAACGCATGTGCGGCATGGCGGTCACGGCGGTATCGAACATCAGGTCAACGTTGTCACCGAGCAGGGCTTGCAGGGCCGGTGCACTGCCATTGAACGGCACGTGCAGCACGTCGATTCCCGCCTTGAGCTTGAGTTGTTCGACGGCCAGTCCACCGCTGGTCACGGTACCGAACGACGCGAAGTTGATCTTGCCCGGTGATGCCTTGGCCTTCTGCACCAGTTCCGCCATGTTCTTCACGCCCAGGCCGGGTCGGGCGACCAGGAACAGCGGGTACTTGGCGACCATGCTGATCGGCAGGAGGTCCTTGGCCGGGTCATAGGTGATCTTGCCAGCCATCGTCGACGGTGCCAACGTGACGGCGGTAGGCGAAGCAAGCAGCAAGGTATAACCGTCGGCGGGCGCGCGCGCAGTCAGCGATGCCGCCAGGGTGCCTGCGGCGCCGGGCCGGTTCTCGATGACCACCGGCACGCCCAGAGCCGGGCCGAGCTTGTTGCCGATCAGGCGCGCCATCACGTCCGATGCCCCGCCGGCCGGGAACCCGACCAGGATCTTGATCGGGCGGCTGGGCCAGGCGTCGGCCTGGCTCCACGCGCTGGTAGTGCCAATCACCGACGTCAGCACTGCTGCGCTGGTCCATTGCAGGAAAGTCTTGAACTTGAACATGGTTTCTCCTCGTTGAAATAGTGGAACGGTTGCGGCTCAGAAATAGCCGCCCTTGCGCGTGATCTCTTCGATCGACTGGCCCTCCTCGACCCATGAGAAGATCTTCTTCTCGTTCGCCACGACCTCCTCGGCCCGCAGCAACACGGCGACCGCCAATTCGCGGGGAATCGCCACCGCGCCATCGGCATCGCCCAGAATCACATCCCCAGGACGCACGAAGACGTCGCCAATCTGCACCGGAATCTGGTAATGCGTGATCATGGTCCGACCCAGCGCTCCATTCGGGCTGCGAAACCGGTAGAACACCGGAAAGTCCTTGTCCAGGATTTGCTGGGTGTCGCGGATGCCGCCATCGACCAACGCGGCGCGAACGCCCTTGCGACTGACAGTTGCGGTCATCACGCCGCCCCAGAGGGTTGCACGTGCATCTCCCGATGTGTCCCAGACCACGAAAGCATCGGCATGCAGATCGTCGAGCATCCGGCCGCGGAAATCCAGTTCGCCGGTGATGATGGTGTTGGGCGCACTCTTGATCGTGAAGGCAATGCCGGCCACCGTGCGATTCGGACGCAATGGCAGCAAGTGGCCCGGAAACGCCTGATCCATCAGGCAGTGCTCACGCATCACATCGCAGACGACAGCGGCCTGCACCTTCTCGTAACGCGCGAGCAACTCGCCAGTCGCCATCCCCATGTCGTCGACGGGCTTTGCCTCGCGCTGCGCCGTCAATTTGTCCACGTTCATCATGCCCGGCATGCGCTCGGATGGCGTTTTTGTGGTGCTTTTCGTCATCAAACTGGCTCCTCGTAGAAGTATCACATATGAGACTAGTATCGTCTGTGATTCAATATAACATCACCACATGCCGCGTCAAGCCACTCCCTCATCGGATTCATCCGCACCCGCCGTCGAGCGCGCCATCGACATCCTGCAATCGATCGGTGCGAACCGGGAGGGCCTCGGCGTACAGACACTCGCAGCCAGCACAGGGACTCCCAGGGCCACGCTTTACCGCATACTGAAGGTTCTGCAGGCACGGGGACTCGTGCAGCAGGCCGACGGACAAGCCGGGCTGTACAAGCTGGGGCCGGCATTGGCGATGCTGGCAGGGGCGGCACCGCCGCCGCGCGATCTGGTCGAGCTTGCCAGGCCCGTCATGCAACGCCTTGCATTCAGCGCGCGCGAAACCGTCAAGCTGGTCGTCATCGACGGCATGGACGCACTCACTTTGGCAGTCGCCGATGCGGGACTGGAAGCCTGTGTCACCGCACGCATGGGTACCCGGATGCCTTTGCACATCGGTGTTTCACAACGCTTGTTGCTGGCCCATCTTCCAGCACAGCAGGTGCGTCAGCTACTGGCCCGGCCCCTTGAACGACGCACCCCCAGAACCATCACCGACCCTGCGGCGTTGCGCGCCAGCCTGGAGACGCTGCGCCGGGTCGACTCGGCGCAAGGACAGTCGGAGGGCATTCCCGGCGTTGGCGCTGCGGCAGCGCTTCTGCGCGGATCGCAGGATGAAGTACTGGGTGCGCTTGTCGCGGTGTACATCCACACAGGCAAGTCCGCCGTGCAACTCGCGACACTCCGAGATGGCGTGGTGCATGCGGCAAATGAGATTTCCTCATGGCAGTACATGATCCATCCGGCCCGGTCCGATGCTGGAGCGCACTCCTAAAATGCCCCCATGCACACCACCCGCATCATCGCCGTGCGCCATGGCGAAACCGACTGGAACGTCGGTGCACGCATTCAGGGCCAACAGGACATACCGCTCAACGACAAGGGCCGCTGGCAGGCCGCGCGTGCGGCGCAGGTATTGGCAAACGGGGCTGAATCCGTAGCCGCAATCTACAGTAGCGACCTGGCCCGTGCGCATGAAACCGCCCGTAGCATCGCCTGTGCGCTTGGCATCGACGTTCGCACGGACATGCGCTTGCGCGAACGCGGATTCGGCAGCTTCGAGGGCAAGACATTCGTCGAACTCGAGCATTCGTATCCGGACCAGACAGCGCGCTGGCGCGTGCGCGATCCGCAATGGGCGCCGCCGCACGGAGAGTCGCTGGTCGTCCTGGAAGAACGGGTAAGGGCCGCGACCGACCATCTTGCAGCGCAACACGTCGGCGAACTGATCGTGCTGGTGGCCCATGGCGGCGTGCTCGACATGATGTACCGCATTGCCACCCGGCAGGCGGTCAACGCACCGCGCACCTGGGAGCTGGGCAATGCCAGCATCAACCGCCTGTTGTGGTCGCCGCAGGGCCTGAGCATGGTCGGCTGGTCCGACACCCGCCATCTCGAAGCGGGCTGGCGCGACGAGGCGACTGCCTGAGAGCGCCCCCAACCCTGCCTTCGCCCGGCCCCGAGGGGGTGCGAGCAAACTTCGGGCGGCCCGATGTTTCTTCATCTGCGCGAACGCCGTCGCAATGCCAAAAATATGCAATGGCACTGGAGCCGCTACCACCGATTCATTACAATTTACTCATTTGTAAGGACTCAGCCATGTCGGAATCAACCGTCACAGCCAAAGGCCAGACAACCGTGCCGGCAGAAGTCAGAGATTGCATTGGCGCCTGCGCCGGCACCCGGCTTGTCTGGCACCCCTTGCCAGACGGAAGCGTGCTGGTGCGCGCCAAGAGCAAGTCCATCCTGGACCTTGCCGGCACCATGAAGCCGCCCAGCGGCAAGCACCTTCGCACCGCCGACATGGACCCTTGGCGCTGATGGCTGCCCTGGATACCAATGTACTGGTTCGATTGCTGGTCGAAGACGACGCGAGTCAATCAGCGCAAGCCAACGCGCTGTTGGCGAGATGCATTCGCGAGGGGCAGTCGCTGTTCGTGCCGATCACCGTGGCGCTGGAACTGGAGTGGGTATTGAGGTCCGCATACGGCTTCACCAAGCCGGAGGTGATCCAGGCCCTGTCGCAGTTGCTGTCGGCGAGCGAGTTGTCATTTGAATCCGAATCCGCCCTGGAGTTGGCTTTGCACCTGTACCGCCAGACCACGGCAGACTTTGCCGACTGCCTGCACACTGCCCTGGCGGATCGTGCTGGTGAGCCGCCCTTGTGGACGTTCGACAAAGCTGCTTCCAAGGTTCAAGGGGCCGGCCAGCTGGGTCCATGACCCGGCGGGTGCCTGGCCAGGTGTACCAGGTGCCGCGACGCCAGGCCCGAGACGTGCCGGTCAAGGTTGCGACGCCGTCACCGGCTCATCACGCGCAATCGCCCCATCAACCAGTTCCACCACCCGGTCACAGCGCGCGGCCAGCCGCGGGTCGTGGGTGACGATGACGAACGAGGTGCTGCGCTCGCGGTGCATGCGCCGCAACTCCTGGAACACCTCGTCCGAGGATGCGGTATCGAGGTTGCCGGTCGGCTCGTCGGCCAGCACCACTGGCGGGTCGAACACCAGCGCACGGGCGATCGCCACGCGTTGCTGCATGCCGCCAGACAACTCCGACGGGCGCTTGTCCATGGCGTCGGACAGGCCCACGGTCGCCAGCAGCTCGCGCGCGCGCTCAAGCTGCTGCCGGCTGACACGGCCCTCGCGGATCAGCCCTGGCATGGTGACGTTCTCCAGCGCGGTGAACGCCGGCAGCAGATGGTGGAACTGGAACACGAAGCCGAGCGTGTCGCGCCGCAGCATCGTCAGCGCCCGGTCGTCGAGCGACGCCACGGCCGTGCCGTTGATCCGGTAACTGCCCGAGGTCATGCGTTCAAGCAGGCCGACGATGTTCAGCAAGGTACTTTTGCCCGAGCCCGAAGGCCCGATCAGCGCCACGAACTCGCCCCGGTCGATCGACAGCGACAGGCCGTGCAGCACCTCGGCCTCGCTTGGCAGGCCGATGTTGTAGGACTTGTGCGCATCGACCAGTTCGATCAGGTGGCCACTTTGCGCGGCGGCAGCTGCGTCGTGTGCCACGCGTCAGCACCGCCCGGCCGTTGCGAAGGTACCGACAGCGCCCCTGGGTGGCAGCGAGGGCAGAGCGCGTGGAGGCCGCATTTCTAGATCCGGATCGCCTGGGCCGGGTCCATCGCGGCCGCCCTTCGCGCCGGCGCGATCGCCGCCAGCACGCCACACACGCTGGCCACCAGCGCGACCTGCAGCGCCAGCGACGCCGGCAGCGTGATGAGAAACAGCGGCTGCCCGTCCGCGCCCCGCACGAAGGCGGTGAACAGGAAAATCATCAACAGCGCCAGCCCCAGCCCCAGCACCGAACCAGCCGCTCCCACGATGCCGCCTTGCACCAGGAACACCCGCACCATCTGGCCACGGGTTGCGCCCATGGCGCGCAAAATGCCGATCTCGCGGCGTTTTTGCACCACCGACACCACCAGCACACTGGCAATGCCCAGCACCACGACGACCAGCACAATGGCACGGATCAGGCCGGTGCTGACCGACTGCGCGTTCAGCGCCGACACCAGTTGGGCATTCGTCTCCTGCCAGCTCTCGACCTTGTACGGGAACTGGCGCCGCATGTCACCGGCGATGTCCTTCGCCGCCCAGACGTCGCTCAAGGTCAGGTCCAGGCTGGTTGCACCACCGGGCAGGCCGAGCAGGCTTTGCGCCAGCCGCAGCGGCACGATGACGGTGCGCCGGTTCAGTTCGCGCACACCCAGATCGACCAGTGCGGTCACCCGCACCGTCTCGCTGACGGTACCGGTCAGCACCGTGAGCCGGTCGCCCGGGCGCAGCCCCAGGTCGGACGCCAGCTCGATGCCGATGATGCCCTCGCCCGGCTCGAGCCGGGCGCTGCCCGCCACCACCTTCTCGCGCAGCTTCACCACCCGGTCGTAACGGTCCAGGTCCACTCCGGACAAGGCAATCGACTGCGTCGCCTCGCCCCGGATGGCCAATCCGCCACCGGCGACGATCGGTGACACCGCGGCCACACCCGGCCATTGCTCCAGCAGCGGCAGCAACGACTGCCAGTTCGACACCGAGCGCAGGCGCTGGGCCTTGGCCTGCACGTCGCTGAACACGACGTCGCCGGGCTCGTTGCGGCGCGCCGGCGTCACGACATCGTCGCGCGACTGCAGCGTCACATGGGGTTGCCCGCCCAGCGTCTTGTTGA
>Ga0105047_10018687_pt1 | contig 10729 bp, 13 predicted proteins | sample MAT04_FD_78384 | JGI IMG/M metagenome (GOLD analysis project Ga0105047, IMG submission 78384) | Freshwater microbial communities from Lake Fryxell liftoff mats and glacier meltwater in Antarctica - MAT-04 (megahit assembly) | ecosystem: Environmental > Aquatic > Freshwater > Ice > Liftoff...
AGTACGTGCTCAGCTCGCGCACCGCGTCGACGACGTTGTGCGTCTGCGGCAGCACTTCCTTCTCCAGGATCGGTGAGAAGGGGATGGGGCAGTCGGCCGTGGCGACGCGGCGCACCGGAGCGTCGAGCGTCTCGAACAGCTCCTCCATGATCCGCGCGCTGATCTCAGCGCCGAAGCCACCGGTCTTGGTGTCCTCGTACAGCACGAGCGCCTTGCTCGTCTTGGTGACACTCGTGGCGATTGCCTCGAAGTCGAGTGGCGAGATCGTGCGCATGTCGAGCACCTCGCAGTCGATGCCCTCACCGGCGAGCTGCTCGGCCGCCTCCATCGCGACGTGCACCATGGCACTCCACGCGATGATGGTGATGTCCGCGCCCTCGCGCGCCATGCGCGCCTTGCCAAACGGCACGGTGTAGTTGCCCTCGGGCACCTCGCCCTTGATGCGGCGGTACAGGTGCTTGTGCTCGAAAAAGAGCACCGGGTTGGGGTCGCGGATCGCCTCGATCATCATGCCCTTGGCATCCTCGGGCGTCGCCGGCAGCACGACCTTGAGGCCGGGCACGTGCGCGAAGTAGCCGTCGTACATCTGCGAGTGGAACGGGCCACCCGAGAAGCCGCCGCCGCAGGGCAGGCGCACCGTCATGGGGATGGGGGTGCCCATGCGGTAGTACTGCTTGGCGCTCACCGTGGTGAGGTGGTCCCAGGCGCAGGAGACGAAGTCCGCGAACTGCATCTCGGCCACCGGGCGCATGCCGCCGAGCGCCGCACCGGTGCACGCACCGACGATGGCGGTCTCAGACAGCGGTGAGTCGATGACGCGCCACTCGCCAAACTCCTTCTGGAACCCGTCGGTCACCTTGAAGGCGCCACCGAAGTTGCCGATGTCCTCACCGATGAGAAAGACACGCTCGTCGCGCTTCATCTCCTCGCGGAGGCCGTCGCTGATCGCCTGCAGGTAGGTCATCTGTGCCATGGTGGTGCTCCTCGCAAAAAGTCCGTGTCAGTCGCTCGTGTCTGTCGCCCTTCACCTATCAGTGATGGGGATTCTCGAGCTCCTCGGGGCTGGCGTAGACGCCGGTGGTGGCGGTACTGGGGTCAGGCTCAGGGCTGGCCTCAGCTTTCTCGAGCTGCTCGAGCAGGTGACGCTTCACACCCGAGCGGATGCCCTCGTCCTCGTCCTCGCTCATGCCGCTCTCAAGCAGAAACGCGCGCATCTTCTCGATCGGGTCCTTCTTGGCCCAGGTCTCGAAGTCTTCCTTGGGCACGTAGTACGCGTCGTCGTGGACCGCGTGACCTTCCATGCGCAGGGTGACCGCCTCCACGACGGTCGGGCCGCCGCCGGAGATGGCCTTGTCGCGCGCGGCCTTCACGGCCTCGTACACGGCGAGCGCATCGGTGCCGTCGACGATGACGTTCTCGATGCCGTACCCCTTGGCGCGGTCGGACGGGTTCTCGGTGTTGTAGCCGAGGTTGCCCGGGGTCGAGTAGGCCCACTGGTTGTTGTCCATGATGAACACGACCGGGAGCTTGCGGACCGCCGCGAGGTTCACGCCCTCGTGGAAATCGCCGCGCGCCGAGGCGCCGTCACCGCACCACGCGAATGCGCAGCGGTCGGCCTCGCCCTTGATCTTGTAGGTGAGCGCGAGGCCCACGGCCACCGGCAGCATGGCCGGCAGGTGCGAGACCATGCCGACGATGTTGAGCTTCATGTCGCCGATGTGCACGTTGCCGTCGCGGCCACGGGTGGGTCCACCCTCACGCGCCATGTACTGGGCGAAGATGCGCCATGGCTCGAGGCCGCGCTGCACGTGCACGCCCATGTCGCGCTGGAGGGGGCACAGGTGGTCCTGCGGCTTGGTAGCGGTCGCCACACCGACGGCCGCGCCCTCGTTGCCACGCCCGGTGTAGAACGAGCCCGGGATCTTGCCCTGACGGAACAGGATATGACCGCGCTCCTCGATGCCACGCGTGGTGAGCATGTCGCGGTACATCGTGATCGCGTCCTCGCGATCGAGACCGAGTTCACGCAGTCGCGACTTGGGGTTAGTCGCGTCCGAAGCGGCGGTGGCCATGGGGCGGTGCTCCTTGGGGGATGACGAAGGGGGTGATGCACGACCCGGGATCCACGCGCTGACGGGGGAATGTCGCGCACGTGCGGGCCGGCGCCGAATCTATCGCAACTCCCTGATCCGCGCGACGAGATTCCGCGCATCGGCGGCCGAGTGGACCACCACGGCACGGCCGGCAGCGTGTTCGGCGATGCGCGCTCGTATCGTCGGAAGGTGACGTCGATTGAACCATGCCACGTAGCCCCAAAACGCGAATGTGCTCCTGCGCCATGGCGCCTCGACGCACCCGGGCGCCATGTCTGGACGCGTTCGGCCGCGATCGCGCCACGTGCGCCGCATGACGCGCCACAGCGAGACGCGTGCGGGAACGATGAGCAGCACCACGAGATCTGCGCGCTCGAGCCGTCGGGCCATGGTGTTGCCGTAGTTGCCGTCGATCAGCCAAGTGGGCTCGGCGATGAGCTGCTCGTGCCGGGGGATCCAGTGTTCGCGGGGCGTCTGCACCCAACCTGGCTGCCAGTACTCGCGATCCAGGTGGATGAGCGGAAGTCCCAGAGCAGGCGCAAGTTGCGCCGCGAGCGTCGACTTGCCCGCTCCACAGCATCCAATGATCGCCACACGGCGCGGCGCGCATGGCAGATGGCTGAGGTCGGCGATGTGCACGTGAACATTCTCGCACAGCCGCTGAATCCGGGATGAAGAAGAACGACAGGCCCCGGAAAACCGGGACCTGTCGCCTGCGAGGGAGGGATGTTGCGATGTTCGGGCGCGCCGACCTGGACCGTCAGGAGGGAGCGGCGCGCCGTGGTGCTGGTGTTGCTTGGGGGAGGAACGGTCCGGTGGCGCCGCCCGAGGGCGTGACCTTCGCCAACCGATCCGAACACTGTGTGGGGGCAAGGCCCCCGGCGGGCGTGGCTCAGCCCTTCCAACGCGTGGCGTTGGGAACGACCTTGCGCTTGAGCTTGAGCTTCATGCCCGGGTCGACGTTCTGACCCATGCTCGGATTGAGCTTTCGGATCTCCGCCTCTGTCGTGTAGAAGCGCTTGGCGAGCATGGCCACCGTGTCGCCCTTCTTGGTGGTGTAGGAGCCGAAGCTGCCACCCGTCTTGGACGTGGTTCCCGTGCGAGCGATGATCCAGCTCTTGTACTTGGGCACCACCGCTGCGGGTTCAGGGGCAGGCGCGTCGCCGGTACCCGGGTTCGCCGGGTCGCCCGGAGGCGGCGTCTGCGCCTGCTGCGCGGCGAGCGCCTCGGCGTACTCGGCCTGCGCCGCCTTCGCCTTCTTCATGCCGCTCACGACACCGACGATACCGCCGACCACGGCACCAACTGCTGCAGTGATCAGGAAACCCTGGATACCGCTGCGTCCGAGCATGGGGATCACGCTCTTGATGATGGGGATCTTCCCCAGGAATCCGAGCAGACCCTTGCCTACGGGTGGCACGCCGACCGGCATGTGCCCCATGAACTTCGTCAAGAAGCCGATCCTGCCGAGCAGCGGCGCTGCGCTCTTGAGGCCCATCGTCACCGATGCACCCGTCATCGCACCCTTGAGCACCGAATGCAAGATGATCTTGGACGAGCTGGGCGGTGGCTGTACACCGGCAGCGCCGGCGGCAGCGTCACCGGCAGCTCCCGCCGTGGCGGCTGTGCCGGCTGGTGCGGCAGCCGCTGCGGCAGCGGCACTGGCGGGTGCGACGGCAGCGGGTGCGGCGTTCACCGAGCCCTGCATCGCCAGCGTCTGCTGGGTCCGCATGTTGGACATCTCGGCTGCTGGATTGAATGCCATGACGGTCATCGTGTGCTCCTCCGTGGTACTCCGAGCCCCCCGCCGTTCCTCCAAGTTCAGCGGGATGTTCTCGGTGTGCACCAGGTCATCCGGTCAGCGCTCGATCCCGTCGGCAGGATCCTGAGGTCAAGGGCCTGGGTGGGCCACGGCGAGGCCAGGGGCGGCCGCACCCCGCGCGGTCCCGGTCCGAGGGCGCAGCAAGGCCGCGTTGGCGCAGGGACGTGGATCCGGCTCGATCCGTGCCGCCAGCTCGGCGGCCACGAGACGGCGGCCACGCGTGTCAGCCGTGGTCGCTGGCCCGCCACGCCTCGAGCGACGCGGGCAGCTCGGGTGAGATCGGATCGAGGTCGAGCGCGCGTGCAACATCTCCACCATCGATGCGACCACCGTCGCGATCGAGTACCGCCACCTTCACGTACGCACGCGCAGCGAGCGCACCATCGCCTCGCTCGAACACCTGCTCGAAAAAGCACCAGCCATCCGCCCACCCCACGTAGCGTGTGACGAGGGTGTAGCGCGACCATAGGCGCAGCTCGCGACGGAACCGGATGGTTTCCCCTGCCGCAACCACGTGCCAGCCCCGCTCACGGAACACCCGCTTGAGCCCGCACCTCGCCGCGACGTCAGTGCGGCCGATGTCCATGAGCGACAGGTAGCGACCGTTGTTGATGTGGAGGTTGATGTCGCAGTCAGTCGCGTGCACGCGCATCCGTACGCGCGACTCGTCGAGCAGGCCAAGCTGAGGCTTGCGCGCGGCGAGCAGGCCTGCGAGCGGGGAGCGGATGCCGAGGACCAGCGGCACGTCAGCGCATCAGGACTGCGACGAGCCTGGGCCGTCCGGAGCAGGCTCCTGGGCGGGTTTGGAGCGTGGCACGCGCTTGGGGCGGTGAATGCGCACGCCGTTCACCTCAGGCGCGCGCAGGGCCTCGCCACACTCATCGCACTCGACAGCCATCACGCTGAGGATGTCGACGCCGCATGACGGACACGCATTGATGACCTCGCCCTCGCACGTGGGGCACTCCGTGGGTGCCTCGACGACACCGGGGTAGTAGCGACGGGCCCAGCCGCAGTTCACGCAGAAGCAGGCGCGGTCGCCGAGCTCGGTGTTGCGGTTCGAGGTGCGCTGGGTCGATTCGCTCATCGCCGAGATCATAGTCCCTCACGAACGAGTGAGGCGCTCCGCGTGAACGGAGCGCCTCGGCCTCACGTAACTGTCTCGGAGCCGACGCGGGTCAGCGCGCTGCGGCGACATCCGTATCGTCGATGCGCTGCTGCTCAGCGAGGTACTGCTTGAGCTGATCCACCTGGCTTTGCAATCGCTGGATGAAGTTCGCGAGCTGCGCCTTGGACATAGTGGCTGCAGGGGCGGCACCAATGCCGGCCTGCGCCGGAGCGATCGCGGACGCGTCGGACCGCTCGGCTGTTGCGACCGGGGTCGAAGGTTGCCCGACCGTGCCGGCCGACCCGCCGCCACCCTTGGAGGCTTGGAGCGCCGGAGCGACCCCTGGATCCACCGCGACGTTCGGGTTGAGTGCGACGCCGGCTGCACCGGAGCCCACGGCTACGGTGCCCTGGGTCGGCAGCGGACTCTGCTGGGCATTGGCCGACGGATCAACGACCGCCGGCATCTGGCCCTGTGCCATCGCGGTGGCCTGCTGCTGCTGGGTCACCGCCGCGCCCTGTTGCACCACCTGCCCCGTCGTGAGATCGATCATCTGCGTGATGCCCGTTGCGGGATCGGTCACCGATGCGATGTTCGGTCCAGCCTGCTTGGCGCTCCCGGCGCCCGACTGCGTGCCGGTCTGCGTGCTGCTGCCCTGCGTGGCCTGCTCAGCCGCCATCATCGGGATGAGCTGCTGGACGTTGCCGGATTGCAGCACCTGCTTGATATTCGGATCCTGGCTTTGCACGCCGAGCGCCGCCATCGTCGCCTCGTTCTCCGTCTTGATCGACTTCATCTTCGACCAGTTGGAGAACATGCCCATCGCTGCGCCGCTGAGCGCACCCATGATGCCGCCGAGCACGGGTCCACCAGGCAGGATGAACCCAAACACCGCGCCAGCAGCGCCACCGACAAACGCCTTCTTGAGCACGCCGTCGAAGAGTCCGACGCTGCCGTCGCCCTTCGGTCCGGGTACCGCCTGCGTGGGGCCAGTGGTGCCACCTGCGGCGGCACCGCCGGTGAGGCCACCAGTGAGATTGCTGAGGAAGCCGCCACCACTGGTGTGGCCGGCCTGGACTGCTGCGAAGGGGGGAATGACAGTCATGCTGGTGAGGTGCTCCACGTTGGGGTTGTTCACCGTTCCCCCGTCTATCGGGCAATTGCGGCCACCGTGTTGCACGATGCGGCCACGCGCTGGCCAGCCGAGGCCACGGACCGGCCGAGAATCCCTGATTGGCGGGCGTGTGCGCGACAAAAGGCCACGCGTATGGGCGTTGGTCGTCGCCGGGACAGGCCGCGCGCTGACACGCACCAGCGCTGCCATTCGACACTCAGGAGCAGGGCCGCGTACCGCAGGCCCGCGTGCGGTTCGGGGGAACGCATGACACTGGGAACCACCATCACTGAGCGGGCATCGCGTCTGCTCGCTGCCGCAGACCGGTTCGACGTCGCCGCCGGCCATCTGGGGTCGGCCATCACCGAGCTCGACGCGACCGCTCCATTTCTCACCGTGGGTCCGAGCGGCTTCTTCCGGGCTCAGCACCTCATCTCTCAGGCGCCACAGGAGTACGCCGTCGCCCTCGGTCGCGCACATACGTGGATGGAGCAGGCTGCGACGCAGGCACGCGAGGCCGACGACCTGCTGCGTGCGGGTGACGAGGTGCTCACCTGGAACCGGGGGTTCGCCACCGAAGCCCTCGAGCTGACGAGCGAACGCCGCGACTGGGTACTCACCCGTAGCCACGTGACGATCGATGCCCGGATGACCGAGGACGTCGACGCTGCGCAACAGGCGTTTGACCACGCCATCGACTTCGCCCACGATCGTCCTGGCAAGGTCACGATCAGGGCCAAGGCGGCGATCTATGACAACCGTCTCGATCTCGCGGACGACGCCGGTGGCCTCGTCACGTCGATGAGCAGACGCCTTCGCGAAACATCCGCTGGCGCAAATCGCCCACGCGCGATCTCGAGCATCCCGCACGCGCAATCCACCGCCGAGACGCTCCTCTTCGAGCGAGCGGTTCCGCGACGTGCGCAGTTCGAGCAGGCGGCCGAGCAGCTTCGCAATCATGCGAAAAAGCTCTTCGTGAACGAGGCGCGGAGCTCGCTCCAGGCGCCGATGGATGCGATCCTCGCGCACGAAGCGGAGCTCCAGCGCGTCACTGCTGACGTCATCTCCGAAGCGCGCGCGTCCGCACGGGCGGAGTTCGCCGCGCAGGTCCGCGAGCGAGTGGATGGTCACGCAGCGGCGGTACGTACGCTCACGAGCTGATCTTGCTCAGGCGCCGATGATCTCGCTGAAGCTGATGATCGTCACGGTGTCGTCGATCGATACCTCGCGGTTGTAGAGCTGCGAGAGGAACTGCTGCGAGTCCTCGGTGCGACGGAACTCGGGGTTGTCGTGCTCGATGTCGCGCGGGGAGAGCTCGCCCAACTTGCAGACGTGGACCTTGTCGATCACGGCATGAAAGAGCAGCTCGCGCGGACCGAAGCGGTGCCCGATGAGCACCATCACGACCTCGCCCTTCGTGTACTTCGCGGCCTTGTCGCCGAGACGGATCGTTGCCGTCTTACGACGGTGGCGAAGCTGGTCAGCGAAGACGGGCGAGTAGAAGTTGAGCGCGAGCACGGCGGAATCCCCTCTGGATCGTAACTCGGCGAGACTAGCAGACGCCCCCGCGCAGCTTCTCGGGCGCATACACGTGTGAGACACGCGGCCTGTGCACCCCGATATTCAGGCGTCGAGGCCGCTCGGGGGAGCGGAGGAGTGGAACTCGTGGATCTCAGGGCGACAGCCAGCGCGTCGATCGGTCGCGCCATCGTGGGTGAGGGTGCGCCCGCCTTAGTGCTGCTCGACGTCTTGGGGGCCGGCGGCGGGCACGTGTCGATGGAGCTCATGCACATGAGCGGTGAGCACTCGTTCGCGGCGCTGCGGCGCGGCCTGGAGAGCGGCGGTTCCTTCAGTTTCCTGAGCTCACCCCTCCATCACCCTGTAACGTTCGCGCTCGAGAACGGGTTCGCGCTCGAGCGTGCGGCCGGGCGTTTTGAGGTGGTCGCGTTCGAACCGATGGCCCGCGCAGCGGGAGCGCCCGGGTCGTGGATGCACTCCAAGCTCATCACCTGATCGGCGGATGGCGTCGATCGATCGTGGTTCACCAACGTCGTATCGAGCCGCACTCGCGAACTCACCGACACATTCATTGAACTTGAAGGAGCCACTGGGGTCGCAGCGGCTCGCGTGCAGCACCAGACACATCCCGATCGACTCGGCGGGCTGGGCGCAGCGATCAACGATGCGTCCCGCGCGGGGCTGCTGCTCAACGATCCCATCACCCGTGCGCGGCGCGTGAGCGACTTCACTGCATCGATGCTCGCAGACGCGCGCACCAGCGTCCGATGGCTGACGAAGGGCTTCGATGATGAGGTGACAGCTCGGAGCCTCGCCTCGGCAGGCTCGAGGGGAGTCGACACGCGCCTGGTGTCCAGCGCTGTTGGGCGCGAGAGCGCAGACATGCTCCGCTCGAGCGACGCAGCGGTCGTACTCGCGCCGGCCCACGCGCAGCCATCCCGCATCAACCTACTCGTGGTGGATGACGAGGTGGGCCTGCTCTCGACGAGCTATCCGATCTCGAGCGTGCTGCACCCGGGCGCGAACGGATCCACGGCCGGCCGTGAGAGTGCACTCGTCCTGCGCGGCGACGCCTTGCGGCAAGTTGTCGACGGCGCCAGGAGCACACCACCGGGAGCCGCAGCGTTCGGCCCACGTGATCGAGCAGCACCATCGGCGGTGACAGGATTCCGACTGCTCGGCAGCTCGGGCAGATACCCGCTCACCATCATCGATCACGTGCACTGACCCAAGACGAAGAACGAGGGGGCCGGCACGAATGCCAACCCCCTCGCGTCACATGTTCGATTCAGCTGGATCAGCCGAAGTCGTAGCGGACCGCATCGCTGCCGGTGTAGCCGACGTTGAGGTAGTCCACGTTGGCGGCGAATCCGGCCCACATGGCATGATCAGATCAGGCTGAGCGCGCGTCACGGGTCGCCAGAATCTCCGCGGCCCGTAGTGCGAGCTCGCGCTCGCCGGGGTACGTGAGCTGATCCTGGGCCGCTTCCAGGTCGAACCAGCCGACCTCCTCGACCTCGCCGTGTTGTGGCATCGGCGAGCCCGACTGCCAGCGCAGCAGGAAGAACGTGACCGTCTTGTGGATGCGCGTGCCGTCAGCGCGGAACCAGTAATCGACGTCTCCGAGCAGTTCGTCGAGCTGGGTGCGCAGGCCTGTTTCCTCGCGTACTTCGCGCACAGCGGCCTCCTCGGCGGTCTCACGACCGTCAAGATGCCCCTTCGGGAGCGCCCAGACGTCGCGCCGCCCGTAAGGACGAATCGCGGCGAACTGCCACGTCCCTCGGAAGCGACGCACGACCACTCCCCCTGCTGAGTGTTCCTTGCGCATCACTTCGAGTATGGACCTGCTGACGGGAAGGGAAACTCGAGCACGGCGGCTAACGATCAGATCCAAAGCTGGCACTCTCTACCCACGAGTGCCAGTTGTCGGTTGCGAAGCCCTTCGCAGCGCGCTACGATCCCTGCGGATCGGCACTCTCCCTCAACGAGTGCCAAACACGACACGAAGGAACGTAGATGAATCTGAAGCCGCTGGGCGATCGTGTGATCGTCGAGATCGTGGAAGAGGACGAGGTCACCGTGAGTGGCATCGTGCTCCCCGATTCCGCCAAGGAAAAGCCGCAGCGCGGCAAGGTGCTCGCAGTGGGCTCCGGCCGCTGGGAGAACGGTACCCGCATCGCCCTCGAGGTCGAGGTCGGCGACGAGGTCCTGTACAGCAAGTACGGCGGCACCGAGGTCAAGGCCGACGGCGACGAGTACCTGATCCTGCGCGAGAGCGACATCCTCGCCGTGTGGACCAAGGTCCCCGCCAACGCGTGAGCCCTTCGGGCCCATGCACCATCCACCCATTCTGAAGGAGAGCTCTCATGGCTCATAAGGAACTGCAGTTCAACGAGGAAGCGCGACGCTCCCTCGAGCGCGGCGTCAACAAGCTCGCCGATGCCGTCAAGGTCACGCTCGGCCCGAAGGGTCGCTACGTCGTGCTCGACAAGAAGTTCGGCGCGCCGACGATCACCAACGACGGTGTGACCATCGCTCGTGAGATCGAGGTCGAGGACCCGTTCGAGAACCAGGGCGCCCAGCTCGTGCGCGAGGTGGCTACCGCCACCAACGACGTTGCCGGTGACGGCACGACGACCGCCACGGTGCTCGCCCAGGCGATGGTCCGCGAGGGCCTCAAGAACGTGGCCGCAGGTGCCAACCCGATCGCGCTCCGTCGCGGCATCGAGGCGGCCGTCAAGGCTGTCACGATCGACATCGTTGGCGTCGCCAAGGAAGTCAGCGGCAAGGAAGACATCGCTCGCGTGGCGACGATCTCCGCTCGTGACCGCGAGATTGGTGACGTCATCGCTGACGCCATCGAGAAGGTCGGCAAGGACGGCGTCGTGAACGTCGAGGAGGGCCAGGGCTTCGGTCTCGAGCTCGAGTTCACCGAGGGCATGCAGTTCGACAAGGGCTACCTGTCCCCGTACATGGTGACGGACTCCGAGCGCATGGAAGCCGTGCTCGAGAATCCGTTCATCCTCATCGCCAACCAGAAGATCGGCGCGATCAAGGACATCCTGCCCGTGCTC
>Ga0105047_10018689_pt1 | contig 10728 bp, 11 predicted proteins | sample MAT04_FD_78384 | JGI IMG/M metagenome (GOLD analysis project Ga0105047, IMG submission 78384) | Freshwater microbial communities from Lake Fryxell liftoff mats and glacier meltwater in Antarctica - MAT-04 (megahit assembly) | ecosystem: Environmental > Aquatic > Freshwater > Ice > Liftoff...
AACTCTTGCGCGCCGCGCCTTGTCGTGTACTCCTGGTTCGTCCGCCGTCGCCAACGGCCCGCGTGCTGAGCGGTGCCTGGAACCTTCCGCGCGCAACCGATGCCTCAGCTCCTCGCGATGCCGTTTACGGTCAATGACCAGCGATAGTTCAGCCTTGGAAAGTTCGTAATCAGCAAGCGGCCACTGGTCCCGGGGCAGGCGTGGAGGGGGAGACCGAGGAACCCTGTCATGCCAATCGAGACCTACGAGGAAGCCCTCGACTTCTGGTCGTCTGCACGAACTACGAGCAGATTGGGATGCCCACGGACTTACGTGCATTGAAGCTCGACCGGATGCGGGCGGTCCCTAGGGTCCGGGAAGGCCCATGGCGTCACCCGTTCCCAGTCACTATCGCCCCCAGCCGCTTCGGCGAGATGTACTGTGTCCTCGCACAAGTAGTATTGGCCGGTCAATTGACCCCCGGTCGCCCCCGGCTTGCAGACCGATACAGGGTGTCCTTGCCCCCGCAGCAGCCTCGCCACTGCGCCCGTGATGACAGTTTTCCCGACGCGGGTGTCCGTTCCAGAAGGCCGTTGAGCGCACTCGGCGAATAGTGAACAGCCGCAGTTGCCGTCCGGGCAAACTCCTTCAAGAACATGAGTAGTAGACGATGAGTAACACGGAATGCGGCCCGGCAATTTGTTGATTTCGAGATGATCTTATCCTTACGGAGTCGTGCGCGAACTGCGCTCCAATCCCTAGTGGTTACTGGCGCATCCTTGCCTCGGTCCATTTTTTTCTGGATTGACACGGCCGATACACCCGACTACAATTACGCGACATTTGCGTCGTATATTGTACTGGTCCCCGCGTGGGTGGCCCAGGTGGCTGAGATGGCGAATCACCGTGGGGAGAATTAGGAATGATGTATCGAACGGATGGAAAAGGAGGGTGCTTGAATGGCAGAACGCCGGGCAAGGAAGAGCCTGTGCTCTTGGCCGCCCTTGTCGTATTGGCATGGATTTCAGGCTGGCTGCTCGCATGGCAGTCCGCGACGCCAGAATCCTTCCGATTCGCGGGAATTACGGCAGATCGGCTGAGCGCGGCGCTGACGCTCCTCGTCGCGTCGGTGGGTGCCGTGACCTTTCGCTTCTCCCAGCGCTACCTCGACGGCGAACCGGGGCGGCGGCGGTTCCTACTCTGGTTGTCGTTCACGGTCGTCGCGGCCTACTTGCTGATGCTCTCAACGAATTTGGTCCTGATGTTCACCGCCTGGTCGCTCACGAGCCTCGGACTTCACAGGCTGCTGACGCATTACAGGGACCGTCCGGAGGCGACCCGACCGGCCCGGAAGAAGTTTCTCATCAGCCGGTTCGGCGACGTGGCCTTGGTTTCCGCAATCGTCCTGATCTGGCGGGGCTGGGGCACGCTCGACCTGCACGTTTTCCTGGAGCGCGTCGCCGCCTCTCCGGAGAGTGCCACGGCCAGTGCCGTCGGAATCCTGGTGGTGGTGGCGGCCTTGACCAAGTCGGCCCAGTTCCCCTTCCACAGTTGGCTTCCCGAAACGATGGAGGCCCCCACGCCGGTCTCCGCGCTGATGCACGCCGGAATCATCAACGCCGGCGGAGCGTTACTACTTCGCTTCGCCCCGTTGATCGTTCGGGTGCCGGAAGCCATGTTGGTGCTGTCTTGCGTGGGCACGTTCACGGTCGTCCTCGGGATGCTCGCGATGTGGGCACAGGTCAAGATCAAGCGCACTATGGCCTGGTCCACGGTGAACCAGATGGGGTTCATGATGATCCAGTTCAGTCTCGCCGCCTTCCCCGCAGCGGCGTTACACATCGTGGGCCACGGCTTTTACAAGGCCTGGAGCTTCCTGAAGTCGGGGGAAGTTCCGGCTCCGGTGGTATCGGCTTCGTCCGCCTCCCCTGCCCGCACGCTGGCTCTGGTCGTAGTCGGCACCGGCCTGAGCGTACCGGCGATTTTGCTGGCCTCGTGGGTCACGGGCTTTGCTCCGCTGCATTCTCCCGGCGAATTGGCCCTTTCCGCTATCGTGGCACTGTCGGCCGGACAACTCTGGGTGGCCTGGCTCGGTGCCCCGGCGTCCGGACGAGCGAGCACGTTGACACGCAGCGCCAGTGCCTTCCTGGCCACCGTTGTCGTCGTGATCTCCGCCTTCGCCCTATATCGCGGGGCGGGGGCGTTCCTGGTACCCGTTCTCGGCGAGTTGCCTGCTCCTGCCGGTTCGCTGGCCTGGGCGGCGGCGATTCTGCCCGTGATCGCCCTCGCCTTGCTCACCGTGATTCAGGCAATGCTGCCGGCCCTCGGACACTCGTCGTCCGGACGGGCGTTCTACGTTCATGCCCTACACGGCTTCTATTTCGGAGCGGTTGCCGACCGAATCGTGGACGCGATCTGGGGTCGCCTATTTACCCATACGAAGGAGGTGACACATGTTTGAATTGATGGAGACGGCCGACGTTGCGGAGGATTCGGAAACGGCGTGGACGGACGTCGTCCGCGTCTGCAACCAGATCCCGCCGCTCTGGGACCTGCAAAATTACGTCGCGGTAAACCCCTTCCTCGGGTTCACTGCGGGTGCGCTCGGCGAGGCCGTCCGCGTCATCGGTGACGGACTGGACGCGCGCGTCCTCCCCGGCTTGGACTTCTACCGGCAGCGTTGGATCGAGGGCGGATTCGGTCCGGCCGACCTGGAGCAGGCCGCGCGGCGGTTGGACCACGACCCAGAGGCACTGGCGGCCATTATCGCGGGTCGCAGCCGCGTGCCGATGCGGACTCAGCGCCTGGTGCGGACTTTCGCTGAACGGCACGACCGCGACCACGGGACCGACTGGAACGACCAGATCATCCGCTCGGTCGCTCGCTGGTGTGCCGTTCATGTTTCGGAGGGGGGCTCGTACTGGAACCTCCCCTGCGAAGGGAGGGGACTCTACGCATCCTGGCGGGAGGCCGCGCGCGTGGACCGGTCGCTTGAGATCGCGGGACTTCGTGGCTGGCGAGACTGGGCGAGACGACTCCCGGAACGCCCCGACGAGGCGATCACGGCCATGCTTTCGCGGTTGAACGTCCCCTCACTGGAGCGCGGCGCGTATCTCTACCGCTTACTCGGCGGCCTCTACGGCTGGGCGTCGTACCTGCGGCGTTCGGCGTGGGAAAAAGGGAGCGACGATCCCGGAGCTGTCTCAAACCTGCTGGCCATCCGAATCTGCTCCGATGCCGCCGTCATTGAACTAGCCCAGACGACCTCTCGCGCAAAAATCGAGACGCTTCCGCCAGCAGTAGAGGATGAGTCGGTCAGATTCGTTTTCCAAGAAGCCCTGGAAGACGGCTTTGCCCGCACATTGCTCGGCAAGCTCGCGGCTCCGCCGTCCCCGTCGTTACTTGCCCGGCCGGCGGTTCAAGCGGTGTTCTGCATCGACGTGCGTTCCGAGCCTCTGCGACGCCACCTCGAAGCCCAGTCCGCCGAGATCGAGACGCGGGGTTTTGCCGGATTCTTCGGGGTCACCCTCAACTGGCAGGTCGCTGAATGCGGCAGTGCCCGCTGCCCGGTGCTACTTAAGACGGGTGTGAGTCTACGGCCAACAACCCACTCGCCCTCGGGGAAGATTCAGGGCACGCTCAAGCATCTCCAGAGCGCCCCGGCGGCCTCGTTCTCTTTCGTCGAAGTGCTGGGACTTGCCTACGGAGTCCGATTGGCGGGTGACGCCCTGACTGCCGTTCCTAATGGGCAGCCGCCAGACGGCCGCGACCCGTTCGGGATGGAACCGGACGGTCAAGGCCGGGGGCTGGCCGAGAACGAGCGACTGGACCTTGCCGCCGGTATCCTGAAGAACATGGGACTACGCACAGCCTTCGCCCGACTCGTGCTTTTATGCGGACATGAGGGTCACAGCGCGAACAACCCGCACGCCGCCGGCCTCGACTGCGGTGCCTGCGGAGGGCACGGGGGCGCGATCAATGCTCGGGTCGCGGCAGCGTTGCTGAACGATCCGGTGGTCCGCGCGGGGCTGACCGTCCGGGGCTGGGCTCTGCCCGCCAACACTTATTTCCTTGCAGGCGTCCACGACACGTCCATCGACGAAGTCACGCTCCTCGATGTAGGCCAGGCCCCAGCCGAACACACCGACGACATCGCGAGGCTCCGGGATTGGCTTAAGCAGGCCGGTACGCAGGTGCGCTGCGAGCGGGCGGCCGCGCTCGGCCTTGGGTCTCGACCGGCAGGCATCCTCGACCGGTTGTTACGTGGGCGCGCCCGCGACTGGTCGGAGGTCCGGCCCGAGTGGGGCTTGGCTCGCAATGCCGCCTTCATCGCCGCTCGCCGAATTCGCACACGCGGCGTCAATCTTGAAGGTCGCGCCTTCCTCCACGAGTACGATGAAGCGAACGATCCGGATAACTCGATCCTCAGCCTAATTCTCTCGGCTCCGATGGTGGTTGCCTCGTGGATCAATCTCCAGTATTTCGCCTCCACCGTGGACAACCGCGTGTTCGGCTGCGGCACCAAGACGCTGCATAACCGCGTCGGGGCAATCGGGGTGGTGCTCGGGAATGGCGGGGACCTGCGTACCGGCCTTGCGGCTCAATCCGTCCATGCCCCCGACGGCGGCTGGTTCCATGAACCGCTGCGATTACAGGTCGTGGTGGAAGCGCGGCCGGAGCGGATCGAACAGGTCTTGGCCGCCCAGCCCGGAGTTAAGGAATTGGTAGATAATGGCTGGGTCCGGCTGTTCGCGCTCGAACCCGAAGGCACTGGCGCGTTCCGCCGGGTTCCCGGCCTCGGTTGGGAACCCGTCACGGCCTGCAACGCAATTACACTACGAGATTAATCAATGGCTCGCACGAAGAAACCCGCCCCGCCCCCCGCTGCGACTTGGACTTTCCTGAGCAACCACGCTCATGTGTTGCTGCTGATCGCGCGCGACCCGGAGATCAGGCTCCGCGATGTCGCCGAGCAGGTCGGAATCACCGAACGTGCAGTTCAGCGGATCGTGGCTGAACTGGAGGCCGGCCACTACATCACGCGGGAGCGCTGCGGGCGAAGAAACCACTATCGGGTCAATCCCGAACTGCCGTTGCGGCACCCCGTCGAGAGCCACCGAACCATTCGGGCACTCGTGGCCCTGATCCTCGATCCTTGACGTTATCTCTCTGAAAGAATAGTGAATGGTTCTCAATAAATACTCATCCCGGATCACGCGGCCGAAGGCACAGGGCGCTTCGCAGGCCATGCTCTACGCCACTGGCCTGACCGTTGACGACATGGACAGTCCGCAGGTCGGCATTTGCAGCGTGTGGTTCGAGGGTAATCCATGCAATATGCACCTCAACGACCTGGCGATCGAGGTGAAGCGGGGAGTCGTCGCGGCCGACATGGTGGGAATGCGGTTCAACACCATCGGTGTCAGTGACGGGATTTCCATGGGCACCGAAGGGATGAGTTTCTCGCTTCAATCCCGTGAGCTGATTGCCGATTCGATCGAAACGGTCATGCAAGCCCAGTGGTACGACGCGCTAGTGGCCTTGCCCGGCTGCGACAAGAACATGCCAGGCTGCCTGATCGCCATGGGCCGCTTGAATCGACCAGCCCTCATGATCTATGGCGGCACCATCCGGCCGGGGGTTCGCGCTGGCAGGTCGGGTGACAGCGAACAGCTCGACATTGTGTCGGCCTTCCAGTGTTACGGCGAGTTTCTGGCAGGCACGATCACAGAAGAGGAACGCCAGGATATCGTGCATCGGAGTTGCCCCGGGGCTGGCGCGTGCGGCGGCATGTAGACCGCCAACACGATGGCTGCCACCATTGAAGCGCTCGGCATGTCGTTGCCCTACAGCTCCTCGATCCCGGCCGAAGATCCCTTGAAACGCGAGGAATGTCGCCGCGCGGGGGCAGCGATCCGGTTGCTGCTCGAACGGGATCTGAAGCCGCGAGACATCATGACTCGCGCCGCTTTCGACAACGCCCTGGTCTTGCTGATGGCCCTGGGCGGTTCGACCAACGCTGTGTTGCATCTGATTGCCATGGCCCGCAGCGTTGGCATCACGCTCACTGTTGACGACTTCCAGGCCGCGTCTGATCACGTTCCTTTCATCGCGGACTTGAAGCCGAGCGGGCGGTTTGTGATGGAGGATTTGCACCACATCGGGGGCACTCCGGCCGTGATGAAACACTTGCTCGGACATGGCTTGTTGAACGGCAGTTGCCTGACCTGCACCGGCAAGACCTTGGCCGAGAATCTCGACCCTTTGCCCGGCCTCGCGGCGGGACAAGAGATCATCCAACCTCTCAATCGGCCGATCAAGGCGACCGGCCACATTCAGATTCTCAAAGGCAATCTTGCCCCACTCGGTGCCGTCGCCAAGATCACTGGCAAAGAAGGCCAGTATTTCAACGGGCCTGCCAAAGTGTACGATTCCGAAGAAGAGATGCTTCGCGGGCTGGAGAACAACGACATCCAAAAAGGAGATGTCGTCATCATCCGCTACGAAGGCCCCAAGGGAGGCCCCGGCATGCCCGAGATGCTCACGCCCACCAGTGCCCTCATGGGTGCCGGGCTGGGCCGGGACGTGGCGTTGCTCACCGATGGCCGATTCAGCGGCGGCTCACACGGGTTCATTGTTGGGCACGTGACGCCCGAAGCGCAGGAAGGAGGGCCGATCGCGCTGGTACAAACCGGAGACGTCATCACCCTTGATGCGGAGCGGAACGAGATCAGCGTCTCCCTCAATGACGAGGAGCTTGCTCGCCGCAAAGCCGTCTGGACCATGCCGCCCTACAAGGCAACCAGTGGGACCTTATACAAATTCATCAAGAACGTCAGAAACGCCAGTGAGGGATGCGTGACCGATGCATGATCCGCCGACTCTGTCGCTGACCAAACCTGATGACTGGCACTTGCACGTTCGCGACGGGGAGATGTTGCGTCGCGTGCTTCCGGACACCGTGCTGCGGTTCGCTCGCGCGATCATCATGCCCAATCTGCGGCCGCCGATCATCACCACCGACTTGGCACGCCAATATCGCGACCGTATCCTCGCCGCCGTCCCTGACAGTCTCAACTTCCAGCCGCTGATGACGCTGTTTCTAACCGACGAGACGTATCCGGACGAGATCGTCCGGGCGAAAGCCAGCGGAGTTGTGTACGGCGTGAAGTGGTATCCCGCCGGCGCGACCACGAATGCCGAACACGGAGTCCGCGAGATCACTCATTGCTACGCTGCCGTCGAAGCGATGGAAGAGCAGAGTCTGCCGTTACTGGTGCATGCCGAGACCAAGGACCCCGACATCGACGTGTTTGACCGTGAGGCCGTCTTCCTCGACCGTCAACTTGCACCCGTCATCCGACGGTTTCCCGGCTTGCGCGTGGTGGTCGAACACGTCACGACACGGCATGGCGTGCAGTTCGTCCGGGACGCATCGCCCTGGGTCGGCGGCACGATCACAGCCCATCATCTGTTACTCAATCGCAACGCGCTCTTTGACGGCGGATTGCGGCCACATCACTATTGCCGGCCGGTCTTGAAGCGGGAACGGCATCGGCTCGCGCTGCTCGAAGCGGCCACCAGCGGCCACCCCCGCTTCTTTCTCGGCACCGACAGCGCGCCACATCCTCGCCGAGACAAGGAAGCCGCCTGCGGGTGCGCCGGCATCTACACCGCGCACGCGGCCATCGAACTCTACGCCGAGGTGTTTGAGCAGGCTGATGCGATGGATCGTCTCGAGCACTTCGCCAGCTTTCACGGTGCCGACTTCTACGGCTTGCCCCGCAACCCCGAGCGTATCACCCTGGTGAAAAGTCCGTGGCGCGTTGCGGCGTCGCTCGGTGAGGACGGCGACTCCGTGATCCCGTTTCGCGCGGGTGAATGCGTCGCTTGGCAATTGGCGGGAGTTGAATCGAAATGACCGACGGGGCACCGATCATCGACGACCCGCAGGAGAATTACACAACCAGCTTGCGAGAGTTGTTACAGGCATTGCAGGTGGGGACGGTTAACGTGAACCATGTGCTTGGCGAGTTGACCGACCTGCCGTTCGCCGATTTGGGTTACGCGACCGTGGATCACCACCGGGCACTGCGGCAAGGCGTGCCGGAGGTAATTTTCGGCCCAGGGAAGACCGCCGAACAAGTAATAGGAATTGCGAGAGAACTCATTCGTAAGGGCCAGAATGTGCTAGCCACACGCATCGACGCCGTGAAGGCGGATGTGATTCTCCAGCAAATCGAGGCCGCACGGTACATGCCCGTGGCGCGCGTGGTTAGCATCGAACCGTTTCCGGTAACAACTCGGCCCGTTGGTGCGGTCGCGCTGGTCTGTGCTGGAACTGCGGACCTTCCCGTAGCCGAGGAATGCGCCGAGTCGTTGCGAATGTTTGGCGTGCATTTCGAGCGGTTGTTCGACGTCGGAGTCGCAGGGCTGCATCGCCTGCTGGCCAAGCGAGCGGTGTTCGACCGCGCGGCTGTGGCCATCGTCGTGGCAGGAATGGAAGGGGCCCTGCCCAGCGTCGTGGGCGGATTAGTGTCGATTCCCGTGATTGCCGTCCCCACATCCGTCGGTTATGGGGCCGGAGCCGGAGGCTTCGCCGCCCTGCTCGGAATGTTGACCAGTTGTGCCGCCGGAGTGACCGTCTGCAACATCGATAATGGCTTCGGCGCCGCCTACGCGGCTCTACGAATTCTGAAGTCAGTTGCGGCTTTGGAGATTCGCAACCGAGATGACGAAGGATCTCGTGAATGCGGGAATTGAGTAGCAAAGTGCTCCCGACCTACCGCTGCCATGTTCACCGAATCGTTCGGCCGCGAGCAGGTGGCTTGCAGGGCGATGCTAACGGCTATCAAGCTCGGAAGTTATCAGAATCCAAGGTTCGCACGTGCCTTTCCGCACACCAGCGTGACAGAATCGGACGGACCTTGTCGTTGTTTGCGTGCACTGGGGACCAGGGCGTCGGGCGATCAAGTGGACAAATTCTTGGGACACACGAAATCACAACTCAACTGCGATCCAAGGAGCGGCATGACAGTTACTCAATATCGACCCGTGCTTGATGTGCTCGACGCGGTGATCGAATGCAACCCGGGATTATCCGCCAGCTCTTTGGCTGAGAGGCTTATCCAGGCCGTTTACGATCTCCAAGTTTCGGACCCTGAAATAGTTCGTTTCCTCATTCGCTGTGAGAATGTTTTGAAAGCTGGCAGCGCGTCTGAACCCGCCGTGATTGATGCGGTAGCTTTATGGGCTCGACTTGAATTCGACCGTCATCTTTCGAGTCTCTCAACCGAGACCGGGCATACTGAAGGATGTGAGCCCCGACGCGAAAGCTCACCCAAGGGCCCGAACGAGCTTCATTGGCTAGGGCCGCCAATGGATCTTTGGATTGATGCGGACGGAAAAACTTGGCACCTAATGGATGAGGCATTCGTGCCTCATATGAATCCGCTGTGGCACTACCTGGGCACGCATGACATCGTGCGAGGTGAGGACAGAGCGGGAAAAACGCAAATGACTCTCCGGAAGATCTACGTGACCTGGCAATAGCCTACCGCCATCGCCCTTTGCCCACGTTGCCACGTCCCGCGTTGCTGCGCTACCCACGCGTCCGTGGCCCACGGCCCCGACTCGCGGCCAGTCGCGATCGTGGGTGGTTGCCCTCGATCTGAATGAGGCGTTTATGCTGTGGTTTTGGTACGGTCTCTTGATGTTCCTGCTCGGCGCCTTGATCATGAAGCTCAAGAGCTCACTCGACGAGCGACGCCGTCCCTGACGTGCCCGTCGCCATCGTCGTCGCCCACGTTCGCGCGTGTCACGTTCGTGCCCCGCGCTCGACTCCACCGCTCCACCTCGCCCACTCGCGGCCACGTGGCCAACGTGGGTGGTTGCCAGGTTGCCAATGGTTCCTTCGCCGAGATTTAGCCCCCCCTGGGTGGGCAGCGGGAACGACCGCATGGCAGTCAGTCTTTCTTGGCTTGCCAGTGGGCGCTCTACAGCGCGGCGACTTCCTGCCCTGTGGCAAGCACCTCCGTTCATTTACGACGAGAACATGCCGGTAACTGTTGCGGATGGTCGAGCGTACTTCCTCGGGCGGCAGACGATCTACGTCGTCGACGTCGCCGCTGGCAAGGCCGTGGCCGAGAAGAAGTTCGCCGAACGTGGCCCCGGCTCGAACGCTTGGCTAGGCGTGGTTGGCGACCGCTTCCTATTCCTCCCCGAGGGCCAGCACGGTACGGCTCCTCCCCGAGGGCCAGCACGGTACGGCTCATCTGGCGTTCCTTGACCGAACGACTGCTCAAGATTGCAAAGGATGCCGGGGACTTCGTTGTTTGGTCGCAGGACCAAGCCGGGACCGGCGTGGTCCCGTTTCCTGCGGTACGGAACGGCAAAGGCCGTCCCTTCGAGGTCGCCGAGCGGTTCATGCGGCAGGCCGAGAAGGACGGCAAGCTCGATCAAGTCGTCAAGAACGGCTGGGCGGTCGAGGACTTTAGCGACGGCGGGCTGCAATTCGACAACGGGTTGGCCGGTGTCTGGTTCAGTTGTTCGAGGCGACCAAGGACGACAAGTACAAGAAAGCGGCAGTCAGCCGGACGCCGAACGGAAGTGCCGTGCTGCGCGTCAGTAGAGTCGAGAGGTGGCGCGGTGGTGCAGGCTCCAGCTTAGATCCGTGTCAGGGTTTCCCCGTTTGTGCCTCAATATCCGTTGGCCATACTCCGTTTCCACCTCCCGCTCATCAAACCGGAC
>Ga0105047_10018690_pt1 | contig 10728 bp, 10 predicted proteins | sample MAT04_FD_78384 | JGI IMG/M metagenome (GOLD analysis project Ga0105047, IMG submission 78384) | Freshwater microbial communities from Lake Fryxell liftoff mats and glacier meltwater in Antarctica - MAT-04 (megahit assembly) | ecosystem: Environmental > Aquatic > Freshwater > Ice > Liftoff...
AATGCAGGCTTGTCACTATAGCGTTCACACGCCTGATTGAGGATGTCCTTGATCGATGCGAAGGCATCTGGATCGATATCGGCCGGCACACCTTTTGGGTATTGGTCCAACCATGGGCGAGCATTGCTCGACGGCATCGGTGCATTCATGTGGTCTCCTCGTTATTGTGTGTGTTGGCGCTGTCGGCAACGGCCTCGACATGGCGACCAAAACTTGTATTCAACTGACAGTTTGCCCGAATCGCAGTTCCGATCTCACGCCGATTGATAGACTTTTTTATGACTCGTCAGTCAGTATCGGCTCGCAACGCCGCGATTCGCAGCGTCAAAACCCCAGCACCATAGTGTGAATACTCTAATTTTTGCCCCTAGAGTGTCAACATTACTGCGCAGCCGGCCGGATTCCAACCTCGCTGTTACCGGACCAACCGCAGGCCACACACTACTCAGGAGATCGACATGGCGTCACGTTTAAAGAAAGCCCAACAATCGGCCAAATCCGCAAAACCGTCCACGCCGGTCGAACAGATTACCGAAAAACTCGGACAGGTTGCCGCATCGCTGTCAGAGCAGCAATTAGCCAAGCAAGTGATGGAGTCCGCCCAGCAGATCTGGCTGGCTGGCCTTGGCGCATTTTCAAAGACCCAGGTCGAGGGCAAAAAGGTCTTCGAAACCTTGGTCAAACAAGGTGAAGCACTCGAAACCCGCACCCGCCACGTCGCTGAAGCCACGATAGAAACGGCACGCGATCAAGCCAGCAGGACCTTCGAAGCCGCATCCGGCAAATTCGATAAACTCGAACAGGTGTTTGAAGCTCGTGTGCACAAGTCATTGAATCGCCTCGGTGTGCTCACGAGCAAGGACGTCGAAGCGCTGTCAGCGCAGGTTACCGGACTTGCAGACTCGGTTCGCGCCCTGCTGGCTCAAGAAAAGCGCGCCAGCGCTGCCCGCCCGGTCGCCAAAAAAGTTGCCGCTCGGAAACCCGTCGCGAAAAAAGCGATGGCAAAGAAGGCAGTGGCAAAAAAGCCGATCGCCAAAAAAACAGCCGCGCGCAAGGTGGCACGCAAGCGTTAAGTTCACTCGTTGAGCCAGCGCCAACGGCTTGACGACGCAGTCTCCTCCTCGTCCTGATTCTTACTGAAAACGGACGACTTCAAGCCCGAATCTTTTGGTTCGGGCTTTTTTTTGTGCGCCGTGGTCTATCCCAGCGGCTTAGTCGCGCAACACGCGGTCAACGAGCTTGACGTAGGCCTTCTGTGCGTCCTCCTGCGACATACCCTTAAGCTTGGCCCAAGCGTCGTATTTGGCTCTGCCAACAAAGTCGGTAAAGCCCGGTTTGTCACCTGAGATTTCGCCGTCGGTCGCCTGCTTGAAGTGCGCGTACAAACGCAGCTTCATGTCGTTTCCCGGGTCATTCTTGGCCTTGGCAACGTCCTTTACGGCCTTTTCGAACAGTTTTTTTGACTCTGACATAGCCTGCTTTCCTCCGGTTTAATTCTATTTTCCCCTGTCATCAGCAAAAAACCCTCGCAAATCAGGGGGGTTTGCAGGGGTGCCTAATGAGGCTAAAGTAACTGTAACGGAATCAGTCGCCCCCTGCAATTCGTGGTTTTCTTGCTGCTCGCGGCACCACGTATCAACAGCAACAACGGGACGATCGCTCCCGCGCACGCTCCGCGGCCTTGCCAATGGAGGGGTGAGGCTTACCAATAACAATATTTATAAACGACACAGATCGATTATGGCGAGCATTTCCGGCATTCCCTCATTTTCTATTCTTGGCCGAGAACGCATGTCCGGTGTGGATACGGCATGGTTGCGCATGGAGCACCCGACCAATCCGATGATGATTGTCGGCGTGATGATCTTCAAACAGAAAATCGCGTACACAAAGCTCAGGGACACCATCGAGCAACGATTTCTTACTTTCCCGCGCTTCAAACAAAAGGCGGTGCAAGATCCGACCGGAGCGTGGTGGGAGACCGACAAGAGATTTGATCTGGCCAGCCACGTCAAGAAAGTCAAGTTGCCCGGCCGCGGGACCAAGAAAGATCTAGAGGACTACGTCAGCCAGTGCGCCAGCGAGCCTTTGGATTTCACCAAGCCACTCTGGCAGTTTCAACTTATCGAGGGCTACCACGGCGGCTCCGCGTTGGTCACGCGCATCCATCACTGCTATGCCGACGGCGTGGCCCTGATCTCGGTGATGCTTTCGTTGACGGGCGAGTCGCCCGAAGCGAGCCTCGTCAAACCCAAGAAAACCGACCGGCGTCCGCGCGACGAGATGGACTTCTGGACGTCGGTGAGCAGGCCGATGGCGTCGGTGATGTCGGGCGCGATGAAATTGAGCCGCGGCATCGTTGAACAGGGACTCGAGATTGCCAAGGATCCGGCCACCATGCGCGAGTTCGCGACCAAGGGCGTCGAGCTGGCGGAGGAGCTGCGCAAGATTGCCATGATGCAGCCCGACACCAAGACCCGCTACAAAGGTCTGCTGGGACGTCAGAAGCGCGTGGCGTGGTGTGATCCGCTGCCGCTCGCCGAGGTCAAGGTGATCGGTAAGGCACTGCACGCATCGGTGAACGACGTGCTGCTCGCCACTGCGGCCGGTGCACTGCGTGATTACCTGCAGCGCAAAGGTGACGCCACCGAGGGTATCGAGCTGCGCGCGGTGGTCCCCGTCAACCTGCGGCCGGTTGAAAAGGCACACGAACTGGGCAACCATTTCGGCCTCGTATTCGTCGATCTGCCGGTCGGCGTCGAAGACCCGCTGGAGCGCATCGCTTTGGTGCACTCGCGCATGGCGGAACTCAAGGGTTCATCGCAGCCCATCGTGGCTTTCGTGTTGCTGTCAGCCGTCGGCATGGGGCCAAAAATCTTGCAAGACCAGATCAGCGGCCTGATCGGTCGCAACGCAACCGCGGTGATGACCAACGTCCCAGGGCCGCAGAAACCGCTCTACCTTGCCGGTGCGGAAATCGATGAAATCGATTTCTGGGTTCCGCAATCCGGCGGCATCGGCATGGGGTTGTCGATCTTGACCTACAACGGCAAGGTGCAGTTCGGTCTTATCACCGACGCGGGACTGGTGCCGGACCCGCACAATGTGATCGACCGGTTCGCCGATGAGTTTGAAAAGCTGGTGATGCTGACGCTGATGGGGCCGTTCGGCCCCGAGTATGACGACGCGCTTGAGCAGGTGTTCGGCGCGAAACCGACAGTGCGCGCCACCGTAGCGCCCAAACGAGCGCTGCGTTAACCCAATGGCGACTCTGCGCGACGCCATCGTTGCCGGGGCAACCGGCCTTACCGGACGCGCGCTGTGCCGCCAACTGCTTGCCGACAAACGCTACAACAGTGCGCGCGCGCTGGTGCGCAAACCATCGGACGCATTAGCGGGCTGCGAGCAATTGGTTTGCGATCTGCGTGAAATCCCGGCGCTCGAGACGATTGACGACGCGTTCTGCTGCCTCGGCACCACGAGCAAAATCGCCGGATCGGAACAAAAGTTTCGCGAAGTCGATTTTGATTTTGTCGTTAACTTCGCGCGCGCAACCAAGGCGGCGGGTGCCAAGCGGTTCATGGTCATCAGCGCGCTTGGGGCAAACGCCAACTCGAGTGTTTTTTACAGCCGCGTCAAAGGCGAAATGGAAGACGCCATTGCCGCGCTCGACTTTGATGCCACACATATTTTTCGGCCATCTTTTTTGGTCGGTGGTGCGCTAAAGCGTGTGGAGATGAGACCGATGGAGCGCCTCAGTATCGCTGCATTCAGCGCGATCTCACCACTGTTGATTGGCGCGGCCAAAAAATACCGACCGATCAGCGTTGACACTGTCGCGCACGCCATGATTTCGGCTGCCTTCGACGGTGAACGCGGCATTTCGGTTTATGAATCCAACGAGATCGAATGCCTTGCGGCATTGTCAGAATTGCCCGCACGAAACTGAGCCGCTAGTGTAGTGCTTCATTCTGTTTGCGACTTATTCAACGTCCAGTTTTCTGAGGCAATGTCGGCAATGGAAGAGTCGTCATTCCAGCCCTTCGAAGCGTAGCACAGGCTTTTTCAAATAGAGGCGTTTCACCGTAGCCTGGAAGGAGCGCAGCGCATTCCGGGGCGGTCGTTGGGCAACGGTCTACCCGGAATACGCTACGCTCCTTCCAGGCTACGTGTACGGTAAATATCGTTGCGACAAATAGCTAAACTTACGGCGCACTAAATATGGAGCACTACAATGGCCTAGTGGAGGCCTAGCTCACTGCCGCGATCATCTCAATCTCGATCAGAAAACCATTGCGAAACGCGCCCACCGGAATGATGGCGCGGGTCGGTTTATGTACGCCAAAGAACGCCGCATATGCGGTATTCACACCGGCCCAATATTGAATGTCCGACACATAGATCGTCGACTTGATCACCAGATCGCGGCGCGAACCGGCTGCAAGCAAAATTGCTTCGGCGTTCTCAAGGCATTGGCGCGTCTGCTCTTCGATGGTCGGCAACGTGAAGTCCGGCCGACCGGGTACGCGCGGCAACTGACCTGCGACATAGACAACACCGTTGTGAATCACAGCAGTCGAGTAATGGCCAGCCGGCGTCGGAAGCGAGGGATCGTTCAACAGTTTCATTTTTTCATCCAAGGTAATTTGTCGAGATCGACGTTGCCGCCGGTGAGGATAATGCCAACCTTTTTTCCCTTCACGTCGAGCGTGCCTTCGAGAATGGCTGCCAGCGGTGGACAGCATGAGGTCTCGCAGATAATTTTTGCGTATTCCCAAGTGAGCCGCATCGCGCGGATGACATTTTCGTCCGAGGCTACGCCAATACCATCCACATTGCTGCGAATGATCTTGAAGGTACGCTCGGCCAATACAGTCAGCAAGCCGTCACAAATGCTCATTGGCGTTTGCTCTGTCACACGCACGCCGCTGGCAAAAGAGCGCGAGCCGTCGTCCGCCCCGCGCGGCTCGCTGCCATAGACAAGTATTCCCGGCTTGATGGCCTTCGCGGCAATCGCGGTGCCCGACAACAATCCGCCGCCACCCAGCGGCGCGATGAGCGCATCCAATTCCGGATAGTCCTCCAGCAACTCAATCGCGGCTGTTCCCTGCCCGGCAATCACGTTGTCGTTGTCGAACGGATGGATCATTTCAAAGCCGTGCTTGGCGATAAGTTCATCGACCGCCGCCTGCCTTGCCGCGATGTTTGGCGCGCAGTAGACGATCTCAGCCCCGTAGCCTTGAATGGCGCGTTTCTTCGGCAGTGGCGCATTGTCAGGAACGACCACGGTCGCTTTAATACCCCGTAAACCTGCCGCCCAGGCAAGTGCCGCGCCGTGGTTGCCCGATGAATGCGTGACAACACCGCGTTTCGCAGTGGCGTCGTCGAGCGAAAACACCGCATTGCTCGCGCCGCGCGCCTTAAACGCGCCGACCTTCTGAAAATTCTCGCACTTGAAGAAAATTTCCGCGCCGACCTCGCGATTGATGAAGTCGCAGGTGATGACCGGCGTGCGGTGGATGTAGGGTTTGATGCGCTCGTGGGCGGCGCGGATGTCAGCTAGCGTTGGCATGGTTTATTGCTCATTGTTGTTTAGTTCACCCTCTCCCCTGCCCCTCTCCCGTCGAGGGAGCCAGCGAACCCGGAGTGGCGAGACACATGCGTTGCGCCGGGTGAGCGATCGGGCGATGCAGCGCCCGACGCGCCCTGCAAGAGTTGAGTATTACATTGCCCTCTCCCGCTAAGGAAAAGGGATAAGTCATTCTTTTGCTACGCCCGCCAAGGCGAAGGGTTCAGTCGTTCATTTGCCTCTCCCGTCAACAGAGAGGGGTTCAGACGTTCATTTGCCTCTCCCGTCAACAGAGAGGGGTTCTGTTGTTCATTTGCCTTTCCCGTCAACAGAGAGGGGTTCTGTTGTTCATTTGCCTTTCCCGCAAAGGAAAAGGGACAAGTCATTCGCCTACCCTTCCCGTCCGTGTCGGGGAACCGGTCGTTTTTTTATACCGTCAACGGACCAAGGTTGCCGCAGCACCGCCTCCCTTCCCCCTCGCGGGGGAGGGACCGAGGGAGAGGGGGCGTCAATCTTCCAGTTCCGCCGCCGCAATCTCGATGTCCATCAACTCCATGGCATCGCGGCCCTTCATCTTCGCCGCTTTTTCGTAGAGCTTGGTTGCCTTGTCCACTTCTTTGTCGCCGAACAACATCAGCAAACCGTTGGCGTACTCGATGAGCGCGATCGGTGACTGGGGATTGAGCTTGATGGACTTCTCATATTGATCGACTGATGCGTCTTTGCTGGCCCCGTACGTCAGTTTGCCAACCATCGCCCCGACCTTGTCGATGATCTCGGCGTGAAAGGCGCCCATCGCCGTGTGTGCATCCGCGTGCTTGGCATCAAGTTTCAACGCCGTTTCCAGTGCGGCCTTGATCTTGCCGCCGTAACCTTCTTTAAGCGCCTGCATCACCGAGATGGACTGGGAATAGCGTCCGGCTGCATACGCGTACTGATAGAAGGCATTGGCATTTTTTTGATCGCTTTTCATCAACGCTTCGGCCATTTTCATGGCGTCCTGATACAGCTTCACCTTGACCGCATCCTTCTTTTCCACGTGATTGGCGTAAATGGAAGTCGCCTTCACAGCAACCGTATGCCCCTCGCCGAGTGCGGCGGCGCTGGCAAAATCACCGGCGTGAAAAGCACGCCATGCGTCTTGCAGCGTGACGTCCTTGGGGTAGCCTTCGTTGTCGCCTTTGTGCAGTGCCTCCCAGTGTTTTTTCAACGTCTCCCCGGCGTAGGTCACCGCTTTTGCATCTACCGGGGTTTTGCTCCATTTCGCAGTTGCCATGTTGTCTCTCCTAGCGTGCCTTTGGGCCGATTAGTTGGTGTAGTTTTCAATCAGGTGGTCAAGGTGTTGTTTTGCGTCGCCTACCAAGTAGGGGGCGATCAGGCACATGACCTGATAAACGCCACGCGTGAGATGGCGTTCCGGGTCGTTCTGAATCCCCGCGCGGTGCTTGAGGTTTTCGTAATTGAGCCAATAGGTCGCCACCACCAGAATATTCTCCGCCAGTGCTGCGATCGTGGCTTCCGAAGCGCGCATGGCATTGCCGGATACCAGTGACTCACACATCACACGAATGGCGTCGCGCTTGTGCGTAATGATGATGTTGAAGTGCGACTTCAGCTTCGCGTCACGCGCCAGCAAATCGTCGAGATTTCGGTACAAAAAGCGATACTGCCAGATACGTTCAAACATCATATGCAGGTACAGCCACATATCTTCCATCGCGGACGCGGCATCGGTAATGGGCCCGGGCCCAATATCGATCTGCTTTTCAAAGTCTGCAAACAAATGCTGGATGATTTCATCCTTGTTGCGGAAGTGATAGTAGAGATTGCCCGGCGAGATATTGAGTTCGTCCGCAATATGACCGGTGGTGACATTCGCCTCACCGTGCTGATTGAACAGATCGAGGCTTACCCTCTGGATCCGCTCACGCGTGCGGGCTGAGCGGGAAGGCGGGGGCGGGGTTGGGGTCGGTGCTGCGAGGGGGGTAGCCATGGCGAAATGTTACACCGCGCTCTGCCGGGCACCAACTATGCGTTTCTGCGGAAGGCCCGCAGCGCGCCGTCGCCGCGAGGGACGCCACTGGCGCTAACGCCGACTCCGCGCGACAAACTGCTCCAGCTCAGTGATGGCATCCGACAGATCGTGGCTGGTGGCTTGCAATCGCTCATTGTTCGGAATTGCACGGTTACGCTTGAACAGGCTGTAGTCGAGTGTACGAGCTTGATCGCGCAGCGCGTCTAGATTTAGTGAAATGCCATGTTTGGCGAATATCGGCTCGAGTTCATGGCGACGCTTCAACAGATCCAGCCGCGTGCGCTGATAGGCGTGTTCGCACACCCGTTTGCGGCTTGCGTACGAAAAAAGATTGGTAAAGAAAATTTCCGCGTCGTCTTTGGCCGGCTCAAACAGCACGACATCACGATCCTGATACTGTGTGACATATTTCTGCAAGCCGACATGCATGCGCGAGTGAATGATGGCGCGGAATGTCTGTGACAACACCGTCAGCAAACCGCCTTCGGTGAGTTTTTCCAGCTGCCTGCCACCTTTGCGTCTGGCGTACCGGGCGTCGAATGGCACCAACGGGTTCACGCAAATCACCAGTTCTGCGCCCGCTTCCAGTGCGACCGACGCGTTTAGTGTTTTTTTCAGAGCACCATCAACGTAGTGGTGTCCATCGATTTCAACCGGCGGGAACAGCCCGGGCAATGCGGCAGACGCCTGTACTGCCTGCGAAATCGGAATATGGTCAAAGCCAGGTCCACCGAAACGAATCGCCTCACCAGTATCCAGATCCGCCGCAATTGAATACAGCTTGGTATCGAGCTTGCGAAAATCATCCGTACGGCCGGGCTGACTGAACGTCTGGTGGAGGAATCGGCGGATGGCGTCGTTCTCAAAAATCCCCGCCGGCAGCGCGCGGGCAAGCGGCGCGAAGCTCTCGAGTGCTGCAGCTTTCAAGGGGTGGCGCAGCTTTTGCGTCGCAAAGCTGAGCAAGGCCTGTGCGAGCAGAGGTGGCACCATCGTCGCGCGTCGGAAATATTCACGAAACGCCGGGCGCAGGAAAACCTCGGGCTTCAACGCGCTCGTCTTGGCACCACCGGGTTTATCGGTTGCTTTGTTCTCGATGAACAACTGAAAAATTTCGGCCGGGGAAAGTTTGTTAGCTAACCCGGCCGTAATGAAACTGCCCGCCGATACGCCGACATAGACATCCATCTCATTCAGATCGAGGCCGTTCAAAGACTCGTCGAGCGCCATCAGCACGCCGATCTCATACATGGCCCCCAGCGGGCCGCCACCAGCCAAAGCGAGGCCCAGCTTGGGTCGGGCCGGCAGTGTCTTGCTGACGCTCGCTTTCGTACGCAACGGCTTGGAGCTGGTACTAACGGTCTTGGTCAAGTGAAGCTCCATTCACGGTGTGGGATTGCAGCGTCTCGTTGCGGCGTTTCACTGCAACATCTTTGGCGCCGTCTGGTTTTCCTTGTAAAAATGGGGTCCATCCGATGGATGCACCCCATTTCATTTCAACACTATCTGTGTATAACCGCGCGATCGCAAATATCGTCACCCACCCGATAGGTTTGCGGTCAAGCGCGAACGGCGCGGCGGTTCAACTGATTCAGCGCCTTTTGCAACTCCGCCATACGCGTCTGCAATTCGCGAACATTTTGCGCCGACGGTACGCCGAACGTGTTTAGCGTACGCGCAACGCGCGTTTCGAACACGTGCTCCAGGCGGGTCACGCCTTGCTTTGCGCTCGCGATGGTCTCGTCGATGGTCTTTGACATGTTTTGCTTGAGCGCCTTCTGGCTCTTCTTGGCGAATGCCTTGACTTCCTTGGCGGTCGCGTTGACTTGGCTTTGGGCAGCGGCAGCGGTCTTGCCTTGCAACTTCTTGCCTTCACGCACAAACATTCCGGTCTTGGCCGCCAGTGTATCGGCGGCTTCAGTGGTCATGTGGCGCAGCGCCTCGGCTTGTTTAGCGATGGTGCCATAGACCTTCATCGCATTGCCTTGGGCACGCTCCAGCGCGCGGGCACCTGCACCGATGCCGGCCATTGCCACACTTCGCGCGCTGACGGGAACCGACTTAACTACAATTTTTTTGACTGGCGCCTTTGATGCCACGGCGCGCTTGATGACTTTCTTTGCCATTTGAAGCTCCTGAATAAAGATGCGCTCAACGATCAACCGACATGGTGCCGCGACGCAAATGGGGTACAACTCGATCGAAGTCTAGAGCGTGGGATTAGAGGATTCACACTAAAGACCAAGCAACTCTCATAGCGAAACCATATAAAACTCCTTTATCCACGGGCTTTTCCAAGACAAACTATCTGGAAAGCCTCGTCCTTCATCGTGTTTAGTAAATAATATGTGTGTGACGTGATGCGCATCGCCCGACATCTTGTGACGGCACCTTGCGGCGGACGCCCAGTGTAAACTTTGACCAAGCTCTGTCGACGCGCCCCGCTGCCCTGCCGGGTTCATCACAGACAAGAAGAACACTCAAATAACAACGATTTCGAGGAGCTTTTCAATGACCTACTTTGTCACTGGCGCGACGGGTTTTGTCGGCAAGTTTTTGGTGTCCAACCTGCTCAAGCGCGACGGAACGATATACGTTCTGGTGCGCAAACAGTCGGTGAAGAAACTGGACGCGACGATTGCCTGGTGGGGATTGGACGCTAAGACACAAAAGCGTATCGTTCCCGTTGTTGGCGATCTGGGTAAGCCGAAACTCGGCCTGGCAACAGCTGACATCACCAAGCTCAAGGGCAAGGTCAAACACGTCTTCCACCTCGCCGCCATCTACGACATGGCCGCTGATGCAGCCAGCCAACAGGAAGCAAACATCGACGGCACGCGCAATGCGGTGGAACTTGCGGAGGCCGTCAAGGCCGGCTGCTTCCATCACACCTCGTCGATCGCTGCCGCCGGCCTTTACGACGGCACCTTTCGCGAGGATATGTTCGAGGAAGCCGAAGAACTCGATCACCCCTACTTCCGTACCAAGCACGATAGTGAAGCGATCGTGCGCAATGAATGCAAGGTGCCGTGGCGGATCTATCGGCCGGGTATGGTGGTGGGCCACTCCAAGACCGGCGAGATCGACAAGATCGACGGGCCGTACTATTTTTTCAAGCTCATCCAGA
>Ga0105047_10018691_pt1 | contig 10728 bp, 10 predicted proteins | sample MAT04_FD_78384 | JGI IMG/M metagenome (GOLD analysis project Ga0105047, IMG submission 78384) | Freshwater microbial communities from Lake Fryxell liftoff mats and glacier meltwater in Antarctica - MAT-04 (megahit assembly) | ecosystem: Environmental > Aquatic > Freshwater > Ice > Liftoff...
AGCTCGAAGATGCCTTGCACGAAGATTTCGAGAACCAACTGCGCGAGAAGTTCAAACAGGATTTCCATATCGAGTGAGTGGCCTCACAACCTAGTTATTGTCTGACAAGATGTCGCACAGTCACCTGTTTTCGCGACAGCAACTGAACATAGATTGGTCGTCGCAGGCTTGCATTTCAATCGTCCCTGTGGATCGGGATGGACGGAATCAAAGATCTGCTCTGAAAAAGCGATTCACGCTGTTTCGTTGAAGCGTCAGCGTTGGGCAGTAAAGCAATTCCCGTCGGCGAATCTGTCAGGCAAGCTGCCTGGTTTTATTGACCAGGTTGAAGGAAGCAGATCTGAGGACAGATCTGCCTACGTTGTCCGATCCGCGAGTCGCAGCAAGACCTTGCCTTGAACAGACGAATCTTCTGCCGCTTTTGCTGCGTCGCCGATCTGGTCGAGAGTTTTGGATCGAGCGATCTCAGTGGCGAGAATGCCGGATTCAATCAGCTTCGTGAGTCGACTGACAAGTCTCAGTTTGAACGGCAGTGACGCACTTGCCATAAAGCTGCCCAGCCAGAATCCTGCTACGGTGCTGCCTGTTGTCATCAAGACGCGAGGACTGAACGCCAGCGGAGCGTTGCTGAGGGTTCCATACGCCAGCAAACGGCCTTGATGTCCAAGGCTTTGAATCACGGCCGAACCTGTCGCACCGCCGACGGCGTCGATTGCATAGCCGGCACCGGCACTCGTGATGCCGATCGTTTTGCGAATCGATGCACCAAGACTTTCGGCAGTGTCTTTGGCTTCGTCGAAAACTTCCACGTGGTCAGCACCCAGACGCCGTAATTCCTCTGCCTGATCTCCACGGCGAACAATATTAAACGTTCGGAATCCGGTTTCTTTTCCGAGTCGAATGATCATGCGGCCGAGTGCCGAACCGGCCGCCGTCTGAACCAGCCACTGGCCCGGTGGAACTCTGAGCACTTCGCGGGTCATGACCCACGCCGTAGCGGGATTCACAAAGAACGTCGCAGCCTGCTCGATCGACAGACGCCCGCTGATTGGAATCACTTCGGCGCTGGGAACAACCGCATAGTCGGCCCAGTTGCCGCCTCGCCGATTGAGAACAACTACGCGACGATTTATAAACAATCGCCCGCGCAGACCTCCGCCTGACGCTTCCACCACACCAACGCCTTCGAACCCCGGAGTTGCCGGACACTGAGCGGCAATGGTGTAACGTCCGCGAACAAACATCAGGTCCGAAGGGTTAATCGGTGTCGCCAGCATTCGCACAAGCACTTCGCCGTATTTCGGCGCCGGACGATCGATTTCAACGAACTTCAGGACAGCAGACGGCTCGCCGGTCTGTTCAAACTGTATGGCTTTCATAGTGTGATCCGTTTTGCGCTGGCGACAGATAGGCAATCAACGGCAAAAAAACAGATCACTCTCGTAACCCGACTTGTCCTCAGGTCGGGAACCCTGAACCGCGACCTACGAGTCGATGACCCGATTTCTGCCACTCGCCGTGTCGAGGAATTGTAGTGAAACACGACCATCTGCACATTCATTGAAGACCGTATTCAGGCATCCGAAACCGAAATCTTTTCGCTGGAAGTGAATACCGTGCAAGTTGCGGTAGAATGTAGCCGGAGGACTTTTGAAAATGGAAGGAATGCAATCAGGAATACGCCATGCAGCCCGATGACAAAATCTGCTACTGCTTCCATGTCAGTCAACGTAAGGTTTCGAATTTCCTGCGGATTCATCGTCCTCGTGTACCCAGCCAGATCAGTGAATGCGGCGGAGCCGGGACCGGTTGTGGCTGGTGTGTGCCTTTCCTGAAACGAATGTTTGAAGCGGCGAAACTGGACGAAGCCGCAGCGATTGTCGAGACGGCAGACGAGTATGCAGAAAATCGCGCGGAATATGTTCGAAGTGGCAAAGGAAAACCGCCGACATCGGCTGAGCCACTGCCATGAAGCGGTACTTTCGAAAGTCTTGACGACAAGTAGCCCGGTCTGTCCTCAGATCGGGAGCCGAACACCGAGTCTTTCATGCAAACTTGAGACAGTCAAATTCCTGCAACGGATACCCATAATGAATGAAACTACCACACCCAGCCTGCTGGCAAATCTGAAACAGTACTGGGGCTATCCCGGTTTTCGCCCGTTGCAGCGCGAAGCCATGACATTGGTCATGAGCGACAAAGATTCACTCATCGTGTTGCCAACCGGTGGCGGAAAATCTTTATGCTATCAGGTTCCAGCCATCAGTCGTGACGGCCTGGCATTGGTCGTTTCGCCACTCATTTCCTTGATGAAGGATCAAGTGGATTCTCTGCAGGCTGTCGGAATCTCCGCCGCCTGCATCAACAGTATGCAGACCGCGCAGGACAAGCGCAATGTGGCGGCGTTGATCCGACGTCGTCAACTCAAGCTGCTTTACATCGCTCCGGAACGCCTGGTGCAACCGCAGACGATAGAATTTCTTCAGGGAGCCGGCGTCTCGTTTATCGCGATTGACGAAGCACACTGCATTAGCCAGTGGGGACACGATTTTCGCCCGGAATACCGACAGCTTCGATGTCTGAGAACTGCGTTTCCTGATGTGGCGGTGCATGGTTATACAGCGACTGCAACCGAACAGGTGCGAGCCGACATTGCCGAACAGCTTGGCATCGCGAATGCTGAAATTCTTGTCGGTTCTTTTGATCGTCCGAATCTGCGATATCGGGTCGAACGTCGAACAGATCCCACGGGACAGCTTCAGCGAATTCTGCAGCGGCACAAGGAGGAATCGGGGATCATCTACTGTATCAGTCGCAAGAATGTGGACAGTACCAGCGATTCGCTCAACCGTCTGGGCTTCAAAACATTGCCCTATCACGCTGGGATGTCGGACGAAGATCGCAGAAAGAATCAGGATGCGTTTATCGATGAAGAGGTCAGCATCATCGTGGCGACGGTGGCTTTTGGAATGGGGATTGACAAGAGCAACGTGCGGTTTGTGATACACGCGGAGATGCCGCGATCGCTGGAAAACTATCAACAGGAAAGTGGTCGGGCGGGCCGTGACGGATTAGAAGCCGAATGCTGCCTGCTCTACGCCGCAAACGATGCCGATACGTGGGAGTATCTGATGAAAGATACCGAAGACCCGGCGGTGCGGCAGGCGGGGCAGCGAGCTGTCACGGCGATGCAGCAGTATTGCGTCAGTACGCGTTGTCGCCATCAGCAGTTGGTTGCACATTTCGGCCAGACGCTGGAGAAGGAAAACTGCGGTGCGTGTGATTTCTGCCTGAACGAAATGCTGCCAGTGGCTGAGCCGATGATTCTGGGACAGAAGATTCTTTCCTGTGTCGTGCGACAGGGCGAACGATTCGGAGCGGCATACACGGCGCAGGTGCTGCGTGGTTCAAAGGCCAAACGAATCGTCGAAAACGGGCACGATAAGCTCAGTACATGGGGATTGCTCAAGGACGAACCGGAACCGCAGTTGCGAAACTGGATTGATCAGTTACTGTCTCAGGGATTCCTGCGACAGGCCGGGGAATATAACTGCCTGGAAGTGACGCCCAGCGGACGTCAGCTTCTGAAAGGTCAGGCCACACCCATGTTGTTGCGGATGCAGGTGGCCGAATCGGCTCAACCGCTGGACGATCAATGGGCGGGAGTGGATCGAGGCCTGTTCGAGGAATTGCGTGGCATGAGGAATCGGCTGGCTGTTATGAAACAAGTACCCCCTTATATCATCTTCAGTGATGCGACGTTGCGTGATCTGGCGCGGCAGCGTCCGTCGCATGCAGGTGGGTTGACCCGCATTCATGGAATCGGAACTCAGAAGCAAAAGGAATTTGGAGCCGACGTGCTGAATACGATCCGGAACTGGTGCCAGAGTCATGATCTCGAACAGAACGTGCCGACATCATCGCCGATCGTTGCTCGTTCAGTAAGCCAGGGGCGTGCGATCAAGAACAGCGAAAGTGCCGCGGGCGAGTACTTCAATCTGTTTGAGCAGGGACTGTCGATTGACGATGTCGCGCAACAACTGGATCGTGCGGTCGATACAGTGGGCAAATATCTTGCCGATTATTTGCGAGTCCATCGAGTTTCGGACATCGATCCATGGATCCCGCCCGATGTGCAGCGAATGGTGCAAGATGCCATCGGTCAGGTTGGGTGTGAACGTCTGAAGCCAGTGTTTGAGTATCTGGCCGGGCAGATCGACTACAACCGAATCCGTATTGTGGCGACAGCCTGGGAGTTGCGGCAGGAATCGGATGACGAAAACAATTAGTGCGTACTCGATCTGCAAGCCGTTGTACTCACGAGACGGCCATCCTGTGAAATCTTCTTTCTTGTAACTGCTGCAGAGCGAACTGCAACTGAGCTACAAAAACAAGATACCAGACTTTGACTTCGCGAGTGTGTACGAATGCCTTGGCGGAAGATTGGAGATAGGAAAATAGACTTCACGGCTCTTCCGACGCCGCAATCCATCAATTTATCCGCCCCCGTTCCCCACGACGCCCTGGAAATTCAAATCACCAACGCCGAATCTCAAATCGTCACTCAAAAATCAAAAATCCCTCCCCCTACATCACATCCACTGGACTCCTCACAGCCAAGCCCGGTCGATTCAGCACGTGGGTATAGATCATCGTCGTCTTGACGTCCGCATGCCCGAGAAACTCCTGCACCGTGCGAATATCATAGCCATCCTCCAAAAGATGAGTCGCAAAGCTGTGACGAAACGTATGAGGTGTTGCAGGCTGATCCACATTTGCAGCCCGCATCGCACGTTTCATGATTGGAGGAAAATTGTTCTCGTGAATATGGTGCCGACGAATCGCACCGCTCCGAGGGTCTTTTGACCTCTCCCGCGATGGAAAAACAAACTGCCACGAAACCTCACGATCCGCGTTCGGGTATTTTTTCGCCAACGCATACGGTAGATAAACCTGACCGAATCCTGACTCAAGGTCTCGGTCATGCAGCTTCTTCACAGCACCGCTGCACCCAGCCGATGTACGCGGTCTCCGTACTCAGCGCGTAGTGCATGAGTCTCAGCTCCGCCCTCATTTTCTGTATCCACTGCGGTTCATTGGCGTTGACCACACCGATCAACTGAGTCTCGTCGGCCGGAGACAATGTCTGGGCACCCTGCCGTTCGCTCTCTGCGATCCGCCCCAGAATCTGTCGAATTTCCAGCAGATCAGGCTCCGAAGTTTCCAGAACATGATTGCGATAGAATTCAATGGCTCGAACTGCCTGCAGTCGCTGCCATGCAGGAGTTTCTCCCGCCAAAAGCGTACGACAAAACTGTTTGACGTTGTCTTGGGAAACCAGCAGCGATACAGACTCGGGCTGATGGAGAAAAACTGCATACCGACGCAGCCAACGCCCGAACCAGACCCGATCGTTCTCGTCAATTCTCGCCAGTTTCAATACTATTTCAAAACGTTTCACACTCATCAATCTGTCCTGATACGCATATTTTGTACGTTATAGAGCACCCAACCAATCCTAAGTAACTCTCTCGATTTCATGGCGAGCGCAACTCAAAAATCATGCGGGGAAACGAAAAGGGGAGAGACGCCCGTGGCATTAGCCTGTTCATCCGGGTAGTACTTTCTTGAGACGACGGTGTCAGTGGAAAACTTGATTTCCAGCCGCATGTCATCGTTCCACGTCTTCGTCGTCACCGTAGAACTCCAAAAAACCACATTTCGAACAGCGAACGCCGACAATTCGATACCTACGATCTGTTGATTCGTCCGACATGCCTTGCGCAAACGCGCTGATGGGGTTGCGGGCTGTCGGCGTTCCAGCAACGACGAACACCAGTTGAGCCAGTTGTGTGTGCGACTTGTCTCCGCCCATGAGTCCAGCAGCCGTGGTGAATCCTCCCTCCATCACTCCACTGCACTTCGGACACGTCTTTGTCATCGAAAGCTCCTACTTCGCCGTCCTCTTTTCGAAACTATTGGCGTCCCATTTTCCTGCGATTTCAACCAGAGTCAATGCGTAAACTAAGATCGCGTTCTCGGAAAGGTCGGGCAACGATTTTCGTTCGACGTGTGTCAGATGAGGAGGCGCTTTGATTCGTTGTGTACCGCCAGATTGCATGCCGAGGAGTCCATATTCGATGCCGACGCAGCAGTCGCGAGCACCAACTCGAATCGGATGCAACTGGGGGTCGTCCGATTGGAAAAGAATATCGCCCTGAGTTTGGGTGCATCGTCAGTTGCAAACGGCAAGATCACCCGGCACGATCCTGGGACCGGTTCCGGTTGCAACATCGGTAATCTTGAGACTACGTGGCGGTTTCATTGAATGAGCCTGCCAACGTTACCAATCACCCAGCGGCGACGAGAGATTGTCCATTTGAAAACGCGCGACTTCGCCGATCAGGTGAATTGGATTGTTTGTCGGCGGTGTCAGCACGCAGGGTTCGGCTTGTCACGTTCATTCACCGCGTCGCGGTCCAGTATCCGTCGTGTGAAAACACGCATTACACCATATTTTGAAAATGAGAGTACGAAGATAATCGTGGTGAGAACAATTATTGGTTCGGTCCGGTCGCTTGTTTCACGCCATAGCACGATAACTTGTGCATGGATCCTTAAACCAACTCCTTCACCACTGACTGCTGATCGAGCAGGTATTGAGGGCGGCCGCTGTTGTCAGGGATCGTGGCTGTTTGCACGTCAATTCCGAGTTGATGATACAACGTGGCAAAGACTTCCTGATAGTGAATTGGTCGATCCTGAGGGACTTCGCCCAAACGATTTGTCGAACCGATCACCTGACCCATTTTCATGCCGCCGCCGGCGAGCAATGCGCACGATGCCTGCGGCCAGTGATCGCGCCCGCCACCGGGATTGATGCGGGGCGTGCGCCCGAATTCGCCCCAGGCGACGACGCTGACGTCCTGATCGAGTCCTCGAGCGTGCAGATCCTCCACAAGGGCGGTAATTCCCTGATCGAATTTTGCAAGCTGTTCGGGCAGACGTTCAAAATTGCCGCCGTGACGATCCCAGCTCCCAAACGACAACGTGACACAGCGCACACCCGCTTCAACCAGACGACGAGCCATCAAAAACTGATCCATCCAATGCGGCCCGGCATCTTCGCCAAACGCAGGTGTTGAGGCCCCGCGACCGTAGCGATCTCGCAGAGCCGCATCTTCTTTTTCGAGATCAAGTGCCTCAACGAGCTTGCTTGATGTCAGCACATCGAATGCCTTCTTCGTGTTCGAATCCGCGCCCTGCATGTTGGAGTTTGCGTCGGTGTGACGACGAAACGCATCGAAGCTGGTCAGAAGAGCCTCACGGTCACGCAGTCGATCGAGCGTAATATTGTTCAGCCGCATATTGGCCATGCCTTCGCTTTCCGGCTGAAACGGAGCGTACGCGGAACCAAGAAATCCCGGCAGTCCCGGATTGGAATAGGGTGGATGACCTGTCTTTGTCGTGAGCCCGACAAACGGCGGGACAGCTCGATCCACGGCCCCGTGCAGCCGAGACACGGCGGAACCCAGCGATGGCCGATTATCCTGCCTGCCTTTCGCTCCAATCGGGAAACCACTCAGACACGTATCCGACGCATGTTGATCGGGCGACCCATACAGTGATCGAATGATCGCAAACTTATCCATCATCTGAGCCAGGCGAGGCATGTGCTCGCAAATCTCAATACCCGGCACATTGGTGGCGATTGGCTTGAATGACCCGCGAATCTCCAGCGGTGCATCCATTTTTAGGTCGTACATATCCTGATGTGATGGTCCGCCGGAAAGATAAATCATGATCACGGCTTTGTGCGTCAGCTTCTTGCCAACAGGAGCCATCGACGATTCTTCTGCTTTCAGGATTTGTGGCAGATTCATGCCACCCAAAGCCAATCCGCCGATCTTCAGAAAATGCCGACGCGAATGACCATCGCAGTACGACGAGGGACTTTGTCCTAATATCGACAGCATACGAAATCAACCTGAGCAGACGTTGGGGAGGGAGAAACAAGAGGCGGGAACGAAGCATACCCAGTGTTTCCACCCATTCGCAAGTCCCGTGCGGAGAAACAGTTCGCCGAGTTTGAAAGTGACAAGGTACGTGTGCAGGCAGTTTACATAAAGCAGTTCATTTCCCCGCTGCCACCTCGTTTCCGCTGATTTTTCTCACATTGTTAATTCAAATGCGGGCAGAAAATTCTCTCCAGAATTGATCTCCGCCTCCAGTCCCGACTTGGCTGGATCTGCGAACTTAGCAGGAATTCTGCGATTACACCTGGGGCCCGGTTTCACGGAGACAGTGTATTTTCCCACTGGAACTCCGCCTTTCTTCACACCTGCCGCAGCGGTGATGAATCTGTAACAATTATTTTCTGAGTCATAGTTGCTGATCACATCCACAAACTGACCGTCTGTGGCGTGAAGCGTGACAATCGCTCCCTCAACCGGCTCGCCGGCCATGTGAATCGAGCACTGTACAAACGGAAGGGCGTCAGGGACCGCAGTGATATTTGTCGCGCCTCCGCCACACCCTGCAAACAGACTCAGTGCCGCTCCGCAGCAGACAAACTTTTTTAATCGTATCAACATCGAAGTATTGCTCCTGTTCTGGATTATATTTCGCGATCCGGACGGATCCGTGTTCTCGTTAAATCTTGATGCAGTCGGGGAATTCTCCGCAGCATCGAACTTTGATCTAAGATTGACAAACCCGCTTTAATGGCGAGCAATAAAGAAATGACTGCCCTGGAACAGGAGGTCTGTTTCAGGGCAGTTCATGTGGATTGATGCGTTCTCAACACAAGGCAGCTTTTCGAAAGAAGCGGCGAAAAGTCTTCGTGTTGGATCTCGCAGATGCGGGACGGATCAGAATTCGCCAAGAACCTCGCCATCCTTTGGATTGGCAAGTCTCCGCAGAGTGTTGAAGTCCAGGTTTTCAGAAACAAAGCGGACGCTGCCGTCGCCCAGGACAGCCTGCACACCACCGGAATGCAGACTGAATGGTTCATCATTCGACCCGCAGTTGTTGACACTCCATGGACATGGTGTTCCACTTCCAGGTGTCACAGTGCCCAGTGGCCCGCCAGCAGGAACTTTGTTCTGATTAATCTTCTGCAACGCTTGACCATTCGGTGGCCCGGAAATACCACTCGCACCGTCTGGATCTGCCCAACGGCCAGGTATTCCGAATTTTCCACCAGCCGTGCCGGTATCAGCCGGGGTCTTGCTTTTGGTCGCAGCCAACTGAGTCGGATCATAGTATCCAGCGGGTACTCCCGTTGGGTAGCCAAGGATCGCGCCAGTCGTATTCGTAATGTCGTATGAACCGCCATTGTCTGTAGGCCGACCAGCATCTTCGATGACCAGGATCGTGTTGCTCAGACCATCTGTCACGACACTAATCTTATTGTAGAACCCTAACGCTCCGGCAACGTCCATGCCCTGAACATTCGATGTATACGCTCCCGGAACGCCACCGCGGTAGCCGGTGGCGTCATAATCGACGTACGCTATTGCCATATAGTCCGACAGACCGTATCCCTGTGAATCCGCGCCCGTAAATCCGTTGCTCGGACAGAGGAACGCCGCAATTTTCGTCTTCGCCAGCCCTACGTTCGCGCCAGCCGTATAGTGAAGGCTCTGATTCCATCCGTTGTAGACATTGGTCTGCTCGAGCTGCGGCAGAATTGTCTGGAAAAACGAGGCAGGTGTAAACTTTCGAGTCGTTGGGCTCGTCGATTCATCCGTGCTTTCTCCAGACGTTGGAAACCGAGAAAACGTATCGAGGTAATTATGGACGGCCAATCCCAACTGCTTCAAATTGTTCTTGCACTGTGTACGGCGAGCTGCCTCGCGAGCCTGCTGGACCGCTGGCAAAAGGAGAGAGACCAGAACCGCGATGATGGCAATCACCACCAGCAACTCTATCAGCGTAAATCCCGTTTTGCGTTTTCTTGCTTCCGACAAAGACACACTCATCATCTTCGAACTCCCAATAAATTCCGTTGACCCAATCGCAGGGCCACCTCAAAATGCGTTAACCAACCAAGGTTAACAACGTCAGGGCACAAGTCAGGAAAGCGTTTGCGCGGAGCATCGACTGCTGATGCATAGCCACATGGGTACAATGTGTGGCGTTGATGTTCTTCTCCGTTCGACCTTTCTGCTCCTCGCTCTGTGTCAGTTGATCTGACGGGAGGAATCGTATTGGTGAATGTGAAGGAAAAATGAAGGTACTGTTAAGGTTCAGGGAATTGCGAATTCGCTTATTTCTGAGATCAGGCAAAGACGCAAAGAGCCGCAGTAAAGAAACTCTCCGCTGCTTTGCAGCAGCGCGGTGGCATGGCGGTGTCCTGCAACGGAACATCGGTCTATACTGTCCACCAATAAAACCTACTAATCCAAATCGAAGCCAACCACAGCATTCAGGTGGCAGAATAATCAAAGAATCAAAACATGACGATCTGGCGATGGGCTGACATGATCGAACCGGTTGCGGCATCCGCACGACTGACGCTCGGCGAAGGAGATACGCCGGTCGTGCGTTCGCGCAGAATTGGGCCGCTGGCGGGTCTGCAGAATCTGTATCTGAAACTGGAACATGGCAATGCGTCGGGTTCCTACAAAGATCGCTTTGCGTTTGCGGCGGTCTCACACATGGTTGCCAATGGTCAGACAAAGTGCATCGCCACATCAAGCGGTAACACCGGAGCGGCACTTGCAG
>Ga0105047_10018695_pt1 | contig 10727 bp, 10 predicted proteins | sample MAT04_FD_78384 | JGI IMG/M metagenome (GOLD analysis project Ga0105047, IMG submission 78384) | Freshwater microbial communities from Lake Fryxell liftoff mats and glacier meltwater in Antarctica - MAT-04 (megahit assembly) | ecosystem: Environmental > Aquatic > Freshwater > Ice > Liftoff...
CACGGTGAACACGGAACCGGTCTTCGTCTTCGCTTCATCCTGTGCTTGAGCGGAGGTGCTCGATAGCAGCAGACCCACGCACAGGGCCATGGCCGGCAGTGCGCGTTGAACGAATTTCTTCGTGGTGGTGGAGAGTAGGTTGGTCGATGGACCAAATCTGCTGCAATGCATCAAGCCCACACCTCATAGAACTACCGGTTTTGCGGTGAGGTGGTTCAGGAATGGCCAAATGGAGGAATAGGAACGATGATCAAGGCGCGCTGATCATCCGCAACAGTAGCATTCCTGCTCCCGGCAACGCCTTGGTCATGCGCTTGTGCCATCCCTTTGTGAAGCCTTCACGAGCCCCCAGAAAGCCATCGTCATCAATGCGGTGCCTATCGTCCAGCAGATGGACATGGCGCTGAGCAATTGCCCGGCTGCAATGGCCGGAAAGCAGATAGCGAGCAGCAGGCCCACCCATTACGGAGCGAGTGTTGTCCGCATCAGCGCAATGCCTCCGACGATGAATGCCAAGGGCCACGCCACGTTCTGCGGCGGTCCATGGATCCAGAATGAAAGGGTCACTTGTACGCTATCGCCGCACTCGTTGGCCCGGTGAGCTGCATGAGCGCTGTGCTCTTGAAGCCCACTTGCTTCGCCCACTTGTTGAAGTCATCGAACGTGTAGTCGAAGCCGCCTTCGGTCTCGATCAGCATGTTCAGGCTCATCATCATACCGAAGGGGTTCGCGCGGCGCTCGTTGTCGATCACGGATTCCACCGCGATGAAGGCACCGCCATCCGGCAATGCGTCGTAGGCCTTCTTCATCAGCATCAACTTGTCCTCCTCGTTCCAGTCGTGAAGTATGTTGCCCATGGTGATCACGTCGGCTTTAGGCAAGGCTTCTATCATGAAATCGCCACTTGTTGCCTTTACGCGATCGGTCAACCCTTCTTTGCGAATGGTTTCTGCTGCGATCGGTTGCACGGGCGGCAGATCCCAAGAGGTGCAAGACATGTGGGGCTGGTGTTTCGCGACCATCACCGACAGGATGCCACCGGAGCCACCCACGTCCACCAACGTCTTGTACTTGGAGAAGTCGAACTGTTGCCCCAGCAGCATGAAATTGCCCACTTGCATACCGCTCATAGCGTTAACGAAGCCCTTCAGTAGCAAAGGATCAGCGTAGATCTTCGCGAAGAAGGGTTCGCCGCAGTTCTTCGTTTCGTTCTGTGGCTTGCCGGTGCGCAACCCATCGCCCAGGTTACCCCAGAAGCCGTACAGCCGGTCATTCAACATCTCCAGGATGCCGCCGATGTAGCTGGGCTTGGCCTTGTCCAGGAAGACTTCCGTGTCCACGCCGTTGGCATACATGGCCGTGTTGAGCAGACCATCGCGTTGCAGAAAGTTGAAGGAGGCCAATACGTCGAGGAAGTCATACAGGTGCCGATCCGTGCAGTTCAGCTTCAACAGCGCCTTGATCTCCGAAGCCTTCATGGCTCCGTTCACAGCGAGGTGCGTGAAAAGTTCGAATTCGATGGCTGTGAGCAGGATCTTGCTCGGCCAGAAGCCAGTGCCCATCTGCATGATGCCGGCCGGTGTGGGTTGCGCGGCATCGAGCGTGGCTGCTGTCCGGGCTTCTGCGTGGATCGTGTCCATGGTCTGCGGGGTGTTAGGGGTGTGGTTGGAATATTCCGCTTACTGGACGCTTTGGAACAGCGTGATAACAGGTGGCGCGAGCACACCACTCTTCTCTATCACCTTCTTCTTCGCATCGGAGGCCATGGCCGCTTTCATCTTCTCCACATCGGTAACGTAGAACGAGAGTACGACCGTGTTGGGGGCGTCCATGTCGGTGGCCATCAAGCGGTCCTCCATGCCATCATTGGCGCGAGCGGCCAACCCTTCCTCATCAAAGACCTTGAGCCAAACGCTGAGATCCTTTGCATCCAAACGGATCACCGCTCTGTCCCTGCTGGCTACGGGCATATTGTTCAAGCGTTTCACATTGTAGAAGTGGATCTCCGGTGCGGAGGTCACGCCCGCCTTCTCCATCACGGCCTTCAAACGTGGATCGGCGGTGAACGCCTTTGCCTTTTGCACGTCGTCGAACAAGCAGGTGGCCAAGACCAGGTTTGGATCTTCCAGGCCGCGCAACACGCTGAAGACGGTCATGCCACTTGCTTTTCTGGATGGTTCATCGGCGTCGAAGGCGATCTTCCACTTGTCGTAGTCAGCCACCGTGTGCTGGATGGCAGCGAGCTTCATGATCGTCGTTTGAGCGGAGGCTGCTGTAAGTAGACCTACGGTTGCAACAGCAAGTAGCGCATGCTTGATGGACTTCATCTGGGTGGGGAGTTTGGTCGCCACGGTGGTGTGGCTGTGGGTTGATGCGGCAAATGTCCCACGTCGGTTCTACCAAACACCTCGTAGATATACCGGTTCTCGTGGTGACCGCGACAAGCGCGGACCAGACCGGTCAGCGTGCATCGGGAGGTGCCATCGCCTTCCTGATCGCTTCCACCAACTGCTCCTGATCGAAGGGCTTGGGGATGAAACCATCCATACCCGCATCCATGCATTGTTGCACTTCGGCCTCCATCACGTTGGCCGTCATTGCGAGGATCGGTGTGCGTGCCTTTTCGGTGCCGAGCGCACGGATCCTGCGCGTGGCTTCGTAGCCATCCATAATGGGCATCTGCACGTCCATCAGGATCAGGTCGTAGTCGTTGGCTTGCACCATGTCCAATGCTATCTGTCCATTGGCAGCCACTTCCAATCGCGATCCGGGTATGGCCTTCTTCAGTTCCATCTCGGCGACCATGATGTTGAGCTTGTAGTCCTCTGCGAGCAGGATGCGGAGATCATGGAGACCGTGTGGGCCGGAAGTTTCCGGCCCACACAGATCCTCCTTCGCCGCTTCCGCGATGCCGTATGGTATGGTGAAGCTGAAGGTGCTGCCCTTGCCAAGTTCGCTTTCGGCGATGATCGTGCCGCCTTGCATCTCCACCAAGCGCTTGCAAATAGTGAGACCCAAGCCCGATCCACCGAAGCGCCGCGTGTGGTCCGTTTCTGCCTGCGTGAATTCGTCGAACACGCGCACCAGTCGGTCCGGCGCGATGCCGATGCCCGTGTCGCTGATGGTGCAATGGATCCCTAATTTCTCCTCAACTGCACTTAGCGGGTCGACCCGCTCCGCTTTCGCCACGCTTCTGCGGAGAACCTGGGTCGACGCTACGTGTGCGGCCTGCAAGGTCTGCGTCACATCCATAGCGATGTGGATACTGCCTCGCTCAGTGAATTTGATCGCATTGCCCAGCAGGTTCATCAACACTTGGTTCAAGCGCGTGGGATCGCCGATCAAGGTTACCGGCACATCAGGTGCCACATGCGCCTCCAGCACCAAGCCCTTTTCTACCGCTCTGTAGCGCATCACGGCAACCACCCTGTTCACTTCCGCACGCGGGTCCATGCGCACTTTCTCTGGTTCCAAACGGCCCGCTTCGATCCGGCTCAGGTCCAGGATATCGTTCACGATGTTCAGCAGGTCGCCGCTGCTGGTGGCGATGGCTTCCACATAGCTCTGCCGCGTCGCTTGGTCCTGCGGTGCATCGTTGCGCAGGGCGGAACTCATGCCTACGATGGCGTTCAGCGGCGTGCGGATCTCGTGGCTCATGTTGGCCAGGAACTGACGCTTCACCTGTTCGCTTTGTTCGGCACGTTTGCGCTGGGCATCGGCTTCGTCCTTCTTCCGGCTCAGTTCCGTGGTGCGCTCCACAGCGGTGCGTTCCAGCAATTCCTTCTGACGCTTCAACCCGCTGGTGCGAATGCGGATATAGAGCAGTAAGCCGCCGCCGACCGTGAGAGCATACAGCATGTACGCCCACCACGTACGCCACCACGGCGGAAGGACCACCAGCTGGAACGACGTGCCCTGCTTGTCCCACACACCATCGCGGTTGTCGCCGAGCACACGGAACGTGTAAGTGCCGGGATCCAAGTTGGTGTAGACGGCCGATCGTTCGCTGCCCACCATGATCCAATCGGGGTCGAAGCCATCGAGCTTGTACTGATAGTGGTGCCCTTCCGGCGCTGCGAATTCCATGGTTGCGAATTCGAAGGTGATCATGTTCGCATCGTAGGGAATGGTCATCCCGGCACTGAGGTAGGCCGGTGCCTTCAGCGGTGATCCGGGGTCGCGGTAGTCGACGGGGCGATTGATCAACTTGATGCCCGTGATGCGGATCGGGGCGCTAACGGTGTCGTCGTTCAATTGCCCGGGCTTGAAGTAGTTGAAGCCCTCGACACCGCCGAAGAACAGCGTGCCATCTGCCAGCTTGCAGTATGCGTAGCGGTTGAATTCATCGCTCTGCAGACCATCGCTGGCGGCATAGTTGCGGAACGTGCCCGTGGCTGGCGTGAAGCATGCGAGGCCTTTGTTGGTGCTCATCCACAAGCGGCCCGTATCGTCGCTCAGGATCCCGTACACCACATCGTTCGGCAAGCCTTGCTTCGTGGTGTATCGCTGCACTTTTCCGGTACGCTTGTCGAGCTTGTTGAGGCCGCCGCCCTTTGTGCCGACCCAGAGGATGTTCGCAGGGTCCGTGGGGTCTGCTTCGATGGAATAGATGATGTCCGCGGCGAGGGACTGCGGATCCTTCGGGTCGCTGGTGAAGCGCTTCCATGCGGTGGTGCGCGGATCGAAATGGAACAGACCGGAGAGGCTGCCCAGCCAAAAGTCACCATCGCGAGCGCGATGGATCACCTGAAGGAATTGATCGCCAGCCGCGCTGGTGGGTATGGGGATCTGAAAGTGGCTGTAGCGCTGCGTGCGACGATCGAACCGACCGAAGGTGTGCGCACTGCCGAACCAGATGGCCGTGTCGCCCTCTGTCCGTATGGGCCAACAGAAATCCTCCTCCGGGAAGGTGGCCACCGCTGCGGCATCGCGCGGATACTGTTTGGTGGCACCATCGCGCGCCGAGTAGCTCATAAGTCCCGCATAGTTGAACCAATAGAGCCCATCGCTGTCCTGCGTAGTGGCGAGGGGGCTGGTGCTGAAGGCCCTGAACGCGGGATGCTTTACGATCTGTGCGAAGGGGATCGCGCGCGCCAAGGCGCCTGCGACCGGGTCGAACTCGGCGAGGAACATGGCCTTCTGACCGATCAGCACATGCCCTTCCCGGGTGGGCTGCATCACCGAGCAGCTTGGGCCGAGCACCGTGTTGAAGCGGCGGGTACGTTCATTATGCGTCAACAGGCCATAGCCGGACGTGCCGATCCACAGCAGACCTGTCCGATCACGATACGTGCATTGCACCACTCCCGCGCGCACAGTCAAGTTGGGGTCCATGGGCAGCACGCGGTGCATACGTGTTGTCGCGGGATCGAACACATAAATACCCGTGTAGGCGCAGATCCAAATGCGGCCCCTCGCATCCACGGAAGGAAGCATGCACCGCATGTCACCGAAGGACGGGGCTGCATACTCGACAAGGCTTTGCACCCGCGTGGAGGCATCATCCAGTTCGACGATCCCGAACTTGTGTACACCATACAGCTTGTTGCGCACCGTGTCTTCAACCACGGTGAGTCCAGTGAGGTCATGCAGCCCTCTTCCACGGCGTTCATTGCCGACGGGATGGCCGAGCTTGACGCTATCTATCTGGTCCGTTCCATCGTGCTTGGGGACGATCCGGTACCCACCGCCATCCACTTCCCCGACCCACACCATACCACTGCGATCCGTGGACACCCAGGTCGCCTTGTCCAAAAAGTGATCGGTTCGGAATTTTGGAAGCGGATCATCAGCGCTCTGCGCCGCACCGGTAAAAGTGAGTTTCGTAAGCCCCTTTAGGCGCGATACCCAGAGATCCCCGCTCACGTCCTGCACCATCCGCTGCGTCAGGCCTCCGCTCGGGATGGTTTCAGGAAGCACATGGATGAACGAGCTCGTTGATCGCGAGAAAAGATCGATGCCTTTTTCGGTGCCCACCCACAAACGGCCTTGTCGATCCTCGAAGAGCATGCGGACATTGCTGTCACTGAGCGAGGTGCTATCCTCTGGATCATGCCGGTACACTTCGAAGTGGTAGCCGTCATACATGTTCAGGCCGTCCTTGGTACCGAACCAAAGAAATCCATACCGGTCCTGCACGATGCTGTTCACCATGCCCTGCGACAGCCCGTTCTCGATGGTGAGCGCGTGGAACGCCAGTGTGAGCGTGTCATACTGCGCCAGCGCCGTGCGGGCAACGAGCAACAGGATCGGCAGCAGGCCCCGCAGCTTGTTCACGCCTTCGGGATGTATAGACCTTTCGTGAGCGCGTACACCACCAGGCCCGCCGCGTTGCGCGCACCGGTCTTCAGCAAAATGTTGTTGCGATGGAACTCCACAGTGCGCGGACTGACGAACAACTTGCCTGCGATCTCCATGGTGGTGAGTTCCTGGCAGATCCCACGCAACACCTCGATCTCTCGCTCGCTCAACGGATCGATGTCGTTGAAGGTGGGCTTCACCCTGTGTTTCTTGAGCAGGCCCGGCAACATCAGTTTGTTCACCGCATCGCTGAAGTAGAACCCGTTCTCGGCCACGGAGCCGATCGCGTTGGCAACCTCGTTCGGTTCAGCGGTCTTCAGCATGTAGCCGTTCGCGCCGAGTTGCATCACTTGCGTGATAAGCGCCTGCTCCTCGTGGCTGCTGAGCACGATCACCTTCACGTTGGTATGCTCCACGCGGATCCGTCGCAACGCCTCCATGCCGTCCATCACGGGCATTTGCAGATCGAGCAGAACGATGTCCACTTCATTCCCACTCAGACCGGTGAGCAGTTCTTCACCATTGGAACACTCGAAGACCACCTGCACATCGGGCATGTCGCGCAGCAACAAGGCCATCCCCCGGCGGAAGAGGATCTGGTCATCTGCGAGTGCCAGGCGTATCATCGTGCGAAGGTCGGTGGGCGCTTCTCTGCCGCGCCTCGTATTTCTACCGGTTCTGCGCCAGCGATCATCGGTCTTTCAACGTGGCGCGCAATTCCATTTCGGCGCTTGCGCCAAAAGCCAGCAGTTCCTGGACCGGGTCGAAGCATGCAGCAGCGCCCTCTGTCCGCGCACGATAGCTGATGATCGTAATCAATTCCAGCATGTGCGGCGCCCCCAGATAATGCGCCAAGGGACGCAGATCGTGCGCAGCCGTGGTAAGGCCGGGGACATCACCCTGCGCCTGGCTATCGGACAGCCTTTGGAACAGCGGCGGTGCTTCTTCAAGGTAGATGCCGATCCACTCCTTCATGCGCGCCCGGTCGCCTTCGAAGAGGAGATCTAGTGCGGTAAGATCCATGTGGGATAACGCCATCTGCCGCTGAAATGTAATCATCCCGAACGAACCCAGCTCGAGCGGGGCTGCGCGTTGGACCGAACACGTCAGGCGGGCCTACTAGTTCGCGGAGCCAGATGAAGCCGACCGCGTATCCCCACCCAGCACTACACCGGCTGTAACATAGAAAGTGAAGAACCGAGCATCGCCGGAAAAGCCGTCCTTCTCCTTGTACGCGTTGGTGAGGCCATAGCTGACGATCCCACGGAGATGATCCACAGATCGATACCCAAGCCGCCGTCCAAGTTGAAGGAGCCGGTGTTTTAAACATCCACAGGGTATAAATGATCCAGTGCTACGCCGGTGTCTCCAATGCCGTCATCGCCACGTACGACTCCAGTGTCTTCCGTCCCGGACGGAACGTGACCCCCAGGTCCCGCTGAGCGAGGGCGCTGTCGTCCCGGCTTGTCTGGGTTGCGGGTTGGGTCCCTTCGCTGCCTCCTTCTCCTCCCATACCTCCTTCACCTCCCGAACGAAAGGATAGGTGCTCTCGCTGATGTTCACCTGGCCCACCTCACCAGATGATCCCGTCCCGCTCGTCCGTCGTACGGCGGATCCACCGCATGCCCTTATCAGTCCTACTGTAACTTCTTTATGCCAATTATAGCTTCGATAAATAGTCAGGATCTAGCCAACGTACAGCTTGAACGCCGCGAATGGCCGCAGAATGATCACGGCACTGTCCTTAAACCCCGGCAAGATCTTCGGCCTAAGGCGGATAACCTGTGCCGCACCGGCGAGCCTAAAAGCTACGAAACAAAGGTCCCACAACATTACAAGCCCCCAGCCGTTCGTCAGGTTAGCCCCTAACTTTCGACGGTCGTTCGTATGCGTAAGCTGCTTTCCTCCTTCGCACTGGTGCTTTCGTTCGCGTTGATAGCGCAGACGGAACCCGTGCTCCATGGGCTACCCGCCCCCTACCAACTTGGTACGGGAACCCGCGTGGTGCCTTCGGTGGATCACCTTTCGGTCTCTTCAACAGCGTTGCCATTGGCAGACCTGGCACGCATGCATTCGCCTTGGAGCTACGAGCGGCTTGGTGTGTTCTGCAAGTTCGATGTGCAATTGGAAAGGCGCATTGGGCTGCCCATTTTCTTCCGCCTCGGCGATGTGCAACAGGTGGAGGCCTGGGAAGGGAATGGGCCACTGGCCCCGCTGAACGAGCGGTGAGCAGGTAGCTGAGGCAGCCGCTGTATCGGATCCCATTCTTACGAGCCATCGCGAAGCGCACCGGGACCGCGCAGACACACCGCTTCCCGAACGAATACATCCGGGTCACCTTTTCGCAGCATGTGCATTCAGGTAGAACGGACACAATAGTCCGCCCCAAAGAACAGTTCTAAACCTGTGTTCCAAAACCCACATAAAATGGCACGCACTCTCTTTCTTCTCCTGACCCTCGCGCTGGCAACCTACGCCAGCGCTGCCGCTACCCGCCGTGACCTGCTCATCCACTTCGAAAAGGACGAGAGCGTTCTTACGCCCACCGCTATGGTTGAACTAGATGCGTTCATAGGTACCCTGACGATCACCGGCGACTACTCCTTCTCTGTTCACGGGCATACGGATAGCGACGGCTCGCTGGACTACAACGTAGCGCTCTCCCAAGACCGCGCCGAAACGGTGCTGCGCTACTTGGTGGAACACGGCGTGGACCCCGTGTTGATCACCATCGATCGATCCGGCGAGGTGGATCCACTAGCGCCCAATGGCCGTGTTGACGGGATGGCCCGGAACCGTCGCGTGCAGGTGACATTCACGCGCAACGCCTTTGCCGACACCGAGGAATTGCGCAGAGCGTTGATGGAAGGCAGTGTGCAGCATTTCACCTTGGATCCCACGAAGGACCAAGTGATCCGTGGTACGGCTGGCACGCAGTTGCAGTTCGCCGCTGGTTCGTTCATGGATGCGCAAGGCCGGCCGGTACAAGGCCCTGTGGAACTTGAACTAACGGAAGCCTTGGGTCTCCAAGCCATACTCGCGCACCAGCTAAGCACACGCAGCGGATCGCGCATGTTAGAGACCGGTGGCATGCTGAAGGTGCAGGTTACGGACGTCGCAGGCAACGAACTACGGTTGCAAGCGAGCAGTCCCATGCAAGTGGCACTACCTACAGCAGCGCAAGAAACCGGTATGGAACTCTTCCGCAGTAGCGATGGCGCGGATTGGACCACGACTGGCACCCCACTCACCAGCACCACCGTTACTACTTGGCAGGAGCCGCGCTACCCGCAGCCACCAAGCATGCGCTTTCGCTGGCCGCACTACCGGGAGGACCAAAGCGGAAAACCGGTGAAGCCAGTGGAGCCAGTGCTTGCGCGCGAACCCATGGCACCGCGAAAAGAAAGCTATGCCGCTACACAACCATGGTGGGCCTTCTTCTTCCCCACAAGGGCAGCGAACAAGGCCGATCACCGTTACAAGCAAGCGCTGATCCAGCACGATGTACAACTGGCCCGCTTCGAGAAGAAGCGCGCTGCGTTCGAACAGGAATGTGCGAGCTATCCCCAACGCCTGGAACGGTACGCGCAGCGCAGAACGGAGTGGGAAGCCCTGAAGGAGAATGAACGCCAGGCATGGAATACCAGTACCTACCTGCCTGCACGGCAACGCTACGATGCCGCGATGGCGCCACAGCAAGCACGGTATGATCTCCTGGTCACGAACTGGCAGCAGGTCCGTGAGGCGAGCATGCAACGCTATGTGCTACGATCGGATAGCATGGAGACGGCCGATATGGCCGGACTGAACGCATATGTATTCACCACGTCGCAACTGGGATGGATCAACTGCGATCGGTTCTACGATGTTCCGGCATCGCAGAAGTACACGGTAGTGGCCGAGGCCGGCAAACACCGCGATGCGCAGGTCTTCCTTGTCTTCACGAAGATCCGTAGCATGATGTACATGGCCCGCACCAAGAACGAACGGTTCGAATCGCCTAGCGTGGCACGCAATGAACCAGCCACCTTGTTCGCGTACACGGTGATCGATGGCCGGGCGCACGTGTGCATGCAGGTGGTGGATCCGAAGAAGCGCCAGGAACTCGTCTTTGAACCAAGTTCGTTCGCGCGCATCGGCGAATTGCTGAAGGAGCTTGGGCAAAAGCCGAGCTGAAGAGCGAAGGTTCGCGAGGTGATATCATGGATAGGGAACGCAGGGGTGCATCCTTCGCTGCGTTCCCTATTCCCCTACCTCGAAAGATGCCGTCGTTGTCTGCTTCATGCCAGCCAGCTTACGGCGTGCTGCCACTTGTGGCTGGGAGCAAGCTTCGCAACGTTCCAACGATCACTGACCGGGACCTATCCGCTACTGCTTCGCTATTCTGGCGGAGCGGGAATGCCCGTTTCGTTGAAAATTGTCCTCCC
>Ga0105047_10018697_pt1 | contig 10726 bp, 8 predicted proteins | sample MAT04_FD_78384 | JGI IMG/M metagenome (GOLD analysis project Ga0105047, IMG submission 78384) | Freshwater microbial communities from Lake Fryxell liftoff mats and glacier meltwater in Antarctica - MAT-04 (megahit assembly) | ecosystem: Environmental > Aquatic > Freshwater > Ice > Liftoff...
ACGCTTGTGCAGGCGGGCGTATTTCTCGTCGTTTGCATACTTGGCGCGGATGAGCTGGTTCCTCCGCTCCAGTTCACGGGCGCGGGTCTGGATGTCTTTGAGGGTCTTGATGTTTGCCACCATCTCGGGCTGGGTGATCTCGGAGAGGTTCTTCTTTTTGAAGAGGCGCTCCAGTTCTTCCTTCAGGGTGACAAAGGCAGGATCGCCCTGATCAAAGTTCCCCCGAGGCCTTCCCGTGTGCGGCGGAGCTGCTCACGGAGTTCATCGGCGATGACCATCTCCGCCTGGGACACCTTGCGGAAGGTGAAGAGCACGTCTTCCAGGGCGATGTTCAGGATATTGATGCTGTCATCCGCATTCTCAAGGGCCTCGCGCTGGCTGATCAGCATGAGGTGGTTAGCGGCCTCAGTGGAGAGCTGGCCGAGCTTTCGGAAGTCGAGTTTATCGAGCAACTCATATTGGCCTGAAAGGCGGATGAGGTTTTAGAGGGCTTTGGCGTCGTTAAGCGCCTTCAGGATTTTGTGCATCTCGGCGCGGTCTTCGATCTGCGTGATCTGCTGGGAAAAAACCTCTGCGTTGGCGGTGTCGAAATGGAAAAGAGTATCCTTGTGCCTGCAGAAGGTTATGTGCCTTGATGATCCGCCCGAGGTAGAGCTTCTTGAGCCGAGCGGAATCAAATCCGGTGAGCAGCATGTTGAAGACAAAAAGGATGTCTATCTTGCCTTCCTTGAAGGCGTTCACGAGTTACTTTCGCTCGCTCTTAGTGCCTGCGTCGTGAAGAATCAGCGCGTGACTGTTGACTGTGCGCTTGGGCACAACCTGAAGCCGAAGCGGTTCTGCTGCCATGGCGGTTGGCTCAAAAGCAGTTGATGGAGGCTTTGAAGCAGTAACGATGAAAGAGGCCGGAGCTATTTTCGCATATTTTGCTTCAAAGATTCGTTCCATTTCCTCCGCTTGTTCGGAAGAATCACAAATGACCATGGCTCCTGTCGTGCGGTCCGCACTCATGACGCGGGAGTTTTCAAAGTCCTCGACAATGTAGTCGAGCATGGGCTCGACAAACTTGGGGTGGGCATAGACCAACTTCCGGTGGGTCATGTCCTTGAGCAGCTTGATCTGCTCCAAAGTCTCCTTGAGCTGGAGCTTGTATTTGGTCTCGATTTCCTCCCGGGTCAGCCGCAGTGTGTAGCCGTCGGCGATGGAGCGGTTGTAATAGTATTTGTGGATGTAGTCGCCAAATATGAGCTTCGAATTGTAGGCCACCTTGGGTCGGGCATTGCCGTCTTCATCTCGGGAGCCTGAGATCGAGGCATTGAGCAGCGGCGTACCTGTCAAGCCGATCTTGATTGCATCGCGATCTGACTGGTTGAGATTGGCGAGGAAGCTTCCTTCGGGATTGTAGCTGCGGTGGACTTCGTCGAGGAAGTAAATACGCTGAAGATCAAGTGCGAAGTCGGTGCTTTGAACGACATTGGGATCGTTCTCGAAGCGGTGGATATTGACGACGGTGATTTCGGGTTTTCCTGCGTCGTTGTGGACGGCAAGGTTGGATTTTATGTCGTGGGCGAAATCTTCGCGTGAACTGATTTGATGGACACAGAGACCACGGCTGAGGAACTCTCTTATGGCTTGGTCGAGGAGATCAATGCGATCAACGATAAAGTAGAATTTCGGAACAACGCCCTTCTTCTGAAAATAGGATGTGAGGTAATGGAGGCTGTAGAAGGCGAGGGCGGTCTTGCCGCTGCCCTGAGTGTGCCAGATGATGCCATTGCGAATCCCTGCTTCGATTTTACGCTCAATCGCCCTGGTCGCGAAAAGCTGCGGGTATCGCATGATATGCTTTTCAAATCTGGACGCTGTTCGAGCGTAGGCGAGTCCGAAGCGAAACAGGAAGGCGAGGCGGTCGCGCGAGAACAGTGAGGTGCTGAGTCGGTTCGTGGGGGCATCTGGGTTCTTATTGGTTGCGAACTCGGGCGAGTAGCCCCGATATTTCCGTGATCCACTGGTAGAACTGTTTGCCGAGGTCCTCATTGTCAAGGGAAAGGTCCAACTGGCCCAAGGCGTTTTCGATTTCGACTGGTGTGGCAGCCGGATTAAGCGCAGAAACACTCTTGCGAAAAATCGAGGGGACGATGTTGCTCGATTCCTCCCAGTTGAGGCCTTTCAGCGGCAGGTATTCGTATCCCAGCCGAGTGAGGTGAAGAATGGCTGGAATTTTGACCCTTGAGTCTTCGTTGAATTTCACAGGCCGGGTTTATTGGTGGATTCCCTGGATGAATTTCAGAGTCGGCCTGTCTCCCCGGCTCCGTAAAAACCCTAAGCCCCATCCTTTCAATGCCCCCAAGCTGAATCTTTTAGAAGGTTTTTGAAGGGGAGGGTCGGCTTTTGTGTTACGTTGCTCATTTCCACGTATGGCGAATTCTGAGACTGGCAACCAATCCATGATCCGCATCAAAGGGGCGCGGCAGCATAATCTGCGCAATATTGATGTGGAGATTCCGCGCAACAAATTTGTGGTGGTGACCGGGATGAGTGGATCGGGGAAATCCTCGTTGGCCTTCGATACCTTGTATGCGGAAGGGCAGCGGAAATATGTGGAGAGCCTGTCGGCGTATGCCCGTCAGTTTCTGGACAAAATGCAAAAGCCGGAGGTTGACTACATCGAAGGCCTCTCGCCGGCGATTGCCATTGAACAGCGCACCTCGACCGCCAGCCCACGGTCCACGATTGCAACCACGACCGAGATTTTTGATTATCTGCGGTTGTTGTTTGCGGCCGTGGGGAAACCCCATGACCCGGTGACGGGAGAGCCCGTGCTTCGTCAGAGCCCCCAACAAATCTGTGAAACCGTGCTTTCCTGGCCGGAGGGCACACGGTTTTTGGTGCTTGGGCCGTTGGTGGAGCGTCAGAAAGGCGAGTTCCGGGATGTGATGGAAAAGGCCAGGCGGGAGGGATTTGTGAGGCTGCGTATTGATGGGAAGCTGGAAGAAATTTCGGAGACCGTACTGCCTAAACTCGACAAAACTAAAGCCCATGTGATTGAGGCTGTGGTGGACCGATTGGCGATTCGTGAAGGGATTCGGAGCCGGTTGGTGGATTCGATCGAGACGGCTTTGCGTTGGGGAAATGGCAAGGTCGTTGTGTGTCGGTTGGAAGAGGGAAGTGATCGCGGAACGGACGAAAATTTTTCGACCGACTATTCGAATCCCAGTACCGGGTTCACGATGCCGAAACTCACCCCAAAACATTTTTCGTTTAACAGTCATTTGGGGGCCTGCCCGGCATGTCACGGCATTGGAACAGAACTGTTTTTTGATCCTGACCTGATGGTTGATCAAGAGCTGACTCTGGCCGGGGGCTGCGTCCTCCCGTGGAAGACGAGCAACAAGCGAATGAAGGTTTTTTACGCTTATCAATTGGAGGCCCTGCTTGCGGATTGTCCGGTTCCCGTGGACAGGCCGTTTCGTGATCTCCCGGAGGCTTTCAAAAAATTGCTTTATGAAGGAAGCGGGGACCGTCCCCTCTCCACCAAAATTTCAGCGGACCGGGTCGTCAGCAAACCCTACGAAGGATTGATGGCACAGGTGGAAAGGCTGTATGAATCCAGCGAAAGCGAATTCACCAAGAAGCGGCTGCGTTCGTTTCAGCGGAGGCGTCTCTGCAAGGTTTGTGCTGGCAAAAGGCTAAAGCCGGAGATCCTGGCCGTCACGCTCTCGGACGGGTCGGCCCGCGGAATCAATGTGAATGACTTTTGTGCAATGCCAATTTCCGAAGCGCTGGGGTTGGTGGATCGTCTCGTCTTTTCCCCGTCCGAAAAAGAAATTGTCCATGATGTGCTGCGGGAGATCCGTCGGCGCCTGACCTTTATGGATGAGGTTGGGCTCAGCTATTTGCACCTCAATCGCGAGAGTGGCACGCTGAGCGGCGGGGAGGCCCAACGCATTCGTCTGGCAACCCAGATTGGTTCCGGCTTGGCAGGTGTGCTGTACGTGCTGGATGAACCCAGCATTGGCCTGCACCAAAAGGACAATGACCGGCTTATCGGAACCCTGCGCTCTTTACGCGATCTGGGAAATTCGGTGGTTGTTGTCGAGCACGATGAGGACACGATCCGTGCGGCGGATTACATCCTCGACCTTGGTCCCGGCGCCGGTCCGCGCGGCGGCCAAATCATGGCCCAAGGCACGCTGGAGGAAGTCTTGGCCTGCGAAAATTCCCTCACGGCCCAATACCTCTGCGGACGTCAAAAAATCCCTGTCCCCAGAAAGCGTGTTTCCCCGCGAAAGTCGTCCGACGGAGCCGGAGAGGTGGGTGATGGCTGGTTGGTGGTGCGGGGCGCCCGTGAAAACAACCTTCAGAATCTAAATGCCGCGTTTCCGGTGGGCTGTCTGACTTGTGTGACTGGCGTTTCGGGGAGCGGCAAAAGCACGTTGGTGAATGACATTCTCCGTGCGGCGTTGGCCCGCGATCTGAACCGCGCCAAGGAAAAGCCGGGGGCTCATGATGAAATTATTGGGACGGCACAGTTCGACAAGGTGGTCGTGATCGACCAGTCACCTGTGGGCCGGACGCCACGATCTAATCCCGCAACATATACGGGAGCCATGGGTGCGATCCGTGACCTTTTCAGCGAGCTGCCCTCCTCGCGGGTGCGTGGTTATGAGGCCGGCCGCTTTTCCCTTAACACCAAGGGCGGGCGCTGCGAGCACTGCGAGGGCAATGGCGTCATCAAAATTGAGATGCATTTTCTTGCTGATGTTTACGTGGAATGTGAGTTCTGTCGGGGCAAGCGCTACAACCGCGAAACGATGGAAGTCACTTACAAGGGCAAAAATATTGCGGATGTGCTTGAAATGAACGTGGACGAGGCGTCCCGGTTTTTTCGCAATATCCCCTCTCTCTCCGGGAAATTGGAAACCATGCAGGATGTGGGATTGGGGTATCTGCGGATGGGCCAGTCCGCCACGACGCTCTCCGGCGGGGAGGCGCAACGTTTGAAACTCTCCGCCGAGCTGGCCAAACGCGCCACCGGGAGAACAATCTATCTGCTCGATGAACCAACGACTGGACTCCACTTCGCGGATATTCATAAACTGCTGGAAGTGCTTATGAAACTTCGCGACGCGCGCAATACTCTCATCGTGATTGAACACAACCTCGATGTGATCAAATGCGCGGACTGGATTCTTGATTTGGGACCGCTGGGAGGTTCCGGGGGCGGCCAGCTCGTCGCCGAGGGAACCCCCGAAGCCGTCGCCGCCAACCCCGCAGGGTTCACGGGACGTTACCTCTCCCGGGTTCTATGAAGTCAATGATCCTCACAATCCTGATAGGTGCTATGACGGGCCCGGTCATGCTGGGAAACCCCTTGGACGATGGCCAATCAGCGTTGGAGGAAGGCCTGCCAAGTGTGGCCATTGCCAAACTCTCCGCCATTGACCCCGCCAGCCTTGATTCCAAAGAAAAGGAACAACAGAGCATCTTGCTTGCAAGAGCTTTGCTGGCCACGCAGGACAGCGCAGGTGCCATAAAAATCTTGGAAAACTTGGAGTCCCCCATATCAATCGCCGCCCGGTTCTGGCTTGCGGAGGGATTTGCGGATGCCGGGCAATATGAGAAGGCCCTGGAACTTTACGCGGCTTCCTCTTCCGAATTCGGCGAAGATGCCATCATCGGGCGTGCCCGCATGCTCGCCGCCCTCGGCCGCCAAAGCGAGGCCATCGCCTTGTTGGAAAACTCGGGCCGCACCACCGCAGGCCGGCTTGATCTGGCCGCTCTCGATATCGATGCTGGTCAATCGGAAAAAGCCGCAGCCGAGTTGTCACTCATCGAGGCCACCACCTCCACAGATGCTGCCCTGCGGGATTATTTGTTGGCTTGGACTTTCATCAATACCGGTCAACTCGCAAAAGCCCAAGAGGTCCTGAATCGGGACTCCAAGCCGGATGCCGCGATGGCTGTCAAATTGGCTCTGCTGAAGGCTAAGAGTTTGGTGGATTCCGGGGACGACGATCAGGCCGAGGTCCACCTCGAAAAATTTATTGAGGACTACGGCCGTCATGAAAACCTGCCCGCTGTTTTTCATGCTCTCGACCTCATTTACAGCCGTCAAACCTCGCCTTCGAGTTCCGAGCTTCGCAGGTGGGCTGAAGATCCCAGCGGGAGCGAGAGACAAAAACTGGCCTCCTATTACCTCGCCAGGAATGAACTCCGGCTCGGGCGATTGGACCGTGCCGAATCGGCCTTCAAGACCTTTCTTGAGCAAGCCCCTGATCATCCCCTTGCCGAGAAGGCCCGCATGGAATGGTCTGCCGCCGCGTTGAATTCCAATAAATCTGCCGAAGCTCTGGCAATCCTTGCAGATATTTCCGGACCCGGGATGGATTTCCAACGCGGCTTGGCCCATGCCGCCGCTGGACATTACACGGACGCAGCCGCCGCTTTCCATCAGTCCGCCAAGGAAAGCGGCTGGGAAGCCGCAAAATTTAATTCCGCTCTGGCCTCCATTCTTGCCGGGGGGAAGGAAGACCTCAGCCAGGGACAAGGAGAACACTCCATTAAACTTCAACTGGCAGCCGCCATGGCGGCTGCCTCCAAGAGAGATCCTCAAACGGCCACCCTTCTCGAGAACGTGGCGTCCCGGAATCTCCCGCCATGGTCGGACTCCGCCAGGCTGGCTCTGGCCGAGTGGAAATACTTGCAATTGGATCGGGATGGAGCCCGCGCAGAACTCCGCCAAGTGTCCTCAGCAGATGTCGAGACCGCCTCGCGAGCGAGTGCCCTCTCGGTGTTTCTTTTGGATGATGGATCCCCGGATTCCGAGCCAAAAATTCTGGCCGCCGCCGCAGATTATCTTTCGAAATATCCCGATGCCCCCTTGCAGGCTGACGTGCTTTTGAAGCTCGGTGAGGTGCATTTCCGAAGAGGGGATTACCTCTCGGCTCAATCTCATCTGGAGCAGGCTGCCGCAGCTCGGCCGGGCTCTCCCTTGGCCGAGAAGGCCCAATTCCTGGCGGCTCAGGCCGCCTCCCGGCTGTTGTCAGAGGTCGGCACCGAGCAGGCCCTTGAGCATTACAATGATGTGGCACGAGCCGGCGGCCCCTTGGCCCATCGAGCCCGCTTGGCTCAAGCGCTCCTGCTGAATGCCTTAAACCGCCCGAGCGAAGCCATCCCCGTTCTTGACAGCATTCTCTCCTCAGACGCCAACGAATCACTCCGCTTTGCAGCCCTCATCGAAAAAGGCGACACCTACTTTTTGCTTGGAAACGCGGAGCCTTCTTCCTACACCGAAGCCATTGCCGCGTGGAGGCTCGCCGCTGAACCCAATGTGCCGCCGCGCTGGAGAAACCAAGCCCTCGTCAAAATTGGAGCCGCTTCCGAAAAACTCGGCGAACTCCCCGCCGCCTTGGCCAGTTATTACAGCGTCCTCTCCGCCAAAAATGACACCGAACCCGAATACTTCTGGTTCTATAAAGCTGGTTTCGATGCCGCGAGAATTCTTGAAGACGAAAATAAAGTCGCCGAAGCGATTCAAATTTATGAGCGACTGGCCACAAGTAAAGGCCCCCGCGCTGAGGAAGCCCGACAGCGTATCAACAGCCTCCGCCTCGAAAATTTTCTTTGGGAAGACTGAAAGCATTTTTTGAGATATCAGCCTGGCCGCTTTTATCTAAAGTGACCGCGCTGCATCAAATTCACAAGTCACTTAATAGTGTTTGATCCTCCACTTTGACGACAATTTTGGTGGAGACCGACTTCTCACTCATGATGGTAGCGGCGGCAATCCCAACTCCTTGAGAAACGCATTGTGCTTTTGGGCGGCCATTACGATGTTTTTTTCGATTGCCACCAGCTTCTCGTGGGATGCACCTTACGTCGCATCCGCTTTTCAAACTCGGCCACATCGTCCGGGTTGTTCCCATACCAGACCGAAAGTGGCGGGAGCATCCTGCTCCCTTGGTCTTGGGGTTTGGGAGCTGGGAAGCTCCCACTACTCTTCGCTGGAAGCTCCAGCCACTCTGGATAATCTTTTCCGAGTTCCTTCTTCGCCGCCATCTCGTAGTTTTCGTAGAGGTAGCGCAGGAAGAGGAACGATAACATGTAGTCGCGGAAATCGTCCGCATCCATCGCCCCACGCAGTTGGTCGGCGATGTTCCAGAGCGTGCTGCCCAGTTGTTTTTGATTGGTGTCGGTCATGGTTCTTCCCCGGAGGCAGTGGTTTTCCGCAGTTCATCCGCCGTAATGCGGGTCAATTTGCCGTCCCTTTGAATCACGATCCCGGTATCGGTCTGGATGGCGATTTTACGGGCGGACTCGGCGGCCCGCTGCAGGGCCGCCATGGAGCCTCGCAAATCCACGTTTTGGCCACCGCGTCCCGAAAATCCTTCCGGGATGCCTTGGCAAAATTATCGAGGGGAGTCTTGCCATCGGCCGTGGTTGACATTTCCACGCGCCCACTTTCACTCCGTGGGAAAGCACCACCGATGTATAATTTGTAGGTTTTTTTCACCGTCAGCCTAGAGTCGATTACCGCATTCATTATCCCCGCTTTCTATCAGCAATCTTTAGCAATTGACGAGTGCATTCACGCCGTCATTGCGCCACCAAGGGACGAAATGGCCAGAAATAGGGAACGACGACGAGGATCGCGAAGAAGATGATGAGATTCAATAGCGCTCCTGCGCGGGCGAAGTCGGTGAATCGATAGTTCCCGACGCCGTAGATGAGCACGTTGGACTGATGCCCAATCGGTGTCATGAATGTCGACGAAGCACCGATGGCAACCGCCATGAGAAACGGATAGGGCTCGATGCCCATGCTATTGGAAATCGCAATCGATATTGGCGCCAAGAGCACCGCTGCTGCTGCGTTTGACATGATTTCAGTGATTAGGGTCGCGAACAAAAATAAGGCCGCAAGCACCAGCAAGGGATTAGTCGTTCCGGTGGTGTTTAGAAATGCATCTGCCAGCCACCGGGCCGTCCCCGTGTGATCATCATCCATCGCGATGCCGAGCGGGATCATTCCAGCGATCAGGAATATCACGCGCCAATCGACTGACTGGTAAAATTCTTCCAGTGGCAAACACTTCGTCACAGCCATCAAAAGCGCACCCAGCATCGCTGCGACAGAAATGTGGACGATCCCAAAGGCAGCAAGTCCGACCGTCAGTGCCATGATCCCCAATGCGATCGGTGTTTTGCGGTAGTCACGTTGCTCCGGTTTGACCCGGCTCACGACCAAAAAGTCTGAGCTCCTGGCCATGGTGGCAATGGCATTCTGGTGCCCCTGAACCAGCAGGACATCGCCTGCTTCCAGCGGAATCGCTGCAAATTCGCGAATCTGGTTTTGCCCTCCCCGTTTGAGTGCAAGCACAAGGACATTCAAAAGCCGTCGTGCGTCGAAATTCCGGATGCTCCGTCCGATCAGGTCGCTATTCGGCGAGATAACCACCTCCGCCAGTTCCATCCCGTCGCCTTGGAGATCAGATTCGGTGAATTTGTGCTCCGCATAAATTTCGATTTTACCGGTGTTTTTTTCTTTAATCAGTGGCGTGAGCGACCCCTGTGCAATCATCCGGTCGCCCTCCTCCAGGAGCGAGTCCGGACCGGGCACGTAGCTGAATAGCCGACCGTTCCGCTCGCGGCGCATGCGGAGCACATTGAGTCCTAATTCCACACGCAGATCGATCTCCCTAAGGCTTCGTCCGGCGTAGGACGAGCCCACCGGGATGACCAGCTCGGTAAGGTACTCATCCAACTGAAATTCTTTCGAAAGATCCCGTCCGGCATCGCGAATGGGGATCAATTTGCGCCCGACGAAAACCATATAAACGACGCCAATCGCAAGAATGACGAGCCCCGTGGGCGCAAAGTCAAAGAGCCGAAATCCGTCAAATCCGTGGGTCTCCAGCGCCGACGAGATCAGCAAATTGGGAGGTGTTCCAATCGACGTCAACAGGCCGCCCAGCAGCGATCCAAACGACAGCGGCATCAAAAGCCGCGCTACCGGATAGTTGATCTTTTGGCTGATCGCAAACATCGCGGGTATCATCACGGCAACGGCGCCGATGTTGTTCATAAAAGCCGACATCACCGCTACGGTGATCATCGTTCCTGCGGTGACCGCTATCGGACTGGATCCACAGACCGTGAGAATGCCCCGTCCGAGGAAGTCAGCCACCCCGGTATTTACGAGCCCTGCGCTCAGGATAAACATCGCGATGACGGTGATCACCGCCGGATTGCTAAATCCGCTAAACGCGGCCTCAGCGTCGACGATGCCCGTGACAAAAAGCAGAAGCATCACCCCGATGGCAACCAAATCGGGGCGAATGACCTCTGTGACAAATAATATCAGCGCGACGCCGACAATTGACAAAACAAGGATGTGCTCCATCGCGGCAGACTTTGTTAGGGAAGAACTCCTTGATGGCTTTGTGGTTCTCGCCGAACTGGGAGCGGTGGCACTCGTCGAAGACCATGCGTTTGGCGCTCAGGGGCTGGGCGCATCTTCGAAAGTCGCAAAAGGGCAATACGTGGCGGCTTCGCCACGATGACGCCCCAGCAGAGCGAGGCGGCTACAACGAGCGCAAGCGTGATCGGCACGCCTTGCGTTGTAGCCACGTCACTCTGCTGACGTGTTCCTACCCTCCGCACGCTGTGCGCGCTCCTCAGATTTTGCAACTTTCGGGCATGCGCCCTCAGGGGCTGGAGTTGCTTCT
>Ga0105047_10018699_pt1 | contig 10725 bp, 12 predicted proteins | sample MAT04_FD_78384 | JGI IMG/M metagenome (GOLD analysis project Ga0105047, IMG submission 78384) | Freshwater microbial communities from Lake Fryxell liftoff mats and glacier meltwater in Antarctica - MAT-04 (megahit assembly) | ecosystem: Environmental > Aquatic > Freshwater > Ice > Liftoff...
CCAAGCGCGCGCTCGCCGAGTCGGTGGTCAGCGCTGGAGAGAGTTGGATCACCGAGATGTCGACGGACGAGTTGCGTGACGTGCTCACGTTGCGTACGGACACGATCGAGGACTGACGATGGCCCCACGACACCGAAGCTGGGACGACCAGTGGAACAAGTACCCCGAGTCGAAGCCGATCAGGACCGAAAACGGCATCGCCACGTCGAAGGCGCGCGGAAAGATGGCCGACGCCTGGTGGTCGCAGCGGCTCGTCGACCTGCTCGACTCGTACGGACTCGGCACGCGCATGCAACGCGGCCGTCGCTACGCGCGCCAGGCTCAGTTGGTCGATTTCGACGTGCAGCCCGGCCACCTCGTCGCTCAGGTCCAAGGGTCGCGACGCACCCCGTACCTCGTCGCTGCAGCCGCTCCGGCGCTGTCGGATGCGCAATGGGACCACATCACCGACGCGATGCGGGCCCGTGTCGGCTTCGCCGCGCAGCTGCTCGCCGGCGAGGTGCCACCCGAGTTGGAGGCCGTGTTCGATGACGCCGGCGTTGCCCTGCTCCCGCGGAAGTGGAGCGACATGCGGGCGTCGTGTTCATGCCCCGACTGGGAGAACCCGTGCAAACACCTGGCGGCGACGCTGTACGTGTTCGCCGATCGCCTCGATGCCGACCCGTGGCTGTTGCTCACGTGGCGGGGCCGCACCCGCGAAGAGTTGCTCCGGAGCCTCACTGGCGGTGTGTCGTCGCCAACCCGATCGGTGGTCGCACCGTGGTGGCCACTGGTTCCGGGTGCCCGACTTCCCGACCCGCCGATCGACTTCGAGGTCGTCGCCGAGGGTGCGACCACGCCTGGCGCCGCCGACGTCTTGCAACGGTGCGAACCCCTCGACGCCGACGTGCGCGGCATTCCCGTCGTCGATCTGCTCGGGCCCGCCTACGACGTCGCTGACGACTGAGTCAGGGCTGCAGCGGGTCAGGCTGTTCGAGGCCCGTGCTCTCCAACTCGTTGCTCGTGTCGGAGGGCTGCCGATGGAACTCGACGGCGAAGGTGGCTGGTCCGTCGAGGAGGACGTGGTGTAGGCGGGTCGGTGGGATCACGACATCGCCGCCGGCATCGATCGTGATCTCCTGATCGGATTCGTCGTCGAAGACGAACCCGACGCTGCCGGTGTGTACGACCAGGCGTCCCCACACCCCAGCCGCGACCTGATGGGAGTCGAGCAGGCCTGCCGGCACGGTGTCGTTGCCGAACACCGGTGTGGTTCGCACCAGCACGAGCCCCGCAGGAAGTGCGGTGGGGGGTTCGGTGGCAGCCACGGTCCTCGACCCTAACGCTTCCCCTTCGATGTCGAGGTGGGGCAGGATTCGGTCCAGCCAGCCGGGCAGCCACCAGTTCGGGTCGCCGATGAGCGCCATCGTCGACGGCACGAGCACCATGCGCACGATGGTGGCGTCGACCGCCACGGCAGTGGCCAGCCCGACGCCCATCATCTTCACCACCGGGTCGCCGGAGGCGACGAAACCGAGGAACACGCTGATCATGATGAGTGCTGCGGCGGTGATCACCTTGGCGGTGGCGCCGAGACCCTCGACGACGCTGTCGATGTTGGAGTGGCCACGGTGGTACTCCTCACGGATGCGAGAGAGGATGAAGACCTCGTAGTCCATCGAGAGCCCGAACAGGATGGCGAACATCATCATCGGCACGAACGAGGCGATCGGCACCGCTTCGTCGAGGCCGATCAGGCTGCGTCCCCAGCCCCATTGGAACACGGCGACGACCACCCCGTACGCGGCCCCGATCGACAGCAGGTTGAGCAGCGCTGCCTTGACTGGGACGAGTATCGAGCGGAACACCGTCATCAACAGCAGGAACGACAACGCGAGGACGGCGCCGATGAACCAGGGCAGTCGCGCCGAGATCTTGTCGGACTGGTCGATGAACCCGGCGGTCGGCCCACCGACCAGAGCGGTGGCATCGGTGCCGGCGGTGGCGTCGGGCAACGTGGTGTCGCGCAGGTGATGCACGAGGGTGCTGGTGGCCGGATCCTGCGGCTTGGTGGTGGGGACGGCGGTGATGATCGCCGTGGTGCCGGCGGCGTTCACCTCGGGCGGCGACACCGCCTTGACCCCTGGGTCGCCGCCGACCGCAACGGCGATCGAGTCGAGCACCGCTTGGTCGCCGGAGGCACCCAGGTCGACGGTGAGCAGCAGCGGGCCGTTGAAGCCGGCGCCGAACCCGTCGGTGAGCAGGTCGTAGGCGCGGCGATGGGTGGTGCTGGCGGGGTCGGTGCCGGCGTCGGCCTGGCCGAGGCGCATGTCGAGCACCGGGATCGCCAGCGTCAGCAGCACGATGGTGGTGGCGATAGCGGACCGCCATGGATGGAACGCCACCCAGTGCGCCCACCGCTCCCAGCCGCTATGTCCGCCGACGGTCGTCGCCGGTTCGTCGGCCTGACGCGCTGCCGCCTCCGCGACAGTTGTGCGGTGGAATTTCGCCAGGACACGGGGCCCGGTGAACGCCAGGAGCGCCGGCAGCAACGTGATGGCCACCAGGACCGCCACCGCAACCACGACCGAAGTGGAGTAGCCGAGCGCAGCGACGAACGGGATACCGGCCAGCTGCAGTCCGAGGATGGCAACCACCACGGTGCCGCCGGCGACCACGACGGCTTGGCCGGCGGTGGCGTTGGTGCGCCCGATCGATTCGATGTTGTCGACGCCCGCTTCGAGGTTGTCGCGATGTCGGCTGAGGATGAACAGCGCATAGTCGATGCCGACGCCCAGACCGATCATCGTGCCCAGCCTGGGTGCGACCGAGGGGATGTCGATGACCGCACCGAGCAAGCCCACGATCGACAAGCCCACGATCAGCCCGAGGATCGCCACACCGAGCGGGAGGATCGCCGAATAGACGCTGCGGAACGTGACGAACAAGATGAGTAGCGCCGCCACGATGCCGATCATCTCCGCCGGGCCGGTCGTGCGTTCCTTCAGCACCGTGGGGAGTTCACCGCCGTACTCGACCTGCACCCCGGCGGCCTCGGCTGGGCCGGCGGTGGCGATCAGCGCGTCGACCGCCTCACGACCGAGGTCGGCGGTCGAGCCGTCGAACTGCACCGATGCGAATGCCGTGGTCTGATCCGCCGAGATCGACCGGGGGCTCGCCAGTGGTTCGGTCGCACCCAGCACCTGATCGAGTACTCGCACCTGCTCGACGGTGACCGCGACCCCTGCCGCAGCCTCGGGGTCGGTGAGCGGTCCGTCGGTGGCGTGGAACACCACCACCGCCGTGGCACCGGCGCGTTCCGGGAATCGATCCTTCAGCAGATCGACGGCCTGTTGGGATTCGACGCCGGGTACCTCGAAGTTGTCGACGGTGCCTCCGCCACCGACGCGGTCCGTCATCACGATGACCACTGCGATCACGATCCAGCCGACAACCACCAGCCAGCGGCGGATCGCGACGAAACGGCCGAGACGGTTGAGCCAATTCGACATGACGACTCCTTGATCGTGCACTGGCGATCGTGTTGTGGCGTTGGACATTTATTGCCGTTACTGCAATTTTGCGCTCACTGCGACCATACGTCAAGCTCTCTCCATGAACGAACCGCCGGGGTTGCGCGAACGCAAGAAGCTGGAACGTCGACGTTGCATCGAAACCGCTGCGGTCGACCTGTTCGATGCCCACGGGTTCGACCGCACCACGATCGAGCAGATCGCCACCCGAGCCGACATCGCCCCCCGGACGTTCTTCTCCTACTTCCCCACCAAAGAGGACGTCGTGCTCGCCGACTACGCCGATCGACTCGAACGTGTCATCTCCGAGTTCCGCCAGCAGCCCGACACCGAGGCTCCGTGGACGGCGCTGCGCGGCGCGTTTGTCGTGGTGGCAGCCGACTACGACGAGCAGCGCGACGAGTTGATCCGCCGGTTCCGGATCATGGCCGCCAACCCCACGGTGTTCGCCCGCAGCCTGCAACTCCAAGCGGGCTGGGAAGACGTACTCGCCGATGTCCTCGCTCGACGAACCGGCACCGACGCCGACGACATCACACCCCGCCTCATGGCCGCTGCAGCGCTGGCGTGCATGCGCTCGTCACTGCAGCACTGGATACTCACCGGCCACACCAGTTCACTACCGCTCTTCATCGAGCGGTGCTTCGACCAACTGTCCGAGGGCCTCGCGTAGCGGTGGGTCCTCCGTCAGCAGCCGAGCTGACCTCGATCACTATCGTCCGGCCATGACTCGAACCGGGCACTGCCTCTGCGGCCAGATCAGCTACGAGCTCTCGGGCGACCTGATCGCCACCGTGGTCTGTCATTGCGAACACTGCCAACGCCAGAGCGGCGGCCCGTTCTCGGTGAACCTCATCGCGCTCGAGAGCCAACTGGCGGTGTCGGGTGACCTGAGCACGTACGAGGACCGCGGCGAGAACGACGACGCGGTCTACGTGCTGCGTCGCTTCTGTGGCAACTGCGGGTCGCCGATCTACTCTGCACTCATCGAGCCAGCGGGTGTGATCGCTGTGAAATCGGGCACGCTCGACGACCGCTCCGAGGTGACTCCGACGGTCGAGGCCTGGTGCGAACACAAGCAGCCGTGGGTCGAACTGCCCGGAATGGTCGCATCACTCGCACGTGAATAGCCCTCCGATCTGATCTGAGAGCGGGATTGCCGCGACGACGGATTGTCTCTGGGGGGCACCGTCTGCCACCATCACTGCCCGGGAACCCCACACTCCCGAGCAAGCAATCATCTCCACACAAGAAAGCAGAACCCCCAATGTTCTCCTCCGCCCGTCCTGTCTTCGTCGCGCTCGCGGCCACCTTGTTGATCGCCGCATGCGGTTCCGACGACGGTGCCGCCGGCACCGGCGCCGACACCACCGCTGCCGAAATCTTCGTTGCCGACACGATTCCCGACACCACTCCGGAAGCGACCCCGGACACCACCGAAGCAATCACCGAGGACACCACGGCCTCCACCGATGCCCCCGCTCAGGACGTCGATGCCGACCTCGCTGCGGCCGAGGTTGCGCTGCTCACCCTCGCCGACCTCCCGGAGGGCTGGACCGACACCCCCGTCGAGGCCGACGCCGCTTCGGACCTCGATGCACGCCTCGCCGAGTGCGTCGGTGTCGACAGCGTCACCTCGTCCGACGCCAGCGCCGCTTCCGGTGTGTTCGCCAGTACCGATGGCAGCCTGGTCGTCACCCAGCGCGTCGGCGTCCAGGCCACCGAGCAGGATGCACGGCTGGTCATCGCCAGCCTCACGAATCCTGACGTTCCCGGGTGCGTGGCTGCCGCCTACACCGAGTTGGGTGCCGCTGCGTTGAGCGTCGGCGCCGTTGCCGACGGCGCCGAGATCGGCGAGGTCATTGCCAGCCGTCTGGCCGTCGGCGCCGCGGGAGACGCCACGCAGGCCATCCGGGTGGTCATCCCGGTCACCTCCAGTGGTATCGCTGCCCAGTTGACCGTCGACCATGTCTTTGCTCGCACCGGCCGGTCGCTGGCGTCGCTCACGTTCGAAGCCCGTGTCGAAGCAACCGCGGTCGAGACGATCGACGAGATCACCACTGCAGCCGCTTCCCGCCTCCCCGGCTGACCGCATCCCGCACCCGCCTTGTCCGCTTCTCGTGAACTCGTGAGGGAATAGTCCCCGCACGAGTTCACGAGAACGTGTTCGGCGACACCGCGACCAAGCCACGATGAACTCGCACGAGGCTGGTCGGATTCACTCTCGGGTCGATGACGACATCGATGTCATCGGTCGGTCGATTCGTCATGACAGCTGCCGAGAACCTGGAGGGCGATTTCGGCATCGGCGGCAGGGACAAGGACTCGGACGCCCATCTCGCCATCGACCGGCACGGTGCCACCCTCGACTTCATCGACGATCTCGGCGGCAATCCCGTTGCTGACGAGATGGGCCTTCGTGATCTCCGCTTCGCCCCGATCTGCGTAGGACGCGACCACGATCGGTTCGGGATGCAACTCGGAGTCGGACATGCCTCGGCGGTACCCGTCGGAGGGCGCCTTGAACCTCCGGCGCGGCCGAATCGAATCGTGTAGCGGGAAGGAAGTTGGCCGACCAGGGCGCTGCACTGGTCATGCTGGTGTCGGGTGAACTTGAACTCCGGTATCTGGACATCTCGTCAAGTGTCGTTGGTTGGCGTTCAGCCGGTTCTGACGGTCGCTCGTGCCGGCTGGTGTCCGATTCCCGCTCGTTGCGTCCCGTTCGCAGAGATTTGGCTGAAAAATTGCTGACACACGACACCTCGCCAATGACGATGTCGGAGATGGTGTCAGGCGGTCGTGCGATCGAGCAGATGACGGTTCTTCGCTACCGGCCCAGGAAGGATCGAGAAGTGGATCTGGCCGTCATCGTCGACCGCCACGACACGCACGACCGCTTTCGCCGATTTCTTGCCGGCGAGCAGCATTGCTCCGGGCCGCACACACTCCGGAGCGCGAGCGTCGGACAGCGTCGACCAGCCGAGGCCGTCATCGTCCTCCGCATTGAGATCTGCGATCAAATCGAGTTCGTCGAGCATCTCTGTGCCTCCTCTTGCTACGTCAATCTTCATGATACGGGTTGATCCACACGTGGTGCCGACACGACAGCAACGCTTCAGTTCCGGCATCGAGGTCGTCGAGTATCACGGTGAAGTGGCGACGGTTTCGACCTGTCGGTTCAAGCCGAACGCCGACGCTCCGGAGCGCTCCTACGGTCACGACCGTCGACTCAGCGAACCGAACCAGCGGTGATTGCTGCGCGAGCTCATCGATCGTCGCTCCGCGCAAGGCGAACACCGAGATTCCGAACGTGTCGAAGACAGCATGCATTCGCTGGGCATCAGCCCGCACAATTGTTTCGGCGAGACGGCCGCCGCGAAGCACGATCTCCTCGTCGTCGCCCAGCTCATCTCCAGGCCGAACAAAACGCTCTTTCACCGCAACGAACAAACTCACTTGCGTTTGCCCCGCCAGCGACGATCGACCCCGATCCGGTGTCTGGCATCTCAGGGCATCTTGCGAACAACTCGGAAGGGGTACCAGTACGGCATCACCATCGACGTCGATGGGACGCCGCAGACGCCGGGCCAGCCTCGGGTCGGCGTGAATTTCCGCAGTCACCTTCCACTCTCGGAAATCTGCCCGACGGGAGCGGAATCGTCGAGGCCGCCGACCGCCATCAGCGTGGTGGTCAACTCGTCCACGAACGCAGCTCGATCTCGCTTCGGAAGGAAGGTCGCCCACGGGAACACATCGGCGATCGTCTGCTCCAGTCCTGTCGGACTGTGCGTGACCAGGTTTCGTAGCAGTCGAGCGAGTGCGTCGAATGCTTCAGAGCGCTCGTCGTCTCGATCGGCCTCGCTCAGCCGCAACGACGAAGCGTTGCGACGGCGCAGCAGCACGTCGTGGCCTGGATCCTCACGCCCCGACGTTCAGTGGCGACCGCTGACTGGCCGCTCCGTATCGGTTCGTGCAGCGACTTCGATGCCGGCGTCCCAGCCCGGTGCTCGACCGCCGTCGGGCGGCCCGAGGCAGGTGGTGTCGACACCGCTGCGGTGAAGGATCCACGATGTCACCGAGTTCGAGTTCCACATTTCGCCAGCGCCGAGTTCGTCTCTTCCCCACACCGATGTCGGCACCGACGGAACCAGTTCCAGGAGTCGCTGCGCCTCGGCGTTCTCCAGTTCGATGGAGGTGGTGACCTTCGCACTGGCGGCGTCGGGGATGACACCGTCGAGCCATCGGCGGATCTCGTAACGGAAGATCCGGCGCTTGCCGAGCCAAGCCGATCCGACCGCACCGTCAGCGACGACACCTCGTCGATCGCCGTGCTCGTCGATCATTGGTGTCATCTCGATCACGTAGCGACCATCGGGCACGGTGACGATGAGCGCCGAGTGGTACAGGTCGCAGGCTGGCCGGCGTGCCACGAGTGCGGCCAGGGTCTCGAAGACGCGACCGCTGATGCGCACCACGTGCTGGCCGGCTCCGAGCGGAATCCACAGCAGCTCGACAGTCACCGATGTCACCGTCATCGACCCCAACCTATACGACGGCCTTTTCGAGTCGACTCGCACGTGGTCGGGTCGTGGATGTTGTGGGCGAAACCGGACAGCACTTGGTCGTGGCGTTCGACACCCACGAATTCCTGCGGCATACGGCTCGTCACTCGCGTCCATGCCGTCTACGACTGGTCCCATCCACGGACAGCGATCCTCGGCTCATGGAGTTCGGCGACTCGGGTTGCGCGGCTCGTCCCAGATGGCTTTGCGGGTGTCGTGGTCGAAGAAGAGGACGTTCTCGGTGGCGACGGCGATGTGGGCGGTTGCACCGATTCGCACCGATGCGCGCTGGTCGAACCGGCCGACTGCGTTGGCGGCGGTGTCGCCCCCGCCGTCTTCGACGGCGTCGGGGTCGCCGGAGTCGACAGTGGTTGCGTCGAGACGGAAGTGGACCATGAGCTCCGGCCCGAGTGATTCAGATGCGTCGTGCGACAGGTACTGGGACCCGAGGTCATGGTGCCTGAGTCACCGTCGATGGTGATGGTGGTTTCGTGGAGGTTCATCGAGGGTGAGCCGCGACCCGGTCACCCATCGTCATCGCTTCGACCTGGTCGTGGGTGACGTACACGGTTGTCACACCCAACTCGCGTTGCAGCGCTGCGATCTCGGCGCGCATCTGCACACGCAGTTTGACGTCGAGGTTCGAGAGCGGTTCGTCCATCAGGAACGCAGCGGGTTGGCGCACGATTGCTCGGCCCATCGCAACCCGTCGACGTTGGCCTCCCGACAGTTGGCCGGGCTTGCGGTCGAGGTTCGCGTCGAGTTCCAAGATCTTGGAGGCCTGACGGACCCGACGCAACGGGTCTCGTCCTTCGGAACTTTGGAGAGCTCGAGTGCGATTCCGATGTTGTGTGCGGATACAGGGCGGAGTTCTGGAACACCATGGCGATGTCGTGGCCCTTTGGCTCGACGTCGTTCGGGACGCGTTCGCCGATCTTCATGGTGCCCCCGGGGATGGTTTCCAGACCCGCGACCATGCGCAACGCCGTCGACTTGCCACAACCGGACGGCCCGAGGAGCACCAGGAATTCGGAGTCGTGGATGTCGAGATCTTGTTGATCGAGGTTCGCCGATCAGCCCTTCTCGGCTCCGACGTTGGCGCCTTGGGTGAAGAATCGCTGGAAGAAGACGAAGACGACCGCTGTCGGGATCGTCATGAGCAGCCCGGCTGCCATGGTGATCGGGAACTGCGACCCCGACCCGAGCTGCCCCGATGTCAGTCCGGCGACACCGCGCGTCAGCGGGAACAGCTTGGGATCTTGGACGGCGATGATGTAATGCCCCAGTTCGTTCCATGATCCCTGGAAGCTGAGAATCGTCACGGTGATCAGCGCCGGCCTGGCCATCGGGAGCACGATGTACCAGAAGGTGCGGAACGGTCCGGCGCCGTCGATACGTGCGGCTTCCTCCACCGATACCGGGATCTGGAGGAAGAACTGTCGCATGATGAACACGCCGGCGGCGTCGACCACGAGCGGCAGGATCATCGCCGCGTACGTGTTGTAGATGTTGAGTTCATTGAGGACCAGGAACTTGGGGATGAGCAGCACGATCCCGGGGACCGCCATCACGGCCAGCAGCGAGGTGAAGATGGCGTCACGGCCGCGGAACTTGAGCCGAGCGAGCGCATAGCCAGCCATCGAAGCGAACAGCACGCGGAATGTGGTGACGGTGAGCGTGACGATGGTGCTGTTCAAGAACCACCGGGGGAAGTCGGTGTCGCGCAGCCGTGACCATGCGCCGGTGTCGAACGGGTTGGGCAGGAGCCGAAGCGGGTTGTCGACGGCGTCGGTGTTCGTCTTGAACGACGTGACGAGTTGGATGATGAACGGGTAGATGAAGACGAATGCGAAGACGATCAGCAGGAGATAGACGAACGTCTTGCGTGCACGACTCGACCCCTTCCCGACTGCTCCGTCGTTCGCGTTCGCCTCGTCGTCCTCGACCGGTGTGGGCATCGTCGTCGTCATGCCGCGACTCCTGATGACTCGTTCTGTGGCTCTCGGCGCCGGGGTCGGGGCTTGGCCTTGACCTTGTCGCGGTCGCGCAGGATGAATCGTTGCAGTGTGGTCAGGACGAAGATCAACAGGAACAGCAGGAACGCAATCGCTGCGCCTTGGCCCCATTTGTTGCTGTTGAACGCGGTCGAATACGACAGGTACGCAGGCGTCAGCGTGGTCTTGGCCGGACCTCCCTTGGTCATGATGTACATCTGGTCGAACACCTGCCAGGTGCCGATGATCCCGAGAGTGATCACGAGCAGCATCGTCGGGCGAAGGTGCGGGAGGGTGACGTGTCGAAACCGCTCCCACGTCGTCGCGCCGTCGACCATCGCCGCCTCTTCGACCTCTGTCGGCACATCTTGCAACGCAGCGAGGAACAACAGCATGAACGTGCCGGCGGTCGTCCAGATCACTTGCAACATGATCGCCGACAGTGCGACCGATGGGCCGCTGAACCATTCCCACAACGACAGACCGAGCACGTCGTTGTCGACGAGACCGCTCGGAGGACTGTTGGTCGACCACACCCCGAGTGAGTCACCGACGATGTGGATCAACCCTCGCGAGTCGGAGAACCACGACGGTCCTTTGATACCGAACACGTCGAGAAACTGGTTGATCGCGCCGGTGCCGGTGAACAGGAACAAG
>Ga0105047_10018700_pt1 | contig 10725 bp, 8 predicted proteins | sample MAT04_FD_78384 | JGI IMG/M metagenome (GOLD analysis project Ga0105047, IMG submission 78384) | Freshwater microbial communities from Lake Fryxell liftoff mats and glacier meltwater in Antarctica - MAT-04 (megahit assembly) | ecosystem: Environmental > Aquatic > Freshwater > Ice > Liftoff...
ACCAGGTAACTGACCCCCACGGCGAACGCCAGTGCGGGGCGTTTGGTCAGCAGCATGGTGATGCCGAACAGCAGGGCCGAAGTCAACAGGCCCGCAACTTTTTGTGCGATGACCAGCGCCTGCTCGGATCCGCCGACGGCAACAATAAACAGCGGGTATCCCGGCGTGCGACGGCCCTGGCCGACCGAGAAGTCGCCACTGACCAACTCTTGCGCGGCACGCAAGTAGGTTCCGGTGTCAGGATAAGTTTGCGCGGGATGCCCGCCCAAGAATCCGACAGTCAGTACTGAACCCAAAATAAGCAGGCTTATGAACCAATGCCAAGTTTTCAATTCATCTTCCTTGGGATAATTAGATTTGTAACAGCCGTTCGCCCGCTTATCCAAACCCAAGCTGCTCAGACGCGGTGCGCAGAACTGAATGGCCCACGCGCTCGGGTGAACTTCTGGCTTAGGCCAATCGCACCAAGCCCCGCAATGTCAATCCAGCGCGGCAGTCAAGCACACTGGGTACTTCGGGATTAATCGGCACTGCGCAAGATAAATACTTTGCTAAAAAATTTGCCCAGGTCAGTCCTTGGTTGCCTGAAAGCTATCGCCTCAGTTTGATTCTTTCGGCAGTGGACCAGCCCATGCTGAAACTTTCGATGATTTCGTGGTTGTTGAACCTTTGACTTGCTCGCGTAGCGCAAAACATGCTGCGGCTACCGCCGAGAACAGGTAGTACGGTACATCCCAGAATGCAAGATCGAGAAAAGCGCCGCCGACCGCATAACCGACCAATGAAACTTGTACCATAGAGCCAAGCAGATTCATCCATTCCAGCCCTGGCTTATTTAGGCTTTGGTTCCGCAACCATCTGCACTGTTGCCAGACGAGTAGCCAAAATGATAGGAAGAGCGCAAGCCCGATAAAACCCTGACTGCCTATGACCTGGAAGTAAATGCTGTGTGGAACCAGCACTAATGTTGGTAGCGGGGAGTATTTGGCAGATGCTTTGGGGCTCTCCCATTCAAAGCCGCCAGCGACAGGAAACCGATCCTTCGCTATATTGTAGGCGGTCTCCCAAGTGTACAGCCGAAACATGGCGGAGTCGTCTTTTTCATAGCTTTCCAGGGTATTCATTTTTGCCGTCCACTTTTCGGGCATGGCGGGAATGGCTACCAGGGCAAAAACGATCGCAAGCGCCAATATGCTGACTTTATTCTTGCTGCGTATCCATAGCAATATACTCATGGCGCCAATCGCGAGCATTGCGCCACGCGAGTAGGCGCCCAAAACGGAAACTGCACAGAGTAGCATCGACGCAGTCAGGCTCCAACGCAGCCAGCGGTTGCTGGACTGTTGCCGCAAGAAATAGATCAACGGTATGACCATCGTCAGCCCCACGCCCAACGAGTTGTTGCCATCCACCGGACTGTCGGGTGGGCCGTTCACCATGTAATTGCCACCGGTGGCGATCACGAAGAGGCCACCTTTGGTGCCATAAAAAGCCAGTGAGAATGCCAACGCTGCGACCATCCAGATGACATCGCTTTTAGTGCGCATCAATGTCAGCATCACTAATGTCATTATGAAAGTTTTCAAAACTCGCAACAAATAGGCGAACGAAGGGTCGGGCTGCAATGCAAACAACGTGGTGACGCAATTCCACAGAAAAAAGCAGATAAGCACAGCAGCAGCGGCGCCGCCCTTGAAGGATCGATGTTGCTTGGTGAGAACCAAGCCGAGCAAGGTGGCAATCGCAATGATCTGCGAGAACGGAAAATCATACGCCAAGCCCCACGACAGGCGGTGTGGATTCATCACGCCGAAGATAACCCAGCCCAAACAGCCAAAGAATGGCCGGCGTGTGATGAGCAGCAGCACCGCCAGCAGAATAGCAAAAAGTAATATATCCCGAAGTGACATTGATTGTGGTCTGGGTGGTTACATGAAAATCAAGATCACGCTGGGCCAGAAAAAGAGTTGCGGCGGTCAGTCACAAAGACTACGGGCGTTGCGGCGGACAAGCATGGCCGGTCAGTCTCGTCGTCGTGCGACGTAACCATCAAGCCGCACTGCTTTACCGCAACGAGGCTCAGGCGAGATTAGATAAAAATCGAAATCAACCCGCGCCGGTCTTGATCAGAAGCCTGTGAATCCAGTTGGCGGTTGGCTGCTCAAAGGCGCTGGTGGCTTGGCGAGACCAGAAGGCCAGGCGTGTGAGGATTTTCTGCTTGATGTCGCGATCAGGCGGCGGCTTCAGAGGTTTTCCGCAGTGGATACAAGGCTCCTCTTGACTGTAGGTGCCATACGGGTTGCCAGCCATGTCCATCAAAGCAGCAGACAGTGCATTTGTTCTGTCCCGGTTGATCCCGACAAAGCTTGTCTGGCTTGTCTTGCAGTTTGGAAAAAGCAGATCCAGGCGCTTTTCATCAAAGGTGTTGACATGGCTCCAGGGCGGATTTTTCTCCATGCATGTATAACAAGTCGTGCGGCCCACTCGAATGTCCTGACGGTAGGGGACGCCAATCACAAGGTGCTTTCTGCAAACCCGCTCCATTTCACTGCAGACGTTTTCTAGAATATTAGGCGGAATATGTTCTAAAACTTCGGCGCACAGCACAATATCAAATGAATTGTCTGCAAATTTAAGATTGGCCGCGTTGCCCTGAATGCAACGTATCTTGGGGTGAATTATATTGGGCAGCGTAAGATCAAGCGCAATGACGTCGCTGAAGCGTTCAGCAAGCAATATCGAAAAGTGTCCGTCCCGCGCACCAATGTCAAGTGCAGTCGAGCCCATGGTCGGTATCAGATCGAGCAGATCCTGGGTTCGCTTGAGCTCGTTCGCTGATGCGCGGTAGTCGGCAAGGGTCAATGTGGCCTCATTGTTGGATTGATGATGCAGGACCGATAGGTTGCCGATCCTGACGGATAATTCTAGCGTTCCTGCGTTCGCAGTCGGGTCATCAGCAGGGCAATCACTCGTCTAATCTCGTCGGCCAGTGGGTGGTTGAATATCAGCACGGAAGCAAAGAAGCCAACGACACCCAGGGATATGCCGAGCGATAGCGGCGCGAGTACTGAATGTGGCTGCCATCCATAAATAAGGACGGCAATCAGCGGGCCAATGCCCGTGGTGACTGCGACGATAGCACTGTGTAAGCTGCACCTGATCAATGCCGCCCAAGTGAAGCCCACATGCTGCCGGGTAATATGGTGCCAGGCGGCGATGCTGATGACGCTTGCCAGTAACATACTCATACCTAATACCTGCAGTCCAAATGCTGCGCCAGCTGCGGCGGCACTTATTGTTGCCAAAGTTGTGATCAGGGTCGCGCGGAGCATCCTTGCCAATTGACCGGCACCAACCAAGGCTGCAGTACAGAGTGGGATGGAGACGCTGACTGCGGCGGCGCTGGCCAGCCAACGCGTCAGCGGCACTGCTACCAGCCATTGCTCACCGTATAGCAGCAACATCGTCGGGTGTGCCAGCAGCACCAGACCCACGGTGAATGACCAACTGAGGGCAGTGAGATAGGCAATGGCGCGCATGAAGGGTTCGGCGTAGTTCTGCCCGTTGCGCGCTTGCTGCGAAAACATCGACAAGGCAACGGTGTAGACAGCGTCGGTGACAAGACGATTGAATAATGCAACCAAGCCATTCGCGCGCGAGTAAAATCCGGTAGCGGCCATGCCCTGGGTTTTGCCGAGCAGGAATTCCGGCGCTGCGGCACTCAAGGATGTCAATATTGACGTGCCGGTCAGTCTGGCACCGAATGACAAAACCCTTTTGAGGTCTTTGACACCCGGAATCCAGGGGTAGCCATCAGGTCGATAGAATATCGAGACGCCTGCATTGACCAACGTGCCGCAAAGACTGCCCCAAGCCAAGCTGATGGCGCCATGACCATGCCAAGCCAATATCAAAGAGACCGCTGCACCTGACAACGTGGAAGTGAAACGCATGGTCGCTATGGCGTCGTAACGCATTTCGCGCATCAACCAGGCATAGGTCAGCGAGCCGAAGGGGTTGATCAAATAGTTCAATGCCAGCAGAAGCATGATTTCGCGTATCGCGGGTTCGTCATAAAACCGAGCCGCTGGGCCGCTCAGCAGTGCAACCACAAGCCCCAGCAGTACGCCGAGCCCGAGTTGTACAGCCCATACAGCGCGAATCCGATCCGCTGTCAGATCCTTCTCTTGAAGTAGATAGTTGCCAGCGCCCATGTCGCGCAGGGTTGACGCCATTGCCAAAAGGGCCATCGCAACCGAGTACACACCCAGTTCAGCCGGTGTCAGCAGTCGCGCCAACACCATCGTAGAAATAATATTTATCACCAAACTCGAGTTTCTATCGAGTAGCGAAAATATCAAGGACTTTCGAATGGACAAGGGATGTCGGCCTGCTCTGACTCGCGGTGGCTGGGTGAGATCGCAGAGGCTGCTACCCCCGGTTCACATGACGGATAACGGCAAGGTAGACCCGCCAGGCGCCCGCGCCGATGAAGCCCCTTCAATGAGTCTATCGCGTGAGTTAGCGCGGATCCCGGCGCTTACGGCCGTTTGCGCGCATTGTTCACGCAGTGCCGGTCTCAAGTCGACTTTCGCGATCCAGATGTACCGCCAGTTGCTGCGTGCGGTTCAATCGCGACGCAGCCGCAACTGCGGTGGGGTTGGGCCGCAAGTCCGCACCGCCGGATTGCAGATAGTGTCGAATCAGGGAGGCGATGTCCGCAGCGACATCCAGCCGTGCAGTGCGCGTGACACCGGCCTGGCGCAGCACAGCGGCAGTGTCGCCCGCAGGGTCGGTCAAACACAAGATGGGGCGCCCCGCGCGCAGGTATTCGTACAGTTTGGCCGGTACTTGTTGGTTGCAGTTGGCAGCCTGCAATACCAGCAGGCCGTCGACCTGAGTCATTTCGCGCAGCGCGCTGATGTACCCCACGGGCGGGCAAAGTTCTATATAAGGCGCCACTTCGTACTGGCTGGCCAGTTGTCGGATCAAGCCATCGTGCACCGCCGCGCGCAAGCGTACGACGAGCTTGCCGGGCTGGATCGCGCCCTCGTCATGCAGCAGTCGCAGCGCGGCAAGCAATTGCCGGGGGTCACGTTCATCCGGATAAACGATACCGCTGTGCAGCAGCACGCGCGGGCCGTCGTCTGGGGCGCGCCACACCCCAAGACTTGCGGCGGCGAACGAATCTTCGTCGTAACCGTTCTCCAACTGGTGGATGCGGGCCGAATGTTCCGGGTAGCGGCGGCGGTATTCATCGACTGCGCTCGGCGTTGTGAACATGCTGCAGCTGGCCTGCGAGATTGCAGTGTGCTCAATGCGCTTGTACGCCGCCCAAGTGGCGCGGTCGGTCGGGTAACCTTCTTGAGCCATCGGATCGCGAAAGTCGGCCAGCCAAGGCAGGCCGCTTCGCCGATGCAACTCGGCACCGATGCAGTGCGCCGTGGCGATAGGGTAGGTGCTCCAGATCGCCAGCGGCCGGTAGCGCCGGATCATCTGCATGCCGATGCGCACCGCGTCGAACCGCCAAGTGGTCCAACGGTCCGGTCGTGCGAGCCAGCCCGGATAGCGGCCCGCGATGGCCAGATGGCGGGCCGTGTCGAGTGCAAAAGCTCGCCTCACCACCAGGTTTGAGGGCAACTCGGCTATCAGGTCGTCACTGGTGTTCTCGTAGGCCTGCGGCTGCGCGCTGAGCACCAAGGGCTGCCAGCCGAAACTAGGTAAGTGCTGGGCAAAACGCAGCGTACGTTGTATCCCGCTGCTGCCCGCCAAGGGCGGGAAGTGGTAGGCAATCATCAGAACGCGTTTGTTTTCAGACATGGCGACTGGCGCCTTGAGGCGGCCGAATTGATTGCTTCAAGGATTGTGACCGGCGTCGAGTCACCGGAGCTGAGATAAATTTCTCGAAGTGGCCAACCCGCTGCGGGGGGCTCGTTTTGAGAGGTCGGTGGCCGCCAACTCCTGCCGACGGTGGAACGGATGATCCGCTTCGGGTTGCCTGGCGGGCCCGATGGTTTGTGCTACCGGCGCAGCCGACCAAGTCCACCGGCCGTGGTGGTTGAAACCAATCGACTGACCCGGCACCGACGTCAGCTTCGATTGTCCTCCACGAAGTGCGGTCGTAGAGCACGCTGCAGTCGAGCTGCCGGGCGCTCTCGATGATGACCCCAGTTCCTGTTGGTGCCCGTGCTGGACGCCGGCGCCGCACGAAAGAGCGCGGCTGCCGTACACGGGCTGTCTGGTGATGCAGGATTCCACATGGTGGCCGGTTTCGAGCGGCTGGCCAGCCGCTGCGACTTGTGCCGTCCCGTAGACTGCGTGCCAGCGGGAGCGTTAGACAGGGCCTTCGACAACTAGGCCATTCACGAAACGGTAACCAGCATTCCGCAGGGCTGATCCAAAAAGAGAGCGGGGAGAAACCAGCTTATGTCCGGAATAAATCCTTTGAAGGGAAAGCTTTGGATCGTGGGCGTGCTGCTTGCACTTGCCGCATACTCCATCGGCTTGGCCGTCGGCCCCCGGGTCTCTGGTGACGCTTTGAGCGCCAAGTCGGCTTGGGGCGTCAATTGCCTGACCGCCATCGACCTGCCGGGCCCGTTTGGCTTGTTGTTGAATTGCGACTCTCCGGATTTCATGGAGTCGGCTTCCAAGCCCGAGCGATTGGTCGAAAAGGGGAACTGGCGACAGAACCGGCCGGGGCAGATATGGCTGGCCTGGCTGGTTTCGCAGCCACTCAAGGCAATGACCGACGCCTTTGTTTCGTTTGCCAGCCGCGCTGACGTGCAACTGCCGGAAGGCAACAAGCGCTCGCGGGCGCAAGCGATCGCTGATCTTGCGCCGGGCTTCGTCGCGTATTACCTGTTGAACCTTTTGCTGCTTGTTGCGACCATTGCAGTGCTGCGCAGCAACGCGAGTCTGGTGGGGTTGAATCCGACGGTTTTCACCTTGGTGGCCAGCGTTTTGTTGTTCAATGACATCACCAAGGCTTATCTGCTGACACCGCACAGCCAGTTGATGAATGTGTTCTTGCCTACGCTGCTGGTCACCTTGGTGTTCAGGGGCTTGCGGCAGGTGCAGTTCACACGTGATCAGTTGTTGACCCTGGCTGCCGTAAGTGGGCTCGGCTTGTTGGTCTATGCCACTTGGGCGCTCGTGCCCGTCGTCATGGCGTTGTGGATGGCCTCAGGATTGCTGCAGAACAGCCGGCGCGCTGCAGTGCTGCCAGCGCTGCGTTGGTCGCCCGTGTTGGCCTTGCTGGTTTTCGGCCCGTATGTGTGCTGGTATGCCTATGTGGTGCAGAGGACCGGCTCGTTTTATGTCCACGAGACCAGCTACGACGGCGGATTGGTCTGGCTTTTGCGGCTGGGTGCGATGGAGGCGGCCAACCGCTTCGTCGGCAATATCGCCTACCTGCTGGGCGCAGCAGCGGCTCAGAGTTTTCCCTATATCGCAATGTCATTGCCGGCGGTTCTGGTGCTGACAATTCGGCGTCGATCAAACGGTGCCGACGATAACGGCGCACTGAAACAGGCGTTTGTCGCTGCAGCCCTCATCGGATTGCTGTATCTCATCTTTTTCGCACTGCTCGGATTCCGGCTTTGGCGCTATGCGGTGCCGTTGTTGCCGGCGCTGGCTCTGCCGATTGCAATGATCAACTGCCGGGCGGTGCAGGGTTTCGTTTCAAACACGGCAAAGACGCGCTACCTGTGGCTACTGGCTTGTATCGGCGCGGGCATCGCGCTGTTCGAAGTGACCAAAGAAGGCCCTTGGGGTTGAGTCCGAGCGATTGCGGATTTCGCCTGTGCGCGAGACTCTTCAAAAGAGATTAGTTCCACTTGATGTATCTGAGCCATGAACCTGACGAATCCCATGCCGATGGACCCCCGCATCGCCATCCTTGTGCCTTGTTACAACGAAGACGCTGCCATCGACAAAGTGATCAGAGACTTCCGGCGCAGCCTGCCTGCGGCCGAGGTCTATGTTTACGACAACAACTCGCGTGACGACACGGTAGCCCGGGCCTGCGCTGCTGGCGCCATCGTTCGCCGCGAAGAGCGTCAGGGCAAAGGCAATGTGGTGCGCCGCATGTTCTCGGACATCGAAGCCGATGTGTACGTCCTGGTGGACGGAGATGCTACCTACGATGCGCCCTCCGCCGTGACGATGATCGACATGCTGCTGCGTGATCGGCTCGACATGGTGGTGGGAGTGCGCGTCCACACCGAAGCGCAGGCCTACCGGTCGGGACACCAGTTTGGCAATGCCTTGTTGACAGGTTGCGTAACCCGCCTGTTCGGCAAGAGCTTCACCGACATCCTGTCAGGCTACCGTGTGTTTTCGCGCCGTTTTGTGAAGTCGTTCCCGGCGCTGTCCGGGGGGTTCGAAATCGAAACCGAACTGACCGTTCACGCGCTGGAACTGGCGCTGCCGGTGTCCGAGTTGAAGACACCCTATGGGGTCAGGCCCGACGGCTCGGTCAGCAAGCTCTCGACCTACCGGGATGGCTGGCGCATCCTGCGCGTCATCCTCGGTTTGTACCGGCACGAACGCCCAATGCAGTTCCACGGCATGCTGGGTGCTGTCTTGGTGGTGCTGTCGCTGCTCCTCGGCATCCCGATCGTGCTTGAGTTTCTGCGCACTGGCCTGGTACCGCGTTTGCCCACGGCGCTGCTGGCAACGGCCATCATGGGGCTGGCGGCTCTGCTGTTCACGGTTGGCCTGGTGGTGGAGACCGTTACACGAGGCCGGCGTGAAATGCGCCGGCTGTTTTATCTTCAAATTCCGGCATGCTGTTGGACCGGTAATGCCCCGGCGTCGGCGGCCGGGCTTGCTGCCCCGTTGGGCACGCATCAAGCTCAACCGGCGCAGAAACAATGACCACTCCTGAGACATTCAACTACACCGGCACAGGCAACCTGGAAGCGATGGCGGGTGCCGTCAACTACAACCGCTACCTGCTGGATCTGGTGCGCCACCGTGTGCAAGCCCAGGAACGTGTGATCGACGTTGGCGCCGGTATCGGTACCTTTGCCGCGACCTTGCGGGCTGAGGGTCATGACGTGCTTTGCATCGAGCCCGATGTCGGGCAGGCTGACGTTATCCGCCGCGCCGGCATGCCGGTGGTGACATCAATCGCACAGGTTGCCGACGCAAGTGTCGATGTCGCCTACAGCTTCAACGTGATGGAGCATATCGAGGACGATATCGCTGCATTGCGCGCCATCCGCAGCAAGATGCGGCCGGGTGGCCGGGTGCTGATCTATGTGCCTGCCTTCCAGGTGCTGTTCACAGACATGGACCGTTTGGTGGGTCATGTGCGCCGGTATCGGGCTCGCGAACTTGCGGACAAGCTGCGGCGAGCCGGCTTCCATGTCACCAGCACGCGGTATGCCGATTCGCTGGGATTTCTCGCCACGCTGGTTTACAAGTGGACCGACCAGTCGGCCGGGCGTATCAACCCGCGTGCACTGATGTTCTACGACAGGATCATCTTCCCGGTCAGCCGTCTGCTGGATCGGCTGGGGCTGTCCCTGCTGCTGGGCAAGAACGTCGTCGCGCATGGCATCGCCGACTGAAGGCTCGGAGGGTGGCATTACGTCCCAGCGATCACCACTGCGGCGATGGCTGCCGCTGGTCGTCAAGGTTGCGATCTCCTTGCTGCTGATTGGATGGTTGTTGCAGGCCGTTGACGGTGCGGCTCTGCGCCGTTCCGTTGTTGCATTGAGCCCGCTGGCCCTGTGCTTGGCTGCGTTGTTGATTGCCGTACAAGCCGCTGTGCTGGGTTGGCGCTGGCACCGAATCGTGCGTTGGCTGGGCGATGACCTGCCCGCCTGCACGGCCATCCGCTGGGTATACATCGGGCTCTTCTTCAACCAGGCACTGCCGTCGTCGGTCGGTGGCGATGCTGTACGCATCTGGTTGTTTCACCGCCGTGGCAGCCTGCCAGGTCTGCCCTTTGCAAGCGTTGCGATCGAACGTGGCACTGGCATGGTGATGTTGGCGTTGATGGTCTCAGCCTGCATGCCCTGGCTGGAACCGGCCAGCGGCCACGAGGCCTGGCTGATGCCGCTGCGCACTGTCGGGCCAGTGCTGTTGTTGTTGCTGGTGGGTCTTGCGGTACTCGACAAGGTGGTGGGGAACCGCTTGCCGTTGCGCTTGGCCGACGCACTTGTGCGTCTGGGGACGGGGTTACGACAGATCGCCCGGTCGCCGTCAGCGCTGGCCGAGGTGGCGTCGCTGGGCGCGCTGGCGTCCTTGCTTGGGTTGACCGCGGCCTGGGTGTTGGGCCGCGATCTGGGCATGCCGCTAGGGCTGCCTCATTTTGTTGCGCTGGTCGGCGGATCGGTGCTGCTGAGCGTCTTGCCCGTGTCACTGGGCGGATGGGGGCTGCGCGAGGCCACCATGGTTGCGCTGTTTGGCCTGTTTAACCAACCACCAGAGCCGGTGCTGACGTTGTCGGTGGTGTGGGGCGCTATTCCGTTGCTGATTTCACTGCCGGCGGGAGCGTTGTGGCTGATCGAGCGCGGCAAGGGTGCGCGCCCTTGAACCTTTCGGGGGGGCGCAGTCATCCTCTGCTCTGACTTTTGCTTGCCTCCTAAGAGGGCGTTACGGATTGTTGGAACTGGCGCTGGGTCCGGGGCTGGCCGCTGCCCGATCTGGCTCGGTCCATCGATTGAGGCGAATGAGTTCGTCCATCAGGTCTGTGCGCGGAAAATCTAGTTCTCT
>Ga0105047_10018704_pt1 | contig 10723 bp, 7 predicted proteins | sample MAT04_FD_78384 | JGI IMG/M metagenome (GOLD analysis project Ga0105047, IMG submission 78384) | Freshwater microbial communities from Lake Fryxell liftoff mats and glacier meltwater in Antarctica - MAT-04 (megahit assembly) | ecosystem: Environmental > Aquatic > Freshwater > Ice > Liftoff...
AGCATCGATTCGATCGACTCGGCGGCCTCGGGCGTATCGACGTTGTCGATGATCAGAAACCAACCCGAATGCTCACGCAGCCAGCGAATGGCGGCCGCGGCCTGAACCTCCTGTTCGCGTGCGTCTTGCTCGGGGAGGTTCAAAACCATGGCACCGCACAGGTTCGCCAGATTTTGCTGGAAGATTTCCGGACTGTCGCCGCTCACAAACAGCAGGGCCGTGTACTCATGCGAGTAACGTCGGGCGTACTCGACCGCGACGCGCGTTTTGCCAACACCACCCAAGCCGTGGATCGCCTGCTTGGCCATCACAGCGGCGATATGCGTGGGCTTGTTCACCAGCACCGTGCGAAGTTGTTCAATAAACTCATCCCGCCCTTTGAAGAGCGAACCGAACACTTTTAAATTGTCTGGTTTAGCCAACGTCAACTTGATTTCGATCTTTTCGAGCAGTGCTCGCAGTTCCTCGTGGGTACTGAACTCGTAGTACAGTTCATTGCCCGTCGTTCGCGAGGTGGCCGACCATGCTTCGCAGCCCTGCATGAGCCGCTGTCGGTGCAGCAGTTGCAAACTGGCGAGTTCGTCCGATTGGGAGATGGGTTGGTCAGGTTGGTAATCCGGACTCGCGATGAAGCGAAAGACCTGCCGTCGCTGTTCCTTGCCCAGTTCGTATTCCAATTGAGTATAAGATCGCCGCGTTTCACTGTCGGGCCGATTCGTCGGTTCGAAGCCATAGTACAACCCCGCCAGGTGAATCACCGCATCGCACGGATCCAATTTTTCTCGCAGCATCTGGACGATGGTGCCATAGTCCGACATCACTGGGAGCTCGTCCTGCACGACTGGTTCATAGCTGTTCGCCCGAGCCCAATCCGCCACGATCAGCCGGTAGCTCTTCAAGTCCCGACTCGTCCCACTCACAAAAACCTTCGGCATTGAACGGCTCCAAAGTGCCTGCTTCACAAGCATATTTGAACCACAGCTTTCACTGATGGCACGGATACTGATGTCGCGAATAACGGATAAGAGAGTCCATCCTCGACGAGACTGCTCAAAAAAAGTAGACGTCATTCTCCGAGTGACGCATTGCCGCTTCAACATTGCCATGCGATCAAAACGTGGAAAATCGGTTCGGAGCCCATATGCGAAGTTCATCACTCGGAGAGTGATGAGCACATTGTACTCCTCACGCTCCGCCGTGAGGTTTCTTCTCGATTCAGCCTGGAATCCCGAACATTGACTGGTAAACAACACTTTTGCTGACAAACTCTTAAAGGGAATTCAACCCACCACCTCAATGTATCCGCCCCAAACCCCTTTGAAAATCGTTCAGCAGACACTTCACAAAATGTCATTCACGAAGCGTGCGCCCGTTCAACTCTGTCATTCGATGACTTAAAATCCGCCGGTCCTCCAGCACACAGCGTCTTTCACAGCATCTACAAAAGTTACGTCGGAGCTTCGAGAGGCGAAGACCCCGGAGGTGGAACGAAGCAGTTTAAAGGTGTCAGGCAGTTTCAAGGTGTCAAGAACCGTTTCCTATCAGAAGGTCGTATTCGGTTCCTGACACCTTTGTTTTCCATGACACCTTCGTTTTTCCTTATTCGATAAGTACAATGTCCCCGTTTGGTTCGCTCGATAAGTACAATGCCCCCGTTTGGTTCGCTTCATCTGACATTGAACCGGCAGTCGGTGCAGGCTGAGTTTTGCCTGGAGCTGCCGGTTTTTTTTCTGGATCTGCGGATGCCGTGCGTCGCTGCAGCATCATGAGCATTGCCCCGGAGCCTTTGGGTGCACTCAATTCGGTTGGCCGTGTTTCGGTAAAGGTGTCACCGAAGCAGACGATCAATTGTCCATTGTCAAATCGATAAATGCCCCGGCTGACTTCAGGTGCATCGGCAGACCTGATATCGATGGTGCTCGGGTAGCTGGTGGGGTCAATGGTGATTGTGCGAGCGTGGCGTTGGCCTGTATGAACATCAACAAATAACAGAGAATTATCGACAATCTCAAGTCGACCGCCTGAAGGCAGCACATCTGAAATCCGTTCGGCAGGAATCACCTTGCCATCCTCAAAAAGCTTGACAACCGTCCATGATCCTTCAAACAACTTGAGCTCAACCTGATCATCAGCGAGCGCTGCCCGTCCGGAACTGCCAGCCAGTAAGAGAAGGCACGCGATAACTTTGAACTGAATGCATCCGTTCATCATGTTCTGCTGAATTCTGCAGAGTCTTTAGGGCATTTGGCCCGGTAAGTTGCCGCGGTCCCGCAGCGGAATGGGTGACGATTCAAATCGTTCCTGAATTCTCGTCGATTGCTTGCCGTGATTGAATCACTGAACTTCCAGCAGGGATGATAAGCGTTTCATTTCACAGCGGGGAGGGTCACGAGAGGCGAAGTCGCGAAATCATCAGGAAATCCTACAGGCATGTGGAATACCAAGTTTCGGTGGAACACAGTGCGTGTCGTTGACGTTACTGCATCACGTTACTGCGTGCCGCCAGCTGGTGGTTTGACGCCGAGATAAAAAGCCATTTCGACCATCAGTCTTTCAAGCGGGCTCATTTCCTGACGTTCAGCGAGCACACGGCGCGCGACAGCAGGATAATCGGTAATCAGATTGTCAACACCACGACTGATCAATGCCGACATCGCGTATCCTTCGTTAACGGTCCAGGCGGAAACGCTCTTTCCGCGATTGTGCGCGGCCTGTATGAAATGGCGCGTCGCGATGGAACTTTTGACCGCAAGAAAATCAGATCTTGCATGCGTCAGGTCACCAGCCACGACTGCTGTCAGCAGCCCTGCCGTCCACTCAGGCCGCAGGGACTTCATCTTTTCGATCCCTTTGGACTCGAGCGACATCACAACAATCTCAGGCTCCATTTCAAAGCGATCGACCAGTTCAATGACACGCTTTTCGAGATCCTGAGTATGGCCGTAGTATTTGAGTTCGATGTTGACTCCGACTTTACCTTTGCAGACCTGCAGAACCTCCTGCAGTGTGGGCACTCTCTCGCCGTGGAACTGCGGACCAAAGTAACTTCCAATATCGATTGACCGCAATTCATCGGCCGTTGCTTCCCAGATCTTCACCGGATTGCCGGCGACCTTAGCCAAATCGCTGTCGTGCGCTACCACCACGACGCCGTCTTTGGATTCCTGCACGTCGATTTCGATCCAGTCCGCCCCGTCTTCGATCGCCTGACGAATGGCCGCCAGTGTATTCTCGGGGGCCACACCGGCACCGCCTCGGTGCGCAGTGATCTCGACACGATCCTTTAGATTCATGCTGTGCATTGCCGTGGCACCGACAAGGCTGGCAATCAAAACAAAAATCGCACTGAAGACCAACATTCGTTGTCGCGTAAAATTCCTGGGCAACAGGCGAATCGACTTTCCAGAAATCTCAGGAAGTGAAACTTCACGGTGTGCAGCGAGCTTGCTTTGAATAACAGGTCGCTGACAATCAGGGTCATCCCGCACGCACGCAGGTTTCCTGCAATCTCTTTGAACATCCCTCGCAGCATTTTGCAATCACCTGTTTGGACAACAATCAAATCCATCTCATCCTGGGCGGCTGTCAGCAGATTGTCAAGGAGATTGCCAGAGACCAGCACAACGATAAACAGCACAACGATAAACATTGGGTTAATTCTCGCCGCGTGGCTTGCAATCGGCGTTTTCCTGCTGAAAATGCAGAGCTTGGCTGATCAAAAGTTCGTTCAATCAACCTTTGAGACTTGTCACGACGCAGAGTTGTCTCTGCTGAGCAAAAGCATTTCAGCCTGCTTGATTCATCATTCCCGCTTAGAGGAGAAGGTTGTGCGATTATCTTTGTCATTTTTGTCTGTGTTGGTCCTTTCAGCGACGTGTGTGGCCTCAGACTTTAGCGACTTGACGAGAAAGGTTCCCCAGGGAGCGAATGCCGTGATGGCAATCGATGTTGCGAAGACTCTCGCATCACCGTTGGCTGTAAAGAACGGATGGAACCAAAAGTTTTTAGATGGAGGAGCAGATCGCCCGCTCTACCTGCCGCCTGAAGCGGACAAGGTTCTTTCTGCCGCTCAAATCGATATCGCTCGAAACTTCAGTAAGAGCTGGAACGTGACTCTGTTTGGCCTTACGGAATCGATACCAATTGGAGTGGTCGCTCGCCTTGAGGGCGGATACGTCGATAAAATTGAAGACGTCGATGTGGCTTGGCTGCCAAGTGATGCCTACGTCATGAAAACCGGAGACACGACACTCATCATGCAGGCTCCCGCAAATCGCCAGGCGGCGGCTCGCTGGATCAGCAGTCAAAAGAACTCTGAAGCGATGGAGATTTCGGATTATCTGGGTGTCGCATTGGCCGCATTGAACAGAGCACCGCACATCGTCATGGCGCTGGACTCGAGTAACGCGATCCAGAGACATCGTGTTGAGCAGCAGCTACAACAATCAGGTTTTCTGGAGAAACACAGTCTCGATTTGGAGCAGATAGCGGGGCTCCTCGCCGGCCTGCAGGGAACTGTTCTTGAAATCACTTTTACCGACAAGGTCACTGCGATGGCCAGAATTGATTTCGCTCAGCCAGTCCCGGTTAACAAGACAGTGGCAAAGGCTCTGGTGTTGGCGACACTTGAAACAAAACAAATGTCATTGCCTGGGATCGATTCATTCAGTTTTTCTGTTGTCGATAAGTCGATTGTCCTGGAAGGCGAGCTTCCTATGGATTCACTCCGTCGTCTGTTAAGTCTGATGGAGCCACCGAGTACTAAATTCAGCAGCTTGAAGGATGCAAATGTTGAAGAAGCATCGGGTGACGACGTGGCAAAGAATTCACTTGCCTATTTCCAGACAACTCAAAGCCTGATGAAAGACCTCCGGCAAAAGGCTGGATCGTATAACTCCGACGCATTCTGGATTGACATGTACTCGACCAAGATCGATAAGTTGCCAATTCTGCATGTCGATGATGACTTGTTGAACTACGGGCAGGATCTGACGGAAACACTTCGAATCATGTCTGGATCTCGCAAGAACGCCCGTCTCCAGGGGGGCGCCGCCGCAAGAAGCGATCTCGCCCAGGGAACGATTACCAACAATGGCAACGATGGATACGGGTATGGAAACTTCAGCTATTCATCGCCGAGGTCACGTGAAACTGCGGCAGGCAACGCGATTTTTAACGCAGCAGCTTCTGGAACAGCGGTGAAAATTCAGGGTTGGCAGCTGATTGATAATGCAACCAATGAAGTACGACGCGAGATGACAAAGCGATATAACGTGGAGTTTTAGAGCAGCTTCAGAGTGAAGGCTCAAGTCGAATGACTGGCAGCGTTTCTCTTCCAACGGCGCGGTTGATTCCAGTGTCCATTTTGTGAATTTTGTGCCGCTTTGTGGCCAGCAGCCCACTGACTCGCAAACAACACCTGAACGAATAGTGCTGGCCACAAAAACTCCCGGCGCGGGCTTCGCCCGCAACCCAAAGTAGCCATTACGCTCCGTCGTGATGAGCATTTGTTAATCGACATTCATCAACCGAGACAGGACAACAAGAATTCAAGTATTCGTAGTACGGATAGTCAACGAAGCGTACTTTCAACAACCACCGTACATCGACGATCCACAACCGCAGTAAAATTCTTCCACAATCGTATCCTACTGCGCCCGCGATGCACTGCCATTGGCGCTGATTGTGATGTCGGTGCCGACGGGCAGGGGTCTTGCGGCAACTCGGATCTGCAGTCCGTGGGCGACTTCCCGCAATGCTGTAAATTCCTGGAACGAATCCTCGTACACGACAATCGTCACGGCACTATCGACAGGCATCGCTTCCAGCCTTTGACGAAATGCAGAACCCGGCTTCACGGCGTCGGCGGCTGATTCGGCGATCAACGTTGCATCAGGCACGATCACCTGTGTGAACGAATTGAACTTACTGCCATCGCCGCCGTACTGCAGATATTCCAGGGAGTTGATGGCATTCATCTCGATCGCAAACGTCATCTTGTAACCGCCGACTGGTCCGACGACGTCTTCCAGTCGACCGAAACGCTGCAGCATTGAGCTTCGTCTAAGTACACGATTCACGGCCAGTTTCATCAGCTCGGTGATCGGCACTTCACTCACCAGACCTTCCGACATCCGAAACATGACTTCTTCACCAGCCACCTTTCGGCTCACGGGCATAATACGATGCACGAGTCGTGGTCCTGAGTCCGCTGATTTGGCCGCGTCATCGAGCATCTCACGCAGGCGAACTGTTTCGACAATTGTCTGGCGCAGCTGTTCTTCTGCCTCGCTGGCAACTGATTCTTCCTGCTCAATGACGGTGATTGCATTCTTCAGAGCCTTCTCTTTGCCTGCGAGAATATTCAACAGTCGATCTACTTCAACCGTCAGCTTTCCCGCTTCCTCCTCTGCGTCAGATTTCGCAACCCTGTTGCGGCTGGAATCTGTTGCCTGCTTTGCCAACTGACTTTGCAATGCGGCCATTTCCTCCTGCACCAGACGATGCTCCTGGTCAAGCGTTGCTTTGCGTTCCGCAAATCCCTGTAACTGCGATACAACCTGACTGTGCTCCAGTTTCAGAGCATCCAGATCAGACTTACGTTGAGCGTATTCAGACTCCCGGTCAGGAATCGCCGGTGCGACCGGCGCGGCATTTGCCAGCGCTTCGGCCTGAGCGATCGGCTGCCGTTCAACCTTCACGGCAACCACCACAATCAGGATGATCAGAATGCCGACGATGTTGCAGATCACGTCCAGAAAGGAGTCGGATCCGAATGCAAGTTCAGGTCTTTCAGATCTGCGGCCCATCAGAAGCTCGCTCTTCCCGGTGCAACTGTCGTTTCAATATGCGGCGACAATTCATAGATACTGGCGGACGGAATGCCAAAATGCCTGAGTGAACCGGCCAGCGGAATGCGCCAGCGTTCTCCGCCAGGGCTGACGATAAACTTGACGACTGGCATGACTTCTTCATGCGGCGATTTTTTTGCATCTGTCACTTCAGTATCGACATTCCGCAGCAAGTCGGACAATGCAGAACTGAGCGTATCCGGAGTCACAGGAATCGTCGATTGTTGCTCAACGGTCATGTGATGTTCGTCCAGAAACACGGTGATCCCGACGGGTGTGGCGTACGCCTTCGAGACTTTCTTCGTCGAAGCCAGACGACTCAGCAGATCGTTATCGACGCGGGACAGATCGGGCATCGGACTACCGGGAACATCGGTTGCCGGTTCACCAGTCTGCGACTGTGATGCCGCTGTTCCGGATGCGGAAGGCATCTGGAAATGTCGCGGCGCGGCGGACGGCGATTCGGTGGACGGAGTGCCCGACATCATCGCGGCAAATTGTTCTTCAGCAGTCAGTGGCGGTTCACCGGCTGATCCTTGCGACGCGATTGAAGCGGATTTCGGCACGACCGGTTGGCTATCATTTCTGAACAGCATGTTTTCTGTGCGTTCGTTTGAACCATAGACCGGTTCGGTTTCCCGGGCCGAGGTTTCGTCCGTCGCAGGAACGGCGTTCTGAGACTGTGATTGTGGACCAGGATGGGCTGGCATTTGCAAAAAGCGACTGGCACCTTGTTCTGCGCCACCTTGTTCTGCGCCACCTTGCTCTGTCGTGCCGGACCCCGCGCTTTGAGCGTAATGTTCGGCGAACTGATCCGCGAGACCATCGGACGCAGCGTCAGGCGTTCCAGATCCTCGACGGCTCTTTTCCCGCGCAACGGCTTCCGCCGCCATGGCTGCCGCGCGTCGTTCGTAAAAACCCGGGGGCGGTGCCACGCCACCTGCGAAGTTTCGATTGCTTACGCGGTGGTCGGCCATACGGGGTTCCGAACGCACGGTTCCATCGGATCGAATCGTCAGGCCGCGTCGGCTGGGGTCAGGCGGAGCTTCCGTCCGTTGCGGCGGAACCCCTTCAGCGAGGAATCGAAGATTTGCGTAAATCTTTTCGCGCCGCCGAAATGCCTCCGCCATCGCCACATCAGCGGCCGCAGTCTCCGTCGGAGCAGATTCGCCGGTTGCGATGACTTTGTCCGCGTCGATGAGTTCATAGCCGAAGTGAATTTTTTCATTTGCCAGAATGCCCTGCGCGGGATAGAAGGCCTTACTGCCGTTTGGTCGGACAAGCAGCAGGACGTATGGCTGTGACGTTACGGAGCCCTTTGCCCTTTCGCGATGCACAGCGAGAATGGCTGCCATGAGCGGCGTATCGCTGACAGGAAATCCTTCCATGTCCCTTGACTCAATCACGATGCCCGTCGGCTGAATCCTGTAGCCCTCTTTTGTGACTTCCACGATGATCGGGGTTCGCGTTGTGCCGACGGTGTTCGTGAATTCAACGATTGTTTCCGTGCCCGCAGTAGCGGCGGATTGCTGCGCGTCCTGCACTTGCTGTCGCAGGGAGACGATGGCAGAATTCACAGCGTGCAGTTTTTCCCTGGCGGTTGCAGTGGTTTCGGTGACCGCTTTCAACCTCAGTTGTTTTGCCAACAGCAGTTTCTCCTGTTCATCCAGTCGTTTTCGAAGCACGACCTGTTGTGATCGCAGTCCCGCGATTTGATTTTGGCGTTCTGCGATGCTGGATTTGTCCGGAATTGCTTCGGTCGTCTGCAGCGTACTTTCCAGTTCGGTGAACTGCTGCCGCAACTCTGCGACGGTCGTCTGCTGCTGAGCGACCGATTGTTCAAGTTCGTGCATCTGCTGCTGCAATCTCAGCACATCACTTCTGACCGTTTCTCGTTCTGATTCCAACGCTGCGATGTCGCGACTGCGATCAGGAAACACGGCTGCTGGCGCAACTGCGACTGCCGCAGGCGCATCTCCGCCGTATTGCTCGTGCCGGATCTTGCGTGTCAGCACCAGCAGCAACAGGATCAGTGACCCCATCGCGCAGACCAATACGGCCAGAAAGGGGAACAGTGAGATTGAAGTTAGAGGCCGTCGTCGAGTCACGCAGCCGCTCGCATATATGATTTCGATGTCAGAATGCTCACCGCTGCATTCAAACTTTGCACTGTCTGTTCCAGAGTCGCCACCATCTGCAACGTCTGCAGATTCTCATTCAGCGTTTCCTGAAGCTGAACCAGCTTCTGTTCAGCTTCGGTCAACTGGAGCATCGTGCGTCCCAGCCGATGCAGTTCTTCAGCCTGTCCGGCTGACGCCAGAGAACTTTCACGCATCGCATTCTGCCACAGGTCAACACGGTCCAGGAATGCAAACATCGTCTGCTGCATCTGCTGTACGAACATCTGAGAACTTTGTTGCAGTGTCGCAGTATATTGATCGCGAGCGGTGTCGGCAGCGTGTCGATGAGACTGCAGCGTGGCGGTGGTTTCATCCGCCAAAGCCTGAGCCAGAGAATCGGTTTGAATGTTCAGCGTCTCTGCCCAGCCGGACTGCATCGCTGCCAGATGACGGTTCCATGACTCTGTTTGCTGTGTCAGAATCTCGGCTGTCCAGTTCGCCAGTGCAGGGAACCCGGACGCCGGTTCAGCCGCAGCAGCATCAGACTGGCTGATGCATGGCACCAGTGAATCAATTCCAAATTGCTCGACGTCGTTCAGAACTGCCTGCTCGTCGCGTTCTACCAGATATGTCGCAAATACCAACAGCATCGACATTGTCAGCGCCTGCGCTGTGGTATCAAACGCCACGGCAAGACCGGCGGTTACTTCCGGCAATGAGGAATCAAGCTGTTCCGGGGTGACGTTTGCGATCGCCAGCGTGATGCCGACCACAGTCCCAAGGAATCCCATAATCGGAACAGCCCAGGTCACCGTACGAATCAGCGAGAAGCTCTGAATCAATCGATCGACAGAAAGATCGGCGAGGTACTTGAGATGATCTTCAAGGCCGTCATTTCGCCCGGCATTGACGTAGTGCAGCACGTCCTGCACGCGATGCCACATCGAAGTGGATCGCCAGACATCCCGATGCGAAGCAGCCTGCCATGCGGTCAGACTTTGCACTGCGCCCGATCCCGCTTCGCCCTGCGTCCACTGCGCAGTCGCGGCGAGTTCTTTGACATTCGCAATGACGGCGCGATCGGTCGGAAGTTGTTTCCACTTGACCGCAAGAATTCCCATTCCCACGAAGAACAGTCCGGACGTCACATATTCAATCGGGTGTCCGCAAAAGTAGCGTTGCACCAATTCCGGCCCGCGATGGAAGTATGTCGCGATGGCCGGAGCAACCAGATAAAACACAACCGTGGCGGCGATCCCCAAAAACGTGCCGAGACCGGTCACGGATTTCCTGTGAATCTTCGCCGCGCGGACCGATGAGGTTGCGACTTCTGAAATATCGTTTGCTGACACAAGCAACTTCCCTGTAGCGAGCCTGCAATTCTGATCATTAAACACCAATGCCGGAGTTAACCACACAGTCTTACTTTACCTCCTGGCTGCGTCCATCGCAGTTTTCCAGCAGAAGCAGTTCGAAGGACTTCATTTCTGTTCAAATGTTGCCCGAATGCCGACCCTGCAGCGCCGTGTGCCGCGTTGCCTGGGTATTCGGCAGATTCTGCCATTCCACGCCGCAGTGATTTCGTCTTGTCGTCAATATACAGGTTCATCGACAAATGAAGTGCGCGGCGACATTTGTGCATTCAATGTGTTGGCGTTGATCGACGATGTGAGTGCTGCGACTGAGCCTGAAAGGCTCGCGCATATCAGCCTGGGGCAAGAGAATCCGCGAATGCGGATGAACGCCGCCCCA
>Ga0105047_10018709_pt1 | contig 10722 bp, 7 predicted proteins | sample MAT04_FD_78384 | JGI IMG/M metagenome (GOLD analysis project Ga0105047, IMG submission 78384) | Freshwater microbial communities from Lake Fryxell liftoff mats and glacier meltwater in Antarctica - MAT-04 (megahit assembly) | ecosystem: Environmental > Aquatic > Freshwater > Ice > Liftoff...
ACGAGCGTTGGAAGCGAATCGGCCATGATGCCCAGCAGGGTCGCACGGTCGCAGCCGTTCGGGAGCGCGACGGAATAGTGGTTCGCCCCGTCGATATGATGGCGCGTTCTGACATCGTTGTAAGGCGTGTTGTCCCAGTAGTCATTGCCGTAGATCGAGAGCTGCCGCGCGTACGGCCGATCGTGCAGGAGCAGCGCCGTGCCGTTGCCATAGTGCAGATCCATATCCAGCACCGCCGCCGTGCGGATCGCGCCTTCTGCCAGCAGGCGGTCGATTGCGATGATCAGACCGTTGAACGTGCAAAACCCTTCCCCGCGCGCCGCATGCGAATGATGAAACCCGCTGCACAGCGACGCCGCGATGCCCGTATCAAGCGCGCGCCGCGAAGCCGCGTACACCCCGCCGCTGGTGAGCAGCACGCTGGGGTAGATCGCCGGCGACCACGGGAACTTCTGACTCTCCGCCAACCCGCGCGGCGAACCCGTTTTGATCGCCTCGACGTACGCCGCATCGTGAACGCGCAGCACGTCCGCCTCGCTCAACGGATCGGGCGTTTCCAGCGACACGAAATCCCACTCCCGCACCACGTCCGCGACGAGCTGAAACTTCCGCATCGGCATCACGTGCTGCCCAATATCCGCAGCGAACCCCGGGTGATGAAAAGCAGTAATCACGCGAGCGATTGTACCCACCCCACCCCCCGTTTCGCGGTAGCCCGCAGGGCGACTTCCCCACCACAAACCGTCCCCACGCAAAAAAACCGTTGCATCCCGTCCGGATGATGCTATTATAGCACCGATGGCAGAGTTGCCCGCCCAACCTAATCAGTCGCTGATCGACGGCCTGGTCGTCCTTCGCGCGCTGGCGGTCGCGGGAGAACCGGTGGGGTCGCGGGAGATGGCGAGAAGGCTGAGTCTCGAACCCACGCGCATCAACCGGCTGCTCAAAACGCTCGCCTCCATCGGCGTGGCAAGACAGACGCCCGATCGCCGCTACGTCCCCGGCCCGGCGATGCACGTGCTCAGCGTGCAGGCGATGTACGGCTCGGGACTGCTGCGTCGCGCCGCGACCGCGATCGAGCGCCTGAAAAGCTTCAAACTGCATGTCGCGCTCGGCGTCCTCTGGCAAAGCCAGGTCGTCTATCTCTACCAGGCCCGGCCGGCGCAATCGTCGGACGACGCGCTGGCGGTCAGCGGGCTTTATCCTGCCGAGCAATCCGGCGTCGGCGTGCCGATCCTCGCGGGCATGGCCGACGACGACGTCCAAAACCTCTACACCGATCGCCAGCCCCTTGGCGGCATGCCCGCGCTCTTGGCGCGGCTGAAACGCGTCCGTGAAGCCGGCCACGCATATCTCGCCCGAAACGAACACCGCGCCGAAGACGCCCTGGGTATCGCCATCGGCAAACCCGCGTTCGCGGGCCTCACGCTCGCGGGGCGCATCAACGAATCTCAAGTGTCTTCTCTCATCGACCCCCTTCACCAAGCCGCGGCCGACATCGGCGCGGAGGAGTAAGCGAATCGTATGGAAAACAAGCTCTACCAAAACGTCTCCGGCGTCTTCCCCCACCTGGCGCAGGTCGCTGACCTGGGTCCGCCGCGATCGGAAATCGGCGTCGGCTGTCTCATGCCCTGGGCCGGCGAGTTGTACGTGCTGAACTACAACTCCCACAAGGAAAAGTCCGGCCGCGGCGTGTCGCTGAGGCGCATCCATGCCGACCTGAGCATGGAAATCGTCGAAGAAACCCGCGGCGTCGACGGGACGTACACCAACCGCTTCGTCCATTACGCTTCCAACCAGATCGTCATCGGCCCGCACGTGATCGACGCCAATCACAAGATCCGCACCGTCAAGGAACTTCAGCCGCTGCGCGTCTGCGGCACGACGTGGCACCTCACCGACCCGGACAACAAGGTGTACGTCCTGGCGATGGAAGGCGAGCTGTTCGAGCTGAACGTCCACACGCTCGAATGCGTGCAGGTTTTCGATTTGCAGCAGATTCTCGGCACGATGGGCGAAGGCAAGGTTCACTTCAAGGACTGCTACTGCCACTTCGGCCGGCTGGTGGTTTGCTCGAACGAGTACCACGAGGCCGACTGGGCGGGCAAGCAGTCGCAGGGACGACTCGCCGAGTTCGACGGCAAGACCTGGACGATCCTCGAGCAAAAACCCTTCACCTGCATCTCCGGCCGAGGCGGGTTCGGGGGGACGATCTTCGCCACCGGCTGGGACCAGGCGTCGGCGATCATGAAAGTCTTCACCAACGCCGACAAAAAATGGCGCACCTATCGCCTGCCGAAGGCCAGCCACTGCTTCGATCACAAGTGGCAGACCGAATGGCCTCGCATCCGCGAAGTGGAGCACGAACGCTTCCTCATGGACCACCACGGCATGTTCTACGAACTGTCGCCCTGGGCGTATGGCAACCAGGTCTGGGGCGTTCGACCGATCAGCACGCACCTCTGGGTGCATGGCGATTTCTGCACCTGGCGCGGCATGCTCGTGCTGGGCTCCGACAACGCCAGCCCCAGCAACGGCGAAAGCCCCACCACCGCCGAGCCGCAATCGGGCATCTGGATGGGCAAGACCGACGACCTCTGGAGCTTCGGCAAGCCCAAAGGCTGGGGCGGCCCGTGGTGGGATGCGCCCGTCAAGTCAGGCGTCGCCAGCGACCCCTACCTCATGACCGGTTTCGAGCACAAGTGCATCGAAATCACCCACAACGCCGGCAAGCCAATCAAGTTCGACATCGAACTCGACCTGCACGGCCACGGCAAGTTCGTGAAGTACAAGACGCTGGAAACGGCTGACAGCATCATCGACGTCTTCCCGACCGGACTCAGCGCTCACTGGCTGCGCATCGTCCCGCACGGCGACGCGGTGGCGTCGGCGCAGCTGCATTACACGTAGCCTTACCTCCCTCTCGCTTGAGGGAGAGGGCCGGGGTGAGGGGGACGCTCGACATTCGCGAGCTACCCGCGAGCGGCAAGCGTCCCCTCTCCGCCAAAAGGGAGAGGGAACCGGAAGTCAACACGGATTGACCGCGTTCTCCGCCGCGGTCAATGCGTGCAGGCTGGCGTTGCCGGTGGTGCGTTCCTTCTTAGGCGCTTCCACCGGCAACGGCGGCTTGCTGAGTTTCACCGGTGCCTTGGTCTTGGCGCTCTTGTAGAGCCCGTCCATCAGCCACGAATGCAGGATGCCGTACCGCACGGGGCACATCGGCGTTGCTTTGCCGAGCAGGCAGTGGATGAAGTTCTGGTCCGGGCTGTAGTGCGGGAAATTCACCGGCGGGTATTTGATCTTCCCCCGCGCGTCGAAATGTTCCAGCCTCCCGCCATGAATGCCGGTGTGGATGCGGCCTTTGTCGCCGGCGATGATGATGCCTTCGTCCCAGCCGGGGTTGTTGCCCGAGATGGTCGCGGTGCCCAGCACGCCGCCTTGCCAGCGGATGGTCATCACGGCGTTGATGTCCACCGGCATGCCCTTGTTATCGATCCAGCAGAAGACCTCTTCGACCGGCCGATCCAGACACCACGCGATGGCGTTGAACAGGTGCGCGCCGGTGTCGTACATCTGCCCGCCGCCCGACAGCTTCGGATCATGACGCCACGACCGCTTCATGCCGTCGCGGGGTTTCCAGCCCTGGTGACTCCATGCCGTCACCGTCTGCAACTCGCCAAGCCCGCCTTTCTTCAGCACGTCGCGGATGTACGCGAACTCGCAGCTATAGCTCGCCTGGAACGCCACCTGAAGCAGCAGCCCCGTCTTCTTCACTTTCTCCGCCAGCTTTTTCGCGTGCGCGGAACTGGTGACCATCGGCTTTTCCACCAGCACGTGATACCCCGCATCCAGCGCCGCCATCGCCTGCGGGAAATGCAGCGTGTGCGGCGTGACGATGATCACCGCGTCCAGCCCCTTCGGCGGGCTCGCCAGGAGTTTCTCCATCGAGTCGTACCGGCGAACTTCTTTCCGCGCGCCGAACTTCGACTTCCACAGCCGGTCCATGTTCTCCGGATTGATGTCGCAAAGCGCGACAACATTGGCTTCCGGAATACGATTCAGCGCGTCCCCATGCGAGTGAGACATGCCCCCGCAACCGATGATCGCCACGTTGATTTGGTCTGACATGATGAGATGCATCCTCCGCAATCGCGTCCATTGAACCACGAGCGTAAGCCCGCGCGTCGCTCACGCGAGGCAGACGCGGGGGCTTATGCCCCCCGGCTCCAAACAACGACCGATCATCCGACCGCGCGCATCTTCTTGACGCATTCGGTCAGCGCCGGCACCGGGTTCGACGGGTCGGCTTCGTATTCGATGACCGCCATCCCGTCGAACTTGCCTGTCTTCAGCGCCGCCACGAACGCGGGCAGGTCGAGGTTGCCCGTGCCGACGACCACGTCGGTCCACTTGGCGGCGCGGTCGAAGGTGAAGTCCTTGTAGTGGATGCCGTAGATCTGTCCTGCGAACTGCTCGGCCCACTTCACGGGGCTGCCCGCCGCCTGCATGCACCATGCGGTGTCGATGCACAGACCGATCTCGCCTTCGCCGATCTTGATCAGGTGCCCGATCACGTCCGCGCTCCCGCCGAACATGTACCCGCCGTGGCAGTGGATGCCGACCTTGATCCCATACTTGCGGCACAGCGCCGCCGTCTTCTTGATCGCGGGTTCAAAGCTATCGACCCGGAAGTGCGCCGAAATGTGCTTCGCGCCGGCGATCTTGGCGCACTCGAACCACTTCTCCTCGGTGTCCGCGCCACTGAACGTCTGCACGCCGATCGAGATCACTTCCACGCCCGCGTCGTTGTACGTCTTGACGACGTTTCCGAACGTCTCGGGCTTGTTCAGGTCGGCGTGAACGCCGCAGACTTCGATCTTATCGACCCCGATCTCACGCACCTTCTGCGCGACATCGGCATTGTCTTTGAAATCGCGGAAACAGTAGCTTTGAACACCAAAATCGAGCGGGCCTGCCATGAGTGTACTCCAAATAAAAAGGTCAATCCGGAAACGATAAGCAAACGGCCCGCCGTCGCAAGGGCGTGGGGGGTCGCTATTCGGTCGCGGGCTCGTCCACGTCCAACGCCTCGGTAATCTGCTCCATCGTCTTGTACTCCCCCGATTCGATCTTCTCCCGCACCGCGTCGGCGCGGTCGGCGACGGCTTCGTAGTGCAATCGAAGTGCGACGATCTGCTCCTCGCCGACGATGTCGAACCAGTCGGGCAACGAGAAGTGCCATTTCCCCTCGATTTTTATCATCGGGAACGGCGTCTGCCCCGGCCGCTGTATCGCGGCGCTATCGCCGTCCTCCATCACGGTCACGTCGCTGTAATCGTCGCTGTCTCCACAGATCGTGCGCACGATCTTCGCCTGGTCCTCACCGTGCTTCTCTTTCACCACGCGCACCAGCTTGTTCACCGCGACATAAAACTCCGACTCCGACCGCGCGTAGCGGCGATGCGCGTTGCTCGTACAGTGATAGAACTTCATCGCGCCGTCGATCCCCAGGTCGGCGACGGTTTGATCGAACAACACGCACATCCCCACCGGCTTCGACCGATCCGCCACCGGCTTCGTCGCCGGCGCGGCCGTGGGGGTATCGGTGGGCTGCGTGGTCTGCGCCGTCACAAGGGTCGTCAGCAGCATCGAAAGTAGCAGTGCGTATCGCATGACTCGATCATCGCGAATCCTTCGCGCGATGTCCAAACACATCGTGCCGAAGTGCGAGATGCAGCGCGCTCCTATGAAGCCACCGGGCCCGCCCCGTGCGAGTACGACGAGCCCCCCTCCACGCGCCGGACAAGTCCTGCGGCTTCATGGGCGTATGGCGCGAGGTTGTCCTCTGTATAGACCGGCGGCGCTGCGCATTTGTCACGACAATCGCGCAGCGCCGGGCGATTTTTCGGAAATTGTTTTTTTCAGAACCGCAGCGTCACGCCGCACTTCATGGTGAACTGGGTTTCGGTCGCGTTCCAGGTTCCGTCGTCGATGGTGAACCCGCGCGCCAGCACGACGAATAGTTCCTGGCCCGGCTCAAACTCCCAGCGCACGCGGCTGTTGAAGCTGCCGGACTCGCTCATGTTGTCGTACTGGACACTGTTGTTCCACGACAGATCCGGTGAGAAAAGCATGTTGAATCGCGTGCGAAAAATGCGGACCAGGAACTCGCCGTCGGGGAGGTGGACGTCGTTCCATTCGGCCTCGATCGTGGCGTAGATGGAGGCGGTGGGACGGAATTCGAGCGCACCGATATAATCATCCCGCGTGCCGTCGTAGAACTGCCCGCCGGCGTATTTGACGGTCGCCGCGACGGGCCGGGCGTCGGAGGTGCTGACCTGTGCGAAACCGCGCACGAACCCGTAATCGCCGCCGGGGATGGTGACGTCGTTGGCGATGTCGAATGCATTGTCAAACGCCTCGCGGTTGTAGACGGTTCCGAGCGAGAGGGTGTCGCCGGCATCATTCTCAAGATCCAGCCGCGGAAACTCGACGCCGGCGGTTTCGAGTTCCTGGTGCAGGTTGGTGAACACATCGACGTAGAGCGCCAGATCGATCCGCTTCAGCCCCAGCGAGTTGTTCCAGCGGCGGCGCAGGTCCATCGAGTACTTGTTCACCCCGCGCCGCTGCACGAAGCCGAGCGCCGGGCGGAAGTTCGGGCCGACCTGGTACCAGCCGGCGGCAAACAACCAGGTGTCGTTGGGGTAGTTGAAGTTCAGCCCGAACGCCGAATCGGTTCCGTCGCTGGCGTCGGACGTGTCATCGGGACTGTTGTTCGCGGCCTGTGCCCAGGCGTGAGCTTCATAAATCGTTCCGTCGGGGGCGTTCTTGCGGTAGTTGAAATCGACGCCGACCAGCGAGCTGTCGCCGGGCGTGGAAGGATCGCCGTTGGTCGCGATGAAGCCGATGTTGGATTGCTCGAGCACATCATAAGACGCGCGGACGACCGACAGATTCTTGTCCCCCAGATCGTCGTCGGGGTACATCTGCACATCCAGGACGCCGAAATTGAGCGGCCCTTGCCGGCCGGCAAGTTTCAGTCCGGCGAGGAGGTCTTTCTGCTGGCCATTCGCAATCCCGATACGCCGCGAGAAGAACGGCAACGGCGTTTCGCCGATCCCGCCGAAGCTAAAAATGCCGGCATCCTGGAGGAAGAACGTGCGCTTCTCCGGGAAGAACAGCGGGAACCGCGTAAGATTCACCCGCCGCGTATCCACATCCGCCTCCGCGAAATCGGTGTTCACGGTCAGCGCCGCGGTAATCGACGGCGTGAGACGGTAGAACAGATCGAAGCCGGGCTTGATCTCGATGTCGTTGTCGTCGAGATCGTACGTGCCGGTGACAAACGGCTTGAGCGTGAGGCCGAGCCCCTGGTTCAAACCGCCGATCCCTTCAATCCGGCCGGCGTTGCCGAGGTTACGCACCGCGCTGGCACGCGAAATGCCCGCCCAGCGAACCGTCTCCTGCTTCCGCCTAATCGTGCGGCCGACGTTGAAGCCCCAAACATCGGTATCGGCGTTGAACGAAATCGTCTTCATCGGGATCGCGATCTCGGCGAACCACCCGGTGTCGGTGATCTTCGTCTTCAGGTACCAGATGCCGTCCCACTCGATGCGAACGGTGGACGAGTTTTCCACCGTCCCGTCCCGCTTGCACCCGGCGGCGGAGATTTCAAACCAGTAGCCGTTGCGCTGGTCGTTGAACGGATCAAAACTGACGGTGAACGTGTCATCCGACGCCACATCGCCATCGCGCGCCATCTGCTTGGCGAGAATGCCTTTGGCGTCGGCGTCGTAGCAGTAGATGCCGACGTAAAGGTTGTCGGCATCGTAGGTGACGCGGGTTTCGGTGCGCTCGGTGGGCCTGGCACCTTCGAGCGGGCTGACCTGCTGAAAATCAGAGATGACGGCGGCATCGCGCCACGCGGCGTCGTCCATCACGCCGTCGATGACGGGGGGCGTGTCGGTTCGGTGAATTGAGACGGTGGGCGTGTATCGCGTCGTCGTCGGCGGAGTCGCCTGCTGAGTCGTTTGTGCGATTGCGAAAGAAGATGCCCCGACGATCAGGGCGATAGCAAACCATCCATGCCGCATAAGACCGCGAAAACGATAGTGGAATTGGTCGGGCGTGTCATGCGGTACGCTTCGACTTCTTAGATTTCTTCAATTTTTCCGACTTTTTCGCGTTCGGGAGCGGCTTCTTCGCCTTCGGCTGCTTCGGTTTCAACGGCTTTTTGGGCTTCGCGGGCGCTGAAGCAACCATGTCGATTCCGAACACATCCGCCAGATCGCTTTCGGAAATCGTCTCGGAATCCGACGTTTTCGCACTTGCCGACGCGCCGGCGGCGGCTTCGATCAGCTCGAAATGGTCAACCCCGCGGAGCGTGAAGAGCAGTTCGGGTGCGGCATCCAGCCGCGCCCCCACCCCGTACAGCACCGCAGCGAGGTGCTTGCAGAGGCGGGCGAAATCAGGGCAGTTGCAGGAGAGACGAAAATCATCGGCGTGCGGGAACATGCCGTTGTCGGGGTGGGTCAAAAGCGTCATCACCTCGGTCGAAAACTTCCCCTGAAGCAGCTCGACCGCCGAGCCGATCTGGCCGGAGCATTTTTTCTTGATCGCGTCCCACGACGTCTTCGGCAGCGCATCAATGTTGACCGAGATTTCGTACAACTCGCTGCCGCATACCATCGCCTCGATCTTGCCTTTCTTGATCTCCAGGTGGCAGACCGAACCGTTCTTCACGTACGTCCTGCCCCGGCCGAGGCGCGATTCGAAATCGCTGAGGCATTCGATGTGCTTGCACCAGGCTTCGCCCCAAAACGTCCTGGCGATCTTGCGTCCTTCGATCTCCTCGATCGGCGTGATCGTCCGACCCTTCTTTCGCAGCGCAGACATCTCTCGAATCGCCTTGCCGCGACGCTGGGCAACACTGACGTAGGGCTTGTAGCTCCAGAACATATCGCACTCTCCAGTCGCCGCAACGCTACGCGTAGCGCGTCCGGCGAAGACGCGCAACGCGTAGCGTCGCGGCTGGTTTTAGTCGCTCGTCGCGCGCTTCAAGTCGAGCGCGACGAAGTTGAGCAGATCCTTGTCGCTCATTTCGGTCAGCATCTTCTCCGCCCCGGTATCGCCAAGCAACTCGGTGCTGAGGCCGATTTTATTTTCGATGAGGTCGTCGATGCGTTCTTCGACGGTGCCGCGGCAGATGAACTTGTGGACGAGCACGTTTTGTTTCTGGCCGATACGGAACGCGCGGTCGGTCGCCTGGTTCTCGACCGCCGGGTTCCACCAGCGGTCGAAGTGGATGACATTGGCGGCCGCGGTGAGGTTCAGCCCCGTGCCGCCCGCCTTGATCGATAGCACAAAGAACGGCGGGCCGTCCTCCTGCTGAAACCGCTCCACCATCTCCCGCCGCTTCGGAATGCTGGTCCCGCCGTGCAGGACGAGGCCGGGGGCGTTAAAAACGTCCTTCAGGTACGCCGCGATCGGGTCGGTCATCTCGCGAAACTGCGTGAAGATAAGGGCGCGTTGCTGCCGGGACGCCAGTTCCGCGCAGATTTCCCCCAGCCGCGCGAACTTGCCGCTCTCGTCCGGCTCGTACGCCCCTTCACCCATGAATTGCGTCGGGTGATTGCAGATCTGTTTGAACTTCATCAGGTACGCCAGCACGATCCCCTTTTTCTGGATCCCCTCCGATGCCAGTTCCAGCTCGCGCCCCAGTTGCTCGACGGCGCGCTGGTAGACCAGCGCCTGCGCCTTGCTGAGCGGGCAGTACGTTTTAACTTCGGTTTTGTCGGGCAGATCGTTGATGATCGTTTTGTCGGTCTTGAGCCGGCGCAGGATGTACGGCTGAATGAGCTTGCGGAGCGACGCATAACCCGCGCCGCCTTCGGCATTGTTGACGCGTTTCACATAATCGCTGAACACCTTGGCCGACCCGAGCAGGCCGGGGTTGAGGAAATCGAAGAGGGACCAGAGATCGCTCAGGCGGTTTTCGATCGGCGTGCCCGAGAGCGCGATGCGCGATTGGCCGGTGAGTTCTTTGGTCGACCGTGATTGGCGCGCGCCGGCGTTCTTGATCGCCTGCGCCTCATCCAGCACGACCAAATCCCAAGCGTGTTCGCGCAGTTTATCGAGCCGCGTCAGCATGGTGTAGGTGGTGATGACGACGTGGTGTTGATCGAAGGTCGAGGCGAGTTTCGAGTCGTTCACGTTGATCTCGGACGAGTGGACGATGAGCGGCCTTAGCGACGGGGCAAACTTAGCGAGCTCGGCCCGCCAGTTCGGAATGAGTGACGCCGGGACGACCAAGAGGCTGGCCCTTGTAGGGTGTGTCTTCGACACACCACCCCGTGCGTCGGAGACGCACCCTACGCGATGCAGCAAGAGCGCGATCACCTGGATCGTCTTGCCCAGCCCCATGTCGTCCGCCAGACACGCACCCAGTCCCAGATCGGTCATAAACCGCAGCCATGCGTAACCCTTTTCCTGGTACGGTCTTAACGTCGCGTTGAGGCTTTTCGGTATTTCGATCGACTCCGGCGAACGCAGTTTCTCAAGCGTCCCGGCGAGCCAGTCCCCCGCTTGCACGCCGGCCCATTCCTTCGTGACGATTTCGTCCGGCTTCCCGCTCGAATCGCCACGCTGCATGCCCGAGAGCAGCCGCATCCCGTCGATGAAACTCACGCCGTCGTCGGCGTAGCGCGCCACGCTTTGCCAGTG
>Ga0105047_10018710_pt1 | contig 10722 bp, 7 predicted proteins | sample MAT04_FD_78384 | JGI IMG/M metagenome (GOLD analysis project Ga0105047, IMG submission 78384) | Freshwater microbial communities from Lake Fryxell liftoff mats and glacier meltwater in Antarctica - MAT-04 (megahit assembly) | ecosystem: Environmental > Aquatic > Freshwater > Ice > Liftoff...
CTCTATCGCCGCGCCGACGCCGACATCGGCGACCTCGATCTGATCACAGCTGCGTCGAGAATCCCGTCTGCGACGTTGTGCCTGGGGACTGCTCTCGCTCGTCATGGCCTTTCCGACGTCATCCCGTCGCGGACCGACCTCGCGATCCCTCGCGGTCACCGTCGACCGGCGACACCAGCGACGATCCAGTGGCACTTCTTCGACCCGAAGACTTTCGAGATCGGCCGAGAGACCATCGCTGTCGGCGAGCACCTTCGCATCGGCCTGTATTCGCCAGAACGGTGCATCATCGATGCGTTCCGGATGCGCGGCATCGAGGGACACGAACAAGCCTATGAAGCACTGCGCCGTTGGCTGCGGGGCCGTGGAGCGCAGCCTGGCAAGTTGCTCAAGATGGCACTGCAGTTTCCACGAGCGGCCACACCGCTACGGCGAGCCCTGGACGCGATGTTGTGAGCGTGGCCTCGCGTGACACGCCTGGTGGCCGTCCCTACCTGGACCTGCAGAAGAAGGCCAGAGCGGAGGGGCGACCCACCGACGAGCTGCTGGCGCTGTACGCGCTGGAGGGTTTCCTTGGTCGGCTTGCGGGCAGTCAAAGCCGCCGACAGAAGATTCGGCAGTGCTGTCAGCAAGCTCGAACGCCTCCGACAAGGCGACGAGTCCGATCACCTCGGGGTGTTGCGTGGCCCATTTGGTAAGCCGATCGAGAAAGAGGTGGTAGGCGGCTCGCTCCATCAGGGGACGGGGCTGTGGTCGTGTTCTCGGAGTTCGCGTGCCCCAGTTGCGGGACCTGCGAACACGTCGAGCAACTGTTCGGCTGCCTCGGCGCGGATGTACACGGCGATCTCGTCCCATGGCGTCTGCCGGTGGATCATGACGGGGCCGCGGTGTCGTGTCGACGTCCATGCGTCGATCCATTCACCGGCGGGCAGGTAGACGTCGATGGTGTCGGTGCCGGGGTCGCAGATGGGGGCGACCAGTAGGTGGTCTCCGAGGTGGTACTGGAAGGGATGGTTCCAGATGTTCGGGTCGTCAGGATGGTCGAAGCACAGCGGGCGCATCATCGGCCATCCGTTGTCGACGCTACGCGCTGCCTGCGATGAGAGGTAGGGCTGGAGCCGTTGGCGGAGGTGGGCGAAGTGTCGGTAGATGGCGAGGGCGCGTTCGTCTCCCGTTCGCTCGGCGATGTTCCACGGGGTGCGGTCCTGGAGCGGGAGGCGACCGTGGTTGAACTCGCTGTGAAACTGCATGATCGGGCACAGCGCGGCCATCGCAGTCGAGCGCAGATAAAGGTCGACGGTCGGGATCTCTCCGGAGAACCCGGCGAGATCCCAGCCCCAGAACAGGACACCGCTCGTGCCGGCGGTCAGTCCGGCGGTGATGGATGCGCGGAACGCTTCCCATGTGGAGGCTTCGTCGCCGGCCCAGTGGCAGGGGGCGGTGGCGGCGCCGGTGAAGCCGGAGCGGCTGAAGGTCGTGCCATCGACGCCTGTCTCTCGGATGAGCTCGTGGTACGCCTGGGCGTAGTGCAGGGGCGACAGGTTGTTGGTTTCGTCGCCACGTGTTCCGTCGGCGTAGCGCAGGTCGTCGCCCCAGGCATGTTCGCCGCCGTCGGTCTTGAAGCCGTCGATGCCGATGTCGGTGAGCAGGTAGCGCCGTTTGTCGATCCACCACTTCCGCGCCTCGGAGTTCGTCCAGTCGGGCAGGAGCGCACCCGGGAACCACCAGCCGCGGTTGTGGTAGGGGTCGCCGTCACCGGTGCGCACGCAGTAATCGCGCTCGATCATGGTGGCCGCGTCGGCTGCCACTTGGCCGCTGTCACCCCGGTCGATCGGGACGAGAGGGATCTGCCAGAGCAGGACCCTGACGTCGTGCTCGTGGAGCCAGGTCACCATCGCTACCGGGTCGGGCCACGCCCCGTCGGCCGGGAAGTGCATGTCCGCAAGGCGTAGTGGTGCGCCGTCGGGCTTCGTGTCGTGCTGCGTGTCGCGGAACACCGTGAAGGTGGACTCGTCGCTCCAGGCTTCGATCACGATCACGCCGACCGGGATGTCCAGGTCGAGGCTTCGCTGCACCTCCTGGACGATGCGTTCCTGCGAGTTCCATTCGTTCGCACTCATCCAAGGCCGAAAGACCCAGTCGGGCGGCAGGGTGGGTGCCCCGATTTCGTCGAGGTGCGCGCTCAGGACAGCTCCCGGTGCGCCATCGTAGATGCGCAGCTCGAGTCGCGGGTTGGCCGGATCGAGTGCTGCCTCGATCCACATCACGTCGGTATCGGTGTTGGCCACGTCGAACCATGTGCGCCGCGAGGTGCGTACGTGGAAGCCCCATCCCTGCGCGCTGTGTCCGTTGGCGACGATCGCGAACGGTGAAGGGAGATAGGTGCGCTTGCCCTGTTGCTGGTACTGCTCGAAAACGACGGCGTCAAAGGATTCGCCACGCTGGTCGAGGTGGTCGAAGCGTTCACCGAAACCGAGTACGTGGTCGCTTGGCGTGAGAGCAAGCGCGAACCTGACGCGGACAGGGCCGTCGCCACCGGCGAGCCATCGTGTCCGGTCGGTGAGCAGACGGCCTGTGTCGCCGATGACCGCGAGCTCTCCCCCCTCGGGCTGCCACCGGCATGTGGAGCATTCGAACCATTCCGTCGGCGCCGCATGGCCGGCGGCGAGTTCGGGCAGGAACCGGTATCGGATGCGTCCGGCGGGTGCCGAGGGCATCGCGATTCGCCACAGACGTCGATCGGCCATCTCCGGGAGCGCGCGGCTGGCGGACATCAGGTGCCCTTCAGCGTCGGTGCCAGGGTCGTACAAGTCATCGACGAGAGCCTCGACCAACGGGTGCCGTCGAAGCCCGTCGATGTCGGTCATCTCCGCGGTCACCGCGACCACGTGTGCTGCGGCGAGGACACGCAGTTCGTACGCCTCGCCGATCAGGGGGTGAACGGGGTGGCGTTGGTCGGGTTCGACGCGGTATGCGTGGCCGCCGAACGGGCGGTGTTGCAGCAGGTTCATGGGGTTCCTTGGTCGAGGAGACCGAGTGTGTGAGCGAGGGTGATGTACATCGCGTGGGACCACAACAGGGGCGTGGCGACCGGCCCCCACTTCTGTTCCCATCGCGCCACCCATTCGGGTTCGAGCGAGTGCGTGGTGACCTGCTCGGGAAGGTACCCCTGAGCGGTCGCCTGGGCGTGCATCCAGCGGAGGCGTTCGAGGGCGATGTCGGTTCGGCCCGTGATGGCTTCGTGCCAGCCAACGAAGCCCGCGAGTACCACCCAGCGTCCGCCGCCGTAGAACGTGTCGCCGACGTAGCGGTGCACGCCGTCGGGGGCGAGGTCGCGCACGATCGTTGCGTAGGTCGCCTCGGCAATCGGTGACGCGGGGGGCTCGACTCCGAACGGCGTGAGGCAGGCGATCAGGCTGGCGTCGACGTCAGTACGGCCGATCGATTTGACCAGATGGCCATCCGCGACCGCCTCGGTGCCGAGCAGCACCTCGATTGATGTGCAGGTTTCCTGGCAGCGCATGGTGAGCTCGTCGTCGAGGAGTGCTGTTCCCGAGGCCGAGCGTAGCCCAGCGAGTATTGCGCCGAGTGTGGATGGGTGGACCTGGTCGGGGTGTTCCTCCCACCAGTCGAAGCACGGTTGCCGCCAGAACTCGCACAGATACCGAACGCTGAGTTGAACCGCCGGACGGAAAGGTTCGAGAGCAGTGCCATGGCGGCGGCTGTGTTCGACAAGCGCCCACATCCACGTGCCATACCCGTCGAGTTGGAAATCCCACCAGTCCTCGCCTGTGACCCCGCCGGACACCGTGTAGCGCGTCGGGAGGTACTCGTCACGGCCAACTGATTCGCCACCGATCGAACGCTGGACGAGCGATCTGATCTCCGTCGAGCGGGCGACCAGGACGTCGGAGCACCACGTGAAGAATCGTTCGGCGCTGGTGGCCGAGCCGGCGCGGCTCATCGCGTCTGCGATGAACGCGCCGTCACGGAACCAGCAGAATCCGTAGACCGGGAACGCCGGCGAGGCCGGGTAGGCCCCGCCAGCATCCTGGTACGAGGAGATGATCTCGACGCTGCGGTGAGCAAGGTCGAGCAGTTCCTTGAGGTCGGAGGTCATTTGGTGACGGTCAGTCCAACAGGGCGTTGACCTCGGCGGCAGCGTTGTCGAGTGCTGTTTGCACGTCGACACCGCCGGTGAGGACACTCTCCAGCGCGTTGGCGACGATGTCCTGCATCTCCTGTTGACGCTCAAGCACCGGCGGTAGTGCGACGTTGTCGAGCGAATCGAACACAGCCTGCCGGTTCGCCGGAGCGCCGCTGGTCAGGTACGTCGCGAATGCAGCCTCGTCGTTGACAGCCGGGAGTTCCCAGCTGCTGGCAAGGCGGGTCTCGACGGTCGTCGGCGAGCCGGTGAGAAACGCAATCCACTTCGCCGCCTCCACCGGGTGAGAGGTGCCCTTCGACGCGACCGCGGCATTCATGAACACGGCGCTGGCCTTGGTGGTGTTACCCGGGTCGACCACGATGTCGTAGTCGATGCCCGTTTCGTTGAGGCCGGTGAATTGCCAGATGCCGTTGTGCCACATCGCAAGCTTGCCGCTCTTGAACAGTGCCGTGTCGTAGTCCGGGGTGCCGCCGATGTCGGCGAGCGTCGGCATGGTCGTGCCCGGCTTGTGCGTCAGCCAGGTGGCCGCCTCGACACCCTTGGCGTCGTTGAAGGAGGCCTTGCCGTCAGGACCAAAGAACGAACCACCGGTTTGAGCGAGCGCCTTGTAGAACTCGTGGAACGACACCGGCTGGTAGTTGCCGAAGACGCCGGCGGCGGGATCGGTGAGCGCGTCGGCTGCGGCCTGTTCGTCTGCCCACGTCCAATCAGCCGTCGGATAGTCGAGACCGGCTGCATCGAACAACGTCTTGTTGTAGATCAGCACGACGTCGGAGAACGTCGCCGGCAGCCCGTACTGGGTACCACTCTCGGTGAATCCATCGAGTGCGAGGGGGAAGTAGCGCGCCGGGTCGATGCTGCCATCCGTCACGTATGGTGACAGGTCCAGCAGGGCACCGCCGCGGGCGTAGGTGACGAAGTTCTCGTAATTGAGCTCGAAGGTGTCGGGGGCGGCGTCACCCGCGACCTGTGTCTGCAAGCTGGTGAAGTAGTCGGCGTACGCGGCGGTCTGTACTTCGATATGGATGCTCGGGTTCTCGCTCTCGAAGGCAGTGATGATCGTGTCGAGGTCTGCGAGGTGGTCGGGCGCTGCGGAGAACGTGAAGTAGGTCAACGTCACCTTGTCCCCGCCGGCCGCGTCCTCACCCGAGCTGGCGGTGGTGTCAGGGCTGCCCGAGTTCGCAGTGTCTGTCTTGTCATCACTGCCGCATGCGCCGAGCAGCAAGGCTGCTGCGGCTGCGAGCCCGACGAGTGACCGCCGAGTTCGCAGGTTCTTTGTCTTGGTCATTTGGTCTTCCTTTTGTTGGTGATGGAATGGTGGAATCGGCCGAGTCACGTGGTCAGCCTTTGGTTCCGGTGAAGGCGACGCTGCGGATGACCCAGCGCTGGGTGAAGGCATAGAACGCGACGATTGGCGCGATGCTCATCACGGAGCCGGCCATCACCACGTTCCAGTTGGTCGAGAAGCGACCCTGCAACTGGGCCAGCCCGACGGGCAGCGTCATGTGCGATTGGCTGCCGCTGGTGATGACGAGCGGCCAGAGGAATGCGTTCCAGCTGGCCATGAATGCGAACACCGCGAACGTTGCGAGGGCAGGCCCGGTGAGTGGCAAGAGGATCCGGAAAAACACCCGCAAGTGACCGGCGCCATCGACGAAGGCCGCCTCGTCGAGCTCCTTCGGCAACGCGAGGAAGGCCTGCCGCATGAGGAACGTCCCGAAACTCGACACGATCGTGGGGAGGAGCAGCCCGGCGTAGGTGTTGATCAGGTGCAGGTTGCGCATCTCGATGAACAGCGGCACGATCACGACCTGCTGGGGGATCATCATCGTCGCCAGGTAGAGACCGAACAGGCCGTTGCGGCCACGAAACTCGATACGAGCGAAGCAGTACGCGGCGGTTGTCGCCAGGATGAGTTGCAGCAGAGTCGACGCGAGTGACACGCCGATGCTGTTGGCCATGAACCGCCAGAACGGGAAGGTATCGACGACACGCGTGTAGTTGGCGCCCGTGACCGGATTGGGCAACAGCCCCGGAGGGATCCGTTGGATGTCAGTGTCAGTCTTGAGCGACGCGACCACCATCCAGATGAACGGGCCGATCATCACGACCGCGCCGAACAGGAGCACGCTGTAGCGACCGAAGGTTCGCTGGCGGGAACGAATGGTGTGCTCAGCCATAGAACACCCACTTCTTCTGCAGCCGCATCTGGATCGCCGTGACCAGAAGGATGATCACGAACAGGACGACGCTCTGCGCCGACGCATAGCCGGCCCGCCCGTAGTCGAAGGTGTTCTTGACGATCTGTTGGACGACGACGGTCGACGAGCCGGCCGGGCCGCCGTCGGTCATCACCCACACCTGGTCAAACACCTGGAACCCGTTGATCAGGCTGATCACGAGCACGAAGAACAGCGACGGGGTCAGCAATGGGAGCGTGATCGACCGCAGCCGTCGCCACGCACCGGCGCCGTCGATCATGGCCGCCTCGTAGAGCGTCTCCGGAATGGTCTGCATGCCGGCGAGGAGAATGACCATCACGAAACCGAGGTCCTTCCACGCCGACGCGAGGATCACTGACGGCATCGCCCACGTTTGCGAGGTCCACCATCCGGGCCCGTCGATACCAACCAGGCCGAGCATCCAGTTGACAAGACCATCCTTGGGGTTGAGCAGCCACTTCCACAGCAGCGCCACGACGACCCAACTGGTGACGACCGGCAGGAAGTAGAAGGCCCGGAACAGCGCCACGCCCTTCACGCGGGTGTTCAACAGCAGGGCCAGACCGAGGCCCCCGGCAGTCACGAGTGGGATGTAGCCGACGAGGTAATAGAGGGTGTTGCGCAAGGCTCGATGGAAGTTCTCGTCGTGCCAGAGCTCCCTGAAGTTGTCGAGACCGATGAATCGTGCGGGTCGGATCAGGTTCCACTCGTGCAAGCTCACCCAGCCGGTCCCGATCATCGGACCGATCGAGAACGCGAGCAGCGCCAGGAGACTTGGCGAGAGGAACACGATGATCACTCCGGCTTTTCGCCAACCGCTCACCCCGACCATGGTGCCCCGCCAAATTCTGCTGAGATCGCCGCCGCAGGAGCCTGGAATCCCGCGTCGAGGCGGCCGCGGATCTCGTCGATGGTCGGATGCGCGTGCATTGGTGTGACGAACGGTGCCCGCAGCACCAGCGATGCAGCTCCGAGCGCCCACTTGCTGTCGTCCCAACGCTCGACGTGCACTGCGGTGGCGCCGCGCATCGGGGGAAAGATGTCGCGTTCGAAGGCGTCCTGGAACGCAGCGGACATGTACGGCCAGGCACGCGTACCCTCACCGCCCACGACGATGGCTTGCGGGTTGAGCACCACCGCCACACCAGCGAGAACTCGACCGAGCGCGGCGCCGGCGTCACGGTAGACCTCGAGAGCAGCCTTGTGGCCAGCGGCGGCCTTTGCTGCCAGGTCCTCGGGCCCGGAAGTCTTGTCGATCACCCGACGGCGCCGTGCCGCTGCCAGCAACGCCGGTTCCGAAACAACGGTCTCGAGGCAACCTCGTTTGCCGCACGAACACGCCTCGCCGTCGCGGTTGACGCACACGTGACCGAACTCGCCGGCGGCACCTCGCGCGCCTCGATAAAGCTCACCGCCGATGACGATGCCCATGCCCACCCCACGCCCGATCGTGACAGTCAAGAAGTCCTCGAAGCCGCGGCCGACGCCATACAGGCTCTCTGCGACTGCGAGCGTGTTCACGTCGTTGTCGACCAACACCGGAGTGCCCAGCACGCGCGACAGGTGCTCACCAAGTGGCAGATGGCGCCAGCCGAGCAACGGGGCCTGTACCACCCCTGTCCCATAAGGGTCCTCGAAGCCCGGAACCCCGACACCAACCCCGAGAAGGACGTGGTTCTCCTCGGCTGCCTTCACGTGCGGTTCGAGGAGAGCCGCCAACGTCACGAACGGATTCGTCCCGACCGCGTCGAACGGCAGCGTCTGGGCCGCCAGCACGGTGCCATCCAGGTCGGCACACACGATTGCCACGTGCTGCTCGGCAACCTTCACTCCGACCGCCACTGCCGCCGAGCCGACCAGCGCCAGCAACTCGGCCGGGCGGCCTCCACTCGACTCCTGCATCTCGATCGGGGTCACGATCCCTGATGCGATCAGACCACGCGCCAAGGCCGTCACCGTGCTTGGGCGGACGCCGAGGCGACGCGCCAACTCGGCACGAGAGATCGGACCATGGTGACCGATCAACCTCAGCACCGCACTGCGATTCACATCACGCAACGCAGCCCCGGACGCACCGTGTCGCATGTCGTCATCCTCCAAGTCGGTTCCGGCGAGTCGTTCTGGCGAGTTGCCTCTGGACTTACTTCAGTCATTGACTATAGTGACAGTCATTAGTGCCCCTGTCAACGGCAGGATCGTGGAGTTTGAAAGGCAGCATCGATGGCGACGGTCACTCTCCAAGGAGTCACTCGGCGATACCAGGGCACCGAGCGGGACGCTGTCCACGAGCTCGACCTGCACATCGACGACGGTGAGTTCATGGTCCTCGTCGGGCCGTCCGGGTGCGGAAAGACGACCGCGCTACGAATGCTTGCTGGTCTCGAACCGTGCGATCAGGGCAGCGTCTCGATCGGTGAGCGCAACGTCACCAAGCTCCCACCCAAGGCCCGCGACATCGCGATGGTCTTCCAGAACTACGCGCTGTACCCGCATATGACCGTCGCCCAGAACATCAGCTTCCACCTCTCGATCACCAAGATGCCCAAAGCTGACATCGCACGACGCGTGCACGAAGCGGCTGCGCTGCTCAATCTCGAGCCGTACCTCGATCGCAAGCCGGCCCAACTCTCCGGCGGCCAGCGCCAACGAGTCGCCATGGGGCGCGCGATCGTGCGCAAACCGCAGGTGTTCTTGATGGACGAACCACTGTCCAACCTGGATGCGCAGCTCCGAGTGCAAACCCGTACCCAGATCGCCGACCTCCAACGCCGCTTCGGCGTCTCGACGCTCTACGTCACTCACGACCAGGTCGAGGCACTCACCATGGGCGACCGGATCGCAGTGCTCAAGGACGGGATCCTGCTGCAGTGCGACACTCCGCACGCCGTCTTCACCCGGCCCAAGAACGCGTTCGTCGCAGGTTTCATCGGATCACCGGCAATGAACCAGGTGACAGTGAGAGTTGACGAACACGGCGGGCGACTCGGCGACCTCGACGTTCCCATCACCGCCGTCCAGCGTGCATCGCTGACCGGCCCCTCGATCACCATAGGAATGCGCCCAGAAGCACTCAAACTCGTCGACGAGTCCCAACCGGGTCTTCGCGTCACCATCGAGGCCGTCGAGGAACTGGGCTCCGACACGTACGTCTACACCAAGACCCTGCCGACACCCGAGTCAGTTCCGATCACCGTTCGCCTAGAGGCGTTCAGCACGCTCACACGCGGGCAGATCCTCACGCTCGTGCCCGACATGAAGGCACTGCACTTCTTCGACAGCGCCACCGGAACACGATTGCCCGACTGAGGGCGAGGCGCCTCACTCCGTCGCTTCGGCGGGGGTTTCGACGCCGGATCACCTGCTGCCGGTGGCGCACTTCGGGCGCCAGCAGGCGCTTCGTGCCCAGCGCGCGCGTCATCAATTCCCGGCCAGCGAGGGACAAAGCTCCCGAAGCGCGGCCCGCGACACCGGCGGAGTAGCCGGCGTAGGTCTTGTATAGACGCACTGGGACGCAATCCGGGTTGCGACATCAGCACGCGAGAACAGGCGAACTCGGGTGATACGAACCGGCGGCGGTCGCCGGGCTCGGACCCAAATCTGAACGCGGGACTCGATGACTCCGCGCTGACTGCATAGGGCGGGATGGTTAGCTGGCATCGCCCAGCAGTTTGCCCACCACATGGGCGGCCTGCTGGTCAGCGCGCGGCGTACGGTGGGCGTAGATCTTCATCGTGGTGGTGCCGTCGGCGTGGCCGAGCCTTGCGGCCACGGTTGGTACAGGCACGCCGGCGTCGAGGAGCTGGGTTGCTTGGAAGTGGCGGAGGTCGTGTAGACGGATGGACGCGCTCACACCAGCGGCGACTCGTGTTCTTGCCCAGCGCGCGTTCGCCGAGTCGGGGCGCCATGCGCGTTGACCAGTCGGGTTCATCGCGAAGATGTAGCCGGATCGACGCCGCTCGCTCGAGATTCCGCATGCTGCGCTCGCCTGCTCTGCTGCAGACCATCCGCAATCGAGTGCCGCCACCGTGTCGGGGTCGAGCAGGACAGTCCTGGCCGAGCGCGACTTGGTGGGTGAATCGCCCCTCATGCCCGGCAGCACTGTGTAGCTGCGTGATACGTCGAGTGTTCCGGCTTCGACGTCGACGTCGGACCAACGCAGACCGCACACTTCTGCACGTCGGGCTCCGGTTGCAGCCATCACTCGGATGAACAGTCCGAACAAGGGGTCGAGCGTTGTGGCTGCCGTCATCAGTGCTCGTACATCTGCGATCGACGGAGGATGTTGCTCGAGCTGTGGTTGTGCGGGCGCGGATGCCAGCTTGGCCACGTTCC
>Ga0105047_10018713_pt1 | contig 10722 bp, 11 predicted proteins | sample MAT04_FD_78384 | JGI IMG/M metagenome (GOLD analysis project Ga0105047, IMG submission 78384) | Freshwater microbial communities from Lake Fryxell liftoff mats and glacier meltwater in Antarctica - MAT-04 (megahit assembly) | ecosystem: Environmental > Aquatic > Freshwater > Ice > Liftoff...
ATTGCCCGCGTCATTGATGTGCGGCGAGCGCCGGCCGTGGACTTTGGTGGACAGAACGATGCGGTCGCGATTCCCCCGCGCCGCCATCCAGTCGCCGATGATCTGCTCGCTCTTGCCGTCGTTGTAGACGTTGGCCGTATCGACAAAGTTCCCGCCAAGTTCGACATACGCGTCGAGTACGCGATGCGACTCCGCCGCGTCACTGCGCCCGCCGAAGTTCATCGTGCCAAGACACAGCGGCGTCACCTTGACGCCCGTACGACCGAGAATGCGATAGTCCATGTAGCGCTCCGTTAGGTTGAGCGCACCAGCTTAACGCCGACAGATAAAGCGACAACTGCGCGAATGCGTGACGATGTGTAATGTGCAACCCAAGACGCTCGCACGTTCCGGTTTTACTCCCTCTCCCGTGTGCCCACGGGGTCTTGCGTGTCATCGCAACCGGGCAAAGACGCGCAACCCGTAACGTTGCGGCAACGGGCGCGGTGATTTTCGTCCTGATGTCGTGAGCGGTGCGTCGGAGACGCACCCTGCTCAGTTGTTACGGCCGCCCATGATGCGGAGGATGGACATGAACATGTTGATGAACGCGATGTAGAGCATGATCGAGCCGACGATCGCGTAGCGCGAGGCGAGTTCGCCGTTGTTGCCGATTTGCACTGCGGTGTCGCGGAGCTGCTGGGTGTAGTAGGCGGTCAGTCCGATGAAGACCGCGAGCACGCCGTACGTGATGATCCACGACAGCATGTCATTGGCGAAGAAGATGTTCGCGATCGATGCGAAAAAAAGCCCGAAGAACGCCATCACCAGGTACGAACCGATGGTGCTCAGATCACGCTTGGTGACAAAACCGTACACGCTCATCGCGCCGAACGTGCCGCCGGTGATGAGGAAGGCGCTGAAAAGCGTCCCCATCGGGTAGACGATGAAGATCCAACTGATGATCAACCCGATGACGGCGGCGTAGCACATGAACAGCAGCGTGCCGAGCGTCGCGTTCATTTGCAGCGCCGCTTTTTGCGCGGCCCAGGCGAGCGCCCAGGCGCCGAGCACCAGCGCGATGATTCCGCCGTAGCCGAAACTGGCGAGGGCTTTCATCACCGTCGGCGATTGCGAGCAGGCGAACGCCACCGCCGCCGTCACCGCGAGGCCGGCGGCCATCCAGCCGTAGACGGCGTTGAAAAAATTGAACACCACACGGTTGTCCGTGCCGTATTCCAGCTCAATCTTGCGTGCATGCGATTGCGGATACATGGACATGAGTAGCCTCCCTTTATCGAATAGCCTCGAAGTCTAATCGATCGCGTGGGCGATCGTCGAGCGAATGTTGCCAAAATCGGGTCGGCGGCGGGCGATCACTCACCGCACATCGTCTTGATCACCCACCCCGCCTCGCCGGCAACGCCTCGTTTGGCGCGCGGCGAGAGTCAGAAGCAAACCGAAGATCGAAAGTGTCGCAGGCTCGGGGAGGTAAGTGATGCGGTAGATCGTTCCGGTCGCTGCGGTGGAGAACATCGACCCGGACGACACGTCGCTGAGGAAAAGCGCGTCGTTGGTCGACAGAAGCCCGTCAGGGTGGCCGATCGTTGCAAGGTCGTTGGATACGAAATGAAAGTGATCGCCCGTGGACGGATCGGCCCAGACCACGGGGTTCTCCTCGTTTGCCAATCCGCCGGAGTTGAACTGTCCATGAAAACCGACGAACACTCCGTCCCGCAGACCTACGGGCCAGTTCAGCGGTGCCTGCGCGATCTCACTGGCACCCTCGCTCTCACTGCCGTTGGGCATGGGGATGGGCTGGAACGTCACAAGCGGCAAGACGCCCGCCGAGCCGACCTGCTCGCCGGTGCGATAGCGCTCGTAGGTGGATGCGAAGCCGAAATCCTCGATCGCGCCGCCGATATCCGCTGCCGCGATGCGGTTCAGTTCGTCCGCCGAGTGCGACTCCGCGGGTGACACGAGACCATCAATGCCGTTGTCTTCAAACAGCAGATCGCCGTTGCGCGCGAACGTCATCCCGGCGGCGTTGCGCAGTCCGCTGGCGATCTGGCGAACGTTGCTCACCGACAGGTCGGTCTCGTTGATCGTAAACGACCAGATCGATTCGGGCGCGAGATTGGCGTTGATCAATCCACTCGCGACGACCGGCGTGGCATCGTTGGATGCGTTACTTCGTGAACCGAGATTGAAGAAGATCTCGTGCGAACCCGGCGCGATCGTCCGAACCGCCAGCGCATACGAGCCGTGCTGCGTGTTGGAGGGGAACGCGAACTGGATTGACGCGACGCTGGTAAGGGAATCGGAGGCTGAAGCGCCGGCGCGCAGGAGCGTGATCGCGCCTGCGCCACCGCTGGTCGCTACGACGAGGCGTCCGGCGGTTCGCACGCTGGAAATGCCTGCGGGCAATCCCCCGGCCAAGACTTGCGGCGGCGCGTCGGCAACACCGTCATTGTTGGCATCCACCAGCCGGACCAATTGCCCGGTGGAGTTGTAGAAGCTGCCCCCGGTCTTTGGAACGCTCGCCGCGACCAGGAGCGACCCGTCGGGCAACTGCTGCATACTCGTGGGGTAATAAAGCCCGGTCGCGAAGGTCGTGACCTGGAAGTCCCCCGGATTCGCTCGGCCATCGGTCTGGACCGCAAACTGACCCCAGGAAATCCCTGGCGCTACGACCACCGCGACTGCGACCCATACGGCTCGAAACGTCATCTGCTCACCTTCCCGAACGCAGGATACCGCATGCGCCGACGTTTTTGCCAACGATTCTTGCCGATTTTTCCGCCGACTTTTGCGAGCGGCGGCGGTAAGAATGGGGGGTTGTTGTCGCGCACGGTGCAAGCGGCGGCGAGCGTGCTCGCGTTTTCGGAGACGCAGGCGAGCCTGCGGCTAGAACGGGACGCGGCGCGGGTCGGGTTCTTTGACATCTCAGCCCATTTCCGGCCGGAATGGCAGGGAATTGGGACGATGTAGCAAATGTAGCACACGCGAAAGTGCGCGGCGGAACGACGCCGACACCAGATGGTCGTAAGTCGTTACCGAATCAGGGTTTCGATGCAAAGCCGGCATCGAGACGGGTGTAGGACCGGATGTAGCACGCTACATTCGGTTTGACGGATGGATCGCTATCCGAGCAGTTCTTCGAGCTTGGCGATTGCGGTTTTGACGTTGGCGAGTCGGTCGGCGGCGTTGATTTCGCACTCGACGACGAGCGGGCCGTCATACTCGGCGTCGATGAGGGCGCGGAAGAACGCGGTGGCTTCGACCTCGCCTTCGCCGAAGGGCACTTCCTTGCCCCATTCCACGCCGGGCCGGGCGCTGGCGATGGCGTCTTTCACGTGGACGTGCCGGATGTGCCTCCCGAGCATGCTGACGGCTTCGACGGGGTCGCCGGCGCCGTAGAGGATCATGTTTGCGGGGTCGAAATTGACGCCGACGTTTTTGGCGTTGAGGTCGTTGAGAAACAGCAGGAGGTCGCTGGAGCGTTCCTGTCCGGTTTCCAATAGCAGGTCGATATCGTCGGCGGCCCAGGCGCGGGCGATTTCGCGCGTGCGTTCGATGAGCGAGGCGTAGGTGGCGTCGTTGCCCGGGGGGATGAATCCGAGGTGGAAGGTGATGCTGTTGATGCCGATCCGCTTCGCCAGTGCGCCGGCGGCGAGTGCATGGTCGCGCCGGGCAGGCCATAGGTCCGCAGGCACAAGCCCGCCGGTCTTGCGGATGGTCGCGATGGAGGCGTAGTTCTCCCCGGCGAACCCGATCATGCCGGCGGTGAACGCGATGTCGGAAGCCCCGTAGACGTCCAGCGCCGATTGGCGCGTGGCTTCATCCATGTTCAACAGCGACGAAAGCGACAACTGCAAATGGTCAAGCGACAGCTCATCCATCACCGCGACCAAGTCCTCCGCCGACGTCGGCTTGAGGGACCAACTGCACACCCCGATGTCATGTCCTGCCAGATTCATCAATACTCCATTCAAATCAAAACGGGGTCGGGGAGGGAAATGTCGAATGTCGAATAGAAAGTGTCGAATGAATACGTCGCACGCCCCGCAGCACGCACACGGGCAAACGCCCGTCTTCGCCCTTCATTCGACATTCGTCATTCGACATTCGACAGTCCGTCATCATTTTTCCTCAGTGTTGTACCGGAGGTATCGCATTTTCATCCATCGGACGCCCAGCAGATCGATAAAAGCCCGGAACGCCCGGTTGCGGAAGCCGTACTTGGCGGTGCCGGCGAAGCGGTGGGAATGCTTGACGGGGGTTTCATGGACGGCGTACCCGCGCATGCGTACCAACGCCGGGAAAAATCGGTGGGCGCCGTTGAAGAGCTTGAGACCCTGGATCGCGTGGGCGCGGTAGACCTTGAGACTGCACGCGGAGTCGTTGATGTTGTCCTGGCTGATCCAATTGCGGATCTTGTTGGCTTGCCTGGATTGCCAGCGGCGGAAGTTGGTGTCCTGGCGGTCTTTGCGCCAGCCGTTGATGAGGTCGTACTCGGGGTGCTCGTCCATCATCTCGACGAGGCGAGGCACTTCTTCCGGATCGTTCTGAAGGTCGGCGTCGATGGTCGCGATGAGCTGGCCTCGGGCGGCGTTGAAGCCGGCTTCGAAGCCGGCGCTCTGCCCGGCGTTTTTGACCATGCGGATGACGCGAAGCCACGGCAAGCGGGCCTTGGCTTCGGCGAGCATCTGGGGGGTCTGGTCGGTGCTGCCGTCGTCGATGATGAGGACTTCGTACGGTTTGCCGACCTGGTTTAGGGAATCTTCAACCCGCTTGAGCAGCGTCGGGACGTTCTCCTGCTCGTTGTAGCAGGGAATGACCAGCGAGAGGTAAGGCGGGTTGGGGTCTGTCATTAATTCCGTTTCCGATGTCCGATTCGCCGGTCTGTTGCCCGGAATTTCGTGATGGATTGCCTTGCGGCCCTTCCCTGGCCGGGGCGACTACGCGGGAGAGGATACGAAATAGCACCTTCACTGTCACGACGCCGAGCGCGGCACCGACGACAACATCAGTGAGGTAGTGGTCGTTCGAGAGAATCCGCTGGAGTCCGCAAAGCGTCGCCAGCAGGAAGAACCCGGCGCGAAACCGGGGGAAGAGGATCGCCATCGCGGTCGCCCAGGCGAAGGCCATGGTGGTATGGCCGGACGCAAAGCTGAGGTTTTTCTGATGAAACAGGCCCGAAAGTCCGCCTCGGAAGCAATCCCAGTCCCAGGGCTCCTGCCCGGTGAACGGTCGTTGCCTGCCGGCGACCCACTTGAGGATTCCGTTGATCGCGCCGGGCACGAACGCCAGCATGACCAGCCCGCCGGCGCGCCAGGTCTGCTTGTGAAAAATGAGCAGGATCGCCGCACAGGCGATGGTCGGCCATCCTTCGCCTGGCACGCGCAGCACTTGGCCGACGATCCAGCCGACCGTGCTGTGGTCAGCATTGTCGATCCACGTCGCCACGCCGTACTCACGAAACGCGTGCGACAGGCGATGATCCAGCGTCATCAGCATCAGCGTACCGACCACCAGCATCGGAATCGCCAGCACGAGCCGAGCGCGCGCGTTCAGCCAATCCGGGCGCGTGCCCAAGAGGTAGCCCGAATCGGCGGTGGCGGTGGTCATCGTTTGGTTTTTCCGTCTGTCGGGCGCGTCATCCCATGAAATCCGTAGCAAACGTATATTTTCTGCTCGCGAAGCACCACGCCGTTCCTCTCGATCGGCAGGTTGGGCAGTTTTACGACCCGATCAAAGACTTCGCCCAGTTCCTCGGCATCCTGCCCGATATAGATCGCGTCCCGGCCACGCAGCAAATCCTGATCCAATGCCCGGTCAGGCCACATATCGTACTGGCTCAGCCGGTCCCGTTTTTTCGCGTCCGACCAATAGCTCCCCGCACAATATGTCTTCGGCTGACCTTGGACGTAAAACGCCATCAGGCCCGCAAGCTGATATTTGTCGCACAATACAAAGGGATTATGAAGATCCGATTGCCGAAGCAACAGGGAAACTTCCTCCCCGATCTGCTTCCACCCATGCAGTCGGGCGGCAGGATCCCACTTTTTCGGGGGCATCGGGACCAGCCGATACGCCAGGAAACTGTAATGCGCCAGCGGAACCACGACGACGCCGATCGCGATCGCGCCGATCAGCCACCCCTTCGATCCCGGCCAGGTCCGGCTCACAAACCACGCCCCCACCGGTACGAGCGTAAAATACGCCGCAGCAGGCCAGTTCGGCTCGATTTCCTTGAAGATCGTCACGACCGCCACAAACGCCAGGAAGGGCAGAGAGAAACAGAGCAGGAACGCGACCGGATCCGCCTTCAAAGCCACGGGTGTAAACCCGTGCGTGTCTGTGGATACACGGAAGACGCTCGGGTTTACACTCGTGGCTCTGTTTCGGATCCCCATGATCGCCCCGCCGATCATGAACCCCGCCAGGATCGGGTTCAAAATCCCGATCTGGCTGCCGATCATAAGCCCGAAATTGCTAAGAATAGTCAGCGGATTGAGCCCGGACTGGTTCTCCGTCGTCGACCGCGCGACGTGCCCGAACGTCACCCAGTCGTGCTGCATGTTCCACACGATCACGGGGATGGTGAACAGTATCGCGACCCCGATCGTCGCCCAAGGCCAGACCGTTCGCAGCCATCGCCGCTGGGGCTTGTCGACGATCAGGTAGATCAACAAACAGACCAGCCACAACAACGCCGCGTACTTGGCGAGGAACGACAGCCCGATGAACACGCCCGCGCCGATCCACGCCCATCGCGCGCCCCGCGTAACGGCATGAAACGCCAGGCACGTCGCCATCGCCCAGGCGAAGTAATAAGGCGGATCAATCGTCATCAGCAGGCTGCCGGCGATGAACATCGGCGCGACGTGACACAACATCACCGCGCCCAGCGCCAGCCGTTCCGATCCGAACGCGCGGGCGGTGATCCAGTACGTGCAGATCGACGCTCCGATCGCCAGCAGCAGCGAAGGGAAGCGCACGCCCAGGTCGTTATCGCCGAAGATGAGGCACCCAAACCGAATCACGTACGCGACCGCCGGGCCTTTGGAGTAGTAGGACCAGTCGAGTTGGCGCGACCAGTCCCAGTAGTGGGCTTCGTCCCCCGAAAGATCGATCGGGCAGTTGGTGTTGAGGTAGGCGAATCGCGAAAAAAACCCGATCAGCAGCACCGCCGCCAGGATAAGGCGGCAGCGGAGAGGGGTGAGGGTTTCGAGCGAGAAGGTCGGCATGACTCATCGAGCTACGGGTGTAAACCCGTGCGTTTGAACGTGGAAAAGCGCAGTGGTTTACACCCGTGGCTCGGAATCCGGTTTCAATTCCTCACCCTTCACCGTCAGCCGCACCGGATGGCCGAACCAGGCTTTGGAATCGCCGGCGTATTTTTCTTCCATCACGTTTACCACATCCGCCATCGTGCCGGTTTCCTTCACCCAGCCGCCTTCGATGTCGGGGAAATCGAGCTTGCAGTTGTCGCACTTTTTTCCGTCGTAGAAGCGGATCGGGCACCAGAAGCTTTCGACGTTTCGCAGCATTTCGGCACCCAGCGAATAAACGCCGGTCATCCAGTCGCAGTAAAGGCACCAGACCAGGTCGTGCCCGATGAGGCCGTCAAACTTCTGGCGGCTGACGTTAATCCACTCGCTTTGCTTGTACTTCGGAAAGCCCAGCAGCGCCGGGAGCAGCCAGTAGAGGGACATTTCCATGATGCGGATGAGCCAGAACGCCGGCAATGCGACGACGGTTACCCAGAGCGCGACGTGGTTCTGCCAGCGGCCGACCGTGCGGTTGATGAACTTCACGATCCGCGGGCCGCGCCGGGCTTCAGGGTGCATCGCCTCGTGGATCCAGCACCAAACCGCCAGCGCAAACATCTGCCCCAGGATCGCAGCAGGAAGGCCGATCCAGCCGAAACGCCACACCGCGATCACCCAGGGGATCCAGGTCATTGATGCGACGATCAGGTCCAGCCCCGGCGCCCGCGTGGCGAAGCGGGAAACGAATTTGCCGAAGAACGTGACGATCAGTGACAGGATCAGGACGCCGGCGAACGTCGTTCCGAGCGCCAGCAGCGCGTGGAGCAGGAGTGGGTGCATGGCTTCAGTGTCGCGATTGGATCGCGAATGTCATGGGGGCGCACCCCGTTAATCCGTGTCGCCGCGGGGATCGAGATCGATCATCTTGATGAGAATTTTCCGCTCGCGCGGGCCATCGAACTCGCAAAGGTACACGCCCTGCCATCGGCCGAGCTGGAGTTTGCCCTGCTCGACAAGCAACGTGACCGAATGGCCAAAGAACGACGCCTTGAGGTGGGCGTCGCTGTTGCCCTCGTCGTGCTGGTAGTAGGTCTCGTTCTGCGGGATCAGCGCGTCGAGCTTGGCGAGGATGTCGGTCTTGACGTCCGGATCGGCATTTTCGTTGATGGTGATGCCGGCGGTCGTGTGGGCGACGTAAACGATCACCATGCCGCTCTGGAGCCGCTGGCGATCGATCGCCTTCTGGATCCGCGCCGTCACCTCGACCATCTCCTTGCGGCCACCGGTCTGAATCGTCTCGTGTTGAAGCCGAAAACCTTGAACCATGCGATCTCCTCTGCCAGACGATACGCACCTGACACCGTGCTACGCAACTGGGTCGAGCATGTTATTCTTCAAGCATGGCGAGAGTCGACGAAGACGATGACGGTCTTGAAGACTGGGAATCCGAGGACCCGGACGAATCCGATGCCGACGACGAGGAATCACTCGTCGCCTGCCCGCGTTGCGGAAAAATGTTTTTAGAAGACGCCGTCCGCTGCCCCAAGTGCGGCGAATTCCAGACCGAAGAAGACCGACCGTCCAACAAACCGATCTGGATGCTGGCCACCGTCATCGTGCTATTGATCTTTTTCGTAATCGCGTGGGTGCTGTGAACTTTTGCGTGCCACGGCTTCGTACCCCCAACCGTGGGACGCTCGCCTTGGTCGCGATCGCGAGGATTTCTCACCTTCCACGGCTTCAGGCATTAAGACGTGAAACCCAACTTGTCAGAGCGTGACCGGGGCACTCAGGCGGTAATTCGCAAGCAGATCGGTGAACTGCTCGGTGAAGACGAAGTTGTGCTCGGGGAACTTGATGCCGGAAATATTCTGGTCGATGTGGCTGAACATCAGCTCGATCTCGGCGACCAGACCGATGCCGGCGGCATGGGCTTTATCGTCGAGGAGTTCGACGCGTCCGCTGATGCTGGCACCCTGCTCGTTTAACTGATCGACGGTCGCTTTGAACAAAATCGTGTCTCCCGGACGCACCAGGCGATGGAAGACCGCCTTGCCGATCTTGGCCAGGATCACCTTCTCCTTGAACTGCCTCGCCTCCCCCACGAGGATGCCAGCGGTCTGGGCCATGCCCTCGACGATCAGGGAATGCGGGACGATCGGAAAATCCGGGTACAGATCGTGCAAATGCTCTTCCGCCAGCGAACAATTCTTCAGCGCCACCGCCGACGTCCGGGGCGTGAACTCGATGAACTTGTCGATCCAGATCCAGCGCATGTAAGAGGAGACAGGAGACAGGAGTCAGGAGACAGGAGAAACGCGTTCTCCTCGCTCCTGTCTTCTGTCTCCTGTCTACTGTCTCCTCACTTCAGCTTCCCTTCCACATACTTCACGATCGCCTCGACCGTGAACAGCTTGCTCATGCTTTCGACCTTGGGGTCTTTTTCGAATTCGGTGAAGTTGCTGTGGGGCATCTTCTCTTTGAGCATCGCGATGCCGGCCGGCTTGACCACGCCGTTTTCGACGTAGGCGGGGTCGTTGGCGACGTTCTCGGGCATCAGTTCACCCTTGGGGATCTTGATCCCGAACGCCTTCTCCAGGCGGAACATGATGTCGAGGAAATCGATCGACTCGGCACCAAGATCGTCGCGAATCACGGCGCTCGGGGTGATTTCCTCGTCGTCCACGCCCAGCGCGTCGACCAGGACAACTTTGACCTTTGCGTAGATTTCGTCGTGTGTCATTTTTTCAATCCTTTGTTCGTCAATTCTAGAGGCCAACGCTTCCCTGCGTCATCAGAACATCCCACCGCCGCTTGTGGTAGGCGATCAGTCGCTCGTCGGTCGCGGCGAGTTCCTTCTGCTTGTCGGCGAGGTTGAAATACGCCAGTTCGATCCGGCCGGTCAGCGCCTGCTGGCCTTCGATCAAACCGTTGGCCTTGAACACCGCGCCGGTGTCGGTCGTCTTGAACAACTCGACGTCCAATTGCAGCGTATTGCCCGGCGCGACAAAATTGCCGTACCGCAGATTCCTCGCCTCTTTCAGCACCGCCATCGACTTGGCAAACCCTGATCCCACGTGCAGCAACCATGCCGCCGCCTGGGTGAGGGCTTCCAGCATCATCACGCCCGGAAGCACCGGAAACGTCGGGAAGTGGTCGGCCAGGTATTCCTCGGCGAGCGACACGTTCTTCACCGCCACAATCCGTTGCGGCGAAATCTGCTGGACCTTGTCAATCAGGTGAAATTTCACGTTCGAGGCAGGTTTTATCGGTGCTTGTGATTGATTGCAAGCAATCGCGAGGCGTTCAGCAGCCGCGACCCTACGGGTTGCGCGTCTCCCGAACGCTGAAAGCCGCTTAATCTGCAAGGTTGTGACTACAGTCCAAGAGCCTTCCATATCATCCGGCCGACGATGACGTAGGCGTTGTCCCATTTCTCGTCCCGGAAGAACTGCGCCGGTGCCCC
>Ga0105047_10018714_pt1 | contig 10721 bp, 12 predicted proteins | sample MAT04_FD_78384 | JGI IMG/M metagenome (GOLD analysis project Ga0105047, IMG submission 78384) | Freshwater microbial communities from Lake Fryxell liftoff mats and glacier meltwater in Antarctica - MAT-04 (megahit assembly) | ecosystem: Environmental > Aquatic > Freshwater > Ice > Liftoff...
CGGCGGTAGGGTCCGCCCATGGCCATCACCAAGATCTGCGGCATCGAGACCGAATACGGGATCATCGTCCGCGGGGCCGACGAATCGAATCCCATCACCGCGTCGTCGACGCTTGTCAACGCGTACGTGACCGCCATGACCGGCTCATCGGCAGCGGCTCGAAAGCGGCGGGTCGGATGGGATTTCGAGGACGAGTCGCCGGGCAACGATGCCCGCGGCGAGGCCCTTTACCTCAGCTTCGCTCCCGAGGTCGAGACCCACCTCGTCAACGCCGTGCTCACCAACGGCAGCCGGTATTACGTCGATCATGCGCATCCAGAGTTGGCGACACCCGAATGCGCCGACGCCCGACAGGTGCTCACGTACGACCGGGCTGGCGAAGAGATCCTGATCCGCTCAATGGCGGGCGCTCGCGAGGTCCTTGCGCCCGGCCAAGAGATCGTGGTCTACAAGAACAACTCTGATGGCAAAGGCCAGAGCTACGGCTGCCACGAGAACTACCTGCTGGCGCGTTCGATCCCCTTTGGGCGGATCGTCGTTGGCGCCACCGCTCACTTCGTGACGCGCCAGATCTTCACGGGCGCTGGCAAAGTCGGTTCCGAAGCGCCGGGAATGCGGACCAACGACGTGCCGTTCCAGATCACCCAACGCGCCGACTTCTTCGAAGAGGAGGTCGGCCTCGAGACCACCCTCAAGCGACCGATCATCAACACGCGGGACGAACCGCATGCTGATGCCCAGAAGTATCGCCGCCTCCACGTCATCGTTGGCGACGCCAACATGAGCGAGGTGGCGACCTACCTCAAGGTCGGGACGACTGCCTTGTGGCTGGCCGTGGTCGAAGACGAGGCGACCGGCCGGGATTTTCGATTCGCCCGACCCGTCCCATCGATGCGCCAAGTGTCGACCGACATGAGCCTCGGCCAGCCCCTCGAACTGGTGGACGGGTCATCGATGACCGCGCTCGAGATCCAGTGGGAGATCTACGCAACGTGTCGGCGGTACTCGGAGACCCACGGGCTGGAATGTGTTGGAGAGTCCGTCGGCATCGAGGTGCTTGACCTGTGGGAGCAGGTCCTGTCCGGTCTTGAATCCGACCCCATGTCGCTGGCACATCAGATCGACTGGGTCGCGAAGTATCGATTGATCGACGGCTACCGCGAACGGCATGGCTTGGACTGGTCTGATGCTCGACTTCGGGCCATGGACCTCCAGTATCACGACCTTCGCGCCGAGAAGTCGCTGGCGAAGCGGGTGGGCTTGGACACGTTGGTCTCACCAAGCGATGTCGATGCCGCAATCATCGATCCGCCGCCGGACACTCGCGCCTGGTTCCGTGGGACCTGTCTGCAACGGTTCCCCGACGAGATCGTGGCGGCCAACTGGGACTCCATGGTCTTCGACATCGGTGGCTCATCGCTGCAACGTGTTCCCATGATGGAACCTTCCCGCGGGACGCGAGCTCACGTCGGAGCGCTGTTCGATCAGGCATCCACTGCGGCCGAACTGCTGGCGTTGCTCGGGAACTGAGCATCGGGAAGGGAACCGGGGGTTGATCGGTTACATCGACCTGCCGAGAGTGCACAGAACGGCCCCAGAGCGGTGTCCTGATGTACGACAGGGCTCGCGCTACGGTGATGAACGACGTGGAGGTCGACGTGGCTGAACGAGAACAGATCAGAAAGCCGGCACCCGCCCGGCGTTCTGATGAAGTTGAAGAAGCGCCAGCGACGACTTCGCAAGGCGACAAGATCAAGGCGGAGCTCGACGATCTCTTGGACGAGATCGACGATGTTCTGGAGACCAACGCCGAGGATTTCGTGAAGTCCTACATCCAGAAGGGCGGGGAGTAGCCCCCGATGGCAATTCCGTTCTTCACCCCGGGCGATGACCCGGGGCCGGACTTCGCGGCGTTGCTTCGCCGCACCGGTAACGGTCCGGTCGACATTCCGATGGACGGCGCCGACCGCCTCGAGATCACGCACGGCACCACGTGCGTGGCAGTGCGCTACGCCGACGGCGTCATCATCGCCGGCGATCGCCGTGCCACGTCCGGCAATTGGATCAGCCATCGCAGCATCGAAAAGGTGTTCGCCGCCGACAAGTTCTCCGGTGTCGCCATCGCTGGTGCAGCCGGGCCAGCCATTGAGATGGTGCGACTCTTCCAACTTCAGCTGGAGCACTACGAAAAGGTCGAGGGCGCGCAACTCAGCCTCGAAGGCAAGGCCAACCAGCTCTCACAGATGATCCGCAACAACCTGCCGGCAGCCATGGCGGGTATGGCGGTCGTTCCGATCTTTGCCGGGTTCGATCGCTTGCGCCAGACCGGCCGGTTGTTTCAGTTCGATATCACCGGCGGCCGTTACGAGGAGGCCGACCACACCGCAACCGGGTCGGGATCCATGCACGCCGCCACGGTGGTGAAGCTCGGCTTCGAACCCAACATGGCTCGCGATGCCACTGTCGACCTCGTGCTCCGCGCTCTGTGGGAGGCGGCCGACGAGGACTCCGCGACCGGTGGCCCCGACCTCATCAGAGGCATCTACCCGGTGGTCGCCACCATCACCGCCGACGGCTTCGAACGCCTCGCCGATGAAGAACTGCAAGATCGCTCGCGCACCATGATCGACGAGATCTCCGCCCGGGAGGCTCGTCGATGAGCATGCCCCGCCCTGTCGCCCCCCGACCACCCAGCCCCCATTCGGATATGCCCATCTCGTCGCCGGAGGCTCCTCGATGAGCATGCCGTTTTATGTAGCGCCCGAACAGGTGATGAAGGACCGGGCGGACTACGCCCGCAAGGGCATCGCCCGTGGCCGCTCGCTCATCGCCGTGACCTACGCCGAGGGGATTCTCCTGGCCGCGGAGAATCCGTCGCGGATGCTCCGGAAGATCTCCGAGATCTACGACCGCATCGCCTTTGCTGGTGTCGGCAAATACAACGAGTTCGATCAACTGCGGATCGCAGGGATTCGCCACGCCGATCTCAAAGGCTTCAGCTACAGCCGAGAAGACGTGGACGCTCGCAGCCTCGCCAATCAATACGCCCAGATCCTGGGTCAGGTCTTCACCAACGAGATGAAGCCCATGGAGGTCGAGATCCTGGTGGCCGAGATTGGGACCGAACCCGGTGACGACCAGCTCTTTCACATCCAGTACGACGGAACGTTGGGCGACGAGAGTTCGTTCACCGTGCTCGGCGGCGACAGCGAGGCCATCAAGACCCGAATGGGCGAGAACTTCGTGGAGGGCCAAGCGTTCAATGATGCTCTCCATGGGGCAATCGCGGCGTTGGCCGGTCCGGATCGGACCCTCGGCGTCAACGAACTCGAAGTGGCGGCGCTCGTTCGCAACGCCCACCGTCGAGCGTTCCGCCGGATCGAGGGCGATGAGCTCGAAGCAGCGCTCGCTGCCAAGTCGTCCTGATCTCCGGCGCTACACCAAGGCCGCAACAGCAACTGGGCTCCCGAATCTGAGTTCGCGACCGAATTGATATCCATCGGTTCGGGATACAGAGGGATAGGTTGACCATCACATGGATCGACGCATCTTCGGACTCGAGAACGAATACGGGGTCACCTGCACGCTGCGCGGCCAGCGCCGACTCAGCCCCGACGAGGTTGCCCGCTACCTCTTCCGGCGAGTGGTGTCGTGGGGGCGCAGCTCCAACGTCTTCTTGGCCAACGGCGCCCGCCTGTACCTCGACGTCGGTTCTCACCCCGAGTACGCCACCCCCGAGTGCGACTCGCTGCACGATCTCGTCGCCCACGACAAAGCTGGCGAACGGATTTTGGAGCAGCTCCTCGAGTCGGCAGAGCAACGGCTCAACGAAGAGGGCATCCGCGGCGACATCTACCTGTTCCGCAACAACACCGATTCAGCCGGCAACTCCTACGGGTGCCACGAGAACTATCTGACGTCACGACGCGACGAGCTGACCCACTACACCGAGGTCCTCATTCCGTTCCTCGTCTCACGGCAGATCTACGCCGGTGCCGGCAAGGTTCTACAGACGGCGCGAGGGGCGATGTTCTGCGCGTCCCAACGCGCCGAACACATCTGGGAAGGCGTCAGCTCGGCGACCACGCGGAGCCGCCCGATCATCAATACCCGCGACGAGCCGCACGCCGATTCGGACCGCTATCGACGACTTCATGTGATCGTCGGGGATTCCAACATGGGGGAGTACCCGACGTTCCTGAAAGTCGGCGCCACGGCGCTGCTCCTCCGAATGCTCGAAGACCCGACGGTGGTGTTGCGGGACATGACGCTCGAGAATCCGATCCGGGCGATCCGAGAGATCAGCCACGACCTCACCGGCCGACGCCGGGTTCGACTGCTGAACGGGCGTGAGGCGTCGGCGCTCGAGATCCAGTCCGAGTACCTCAACCGGGCATTGCGCTACGCCGAGACACATGACCTCCAGCCACAGGAAAAGCAGGCATTGGGCATGTGGGAACACGTCATGGCGGGGTTGGAGGACGACCCCTTCAGCATGGGCCGAGAGATCGACTGGGTGACGAAGCACAACCTGATCGAGGCGTACCGGGCCAAGCACGACATCCCGCTCGCTCACCCGAAGGTCGCGCTCCTCGATCTGCAGTTCCACGACATCAACCGGAATCGTTCGGTCTTCTACAAGCTCCAGAATCGCGGGATGGTCGAGCGGGTCGTGACCGATGCCGCGATTTCCGAGGCGGTTGAGATTCCACCTCAGACCACACGGGCCAAGCTCCGAGGTGACTTCATCAAGGTCGCCAAGGAGAAGAAGCGTGACTACACCGTCGACTGGGTTCATTTGAAGCTCAACGATCAGGCTCAACGCACCGTGCTCTGCAAGGACCCGTTCAAGAGCCGCGACGAACGCGTGGAGAAACTGATCGAGTCGCTGTAGAAATGCCGACCTTCGCTACCGCTGAGATCACCGGCGTTCTTGCGGAGCGCCGAGGCCTTCAGCGGGTGACCGTCTCGATCGAGGGAAAAGCCGATGGCGTGCCGGGCGACAGCGCCTACGTACTCACCGACATCACCGGTGAGGTGTCGATCGGGGACCGCGTGATCCTCAATACGACCGCTGTCGAGCTCGGACTCGGCACGGGCGGCTGGCACGTCGTGCACTGGAACCTGAGTCGAACCGAGTTTCGGAGACCCGGGCCAGGGCACATCATGAAGCTGCGATACACGTCGTCACAGCTCGATGCGGGCACGAGCGAGCTGCAACATCCCGATCTGAGCGGCGACCTCGCGGGAACCCCCGTGATCGCCACGCTCGTGCACTCCCAGGTCGGCGTGGTCGCGGCGGTCCTTCGGCATCGTTGGCCGGAGGCCCGGGTCGGCTACGTGATGACCGATGGTGCCGCCTTACCGATCGTCATCTCCGATCTCGTCGACGAGCTCCGGTCGCGTTCGCTGATCGACGTCACGGTGACCGCTGGCCACGCGTTCGGGGGCGATCTGGAAGCGGTGACGGTTGCCTCGGCCCTCGCCCTGGCCCACGAGGTGGCCGGGTGCGACGTGATCATCGTGGGGATGGGCCCCGGCGTCGTCGGGACGGGAACCGCGTTCGGGACGACGGCCTTGGAGGCCGCCGCCACCCTTGACATCGCGGCAACGCTCGGCGGCACCCCGATCCTGTGCGTTCGGGCCTCGGACGGCGACGAGCGTGCGCGGCATCAGGGCATCAGCCATCACAGCGCCACTGTGGCGAGGTTCGCGAACTGCCACCCATGGGTCGCGGCAGTGCCACTCGAAGCAGCGGGAATCGAGGGTGTGCGCGTCGCCGAACTTGAGGCACCAGATCGCACCGACGTCGCGATGCTGCTCGACGAAATGGCATTCCGCATCACCACGATGGGCCGGGGGCCACGGCAGGACCCGCTGTTCTTCGACGCTGCGGGCGCCGCGGCTGACGTCGCGGTGGCACTGCGACACGTCCCATAGGCTCACGGCGTGGCTGACAAATTCGAACGTCTCGTGAACCTGATGGGGACGTTGTTGCAGACGCGGATCCCGCTGACGATCGAGGAGATTCGCACCACCGTTTCGGGGTACGGCGACATCGAGAACTTCGATTCGTTTCGCCGAACATTCGAGCGGGACAAGCTCGACTTGAAGGAGATGGGGGCGGAAGTCGTTCTCCTCAATGTCGACTTCGGTGAGGCCGGCCAGCAGGGATATCGCATCTTGCCTCAGGATCACTATTTGGCCGACCCTGGGCTCGAACCTGATGAACTGGCGGCGCTGCAGTTGGCGATCGAGACGGTGCGGTTGGATCAGGAGACTGCATCGTTGGGACTTCGTCACCTCGGGGGTCGCGAGATGACCGCCGTGTCAACCGATCTGGATGCGGACCTGCCCAACAGCCCACATCTCGGCGCGGCTACCGACGCCGTCCGTCGTCAGCGGACGCTCGGCTTCCGTTACGGAGGAGTCGACCGAGTCGTCGAGCCGTATCGCGTCGGACTGATCGACGGGAGGTGGTACCTCGGCGGATGGGACCGGCTCCGCGACGCCCATCGGACTTTTCGGGTCGATCGCATCGAGGGTGCGTTGACCGTGGGGAACGACCACGAATTCGAACCACCCGAGGTCGCCAATCAGCTGCGACTCGATCCTTGGCGCTTCGGTGATGGGGAGCCAGTTCGCACCAGCGTGCACTTCGACCGTGGCCACGTGGAACGAGCCATGGCCGAATTCGGCTCCGGCACGGTCTGGACGCTGCAGGACGATGGGGGAGTGGTGGGCGAGCTCGACGTGACATCACCCGATGCCTTCCGCTCCGTGGTGTTGAGCTTCGGCGACCACGCGGAAGTGACTGACCCCCCAGAGGTCCGCGCCGACATCATCGGGTTCTTGACCGGGACAACGCGCTGATGGCTGGGATCAGCGCCAGCGACCGCATTCGTCGCATCCTCGCCATCGTTCCATGGCTCGTCGACGTGGGTGGGGCCACGATCGAGGAGATCTGCCAACGCTTCTCGATCAGCGAGAAGGCCCTGCTCGCCGACCTCGACCTTCTTGGCTACACGGGCGTGTATCCATACACACCCGACGCCATGAACGAGGTGTCCATCGATGGTGACTGGGTGACCGTCGTCGTTGCTCAGCACTTTCGGAAACCACTGAAGCTGACCCACGATGAGGCACTCGCGGTGATGGTGTCCGCCATGGCGACAGCGGAGCTTCCCGGAGCTGATCCCGGCGGTCCGCTGCAGCGAGCGGTGGCAAAGCTTCAGTCGTCGATGGGGAACACGGCCAGCGGGCTCGGCATAGACCTCGGTGGCGCCGACAGCTCGATCCTCTCGACGCTCCGCACCGCCGTCACTGATCGAGAGCGGCTCGAGATCACGTACTACTCAGCAGGCTCCGATCAGCTCGGATCGCGGATGATCGACCCACAGCGCCTCGTCACCCGCGACGGCAACTGGTATCTCGTTGCGTGGTGCCACTCGGCCGTTGACGAGCGACTCTTCCGGGTGGATCGGATCTCCGCCGCGACCCCGACCGGCGAGCAGTTCGAGCCCCGACGAATCGGCGACTCGGAATTCCTGTCGGACTCGGCTGACCTCCCGCGAGTGACACTGCAGCTGGATCCCCCCGCTCGCGTCTGGATGGAGCGAGTTCCCGTCGAGACGGCCGCTGAATCCGACGACGGGCGACTGACCGTGACGCTGGCGCTGAGTGGTCGTTCGTGGTTGGCAACTCTGCTCATGCGCCTCGGTCCGGACGCCCGCATCCTTGCGGTCGAAGGGACGGACCCGACAAGTGGCGAACCGCTCAGCGTGGACGAGCTCCAAGCGGACCGTGACCAGCTGGTCGCCCGGACCCTCTCCCGGTATCAGACGTCGCCGTGAATCGCTGGCGGCCGTATCTCGAATGGCTCGCCATTGTGGCTGGAGCCGTTGTTGTCGCGCTCCTGATCCAAGTCGTCGTCCTGCAATCGTTCGTGATCCCGTCCGAATCAATGGCATCCACTCTCACCAACGGCGATCGGGTACTCGTCAACAAGCTGGCGTACACCTTTCACGAGGTGCGACGGGGCGATGTCGTCGTCATCGAGCGCCCACCTGCGGCGCCTCCCGCCCGTCCCGGGGAGCCCGAGGACCTGATCAAACGGGTGATCGGCCTTCCAGGGGAGACGATCGAGACCCGCGACGGCGTGGTCTACATCGATGGCCGTGCCTTGACGGAGCCGTACCTCGCCGATGGGGTCGGCACCGATGGTTTGGAGCAACCCGTCGTGATTCCGTCCGGCTCGATGTTCGTCATGGGTGACAACCGGCCGAACTCGGTCGACAGCCGACGGTTCGGTGCGGTTCCGACGGCGCTTCTCATTGGCCGTGCCGCCATTTTGATCTGGCCGTTGAATAGGGTGGGATTTCTGTGACCGACGACGAAGAAGAAGTACCGACGAGGTCCATCACGCTCCCACAGGCGAAATCCGACAAGCGGGTCGTGCTGGGCGCGACCTTGGGGTGGGTCGTCACGATCGGGTTGGCCTTGGCTTTGACGTTCGGCATCAATGCCTGGGTATTGCAGGTCTATTCGATCCCGTCAGAGTCGATGATCCCGACGTTGTTGGTTGGAGACCGAGTGGTGGTCTCGAAGCTCAGTACGGACCCGGGCCGAGGCGACATCGTCGTCTTCGAGCGTCCGGCCAACGATCCCGCCGGACCCGGAGACCCTGAGGTACTGATCAAGCGGGTGATTGGGCTTCCCGGCGAGACGGTCACTGCTCAAGCGGGTGTGGTCTACATCAACGGCAGCCCGCTCCAGGAGGACTACCTCCCCGAAGGTGTGGTCACGTTGATCACCGGCGAGATCAAAGTTGGCGACAACCAGCTGCTGATGTTGGGCGACAACCGCACCAACTCCAAGGACGGTCGGGTCTTCGGGCCGATTGACAAGTCGCTGGTCGTCGGACGCGCGATCTTCCGCATCTGGCCGTTCAGTCGCGCCGGGGGGCTCTGACCACGATCAGCCGATGATCGTTGCCGCGTCGACCATGCGATCGACGAACCCACCACACACGGCATCGACTCCCATGTCGAGCACATGGTGAATCACTCGTTCGTGCTGGGCGCCGGTCGCCCATGCCTCTCGGCGAAATCGGTGGAGCATGGTGACCTGGCCGGCATTCCAGTCGGCGGCTGGCAGACAAAGCGCGTCGATGTTCGCCGTGCGCAGCCGGTTGGCATGGCGTTCCGAGCCTCCGTCGAGCGAATTCAGGCGGCTGACATGGGCAAGCCGAACGGCAGCGCTCTGATGGCGCCAGGCGATCAGCTGGTCGACGTCGTGGCTCACGAGCCAGAGCCGATCGATGAATCCCGCCGCGCGAGCCTCATGGAGCAGCGATTCGCCCGTTGAGGCTTCCCCCACAGCGGTTCCAGTGGGATCGAGGATCAAGGTCGTCTGATGGGCATGCGACACCAGCGAGTCGAGTGTGACAACGGTGCTCGGGAGATCGACGGCCGCGAGGTCGGTCAGCGTTCGTCGCCGGAGCGCTCCCCCCACGCGACCCGTGGGGTGCAGGACTGCGACGCCATCCTTGGTGGACCAGACCCGACACCAGATTCCATCGGCTCCGAGTCGCAACGCGGTGGTCACGGCATCAGCGGACGCCGGAGGAACATGACCTGATGAGCCCTCGACGGCGATGAGGCGCGCTGGCGACGTCAGCGGTGGAAGTCTCGGCGGCACGCCCCGAGTTTCGCCTACTGCCGTGCACTCCGCACAACCCCGATTGGGTCGATCACACTCCGACGAGCGGAGGTAGCGGCGAGAGAATTCCGTCAATCCCGGCGAAAAGGTCAACGTCCGCCTTGGGCGTGCCGACAGATCTAGTACGTATTCGAGGAGGAGATGACGATGGCCCTGATCCGAGCGACATGCAATGAATGTGGTGATGTCGAGCTCCGCTCGCGTGATCTCCAGGTTCGGATCTGCACCGACACGTCCACCTCGACCTACCTGTTCCGCTGCCCCGTCTGCCGAATGACGGAGGTCAAGAATGCGGATGATCAGATTGTCGACATTCTTGCGGCAGCTGGCGTGAAATGCGTCGAGTGGCGTTTGCCGCAGGAAATGACCGAGCGTCCGGTCGGCGAGGCCATCACCCACGATGATGTGTTGGACTTCCATGATCTCCTGGCCTCTGACGCCTGGTACGCCTCCCTGGCCGAGACACTCGAGCCCTGATCCCTGGCTGAGCGAGTTCCTGATCCGTTGGGGGCTCGCGCTGCTCGTCGAAGCGCCTCGGTAGACTCACGATCATGCGTGCCTCCAGCGTGTTCGCGTTGCTTGACACGCTCACATTTCCTGAGACCTTGACGCTGATGGTGTTGGCACTGCTCGTGCTCGGACCGGACAAGCTTCCGACGGCGGCGCGCACGATCGGGATCTGGATCCAGAAGATCAAGTCGGTGAGCGCAGGGCTGCAAGCAGAGGTTCGCGAAGTCATGGACGATCCGGCCATGGCCCCGCTCAAGGAGCTGGGCGAGTTCGCCGCGCAGCCACGACAGAAGCTCGCCGAGTATGCGCGCTCCGCCACTGCGGACGAACCAGCACAGGACGCCGCAAAGGATGTGGCAGAGGACCAAGCCAAAGACTCCATCGAAGAGCCCCCGAAGGAATCTGCCCCGGAACTTGACGAGCTTGCAGCCGTGAGTGAGCACGAGCCGGCCGAGCAAGCTCCGGTTGCCGAGCAAGCTCCGGTTGCCGAG
>Ga0105047_10018715_pt1 | contig 10720 bp, 10 predicted proteins | sample MAT04_FD_78384 | JGI IMG/M metagenome (GOLD analysis project Ga0105047, IMG submission 78384) | Freshwater microbial communities from Lake Fryxell liftoff mats and glacier meltwater in Antarctica - MAT-04 (megahit assembly) | ecosystem: Environmental > Aquatic > Freshwater > Ice > Liftoff...
CAAGAGGTATAAAATCAGTCGTAGACTTTGTAGCGCGTCCTTCGTTATCCCACTCAGCAGCTTTGGGATTATCCACCCACGGTTGATTAATCACCACCAGCACCGGCGGAAACTTATGATTGTCTCTAGCCGCTAAATACTGGACTAACGGTGCTTGACGTGACCAATCAAGGGGACGTTGCTGAATTTCATCAATACTATCCGCATCAATTTCGACATTATCTGTTTCAGGATTGTACTTTTTCTGAAACAGAGGTAAACCAGAGGCGAAGTGAACCCGACCTGCAAACCATTCCAATGTAACAGAGCTAACATAAGCCTCAGTACCACCCATCTCGGTTTTTTGAACGAGAATCTGATCTTTTCTCCCTAAAAACTTCTCTAGGAGTAAAGCTAGTACCTGTTTTTCCTTGTTTTCTCGTTCCAGGTATTCTCTAGCGATGTCAGCAGTTGGGTCAGATGCACTATCTTTCATGTTAAATTTTAAAAACAGAATAGTATTATGTAGTTTAATTATGCAAAAAATTGGATATTAGTAGTAAAGTTTTTAAAAACTTTTTTTACCCCAGGTCGGTGTGTTTCGTCTGTGTAGCCGCGAATTATATTCGTCGGGATATTACTGTTTCGAGAGAGAAGGAGAAATGACTACAGCACAACAAGCAGAAAATAAAGGTCAGCAAACACGTACTGTAGCAGAGTTAGTGGAAGATATCAAAGCTCTCACCACTGAAATTCAAGAATTGTATTGTTTAGATGAGATACCTTGGGTGGTGGGCTATTCCGGTGGCAAAGATAGTACTGCTACCTTACAGCTTATCTGGAATGCGATCGCAGCACTACCAATTGAAAAGCGAAAAAAGACTATTTATGTTATCACAACTGACACACTGGTAGAAAACCCTGTAGTCTCTGTTTGGGTACGCAAATCCTTAGAAAGAATGAGGGTTACTGCTAAAGAACAGAAAATGCCCATAGAACCCCATTTATTACAACCAGAAATTAAAGAGACATTCTGGGTAAGCTTGATTGGTAAAGGTTATCCAACGCCGCGAGGAAAATTTCGTTGGTGTACAGACCGTCTAAAAATTCATCCTTCTAACCGTTTTATCCGTGATGTAGTTAGAGTAAATGGGGAAGTTATTCTTGTTTTAGGTACGCGCAAGGCTGAAAGTATCAAACGTGCTATCTCAATGGAAAAACATCAAGCAGGTAGCCTAAAAGATCGCCTCGCTTCTGATTCAAGTTCACCTACATCTCTACTTTACCATAGTGCAAGTTTGCCTAATTCTTTAATTTATAGCCCCATCGAAGATTGGCGTACTGATGAAGTTTGGATTTACCTAAACCAGTGGCAAAACCCTTGGGAATATAGCAATAAAGACTTGTTCACCATGTATCGAGGTGCTACAGCAGATAATGAATGTCCTCTAGTTGTTGATACTTCTACTGCTAGCTGTGGTGATTCTCGATTTGGGTGCTGGGTTTGCACAATTGTTAGTAAAGATAAATCAATGGAGGCAATGATTCAAAATGATGAAGAAAAAGAATGGATGCAGCCTCTATTAGATATTCGCAATGAATTAGATAATAGAGATGACCGTGATAAAAGAGACTTCCGTCGCATCTGGGGAGAAGTCCAACTTTTTGAGCGTCATGTCGATGGTGAAGTCTCTATTGAACCAATTCATGGCCCCTATACCAAATATTGGCGAGAACATTGGCTTAGACGATTATTAGAAGCGCAAACAAAAACCCGTCGTACAGCGCCAGAAAATATGCGCGATATCACCCTAATTAGTCTAGAAGAAATGAGCGAAATTCGCCGCATTTGGCTAGAAGACAAACACGAATTTGATGATAGCTTACCCAGAATTTATCAAGATGTGACTGGCGAAGAATTTCAAGATCCCCGTCCTGGTGCTGACTATAGCTTACTAGGTCGTGATGAATGGATAGTATTAGAAGAAATCTGTGAAGGTGACGCGATGCACTTGGAACTCATGGCGAAATTGTTAGACACAGAACGCCAGTATCGCAAAAAGACTCGTCGTGTGGGAATATACGATACCCTAGAAAAATGCTTTAATACGAGTTCCCGTTCTCCAGAAGATGCGATTAAGAATGCTCGTTTGAAACGCGAATTAAGCGAAGCAGTTAGTCAAGGTGATGTTGCAAAAGTCAAGCAGATGACTTTAGGCGATGTTGCAGCAATCAATGAGGTAGATGAAAGTAAAAGTGATGAACCGGTAACTTGGGCAAGTATGAAATTTAAAAATGAAAATTTAGAAGAATAGAATAATAGAAGACGGGAGTCAACAAACTACTAGTCTGTCAAATTCATTTTGACGAGTTGGTAGTGTGAGCGTCTCGCTCACTGCCAAATTCATTTTGACGAGAGCGTCTCGCTCACGACGCAAGCAAGATGCTCGCACTACCCATTAATTTAACCTTGACAGACTACTACTTAAAGAACACTTGACAAAGTTTGATTATCTTAAAACAAGCGAGGTTCTATGATTCAAGCCATACACAAATTAGTAACTTTTGAAGATTTTGCAGCTTGGCGGCCTGAAGGTGGAAGATACGAATTACATGATGGCGTGATTGTTGAAATGGCTCAACCAGTGGGAGATCATGAGGATGTTATTGGTTTTTTGGCGCTAGAAATATCTGCTGATATCAAGGGTCTAAATTTACCTTATTTCATTCCAAAAACTGTATTAGTCAAACCATTTGAAGGTGAATCAGCTTATTCTCCAGACATATTAATAATCAATCGACCAAATTTAGTGAATGAGCCTTTATGGAAAAAAGAATCAACTGTATCTCAAGCTGCATCTATTCCATTGGTTATTGAAGTTGTTAGTACTAATTGGCGGGATGATTACTACAAAAAATTAGCTGATTATGAAGCTATAGGTATTCCCGAATATTGGATTATAGATTACGCGGCTTATGGTGCTAGGAAGTTTATTGGAAATCCTAAACTGCCTACTATATCCATTTATGAATTAATTGATGGTGAGTACCAAGTTACTCAATTTAGAGGCGATACCCATATTGTCTCGTCTACTTTCCCAGAATTGAATTTAACCGCCGAACAGATTTTTCAAGCTGGAGGTGTGCAAATCTAGCCACGCTTACCAACACCGAGACAGATGCGATCGCATTTCTTAGCAGTTAGTGATGGTATTATCTATATTTCATAGAAAATATTTTTATAAGATCAAACCTCACCCTCAATCCCTCTCCTTACTAAGGAGAGGGAAGCCGGAGGCAGGGTGAGGTTTTATATTTAATTTGACCCACTTACTTAATCAGACAAAATCATCTAATTAATTTTATCTGATTCCTTTCATCACAAACTTTTTGCTTCTGCGATCGCTGTCGAACTCATGTTAATCTTAAAAACTAATGATATTTCTTGAACTCGTTCTACAAAACTTTGGCCCCTACAGTGGCAAACAGGTAATCAACCTTAACCCAAAAATTGATGAGGAAACCTCACATCCAATTATACTTTTAGGTGGTATGAATGGCGGTGGAAAAACTACCCTTATGGATGCCATTCGTCTCGCCCTTTATGGTGCCCGCGCCCAATGTTCCACCCGTGGTAATTTAAGTTATAACGATTTTCTCAATCAATGTGTTAACAACAAAACAGATCCAGTTTTAGACACCCGAATTGAATTACTTTTTGAACATATTGAAAACGATAAACCAATAAAATACCGTGTTGTGCGTAGTTGGACAAAAAATCCTAAAGATGGTAAAGATACATTAGGTATTTTAGGTGATAGTGATACATGGCCTGATGCTTTAGTTAATATCTGGGATGAATATATTGAAAATCTCCTGCCATTAGGTATTTCTAACTTATTTCTCTTTGATGGTGAACAGGTTAAAGAACTCGCAGAACAGGAAACACCACCACCAGTTGTAGTAGACGCTATTCGCGGACTTTTAGGTTTGGAGTTAGCAGATAGGTTAGCGGTTGATTTAGATATCTTAGTTAACCGCAAACTTAAAGAAGTTGGTAATAGTAAAGATTTAGCAAACCTAGAAGAAATTGAAACTAGGTTAACCCAACAGCAAGAAGATTATCAAACCACAGAAGAGAAAGTAGAAATTCTCAAAAATCAGGTAGAAGATTTAGAACAAAAGCAGCAAGAAGCCTTTGATAAATTCATTTCTGAAGGTGGGAAGATTGCAGCAGAACGCAATCAGCTAGAATTACAACAAGATACAAAAACTGCGGAAATTGAACAAGTACGTCAGTCAATGTGTGAATTGGCGGCTGATGTTTTACCTCTGGCATTAATTCCCAATTTGCTTACTCAGGTGCAAGCACAGGGAGAAAAAGAATTTCGCCATCAACAGGTACAAATTTCTAAAGATTTGTTACTTGAGCGAGATCAGCGCTTACTAACTTGGCTAAATCAAGCGGAAATTTCCCCGACTCAAGTTGAAAAAATTCAATCTTTTTTAGTCCAAGATGTAGATAATTTATATGTAAAGAGTATCCAGGTAGAAGCACCTTGGCTATTAGCCGATGATGAAAGTTTAAGTCAGCTAGATAATCTCATATATCACTTACAAAATTCTAAACTGTCTGCAAAAGAGAAATTAGCTGTTCTCAAAAATAAAGAAGAAGAAATTCATACTCTCGAAAGACAAGTGCAAACAGCAGCAGCACCGGAAGATTATACAAAGCTGCGTCAAGCACTAGAAGCGGCACAAAATCAAGTTGTTGAAGCTAAAGCAAATTATGAAACAATCCGCCGTCGTTTAGCTGAATTAGAAACTATTATTGCTAAGTCCAAAAAAGAATTAAGTGATTATACAGTAGAAAATATTAAACATAAAAATAGCGAACATATTATTACCTCAGCAGCTAAAGTTCAAAATACACTCAAGATATTCCGTGAAAAATTAACTCTGCGAAAACTCAATAAATTAGAGGAAGAAGTTAAAAATTGCTTTCTTTATCTTCTCCATAAATCAGATTTAGTGCATCGCATTACTATTGATACCAAGACTTTTAGCCTTTTGCTTTACGATTTAAATGGTAAACCAGTCCCGAAACATCGCCTCTCTGCTGGCGAAAAACAACTACTTGCGATCGCATTCCTCTGGGGTTTAGCCAAAGTCTCTGGACACCGCCTACCAGTAGCAATCGATACGCCACTAGGTAGACTCGACTCATCCCACCGCAGCAACTTAGTTGAACGTTACTTTCCATCCGCCAGCCACCAAGTAATTTTGTTATCTACCGATACTGAGATTGGAAAGAAAGAAGTCGAAACACTGCGAGAAAACGAAGCGATCGCTCGTGAATATCTGCTCAAATACGACTCCTCCACCCGTCAAACAACGGTGATAGAAAATAAATATTTTTGGTAGTAGATATAGTCTAAAAAAGATATCTAAAATATATATCACGACCTTTGGAAAGTAGATAAGCAATTATGAACTCCCCCTATTTACTAAAAATAGATTGTGATCTCCGCGCTTTGTCATTAGAAGAACTGGAATGGCTCTTAGAACGAATCACAATACAAGTGCAAGAAAGGAAGCGAATATTAGATAAATTTACTGATGTGAAATATATGAAGGAACAACTAGCTGCAATGGCTAGTGATTTAGATATACAGGCAGAAATTTCCTCGATAAATCATGAATTTGGTGTTACAGAAATAGATGGTTTAGAAAAGCTGTGAGCATCGAGAGAGGAGAAATTTATTTTGTCAATCTTAATCCAGTACTGGGTCGAGAACAGGCAGGTACAAGACCAGTTTTAGTATTATCTATAGATGCTATCAACAAATTACCTTTAGTTGTAACTGTAGTTGTCGGTACGAAAGGAACAAATATTAAGCGCGATTATCCAACTAATATACGAGTCTCTGCAAGTGACAGTGGATTGCTTATAGAAACAGTATTTTTATGTTTTCAAATTCGTTCTTTAGATTCAAATCGCTTTCCTGCTGACCCAGTTGGCAAAATTTCTGACTCCAAGATGCTTGAAGTTGAAACTGGGGTTCGCTACTGTTTGGGTTTATGAGCAAAAATTACTTAAATTTTTAGGAGTATTATGGAATCCCCAATCGAAAGAATTAAACTTTCCCAAACAGCCAAAGACCAACTTACCAAACTCAGACGCAGCACCAAAATCGACCAATGGAATATCCTATGTCGTTGGGCGTTTTGTCGTTCCCTTGCAGAATCAACCACACCCTCCCCCGTCCCAATTCCCCAAGATAGCAACGTCGAAATGGCTTGGCGCGTCTTTGGCGGCGAAATGTCCGATATTCTGCTCCTCGCCCTCAAGCAACGCTGTCATAATGACGGCTATCCTACCGACAAAGAAACCCTAGCTACCCAATTCCGTTTGCATTTGCATCGCGGTATTGGCTACTTAGCAGGCGATCCAAATATCAAGAAAATTGAAGATTTAATTGAACTGGCGGTCAAAGATTGAAAGGATATTAGTTGACTGTTAACTGTTCACTGTTAACTGACAACTAATATTATGCCTGAAGCGCTAGAAATTGAGCGTCATAGAGCTGCGATCGCTCGCACTGACCTATCCCGCCCTGTACGATTGGCTATAGAATGGGCAATCCTCAATCCAGACACCACTTTTTTTGATTACGGTTGCGGCTACGGTGGTGATGTCCAGCGAGTAAAAAACTTAGGTTACACCAGCGCTGGCTGGGACCCTTACTACTATCCTGATGTACCACGTACCGCGGCCGATGTAGTCAACTTGGGTTATGTCCTCAACGTCATTGAAGATCCAGAAGAACGCCGTCAAAGCCTGATCCAAGCCTGGAAACTCACTGGGAAAGTTTTAATTGTCGCGGCTCAAATACTGATTAATGCACCCAGCAAAACCCAACTTGCTTACAATGATGGCATTGTGACGCGCCGCAATACTTTTCAGAAATATTACGAACAAGAAGAACTCAAAACTTATATTGATGAAGTTTTAAATGTAGATGCAGTACCGATCGCACTAGGTGTCTACTTTGTTTTTCGAGATGAAGCCCAAAAAGAAAGTTACAAAGCTATCCGCTTCTTTTCTACCACCTCTACGCCGCGAGTCCGCATCCCCACCAAGCGGTTTGAAGATTATCAAGAACAGCTGCAACCATTAATGGCTTTTTTTACCAAGCGCGGTAGATTACCTGTTAAAGGCGAATTGGAAAATGAACAGGAATTACTGAGCGAATTTGGTAACTTCCGCCGCGCCTTTGGTGTAGTTTTGCAAGCTACCGACGAAGCAGAATGGGATGCGATCGCTTACCGTCGTTCTCTAGATATCCAAGTTTATCTCGCCCTCACCCACTTTGATAAACGTCCTGCATGGCAGAAACTAGCCACAGAAATGCGTCACGATATCAAAGCCTTTTTTAGTAGTTATGAAGAAGCTTGTCAAGTAGCCGACCAAAAGCTTTTCAGCTTAGGTAAACCTGGGGTGATTCAAACTGCGTGCGAAAAAAGCAAAATTGGTAAACATACGCGTGGTGCGCTTTACGTCCATGTTTCAGCTTTAGCAGCACTTGACCCCATACTACGAATTTGTGAAGGTTGCGCTAGTCGCACCATTGGGCGTGTCGATGAAGCCACATTAATCAAATATCACACAGATAAGCCGCAAATATCCTATCTGTCTTACCCCGAATTCGACACCGATCCCCACCCGGCGTTAAAAGCCAGCATCGGTATTGATTTAAAAACCCTATTCGTCACTCACCGAGATTACGAAACTAGGTCAAATCCGCCAATTTTGCACCGTAAGGAAACATTTGTTACCAGCAACTACCCACGCTACGAAGAATTTGCTAAACTCACCCAACAAGAACAGGAATTAGGGCTACTTAACCAAAAAAGCGACATTGGTACGCGTGAAGGTTGGGAAAAATGCCTTGCTGCACACAGAGTAGAAATCAGAGAGCATCAGGTTTATCCAATTCAGGAAAGTTAAGGAAAAGCTAAGACTTTCAGGGCATTCTTGATGAGCATATCAGCCAAGAAGATTTGGTGCAAACTGGCGTATATGCATGAGATGGTATAGCAGGTGTGGCAAGATAACTGCAATTGGCTAATACCAATTTAACGTGAAGCGCACAGCTTTATAATTCCTGCATTTGCATGATAGGCGCTTGCTGTGTCCGATAACATGCATTCTTAAGTGAAATTAATCAAAGGTGATAAGGAATGTTTAAACAATGAGAGAAATGCAAGCACTGCGACAAGCCGTCCAAAGTCGTAAGATGGGTGCTTTGTTATTGCTAGGTTTTGCATCTGGATTGCCCTTGTTTTTAACTAGTAGAACGTTGCAGATGTGGATGCAAGATGCCAAGGTTGATATAGGGAAAATTACTTTATTTGGTCTGCTGGCTTTGCCTTATTCCCTAAAATTCTTATGGTCTCCTTTATTAGATAGATTTATACCGCCAGTTTTGGGAGGAAGGCGGGGTTGGCTAGTAATCACCCAACTCGGATTAGCATTAGCGATCGCACTTCTAGCATTACAACAGCCTGCCCAAAATGACCAAGTACTACAAGTTCTAGCAATCAACTGTCTGATCATCACTTTTTTGAGTGCCACCCAAGACATTGCCGGTGATGCCTACCGCACGGACATTTTAAATCCCCTAGAATCCAAAACAGGTGCATCAGTTTGGGTTCTAGGCTATCGTTTAGCCCTCTTTATTACCAGCTCCTTAGCTTTAGTTTTAGCAGATCATATCCCTTGGAATGGTGTTTACTTACTCATGGCAGCTTTAATGGCAGGGAGTATACTGACAACTTTATGGGCACCAGAGGAACCAAAGATCCGCGACAACATACAAAAAGCTGCACCCCTATCTTTTAAAGATGTCATTTTTCTGCTATTTATAACTGTGTTAGTAGTTGGATTAATCGGAGGTGTATTTGTCGGCTTTATCGCCCTACCTGTATTTTATTGGCTATTAGCAACTTTGATATTAGCCTGGATAGTCACATCTTTGTTATTACCGACAGAGTTATTAGGTGAGGTAAGAGAAGATAGTCCGCCCCAAAATTTACAAGAAGCAATTTTCCTACCATTCAAGGAATTCTTTCACCGATTTGGGCTGACTCAAGCTAGCGTCATCCTAGTTTTTATTGTCCTATATAAGCTAGGTGATTCTTTGGTGGGAATCACAGCGAATTTATTTTTGCGGGAAATCAGTTTTACTAAAACTGAGATTGGGGCAATTCAAGCTGGAATGGGCTTTCTAGCGACCACAGTCGGCGTATTAGCTGGTGGCGTGATTATGACTAAAATTAACCTCAATCGCAGTTTATGGATATTTGGCATACTGCAATTATTTAGTAACTTGGGTTATTATGCGTTAGCGGTTGCTGGCAAAGATTATTCACTTTTAGTGTTGGCAGTGAACATCGAAAACTTCAGTGCTGGATTAGTCACAGTTGCTACAGTTGCATTTTTAATGAACCTTTGTAACCACCGCTTTACAACTACTCAGTTCGCTTTATTCTCTAGCTTAATGGCTATTAGTAGAGATGTTCTTTCAGCTCCTGCCGGAGATTGGGCTAAGGCTACGGGCTGGCCCTCATTTTTCTTGCTAACCCTAGTAGCAGCCTTACCTGGATTGCTGCTTTTACCGTTAGTTGCCCCTTGGAACCCTCAGCCAGTGGCAATATCCAGACCAGGACTTGAGGACGAAGAAGAGGATATATGGGGAATCAAGTAGTTATTGCTGTCGGCACATTTATTCTCTTACTCACTGGTTTATTACTTGGCTATGTTCTCTCACAGTTAGTTTTGGGATATCTAACATTTAATCTCCTAACTTTTTTTGGAACACTCAGCCTAATTTTAATTTTTGGTACACTTTATTACGTTTTATTTTGGCAGTTGCGGAGAGATCAGTCCCGGCCATCAACTATAAATCAAGGGATACCAAACCAGGTGGACGATGGTGGATCTGATAGCTATCTCAAAAACAGGCTAATCGCTAAGTTATCCGGTGACACTGCCGCGGCCGAACGGTTAATTGAACAGGCAAAGGAAACTTATCCTGGGATGCCGGAGAATTGGTATTGTGAGAGAGTGCTTGATGACTTAGAGCGCGATCGCCAATAGTGTCGAAGCAGGGAGTGGGGAGTGGGGATGAGGGAGAAATCAATTCAAAATTCAAAATTCAAAATTAAAGAACTTCTGTCTCTTGGCTCCTCTTTCCCGATTCCCAATTCCCATGCACAGAAAATTGCTAAAATAAATCAAGAATACTTCACAAATCTTCAGCTAGGTTCTCATAAAAGTTCCTAGCTTCTTGCAATTAAAATATGGCTATTTTTCGTCAATACATCGCCCCACTGCTTGCAGTATTAGTATTTTTATTTGCCCTAGTCGCAGTCAGCGCCCGGATCTTTTTACCCTCCGATATGGCAGCACCCGCACCAATTGAACAGGTGGGGGTAAGTTCTCAACCTATTCCAACTGATTTACCTCCAGCAGCACATAACGCGAGCTAGCTATAGCATTTCTCGTTTACGTGAGTGAGGTACACCCGTACGTAGGGGCACGGCACTGCCCATAGGTGTCAACTTAACGTAAAAGTCATGTCCCGCAAGGAACTTCAGTTCCTTGCTAATAGCGGAAGTCATCTGAAGATGACTATGATATCGCCCAAAATCTTGAGTCTACTTTAGTAGACTTTCG
>Ga0105047_10018716_pt1 | contig 10720 bp, 6 predicted proteins | sample MAT04_FD_78384 | JGI IMG/M metagenome (GOLD analysis project Ga0105047, IMG submission 78384) | Freshwater microbial communities from Lake Fryxell liftoff mats and glacier meltwater in Antarctica - MAT-04 (megahit assembly) | ecosystem: Environmental > Aquatic > Freshwater > Ice > Liftoff...
CGATTGCGTCGCGACGTTGAACTTTCACGAATTCGCCTTCGATCTGCAGACCGATGCGCAGGGCAACTTTTATTTCGCCAAGGCCAGCCCGGTGCTTAAAGGCGGCAACGGGTTCGACCGCATCTCCGCGCACAACGGATGCCTGATCAAAGTCTCGAAGGATGGCAGCAGGAGCGAGATTTATGCGACCGGCCTGCGCGCCCCGAACGGAATCTGCGTCGGCCCCAACGGCGAGGTGACCAGCGGCGACAACCAGGGAACGTGGATGCCCGTGTGCCCCATTAATCTGATCAAGCCCGGCAGCTTCATGGGCGTGATGGACACCGCGCATCGCCCCACGCCGCCGACGAAACGCGACGATCCGATCTGCTGGATTCCGTTCAGCGTCGACAATTCCAGTGGCGGGCAGGTCTGGGTGACCAGCGATAAGTGGGGCCCGTTTAAAGATCAGTTGCTGCACTGCTCGTATGGAAAATGCTCGCTCTTTAAAGTGATGTTCGAACACGTCGGCGATACCGTGCAGGGCGGCATCGTCAAATTCCCGCTGGCTTTTCAATCGGGTCTGATGCGTCCGCGCTTCAATCCTGTTGACGGACAGCTTTACGTCGTGGGCCTGAAGGGCTGGCAGACCAGCGCGGCGAAGGACGGAATGTTCCAGCGTGTGCGCTATACGGGCGGACCGGTGCGCATGCCGACCGAAATCAAGGTGCGGAACAAAGGCATCGACATCACCTTTACTTGCGCGTTGAATCCGGAGTTCGCCAACGACGTGGGGAGTTTTGCCGCCGAACAGTTCAACGTGAAATGGAGCGCTGAGTACGGCTCAGATGAGTACTCCATCGCCGACCCGACAAAAAAGAAGCACGACCCCGTCGAGATCGTCTCGGCGAAGCTCTCGGCAGATGGCAAGACAGTCTCGCTGGAGATGCCGAAGATTCAGCCCGTGACAAACATGATCATCAAATGGCGACTCAAGTCCGCCGACGGCGCGCCGATGAGCCAGGAAATTTATAATACGATCAACAAAGTGCCGTGAGGTGGGCGGCAGGCTATTACGCTTGCTGCTGGTGATTGATTTAAGCCGGCCGGACCATCGTGGCGCCGTCGCGCCACATCAGGTCTTGGACGGTCGACATGCGAGATTGTTTGTTAGTGCAGTCAACGGCGACCAGAACCTTATGCTCACCATCGACCAGGTCTTCGAGGTTGCCGGCGATCCACGGCGCCAGTCCGCGGCCGCTCATCGCGCCGACCAGATTTCCGAAAACGATTGAGGCCATCGCGGCCCACAATCCCATGCTGACGAAATACCACATGCTGGTGACGCCGATCAGGTAACTGCCCATGACGCCGGCCATCGAGCCGAACGTTCCGCCGATCGCGCCGGCGGCCATCGAACGCTGCGTGTCGTAGTTGCCGGCGCTGGTGGTCAGCAGTTTCGTGCCGCTCTTGAGAAAATTGCGAAGCATGTCCGGAACCTTTTTTGCCGCGAATGCTCCCACCAGAGCGCCGATGAAAAGTCCGAAAGCAAAGCCGATGAGCACCGCAGAGGTGGTATCCTTGGCGCCGCTGACGTACAGCGCAAGAGAGCCGAAGAAACCTCCGGCGGCACCGCCGATCGCGCCGCCGATCTGCCCGCGCGTGGTATCGCTGCCAGGATGGATGACCACGTCTTCATTTTTAGACGGGAGAGTATCGGTGGGCTCGTCATCGGAGACGATCATCACAATGTCTTTTTTCAAAATGCCAGCGGCGATGACATCATCCACAGCCTTGCGCGCCTTATTCACGTCGTCGAAAACCCCAACCATGCGTTCCATGCGCGCTCCCATCCGTCGAGTGCCGGCCAAATCCGGCAATCATCGCGCTTGCTACGACGCAAAGAACAAACCATTCTGAAAGCACCGAGATTTCAGGCGCCTAAAGACTATGCACCATAAATCACACCCGCAGAGCTTGAAAACAAGCTCCCAAGGACAACCGCCTCATACAGGAAAGACTTCCAATTCAGCATTGGTAGCCGTATAAAAGTGCTCATGAATGGCCAATTTTTACGTTGGGGGATCGTTTTGGCATGCCTGGCCCTACTGCCCGGCTGTTCGATCACCACCGACGGCGTGCAGAAATTCGAAGTGCCGCTGGAAGAGGTGTTCCCTCCATCCAAGGTCGTGGCCAGCTACCGGCAACTGGCACTGCCGACCAGGCTTGAAGACACGGATCTGGAACCGCAGGTCGGCAACAATCAAAAACTGAGCATCCTGAAAAAGTGGGGCGTGGTGAAAACGCTTGCGGCGGAGTATGGCATTCCCAAGCGCCCGCCGGCCGCCAAAGTGTCAGTCACCGAAATGAGCTCAAAGACCAATGCCTACGGCGCGTACACAAACCTGCGCCCGGGACTGCTGACCGAAGGCAACTACATCAAAATCGGTGTGCATGCGACCGTCGATGGCGAGCGGCTCATCTTTGTGCAGGATCATTTTTTGATCATCGTTCGCGACCTGACCGGCGCGCCCGATCCGACGCGGCGCACGATGCTGATCAACTTCGGCCGCGAAATTTCGCTGCGCATTCCGCGCGATATCACCGACGTCACTCTGATCAGTTATCTGCCGTACGAGAATCGCGTTCCAGCCACCGAGCGGCTCGATAAGGAAGACCCGCTTGGATTAAACGTGCTTAAGAATGGCGGCGTCAGCGCGCTGTACCGCATCGACAACCGCGAGTGCAAAGTTTTCATGGCCGATCTGGCCGACGGTTCAGGCTCGGGTTCGATCATGAAACAGATCAAAGCGGAGATGGAGAAGGAAGGCCCGATCGGCGAACTGGGCGTGGGCGTCGAAGGCTACCAAGGGCGGCTCTTCAAAAATCAGGCGATGCTGGCCAAGCGCGAAAACGTGGTCTTCGGCTGCTACGGAACAATGACCGAGCGCGAGATGAAGAATGTCATGGCCGGCATCGACCGGCGTATCAAGCCGTACGTTGCGCCGCGAATCAAATCGAAGAAGGAAGAAGAAGCCGAAGCCGCCGGCGGCGCGCCCGGCAAGTAATGATGAGCGGGGCAGACATTCTTGTCTGCAAGTACAAACGAGCAGACAGGAATGTCGGCTCCACCACTACAGGTTCCTAACCGGCTAACTGAACTTGACCTGCGCGCAACATCCGGCAAAACATCCCGGTTCACGATTTCTCACGAGCGGAGCAAAAAAGCATGGCCAACATTAATGATCACTATTTGAAGCTCAAAGCGGGCTATCTCTTTCCGGAAATTGGCCGGCGCGTCAAAGCGTTCAGCGAGGCTAATCCGCAGGCCAGGGTGATCCGCCTGGGCATCGGCGATGTGACCGAGCCGCTGCCGTCTTCGATCATTGCGGCAATGCAGAACGCTGTCGCCGAGATGGGGCATCGCGAAACGTTTCGCGGCTACGGACCTGAGCAGGGTTATGATTTTCTGCGCGAAGCCATCGCAAAGAATGATTTCCAGAGCCGCGGCTGCGACATTGTCGCCGACGAGATTTTTGTCTCCGACGGCAGCAAGTGCGACACCGGTAACATCCTCGATATTTTCGGCTCGAACAATGTGATCGCGGTCACCGATCCCGTTTATCCCGTCTACGTCGACACCAATGTTATGGCCGGAAACACGGGCGCCGCGAATGACCGCGGCGAGTTCGGCGGACTGGTCTATCTTCCGGCGACCGCTGAGAATAATTTCACGCCTGAGCTGCCGAAGCAGAAGGTCGACATTATTTATCTCTGCTATCCCAACAATCCGACGGGAACGGTGGCAAGCAAAGAGACGCTAACCAAGTGGGTCGATTACGCGAAGAAAAATAGCGCGATCATCTTCTACGATGCCGCCTACGAGGCCTACATCAGCGACGCCGCGATACCGCATTCGATCTACGAGATTCCCGGCGCGCGCGACGTGGCCATTGAGTTCCGCAGTTTTTCGAAGCTGGCCGGCTTTACCGGCGTGCGCTGCGCCTTCACGGTGGTGCCGAAAGGTCTCATTGGCAAAGCGCGCGACGGTACCAGCGTCGAGATTTTCAAGCTCTGGACGCGCCGCCACACCACCAAGTTCAACGGTGTTTCGTACATCACGCAGCGCGGCGCCGAGGCCGTGTACAGCGCTGAGGGCAAAACGCAGATTCGCACGATCATCGATTTTTACATGGCCAACGCCAAGATCATTCGCGAGAGCCTGTCCGCGCTGGGAATGAAAGTGTATGGCGGCGAGAACGCGCCGTACGTCTGGCTGAAGACTCCGGGCGGCGCAAAGAGCTGGGACTTCTTCGACCACCTGCTCAAGACAGCCAACGTCGTCGGCACGCCCGGCAGCGGCTTCGGCGCCAGCGGCGAAGGATACTTCCGCATCAGCGCATTCAACAGCCGCGACAATGTCAACGAAGCGATGCGGCGACTGAAAGAAAAGCTTTAAGACTCACTGAGTGGGACAGACAATGTCTGTCCCACTCATGACCGTTACGCTTTGAGCAGGCCCTTCTCGGAGACGAATGGTCAGCTCGACTTCGTATTTCCGTCGGCCGCCAGCGGGTTCATTAAATAAAATGGGCCACGCGATTGAATCGCGCGGCCCATTTAATCATTGCGGCGTTATTTTATTTTCCGGCATTGGTGGAATCGAAGAGCGCTTTGACCTGATCGTCGGTGAGCGCGCTGGAGTAGAGGCGCACGTCGTCGATGGCGGCCTTGGCGTGCCAGGCCCACTTTTCAGCGCTGGGCGAACCGACGCCGATTTTCCAGGTGATCGTCGTTTCGTAATCCCTGGCGACGGCCTTCTCGTCCCATTCGTTGGTGGTGCCCTTCAGTTCGCCGTTGACGAATATCTTGGCGACGCGCGCCTTCGTATCGACCACGCCCACGACGTGCTGCCACGCGCCGGGATCGTACTCCGTATCCCACGTGCCGATGCCCGTCCACGCCGGATCAGGCTCGCCCTTCAGCCAGTGCGTAAAGACAAATTTCTTGTTGTTGTCGTAGCTCAGTCCTTCATGAAAGCCGGTGCGGGTTACGATGCCGTACTGGGCGTCGTTAGCGTCTTCGGTTCCCGGAGGAGCGTTGTCAGCTTTGAACCATGCGGCCATGGTGTAACTGCCGGCCTGAAGTTTCTCCAGATCCTTGTGGTTCGGGATTTCGATGAACTGTTTCTTGCCGTCGAGGGCGAATGCGCCGCCCACTTTTCCCGGCACGCGCGTCGGCGCGTTCATTGCCTTGGCGTTGTTTTTGGACGAGGAACTATCGACAACGACGTCGCCGTCTTTATCGTCGAGCGTCCAATGTCCGACGAGAACGGGCTCGGCGGCAAAAACGGAGGAGACGACTAAGAGGAGGAGCAGCACTGCGTTTTTCATGATTTCCTTTGCGGTTGGGGGTTCGCTGATCTACGAGGTTTCTAACGATTTGAAGGGAAAGGTCAAGACTGAAAAAGGGGTCTGCGTACCCGTCTTATGCGGAAAACGGCATGTATATCGTTTCCGCAAAACGATTTAGAGCCTGTTCAGAGAAGTTGTCTGAATGATTCGACTTTGCCGTCAATCGGCGCAGGGAACGTGGCGGCGGATGGCGCGCCGGTGAACCATGAGATTTTTAATACGATCAACGGGGTTAAATAAAACTGCTTTAACACGGAAGAAATCGAGGAACTCCGGAGGTCACGGAGAACGGAATTTTTACGCGCGCGGAATCTGTGCGCGATTATTTTAATCTGTTCTCTGCGATCTCCGGAGTTCCTCGATTTCCTCCGTGTTAAAGTCGTTATTGATCTTAGAAACCCAGGCCCTTAATCTTCGGCTTCTTATCTTCCTTCTTCTTTGGTTCTGCCTTGGCGGGCTCGGTCTTGGCTGGCTCCGTCTTTGCCGGCTCGCTCTTGGCGGCGGGCTTTTCTTCGGCCTTGGGTTCTTCCTTCTTTGCGGCGGCGGCGGCGTTCTTCTCGGCGTCGGCGGCGGCTTTCAGCGCGTCTTCCTGCATCTTCTTCATCTGCGCTTCCATGTCGCTCATGTCCTGCACCTGCACGCCCGCGGGCGGGGTGAAGGCGAAGCGGTCAGCGGCGATGGCGGGGTCGATCTTCATGTTCTTGCTCGTCATCGTCATGTTGTTCTTGCCGTCGGCCGATTTCGAGACCGTCTGCATCATCATACCATTGCTCTTGCTGAAGTAGTAACGCATCGCCATCACCGGAACGCCGGCCGGTGTGTTCTTCATCGTGGCTTCGATCACGTAGCAGGCCTGGCCGGAGACGGTCTCGTCGGGCAGCACCTTCAGGTCATTTGACGTGCGCAGGTACTTGAAGAAACCTTTGCCGCCGGCCATGTCGTTCCACTGTGCGGCCTTTGATTTTGTGCACATCTTCTGTCCGTTGGCATCGACCAGCGAGTACATGAATTCGCCGTTGACGACCATCATTGTTGTGCCGGTTTCTTTGGTCTCCTTGCCCTGCACCTTCTGCGTGGTGTCGGACTTGTTCTCCATGCGCATGTTCCACTTGCCGTCTTTCTTGGCCATCTCGACGACACCGGTGCCGGTCATGGAATAATCCATGGCCTCGTTGCTCATCTTGTTGCTCATATCCATGTCATAGCTGAGCGACTGAAGTTTATCCCACTTGGCGCTGACATCGGCTTCGATGTCATCAATCGGGTCGGCAAAAGCACTGACCGATAAAACCAAAGCCATGATTGCAAAACAAGATACAGACCGCATTCCCATCGTCTTCTCCTCAAGCGTTTCGCCGCGACCGCCCGCGGTGGAAACCGCAAAAAGGTGGTCGCAGCGAGGATGTTAAATCAGCCGCGCATTATGCCGCCTGGCAGGCTGAATACCAGAGTCTTCAATAAAGGTTAATCAGGCGTTCTCCCCTCTCCCCCGCCGTTCAGGGGGAGAGGGGTCGGGGGTGAGGGGCGCGGTGACCACTCTTGCAATCACGCACTCCCCTCATCCCGCGTTCGCTTTGCTCACGTCGACCTTCTCCCCCGAAAAGGGGGGAGAAGGGAAAAATCCATAACTAGCGGGCGTTCGGTCCGGTGCTATGCTCCGCACATTCATTTCCAATAACGGGGACCATCAATGAGCAAAGCTTCATTTTCGTCGCGCTGCCGGTACGCCTTCGACGAATTCATGGCCAAGGGCACGGTCGCTCTGATCTTCGGGCTGGGGCTGATCTCGCTGCTCTTCATTATGGTGATGGCGGGAATCGTCTTTATCGGCGGCATCGGCCCGGTTGTGAACGGCGAAGTCGATCAGCTCGGCTATTTCGAAGCCGCGTGGATGAGCCTGATGCGCACGCTCGATGCGGGCACCATGGGTGGCGATTCCGGCTGGACTTTCCGCATAGCCATGCTGGGCGTGACGCTGGGCGGCATTTTCATAATTTCAACCTTGATCGGTCTGCTCACCAGCGGCATCGAAGCCAAGCTCGACGACCTGCGGCGCGGCCGCTCGGAAGTCATCGAGAACAATCACACCGTGATCCTGGGCTGGTCACAGCAGGTTTACGCGATCGCCTCGGAGATTATCGAAGCTAACGCCAACAATGCCAACTCCTGCATCGTGATCCTGGGCGAAAAAGAGAAAGTGGAGATGGACGAGGAACTCGCCAGCCGAATCGAAGAGCGAAAGACAACCAAGCTGGTCTGCCGCAGCGGCAGCACGATCGACCTCAACGACCTGAGCATGGTCAACCTGAACGCCGCGCGCTCGATTATTGTGCTCTCGCCCGAAGACGACAAGAGCGACACGCGGGTGATTCAGACGATCCTGGCGATCACCAATCATCCCGACCGGCGCAAGGAGCCGTACCATATCGTGGCCGAGCTGCACAATTCCAGGAGCGTTGAGGTGGCGCGCATGGTTGGCAAGGATGAGGTCGAGCTGATCCTGGCCGGCGACCTGATCGCGCGCATCATCGCGCAGACCTGCCGCCAGTCCGGATTGTCGGTGGTCTATACGGAGCTGCTCGATTTCGGCGGCGACGAAATGTATTTCTACGAAGAGAAGGCGCTGGTCGGAAAAACGTTCGGCGAATCGATCTCGGCGTACGAAGATTCGGCTGTGATCGGTATCAGCCGCGGCGGAAAACCGGTGCTCAATCCGCCCATGGATACGAAGCTGCAACCCGGCGACGAGCTGATTGTGATCTCCGAAGACGACGACACGATCAAGCTTTCATCCAAGACGGATCTAAAGATCGACAGTAACGCCATCCAGGGCAACGACGCCGTGCCGCTGCGGCCGGAGCGCACGCTGATCCTGGGCTGGAACTGGCGAGCGGCGTGGATCGTGCGCGAACTGGAAAATTATGTGGCGCAGGGTTCGGAGCTGACCGTGGTCTCGTCTTTTCCGGAGGCCTCCGTCGAGCTGGCCAGGCTGCACGGTTCGCTGACCAAGCAAAAGATCAACTTCAAACAAGGCGAGACGACCGATCGCCAGATTCTCAACGAACTGGAAATCTCGAAGTACCACCACGTGATTATTCTCTGCTACGACACGCTGGACGTGCAGGCCGCCGACGCCAGCACGCTGGTGACGCTGCTGCATCTGCGCGACATTGCCAGCAGCATGAACAACCCGTTTTCCATCGTCACCGAGATGCTCGATATCCGTAACCGCACGCTGGCCGAAGTGACGCAGCCCGACGATTTCGTGGTCAGTCAGAAGCTGATCAGTTTGATGATGGCGCAGATTTCGGAGAACAAAAAACTCAACGCCGTCTTCTCCAATCTGTTCAGCCCAGAGGGCTCCGAGATTTATCTGAAGCCGGCCGGAAATTATGTGGCGCTGGGGCAGCCCGTGAATTTTTACACGATCATCGAAGCCGCGAAGCGCAAGGGCGAAGTGGCGATCGGATACCGCATCCGCGCGCAGTCGAAAGATAAGAGCAAAGCCTACGGCGTGAAGGTGAATCCGAAGAAGGCGGAGTCGGTGACGTTCAGCGATGCGGATAAGATTATTGTGCTGGCGGAAAATTGAGCCGATCGCCAGCATGTGATGGGATCGATGGGATTTCACATTTTGAAACACGCAAGCGTTCGTGCAGTTCCTTGCCCCAACGGGGCAACGTCCTCCAGCCCAGGGTTGCCGCCGCAGCGGCTACCCTGGGATAAAGAGCACATCCACGCTGCAACCCTGAAGGGGTTGTGTCATGTGCGGCGTGACGGACGCAACCCCGTTGGGGTTGTTTGATTTCGACATGATGTTGACCCAGGGTAGCGCCTGCGGGCGCAACCCTGGGCTGGAGGACATTGCCCCTTTGGGGCAAGGAACGGCACGACGGCTTAGCCACTTTGTGAGCGAGTAGTGATAGGAATCTTTACCTCGGGGCGCAATAGACGGCACGCCGTTTTGGGAGAATTGAAAGTTCGCTCGTTACAAATTCATCCGCCGATCGCGATCCATCACTAAGGAATAAAAATGACCGCACCGACCCTTGAAACTGTGAAGATTCCGAAGACTGCCGAGCGCGCAGCGGCTACGGCGCTGGCAAAAACGCAGGGCGCTAAGCTGGCTAAGGATATTGCGCGCGGCGTGAACTATTGCGCGCGGGTCTGGGATTGGAAAGGCTCCGACGAAGCCGCGTTCGTCGACTTCTGCCAGAAGCATTATCATCCGCCAGGCAAGGAGCGCGTCCGGCTGCTGCTGCGGCTCGATGCGATCTCGCACCAGATCGGCGGATCGCTCAATATGATCGCCAAGACTCTGCGGCGCGGGATGGATATGGCCGACGAGCCGCTCACGCCGTCCGAAGAATTGCTCGCAGCGTTCTCGCCGGGGACGCACTTGGATGAAGACTACCGGACTTTCAATATCGCGGCACTCGCGCAGCTCAACTTCGGCACCGACGACCTGACGCCGCCCACCACGCGCGAGGCCTGGGCGGCGCGGCGCATGTCCAACATGGGGCGCTCGGTCATCCCGGCGGGGCTGCTCGCCGATGCGTCTAAGCGGCACGCGGAAGTCGACCGCTTCGTGACCAGTTTCAATATTCATCTCGACAAGATCGAGTACGCCGATCCGTCGATTGTTTTCCCGAAAGATACGGTGCGCATTTCGCATTGGGGGCTGCGCGATTTCATGACCAGCCTGAACGGGCAGAAGAACGCGCTGCCGCGCCAGCGCGCGATACGCGATCTGATGCGCCGCGTCGTCGACGGCGAGATTCCGCGCCAGATTATTGACAACCCGAAGATGCGCTGGCGGCAGAAGGACAACGCGGTGCTCGAAAACGGTTCGACACATCCGGCGGAGATGACTGGCGCGTTGCGCTGGGAGAAGTTCAAGCAGGTCTACGACGTTCAGCGGCGCATCGATCCGCACACGCGCCATGGCAACATTATTGACAACAAGTTCAAGCTCGAACGCGAGATTCCCGAAGAGAAGGTCGTCCAGATTCTCACCGATGTGATCTCATCGCCGGTGGCCGAAGACGTGGCGCGCTTCGTGGCGAAGCATCTGGGCCGGCCGATTGAACCGCACGATCTGTACTTCAAACGCTTTCAGATTGCGGCGAAGAAAGTTCCGCTGCCTTACAAGATCGGCAAGCGTTATCCCGACGCCGCCGCGCTGACCAAGGCCATCCCTGACGTGCTGGTGACCTTGGGCTTCAAGAAAGATCGCGCGCAGTGGATCGGCTCGAAGATTCGCGTCGACAATTCGCGCGCGGCCGGGCATGCGTGGGGCCCGGGAACGAAGGACGACGTCGCGCTGC
>Ga0105047_10018717_pt1 | contig 10720 bp, 9 predicted proteins | sample MAT04_FD_78384 | JGI IMG/M metagenome (GOLD analysis project Ga0105047, IMG submission 78384) | Freshwater microbial communities from Lake Fryxell liftoff mats and glacier meltwater in Antarctica - MAT-04 (megahit assembly) | ecosystem: Environmental > Aquatic > Freshwater > Ice > Liftoff...
CGGCTCCAAGGTCGAGATCAAGCCCAGATTACCCCAGCTCATCGTGCTCGTCGCGCACGGGAGCCCGCACTGCCAGGCCGAGGTTCCGCTCCTCGTCGACTGGATGGCCGACGGGACGATTCCGTCCGACGTCGATGTGATCGCCGTGTCGACCTCGGCCAACGAGGCCCAGGGCAACTTCCCGCCGGCATCGTGGCTCGAAAAGGAAGAATGGAACAAGCCGGTTCTCGTCGACAGCGCCAACAGCAGCGTGCTCAAGGCGTTCGGGGCCCAGAGCTACCCGAGCCTCCTCGCAGTCGATGCGAGCGGCAAGGTCACCCAGCGGGCCTCGGGCGAGCTTCCCCAATCAGCCATCGCTGCAATGGTGCAATCGGCGCTGGGCGGGGCCACGGCACCTGCCGATGCTGCGCCCGCCGATGACGTCGCCGGCACCACCATCGCGCCGTAGCGATCGCTCAGCCGACCTCGTTGCGGAGCTGATTGACCGCAGCGTTGGCCGCGTTGGCCCAGCACTCGACGCCCGGGGCGGCGAGGTGCCATCCGTCAGCCCAGAACGGACCCTTGCAACGGTCGAGCCACCAGTTGAGCGGAACGAACTCCACGCCGCGGCCCTCAGCGGCCTGGGCCTGGAGGCGCTCCGCGATCTCGGCGGCGTTGAACTCGGTGCCGTTGGTCGGCCGATGGTGGCGCACCAGGTAGACGTGGGCCCCCCGTGAGCGGGCGATGTCGATGAGGCGGATCGCGGCACGGAAATAGCTGTCGTGATTCGCCGGGTCCCCGCCGCCGGGGAACAACACCGACTGGATGATCACCACATCAGGGTCGTCGATGTTGATCCGCGCCTGTAGGAGTTCTTCCCAACGGGGGCGCCCGGGCCAGGGCTTTTCGAGGGTGTCACCGGACCCACCGTCGACGGTGAGCCTGATGCCCGACGCCGCGAGCTTGGTGGCGAGGTTGGACTCGACCCGAGGCGTGGTGCCGAACAACCCGAACGTCAGCGAGTCACCGATCAAGGCCACCTTGCGCACCGGTCCGGGTCGGCCGGGCGCTGGCGCCGACGGCAGGCAGCCCACCCCGAGGAGGGCGACGGCGAGTGCGAGACAGGTCAATCGGAGCTTCATGGTGCGCCAGGGTAGAAGGCGCGACCCCAGACCCCGAATCAGCCGGCGCCACCGGTCGGATTCACCCACGGTCCGCGATCTACGCTGTCGCCGATGCCGCAAGCCGTTGCCACCGCCACCGCCGCTCTCCGTCGCTCTGTCTATTACCTCGACCGTTCGCTGGCGCCCAGCCAGAAGGTGCGGGCCTTCCGCACCGCCATGACCACCATCGCGGCCCTCGACGACATCGAGCTCGACGCCCGCATCGCCGCCGGTACGCTCACCGCGCTCGACGGCATCGGTCCGTCGACCGGTTCAGTCATCAGCGACGCCTGCACCGGGGTGACCAACGGGTACCTGGCCAAGCTCGAGGCATCCACCCGCGTCGAGATCGGGGCCGGTGCCGAGCTGCGCTCGAAGTTACGTGGTGACTGCCACCTGCACAGCTTGTGGTCCGACGGCGGCGCGCCGATCGCCGAGATGGCCGAGACAGCGATGGCGTTGGGCCACGAGTACATGGTCATGACCGATCACTCGCCCCGGCTCACGATCGCCCACGGGCTCAGCCCCGAACGGCTCGGCCAGCAGCTCGAGGAGATCACCGCGCTCAACAGACAGCTCCATCCGTTCCGCATCCTGACCGGCTCCGAGGTCGACATCTTGGACGACGGCACCCTCGACCTCCCCGACGACGTGCTCGCCGGCCTCGACATCGTGGTGGCGTCGGTGCACTCGAAACTGAAGATGGATGCCGACCAGATGACGCGCCGCATGGTGGTGGCGGTGGCGAATCCTCATGTCGACATCCTCGGCCACTGCACCGGTCGCCAGATCTTGGGTACCGGTCGGGCCCCGTCGACCTTCGATGCCGAGATGGTGTTCGCCGCGTGTGCCCGCTTCGGCACCGCCGTCGAGATCAATTGCCGACCCGAGCGCCAGGACCCACCCGATGAGCTGTTGGAGCTGGCGCTCGAATGGGAGTGCAACGTCTCGATCGACACCGATGCCCACGCTCCGGGGCACCTCGAGTGGCAGGCGTCAGGATGCGACAAGGCCGTGCGCCACGACATCGCCGAGGAGCGCATCATCAACACCTGGGGCGTCGACGAGCTCCTCGCCTGGGCCGCAGATCATCCGTCCTGAGCAGCGTCGTCGAGCGCTGGGACGTACGGCCGAGCCCGCTCGATGATGGCATTGAGCACGGAGCGATCGGCATCGGTGGGGTCGTCCACCACGAGGGCTCGGGGCCACAGGCCACGTGCCTTCACTGACGAGATCTCGGCGGCGTAGATGAAGACCAGGCACTGCAGGTAGATCCACGACAGCAGGCCGATGACGACGGCGAACGTCCCATAGGTCTTGTCGGCGTTATCGATAAGGCGATTGGTGTACCAGCCTCCGAGGCTCTGCAGCACGGTCCAGGCAACCCCACCGAACAGCGCGCCGGGAAAGACCTCGCTCCAGCCGAGCTCGCGTTCGACCATGACCCGGAACAGCACCGCCATGATGGCGGCGTTGGTGACCGCCGAGATCGCCAAGCCACCGAGCGCGGCGCCGGGGCCGAGGAACGACACCGCCGACGAAGCGCCGGTGGCCACGATCAGCCCGGCGCCGATGACCAGCAGCGTGATCAGGCCGGCAAGCCGCTTGGCGATGAAGCTGGGCTGCTGGCCGCGCGGCACATCCCACACGGTGTTGAGTGCGTCCTGGGCAACCTGGGTGGCGCCGAGCCCCGACCACAGGGTCAGCACGATGCCGACGACGAGGGCGAGGCCGCTACCGCTGATCGTGTCGGCGCTGATGCCTGGGATCGGAAGCCGCTGGTTGATCGTGTCCGAGACGTCGTTGCGCAGCGACGGGTTACCGCTGAGCACGTAGCCCAACACCGTGAATGCCACCAGCAGCAGGGGGAACAACGAGAAGAACCCGTAGTAGGTGATGAGCGCGGCCAGGTGGCTACCCTTGTCATCGCCCGACTTCTTGATGACGCCGTAGATGAAGCCGATCGGCCGATTGCGGCGTTGAAACGCGTCGGCCTTCTGCTTGAGTCGATCTACTGCGCCAGCCATTCGGGCAATCTATGCCCCGCCCGCGCCACGCTGAGACGTCCCGACTAGAACGGGTACGTGCTCGTCGTTGCTTCTGACCGTCATCATGAACACGACCCCTCCATCGAGGTGTCCTACGGCGAACAGATCGCCATGTACGAGGTCCCCGAGCGTGCCGACCGAATCGCCGGCGCACTACGCGAGGCTCCAGCGTTCGCCTTCACGGCTCCCACCGAGCACGGCCGAGCCCCGATCGACGATGTGCACGAGCCGGCGCTCCTCGATTTCCTCGCCGACGCCTGGGTCCGGTTCCAAACCGAGGTACGGCCGCTGCGCCACATTTTTCCCGACGTGATGCTGCATCCCGCGGTGATGGAGGGCATGGCGTCGCCGATTCGTCCCGATGACATCGGCGGTCAGCTCGGCTACTGGTGTTGGGAGACCAACACTCCCCTGGTGGAGGGCACCTACGTTGCGGCCAGAGAGGCGGTCGACATCGCGTTGACAGCGCTCGATCTGGTCGACCGTGGCGCCGCGGCGGCCTACGGGCTGTGCCGCCCACCCGGACACCACGCGCCCCGATCGGCGTTCGGCGGCTACTGCTACTTCAACAACGCCGCAATCGTGGCTCAGGCGGCCCGCCGACGCGGCCGCGACAAGGTCGTGGTGCTCGATGTCGACTACCACCACGGCAACGGCACCCAGCAGTTGTTCTGGTCGCGACCAGATGTGATGTACGCCTCGCTGCACGGCGACCCCCGCCGCGCCTATCCCTACTTCTGCGGTGCAGCAACCGAGGTCGGGGCCGGTGCCGGTCGAGGCACCACGCTCAACCTTCCTCTCGCCTCCGGTGTCGACGATGACGTTTACGTCGCAACGCTGCACCAGGCGCTCGAATCGATCTCGGCCTTCGGTCCCGACCTCGTCATCGTCTCACTCGGCCTCGACACCTCGGCGGGCGACCCACTCGGCGATCTGGCCGTCACCGAGGACGGAATGGCCCGTTGCGGTGCTGCAGTTTCGGCGCTGGGATGCGACACGGTCATCGTTCAGGAGGGCGGCTACGACCTTGGCACCGTCGGTTCCGACGCCCGGGCCTGGCTGAGCGCGTTTTCCGCGGGTGGCCATTCACCGCTAGGGTGAAGCCACTATGTCGAAGCGGACCAGCAAGAAGAAGGCCAACACTCGCCGCAAGAAGGCGAACCACGGGCGCAAGCCCAACGCCGGCCGTAACTCCTGAGACCCTTCGGTCACGAACCTGAGGTGCCGAGTTCGGCATCGTCGAATTCGGGCACCAGGTAGATCAGCGGCGCCGTCGCCAACGACGAAATGCCCTTGATCACGATGTTGGCCACGATGATCTCGGTCACGACCGACCTCGGGAACACACCTCCGAAGGCGATGACCGAGAACAGCACCGAGTCGAGTGGCACCGACACGGCGTTCGATGCGAGCACCCGGCCGAACTGGACCCGATGGCCGAAGCGGTTCACGAACCGCTGGTAGATCTCGGTATCGGCGAGCTCGGCCAGCAGCTGGGCAATGACCGACGCGGCAACGATCCGCCAGGTCATGACGAGCACATCACCGAACTGCTCCTGGGCACCCACCGACATATCGGCGGGAAGCACCGCGGCTGCCCACAGCGCCAAGGCCATGGCGATGTTGAGCGCAACCGTGGTGAAGATTGCGGTTCGCGCCGCCCGCTGTCCGCCGACCTTGTGGATCATGTCGCGCAAGGTGAAGGTCAGGGGGTAGGTGAGGGTGCCGGCATCGACCGCCCAGCCGAGGATCGACACCGCCCGGATCGACATGATGTTGGCCACGAGCGAGGCAGCGGCGTAGGTGCTGACGAGCACGATCAGCCAGGTCAGTCGCCGTCGAAGGATCGGATCGTCGAGCACCTCGACGGCCGCGGCCGGTCCTTGCTGGTCGGACGCTCTGAGCACCGGGCTACGGTAGCGAAAGATGACCTCGATCATGTGGTTCCGCCGGGACCTTCGGATCTCCGACAACCCGGCGTGGGCCGCCGCGACCCAACGTCGACAACCGATCTGCGCACTCTTCGTTCTCGACCCGGTCCCGCTGGCAACCGCCGGCCCGTTGCGCCACCGGCTCCTGCTCGAACATCTCGCCGAGCTCGATGCCTCGTTGCGTGAACACGGCGGCCGGCTGCGGATCGTCGCCGGCACGCCAGCCGAGGCCCTGGCCGCGGTAGCGGCCGACATCGGCGCCGATCGCATCTTCCTCAATGCCGACACGACGCCGTACTCGCAATCCCGTGACCGCAAGGTCGCGGCGCTGGGCCTCGATATCGAATCGTACTGGGGCACCTTGGTGCAGCCGCCCGGTTCGGTGCTCGCCAAGTCCGGGTCGGTGTCCAAGGTGTTCACCCCGTTCTGGAAGACGTGGGAGGGCGTCGCCTGGGACCGGTGGCCCGAGGCGCTCGACGACCCCGAGGTGTTCAGCGACCCCGGCGAGGGTTTGCCCGCTGCCCAGGGCGATTCTCCCGAGCCGGGAGGAGAACGGGGCGCGCTCCAGCGGCTCGCCGAGTTCACCGAACACGTCGATCGCTACCTCGACGAACGTGACCTCCCTGCAGTCGAAGGCACCTCGGGACTGTCAACCGACCTGCGCTTCGGGACCATCTCACCGCGCCTGGTCGCCGACCACATCGGCCACGCCACCAAGGGCCGAGCCGGATTCGTCCGTCAGCTGGCCTGGCGTGACTGGTATGCCCACCTGTTGGGCGAACAGCCCGAACTGCGCACGCAGTCGATGCGCCCCGAAACCGGCGAGATCGAATGGGTCAACGACGAGACCGAGTTCGAGACCTGGAAGGACGGACGCACCGGCTTCCCCCTCGTCGATGCCGGGATGCGGCAGCTCGCGCAGACCGGCCGGATGCACAACCGGGTGCGCATGGTGTGCGCCTCGTTCCTGGTGAAAGACCTGCTCATCGACTGGCGATGGGGCGAACAGTGGTTCCGTACCCAACTGATCGACGCTGATCTCAGCCAGAACGTGGGCAACTGGCAATGGGTTGCCGGCACCGGCCCCGACGCCGCACCGTTCTTTCGGGTGTTCAACCCGCTCCTGCAGAGCCGCAAGTTCGACGCCCAGGGCCACTACCTCCGCCGATGGATCCCCGAGCTCGCGGGCCTGTCGGCTCGCGACATCCACGAACCGTGCTCGGTCGCACCGCTCGACCTGGCCATCGCCGACGTGTACCTGGGCGACACGTACCCCGAGCCGATCGTCGACCACCGGTGGGCTCGCGACCGGGCGTTGGCGGCCTACGGCGCGGCCCGCGATAGGGCCGTACCGTCGCAGGACTCATGATCAGCACAGCCTTCCGAACGGTCCTCGGCACCGTCGTCGGCGTCATCCGTGGCGTCGTCATCCTGGTGACGATCCTGGCGTTCGCATCGCTCATCTTGGCGTCGAGCCCCGTCAAGCGGCGTTTCCGCGACGCCACCATCGCGGCGTGGCTCACGTCGGCGGCGTGCCGAGTGGGAATCGCAATCCTGGGGGTGAAGGTCACCGGCGACGACCTCGACGCCATTCGACGCCATGACGGCCTCTTGTTCGCCAACCACGTGTCCTGGATCGACATCGGGGTGCTGTTGTCGATTGCACCGGTGCGCTTCCTCAGTGCCACCGAGATCCGCAAGCTGCCGATCATCGGTGCCGTGGCGGCGGCGATTGGCACTGTGTTCGTCGACCGGGGCAGCGATGAGTCGCGGGCCCGGGCCCGCGTCCAGGTCGCTGAGGCCCCCAAGCGTCCGCCGTTGGTCATCTTCCCCGAAGGAGCCGTTCCCGACGTGCCCGGGCTATTGCCGTTCCGGTTCGGCGCGTTCGAACTGGCGACGGCCGGCTCGGTAGCGATCCTGCCGACGGTGCTGGTCTACGACCGCCCCGAGGCGGTCCACTGGGGTGCCGAGAAGCTACCGGCGTCGATGTGGAAGGCCTTCACCGACACCGTCCACATGACGGTCCGCGTCGAGGTGATGACCGCGGTGGCAACCGCTCCGAACGACGACGCTGCCGTGCTGGCGGCAACCATGCACCGCTCCATGGCCGCCAGGCTCGGCCTTCGGGAGGCGATGTGAACGCACGGGTGCCCGACGTTCCCCGCCTCACCGGGGTACTGCTGGCAGATGATCCGGCCAGCTGGAGCGCGGCTGGGTTCGTCGTCGACGACGGCTGCGTGCAGGTGGGACCGGTGACGGTCGTGCTCGGATCGGCCTCCGCGACGCCGCAGCTGGCGTTCGACCGAGCCCACCCGACGGGAGCGGCGCATCTCGACGGCGTTCTCTGGACGGTTCGCCCGGCATCGACCGCGGTGGCACCCGCTCACCCCAACGGCATCGACGGCTTCGACCACCTGGTCATCACGGCTCCGTCCCTCGAGCGGGTGAGGGAAGCCGTCACCGGGGCCGGATTCGAGATTCGCCGCGAACGGGCCACCCGCATTGCTGGAACCGATGCCACCCAGCTGTTCGCCTTCGCTGGCGGAGTGCTGCTCGAGATCGCCGCGATGACGGCACCGTCGGAGGTTGCTGCGGTCGGCGCCGAGCCGGCAACCGTCTGGGGCATCTCGCTCACCGCGCCCGACATCGATGCCACCGCCGCCTGGTTCGGTGACGATTGCGGACCGGTCAACCAGGCGGTGCAGCCGGGCCGACGGATCGCCACCGTGCGCCACCGGAACCTGGGATTGTCGATGAGCCTGGCGCTCATGACGGCCCGCCGCCGGGGCCCAACGGGTGACCAGCAGTGAAAGATCCGGAAAATACCCAAGCTGAGTGTTGCCACAGCTAGCACATATGAGACTATCGTCACTAGAAGCTGGATGCCGTCGTGGCGCGACGGAACTCGGGCGATGTCTTTCGGGGCGGGGCGCGGGGTTACTAGGGAGGCCATATATGAAGAAGTTCCTGACCAAGGGTGTGCTTTCAGGCATGCTCGCATCGACGGCGCTGCTCGCAACTGCGTGCCCGCCCGCTCCGGGCGTCGTGCTCAACAACCCCACGTTCAGCGCTACAAGCGTGACCGTGAACAACAGCCAAGACGAGGTATGCGTCATTATCTGCGTGAATCGTGAGGACGAGCCGTACGTGCTCAACGTCAACTTCCGCGTCAAGATCGGCGTGCCGGGATCGGCCAGCACGTTCGTCACGGGTAGCCGAAGCAACTCCCTCAGTGGCCTTGGCGCCGGCGACAGTGCCGCGCTCTCGGGCGCCCAGCAGGCCACAGCGACCTTCGCTGGGGTTCAGGGCCTCGATCTGCTCGACCTGCTCGACACCAACAACAAGCTTGAGGTTTGGGGCACGTACGTCTGGGCGATGGAAGAAGACACCGTCGGCGTCGCAACCGCTGCCGGCAACGTCGCCGACATCCTGAAGAACGCACTCAACTCGACCATTGCGTCGACATCGCTGCCGTCTGACGCCGGCGGCATCGTCTCGCTCGTGCTCGACGCGCTCTTCGACAATGTCGGTGGCGCCTTCACGCTCCTGCTGTCGAACATCCCCCTCCTCGGCCTCGGCGACGATGCACTTGGTGGCGGCATGTACATCGGAATCGGAGCAAAGGGCGCCCTCGGCGGCATCATCGATGGCAGCATCGGTACCGCTCAGATCCCGCCCATCGCCGTTCCGGTCCTGGCACTTCCCCCCGACATCGAGCACGTCGGCCTCTACACGCTCACTGGCGCCAAGACCTTCGGTGGTCAGTCGTTCAGTGGTGCGGGCGGCCAGCACACCTACAACTTCGTCACGACTGTCTGATTCCAGCGGTCAGTGATTGCGGACACGGGTCCGGGGCTTCGGCCCCGGGCCCGTTTCGCGTCCATGGGCCGGCTCGAACCGAGAATTGGGGGGTTGGCAGGCATGTTACCCGTGGGTAACATAGATCCATGTCTGACTATCGCGCCCCCATCAAAGACGCACTGTTCACGCTCCGCCATGTGGGCGAGATCGACGAGCTGTCCAAGACCGAGCGGTACGCCCACGCCGACTACGAGACGGTGGCGTCGGTCCTCGAGGAGCAGGGCCGCTTCATGCAGGAGGTCTTCGGGCCCCTCAACCACAGCGGCGACGTCGAGGGCCTCAAGTTGAGCGACGGTGTGGTCACCACGCCGAAGGGCTTCAAGGAGGCGTACGCCAAGTTCGTCGACGCCGGCTGGCAGGGCCTCAACGCCGAGGAAGAGTTCGGCGGAGCCGGCTTCCCCGAGGCCGTCTTCACCCTCGCCCTCGAGTTCATGACCGCCGCCAACGGCGCCCTCACCATGTGCCCCGGTCTCACCACCGGCGCCATCGAGTGCCTCCAAGCCTGGGGCACCGAGGAGCAGAACGAGGTCTACCTCCGCAAGCTCGTCACCGGCGAGTGGACGGGCACGATGAACCTCACCGAGCCGCAGGCCGGCTCCGACGTGGGCCTGTGCACCACCAAGGCCGAGCCCCAGGGCGACGGCACCTACAAGATCTCGGGCACCAAGATCTTCATCAGCTTCGGTGAGCACGACATGGCCGACAACATCGTCCACCTCGTGCTGGCCCGCATCCCCGGGTCGCCCCCCGGCACCAAAGGCATCTCGCTGTTCCTCGTGCCCAAGTTCATGGTCAACGGTGACGGCACCCTCGGCGAGCGCAACGACGTGTTCTGCTTGTCCATCGAGCACAAGATGGGCATCCACGCCTCGCCCACCGCCGTGCTCAGCTACGGCGACAATGGCGGCGCCGTCGGCTACCTCGTCGGCGAAGAGGGCCAGGGCATGCGCGCCATGTTCACCATGATGAACAGCGCCCGCCTCGCCGTGGGCATCCAGGGTGTCGCCATCGGCGACGCCGCCTACCAAAAGGCGCTCGAGTACTCCCAGGAGCGCCGCCAGGGCAAAGAGATCGGCAGCGCCTCCCATGAGCCAGCCTTCATCATCCAGCACCCCGACGTGCGTCGCATGCTCATGACCATGCGCAGCCAGATCGACGCCATGCGCGCCCTCATCGTCTACAACGCCGCGGCCATCGACTTCTCCCGCAGCCATGGCGACGAGACGGAGCGTGAGCAGTGGCGTGAGATCGCCGAACTGCTCACCCCGGTCACCAAGGCTTGGTGCACCGATGTCGGCATGGAGGTCACCAGCCTCGCCGTGCAGGTGTTCGGCGGCATGGGCTACATCGAGGAGTCCGGCGTCGCCCAGCACTTCCGCGACATGCGCATTGCGCCCATCTACGAGGGCACCAATGGCATCCAGGCCATGGACCTCGTCGGTCGCAAGCTGCCGATGCGCATGGGCGGCGTCGTGAACGACCACTTCGCCCGCGTGCGGGTCACCGCCGCCGAACTGGCGTCCAGCACCGAGCTGAAGGCCCTCGAGGCCCCCCTCACCGCCGGCATCGACGTGCTCGAAGAGGCCACCAAGTGGATCTTCGAGCACGGTCTCGGTGACCCCAAGGAAGCACTCGCCGGCGCCACCCCGTACCTCGAGATGTTCGGTGTGGTCACCGGCGGCTGGCTCTCGGCCCGCATGGCCCTGGCTGCGCAGGGAGAGATCGACGCCGCCTCCAG
>Ga0105047_10018719_pt1 | contig 10719 bp, 5 predicted proteins | sample MAT04_FD_78384 | JGI IMG/M metagenome (GOLD analysis project Ga0105047, IMG submission 78384) | Freshwater microbial communities from Lake Fryxell liftoff mats and glacier meltwater in Antarctica - MAT-04 (megahit assembly) | ecosystem: Environmental > Aquatic > Freshwater > Ice > Liftoff...
AGCGTCACTAATTAATAGTAAAGTTTTTGCAAGGGTTCAAGTACAACAAGAATCCATGGAAAATACTTTATATGGTGATCAGCAATTAATTGTAGATAAATTGAGTTATAACTTTGCTAGACCTAAAAGAGGAGATATCATTATATTTCTTGAAAATGGGCAAACAGGAACTATTATTGAGGATACAGCAATTTTTTTAAATAATATAAAATCAGTATTTAAAAACACTGAGCAGGATAAAAGATTAGTAAAAAGAGTAATTGGAATTCCTGGAGATGAAGTAAGTATAAAAGATGGATATGTTTATGTAAATGGTGAAAAACTTAATGAATCTTATGTAAAAGGTCAAACTTTTAGTGATGAGGAAAAATATTCAATTAGAGTAACTGCTAATAAATTGTTTGTTTTAGGTGATAACAGGCCTATAAGTAGAGATAGCAGAACATTTGGGTTAATTAATTATAATCAAGTTGAAGGCAAAGCAGTATTTAGAGTCTTTCCCTTTAATAAAATAGGTGCTCTTAAATAAAATAATTTTAATTGTAGATGATGAAAAGTAATAACGCAAACTTAATCTAATGTAATTTTCGGAAAAAAAGAGGGCATTCAGAGCGTCCGCAAAAATAATACTTGTAAAAGGAACTATAAATATTAGATAGTTCCTTTTTTTACGCTGTTTAATGTTTAAAAGTTGTATAATAAAATAGTAATCTACATAAAAGTACATAATATGAGGTATTTATCATAACTTAAATAGTAACATAATGAAAGGAGAATTAAGCTAATGTATAGTTTTAAAAATGATTATAGTGAAGGGGCTCATTTGAATATATTGAAAGCACTAATGGAATCAAATATGGAACAAACAGAGGGATACGGGGAAGATAAGTATTCTTTAGCCGCTATTACATTATTAAAGGATAAATTAAAATGTAATAATGTTGATATTCATTTGTTTTGTGGGGGAACTCAAACAAATCTTACTGCCATTTCTGCTTTCTTAAGACCACATGAAGCTGTTATTTCAGCAAATACTGGTCATGTACTGGTTCACGAGACTGGAGCTATTGAAGCCACTGGTCATAAAATCATTTCTATGAAAGTAGAGGATGGAAAGCTTAAGCCAATTCATATAAAAATGGCATTAGAAGAGCACTCGGATGAACATATGGTAAAGCCTAAGATGGTTTATATTTCAAATCCAACAGAAATAGGATCTATATATAAGAAACAAGAATTAGAAGATTTAAGTAAGTGTTGTAGGGAAAGCAATATGATTTTATATATTGATGGTGCGAGACTTGGGTCTGCACTATGTTCAGAAGGAAATGATATTGTGCTTTCAGATTTGCCAAAGCTTGCTGATGCATTTTATATAGGGGGAACTAAAAATGGTGCTTTAATGGGAGAAGCTCTTGTTATTTGTAAAGACTCTCTTAAGGAGGACTTTAGATTTCACATTAAGCAAAAAGGTGGATTACTTGCAAAGGGAAGGTTGATAGGTATACAGTTTTTAGAGTTGTTTAAAGAGGATCTTTTTTTTGATTTAGCAAAACATGCTAATAATATGGCACAGCTATTAAAAAACGGAATCGCTAATTGTGGATATGAATTTTTAATTAATTCATTAACAAATCAAATATTCCCGATATTAACCAGCGAAGTAATTGATAAGCTTAATGAAAAGTATTCTTTTTATATATGGCAAAAAATTGATGAGAAAAATTATGCTATTCGCTTAGTAACATCATGGGCTACAAAGGAAGATGATGTTAAGTCCTTTATTGAGGATCTTAGATTATTTAGCATTTGATTATTGGATGTCATTACCATATTTGTACAATAAAATTTTATGGTATAATGTAAGTTATTAATGAAATTAGGAGGGGTTTTAATGGCTATACTTACATCTATTAAGGATGTTTTTAACGCGAAGCAATATAAACTTGATTTTGAAAGACTAGTGGAGGAAAACAAAAGACTAAAACATATAAAACTAACACCGTCTCAAATGGCATTAAGTCAAATTTTAGCTAAAACTAAAGACCTTGAAGCGGAACTTGAAGGATATGATAATCTAATTGACACAAAACGAAGAGCAATAGAAGAATTAAATATGGAATATAAGGACCAAGCTGAGTACCAAACTAAAGAATTTGAAGAGAAATCAAATGATTATGAAAATTTAATTGCTTTAAAAGGTAAAGAACTTGATGATAAATCAAAAGAATTTGATGATTTAATTGAAAATAAAAGTAAAGAATATGATAATTTAATAGGACTAAAAGGTAAAAGTCTTGAAAAAAAATCTATAGAATACGATGAATTAATCCAAAGCAAAAGTGAAGAATACGATAATTTAGTAGTATTAAAGGCAAAAGATCTTGAAGCTAAAAAATTACAATATGATGAATTTATTGAAAATAAAAGTAAAGAATATGAAGATCAAATTAAACTGAATGCTGATGAATTTGAGCAAAAATCTAGTGAATATGAAATTTTAATCCAAACAAAAGCAAAATCTATTGAAAATCTTGATTTAGAATATAATAATTTGAAAAACTGTGCGGATAGCTTAAAGTCTCAAATAGTAAACTTAGATGATGAAGTTACAATGCAGAATTTTGGGGTTTATAAGCCGGAATATAATTTAATTAACTCAGTAAAAGGTGCTACAATGCTTCAGGATATAAGAGAAAAACAAATGGATATGATTAAATCGAAAGAAGCTATAGAATTTAAGCAATGGATTGCTAATGGGAGCATAAAAGAAGGTAATGAATTAGTTGAGGATATGACCGAGGATATGATTAAATTAGTCCTTAGAATTTTTAATGATGAGTGCGACGCTATAATTGAAAAAGTTAAATTTAGTAATATAGAAGTAATAGAAAACAGAATTAGAACATTTTTTGAAGATTTAAATAAGCTTGGCAATTTAACTCAAGTTAAAATAGTTTCTAAATATTTTAATACTAAAGTAGAAGAGCTTTACCTTTTTTATGAATATAAATTGAAAGATCAGGAAGAAAAAAAAGAACAAAGTGAAATCAGAGAATAACGAAATGTACAAATTAATTTTAGTTAAACAAAAACGTCCTTGTAATTTATGAAATTACAAGGGCGTTTTTATATTATATTGGCGTAAGAAGTAATTTTACCTCTATTTAATCTAAATGGTTCAAGTGCTATAATAAGTAAGAGGTGATATAAAATGCCAAGAGAAAAGATAAAAGCAATTTGTAGATAAATACAAAGCTATTTATAGTGGAATAGAAGCTAAAATGGATGGTTTATTTGTATGGACACAGATAATACCAAAATAGTAGTTTCTATGTTAATAGAGGATGTTAAAAACAGAGGGGAAAGTCACTATGTGGTGCCTATTGTAAAAGGCGTAATGGAATATTACTTGAAGAGATAAAATATTTTGAAAACTTTTATTAATGTAATATATAATTTGGAAGAAAATGACTTTAATTAACATTAAGGCTTCCAACTAAGGTTATATCATGCTATAATAAGAATAATATGGTAAAAGTAGTGATGGTTCTTCAGGATAATAATGTTACGGTGGATACAATAAAATTGCTACAATAATAACTCCAGATATAAATATAGTAGGTCAGTTAAAACCTGGTGACAGTATAAGATTTAAATCAATAGACATTCAGGAAGCTCATAAAGTATATAGAAAAATATATGAACAGCTTTCATGATATAAAAGAATGTGGCAAAGTTAAGAACTACCATAATAAGCACAAACAATTATAAAATAAAAGTAAATGATAAGGAATACGAGGTGGTGGTGGAGAAAATTAAATAATGCAAAGAGTGAATCTTCTTACTAAAATAATTAGGAGGTAGTTACTATGAATATAATGAGTTTGGCCCCGATTTGTTCTATATTAGCACTTGCTTTTGCTGGATATCTAGCATTTAAAGTTTTAAAAGAAGATGAAGGAACAGATGAAATGAAAAAAATTGCATTGTCCATTAGAGAGGGTGCGGATGCTTATTTAAAAAGGCAATACACAGGAGTGGCTCTTTTCTTTGTAGTTATGTTTGTAATCCTAGGAATACTTGTAGCATTTGGGTTTCTTACCCCATTTGTACCTTTTGCATTTATAAGTGGAGGTTTTTTTTCAGGCCTTTCAGGTTTTATAGGAATGAAAATTGCTACACGTTCAAATGTTAGAACTACACATGCAGCTGGTAAAAGCCTTAACAGTGCTCTAAAGGTTGCATTTTCAAGCGGTGCTGTAATGGGACTTACTGTTGTAGGTCTTGGACTTCTTGATATTAGTATATGGTATTATATATTAGATTTTTTCTATAGAAATTTAGAAGAGGCAGCAAGAATTCAAAATATAACAAGCGCAATGATTACCTTTGGAATGGGAGCTAGCTCCATGGCCTTATTTGCTAGAGTAGGTGGAGGCATATTCACTAAAGCTGCAGACGTAGGTGCAGATCTTGTTGGTAAACTTGAAGCAGGAATTCCAGAGGATGATCCAAGAAATCCTGCAGTTATAGCTGATAACGTTGGAGACAATGTTGGAGACGTAGCTGGTATGGGCGCAGATCTTTACGAATCCTATGTTGGGTCGATAGTATCTACAGCGGCACTTGCCGTAGCAGCTGGACTTGGAGTTAAAGGTGTTGCAATTCCTATGACTATAGCGTCAATTGGTGTAGTTGCATCTATTATTGGAACCTTCTTTGTTAAATCAGGGGAGAAAACTGAGCAAAAGGGATTATTAGCGGCGCTCAGGCGTGGTGTTTATGTAAGTTCTGCAATAATTGCAATACTTTCCTTCTTTTTGGTTTCGAATGTACTCGGATGGGAACACATCGGAGTCTACTACGCAATATTAAGTGGGCTTATAGCAGGTAATTTAATTGGTTTTTGTACAGAATACTTTACTTCAGATACGTACAAACCTACTCAAAAATTAGCTCAAACAACAACAACGGGCGCAGCCACAGTTATAATAGGTGGTATTTCACTGGGAATGATGTCTACGTTCCTTCCTGTTATAATAGTAGCTATGGCAATCGCCGCTAGTTTTTATTTTGCTGGAGGATCAAGAGATTACAATATGGGATTATATGGTGTTGGAATAGCTGCAGTAGGTATGCTTAGTACACTAGGTATAACCTTGGCTACAGATGCTTATGGTCCTGTAGCAGATAACGCTGGTGGTATTGCAGAAATGACTCATCAAGATCCTATAGTACGAGAAAGAACAGATGCTCTTGATTCTTTAGGAAATACAACTGCTGCTACAGGCAAAGGATTTGCTATAGGTTCAGCAGCTTTAACAGCTCTAGCACTTATTGCAGCATATAGGGATCAAGTAGAGATTATTGTAAAGAAAGAAAATTTGGATTTTGTTTTTGACTTGTCAATATTAAATCCTCAGGTTCTTATAGGATTATTTATAGGCGGAATGATACCTTTTGTATTTGCAGCATTAACCATGGATGCAGTAGGTAAAACAGCGCAGCTTATAGTGGTAGAAGTTAGAAGACAATTTAAAGAGATATTGGGTCTTATGGAAGGTAGCGCAGAAGCTGACTATGCAACCTGCGTTGATATTTGTACAAAAGCAGCTCAAAAGGAAATGATCCTGCCTGCTCTACTGGCTATTATTGTTCCAATAATAGTTGGACTACTTTTAGGGGTAAATGGAGTAGCTGGATTACTTGCAGGAGCAACTGTAACAGGTTTTGTACTTGCTGTTATGATGGCAAACTCCGGTGGAGCTTGGGATAATGCCAAAAAGAATATCGAAGCTGGAAACCTAGGTGGAAAAGGATCAGATTGTCATAAAGCAGCCGTTGTAGGTGATACAGTAGGAGATCCATTTAAGGATACTTCAGGTCCATCAATAAATATATTGATTAAGTTACTTTCAATGGTATCTATAGTATTTGCAGCATTTATTTTGAAGTTCTCAATATTTTAATAAACAAAAAGCGGTTCCCATTAACTTGGGAAACCGCTTTTAAAATTAAGAATATATTGAATTGTTTTTACTTATTTAATAAAGGAAGGAAGGAATTGAGAAAATTGAGTCGAATTATATATATTAAGTGTAAAAAACTATTTTTAAAATAAATACGAATGCGAAAGGAATTTTTTAATGAAGGATAATGGAAATAAAAACAAAAGAAGCAAGAATAAATCTATAAAGATTTTGGAGATTGATCCGTACCTCAAACCATTTGAAAAGGATATTCAACTTAGAGTAGAGAATTATAATTCTTGCAAAAGGAAATTACTACATAACAATGAAAGCTTTCAATCTTTTGCTAATGGAGATTTGTTTTACGGGTTCCATATGGTACAGGATGGATGGGTTTATAGAGAATGGGCTCCTGAAGCTGATGCTCTTTATTTAATTGGCGATTTTAATAATTGGGATGCGAAAACACATCCATTGAAAAGCATCGAAAATGGTAACTGGGAAATCTTTTTACCAGGATCACAGGCTTTAAAACATATGTCCTATGTTAAGGTAAGAGTAGAAACTAAAAATGTATCAAGAGATAGAATTCCGCTGTATATTAAACGTACTGTGCAGAATCCTCTTACTCATGATTTTGTAGGACAAATTTGGCAACCAGATTATGACTTTAAATGGCAAGATAGTGAATTTCATGTTGATAACACAAAGCCATTATTTATATATGAGGCTCATGTAGGTATGGCGCAGGAAAAAGAAAGGATGGGTACTTTTAAGGAATTTACAGAAATCACACTTCCAAGAGTAAAAGCTGCTGGTTACAATACAATACAGCTTATGGCGGTAATGCAACACCCTTATTATGCATCCTTTGGCTATCAAGTATCTAATTTCTTTGCTGTTTCCTCTTGGTTTGGAACACCTGAAGAGCTTAAAGCTTTAATTAATACTGCACATTGTATGGGTATTACGGTGTTACTTGATTTAGTACACTCCCATTCAATTAAGAATATAGCTGAGGGTATTAATGAGTTTGACGGAACTGATTATCAATTTTTCCATACTGGTACTAAAGGAACTCATCCAGCTTGGGACACAAAACTTTTTAATTATGGTAAACCAGAAGTTCTTCATTTCCTTTTGTCAAACATTAAGTTTTGGCTAGAAGAATACCATTTTGATGGTTATCGATTTGATGGGGTGTCATCCATGTTATATCACCACCAAGGACTTGGAGTAGCATTTACAGATTACAGTAAATACTTTAGTATGGATACGGATGTAGAAGCAATTACTTATCTTCAATTTGCTAATGATTTGGTAAGGCAAGTTAAACCTAGTGCAGTAACTATTGCAGAAGATATGAGCGGAATGCCTGGAATGTGTTTGCCCGTCGATTTTGGTGGGTTGGGCTTCGATTATCGTTTGTCTATGGGCGTACCCGATCTTTGGGTGAAAATATTAAAAGAGTTACCAGATGAAAAATGGAGTATGCTGCAGATGTGGTATGAATTAACTAGTAGAAGACCTCGTGAGAAGAATATATGTTATTCCGAATCACATGATCAGGCACTTGTAGGGGATAAGACATTAATGTTCCGTTTAGCGGATAAGGAAATGTATACCCATATGTCAAAAAATGATGATAATTTGATAATAAATAGAGCAATAGAACTTCATAAACTTATTAGATTTATTACCATAACTTTAGGTGGGGAGGGTTATTTAAATTTCATGGGTAATGAATTTGGTCACCCTGAATGGATTGACTTCCCAAGAGAAGGTAACAATTGGAGTTATCATTACGCAAGAAGACAATGGAGTTTAATGGAAAATAAGGAACTTAAGTTTGAATACTTATCTAATTTTGATAAAGAAATGTTGTCATTAACGAAAACCTATAATGTTTTAAACTCTTCTGATTTACAAAATCTTTGGACTGATGAAGAACACAAGCTTCTTGCTTTTAGAAAAGGCGGGTTAATATTTTTATTTAATTTTAATCCAAGTGAATCTTTTTCTGAATATGAACTCCCCACTGATGAAATAGGTAAATATAAGATTGTATTTAATAGTGATGAAAAAATATTTGGTGGGCTGGGAAGAATTGCAAAAGATTACGGTTACCACACCGAATCATTGAAGCATAAGCAAAATAAAACGGGTATTATAATATACTCACCTAGCAGAACTGTGATGGTTTTAAAGAAAGAATAAAGAAATTCAGGGAATCCATTTAACAAAATGAATTCCCTTTAAAAACTTTCACATCATTAATACTATTATAAAAGATTGAACAAAATGTAACTTTTTATGATATAATTCCCCTATAGAAAAAAATAGACTCTTATAAACTAGTTTTCAACATGAGAGGGGGAGAACATGTTAAATCCGGGACAGATGCTAGATGGAAAATACGAAATAATAAAAGTCTTAGGACGAGGCGGTATGGGGACCGTATATCTCTGTAAGAATAACAGGCTAGGAAATTTTTGGGCAGTTAAAGAGGTAAACGGTCAATGGAAAGACAAAATAGATTTTCTTGCTGAGCCTAATATTTTAAAAAATTTAAGTCACATAGGAATTGTACGAATTATTGACATCTTTTATGAAGATGATAATCTATACATTGTGGAGGATTATATTGAAGGAAAGACCTTAAAGGAGTATTTAGCAGCCAATGGTCCAATGTCTTCAGAACTTATAGCAAACATATCACTGCAACTGTGCAGTATATTAGATTACCTGCACAGCTTTAATCCACCTATTATATATAGAGATTTGAAACCTGCTAACATAATGATAAAGTCTAACAATAAGGTACTTCTTATAGATTTTGGAATAGCACGAACCTACAAAGAGGAGCAAGAAGGCGACACTATGATTTTAGGTTCTATGGGATACATAGCACCAGAACAGCTTATAAACGCCCAATCAAATCCTCAAACTGATGTTTATTCTCTTGGGGCAACTATGTTTTTTATGCTTACAGGAAAATCCATCAACTTGCCTTCAGAGCTTATGTTTGAGGAGAATTCTGCTGATGATACTGTTAAGAGTTTAGTTAACGTTATTAAAAAGGCTTCAGATATAGATCCTAAAAGCCGATATAATGATGTGAAACTTATGATGCCTGAGCTTAATGCTATCATAGCTGATAGAGGATATGAAAAAACAATGTTTATGAACTCAAATGAAGATCATGCTGAGGCTACAAAAATGGTTTTGGTAGAGGATAAAAAACTAAAGAAGAAAACTAAATTAATTATAATAGCAGTACTTGCTTGTATAATAGTCTTGGTTGTTTTTTTAGCTTTATTCATTAATAAAAAACCAACTGAGAAAAATATGTCTGACGCTACGGCTGATACTAAAATAGCTGAGGAAACTAAGCCAAAGGTAGAAACTCCAAAAGAAATTGTAGAAAAGGATATTATTGTTAAGGGGATTTTAGATATGAAAAACCCTGCGGTATTAAGTTCTGACTCTAAAAATGAGAAAAACAAGGAGAAAGGTAAAGATAGGAATAAGAAGGATGAGGGAAATCAGCTTGTACAATTTACTTTAAATCCTGCTGCAGCTATTTCTAATTCGAAATTATCTATAGCCCTAACTAGCATTCAAGTTAAGGATAAGGATGTTACAGCTATTTTAAGCATTCTAAATACTGACGATGCTGATTTGAAATTAGATTTAGACAAGACTTATTTGGTAAATAGTGAAAATGAATCAAAAAGCTATGACCCAAATTCAACTAATATACTGTCAATCCCTAAAAGTTTGAAAAAACAACAATTTAAATTATATTTTAAAGATTTTGACTTTGAAGAGAGTTCTTATACATTGAAAACAGTTTTAAGCTCTACTATAAATAAAAGTATTGATTTATATGTACAGGTTAGAGAATAAATAAAAGTTAATGCCATATACACTATGTATATGGCATTAATATTTATAAGAATAATATTTTAACCTCGCCTGGTGCTAAATGTAATATCAAATTATAGTTATCATCAAAATCGTAAATATCACGATTGTGTTCAATAGATGAGTACATTAAATGTGCTTTTGTTGAAGAATTTCCACTAGCATTTCTAAGGTTTCCAAGAAAAACTGTACAATCAATTGGCCAATATGTCTCAGTGCTACCTATGATCATTATAACATTTTCATGAGTTTTCCATTTCCTTTGGTTTATTATATATGAAAATCCAATTGCTGGGGTTGATAAATTATCAAATCCAAGTGGAATATAATTTTCAGGATTTGTTATGCTATCTATAAAAGTTTCTCTTATCCTTGAAACTGCCTCCAAAGTATCAGGAAGTTCCCATCTGTCATAATTACACCAGTGAAGTGCAAATTTATCAAACAGTGAAAGCTTACCAAAGAGGGGATCATTTTCTGGTAGCATGTACATTTCATTATCCCTGCAATCAAGTCCTGTATTCATTGGTTGAGTTTCATAAACCTCTTGACCAGAATTAATAAATGGAACTCCATTTGGCATAAACATGTTTAATGTAGTAAGAACTTTTGCAAGAATTCTTCCACCGTCTCTTGCTGCAATTCTTGGTGTATCATGAGTTTCAGCACAGGCATAAGTAGCTGTTCTAAGATGTACTGAATCATACATAAATTGGTGAGTTTTATGTTCTGAATTTCTTGGTTCCATCATAAAACCATTACCAATTATCATATTATATCCAAGTTCTCTTGAAATCTCTGCTCCAATTGGATATAGCTC
>Ga0105047_10018722_pt1 | contig 10718 bp, 10 predicted proteins | sample MAT04_FD_78384 | JGI IMG/M metagenome (GOLD analysis project Ga0105047, IMG submission 78384) | Freshwater microbial communities from Lake Fryxell liftoff mats and glacier meltwater in Antarctica - MAT-04 (megahit assembly) | ecosystem: Environmental > Aquatic > Freshwater > Ice > Liftoff...
ACGCGGCGATCACGATGGATTGCTCGAAGGTCATTCGGTGGTCTCCTCGCCGTTCGCGATGCTCGCTGCTAAACTAGAGAAGGAACCCGGTTCGAGGAAGGAACCCGTTGATGCAATCGTTAACTCTACTGGCCGAAGCACCCATCCCCGCCCCCGTCCCGGCTCGCCGGCTGCCTGCGTGGCTGAAACGCTCGTTCCCCAGTGGGAACGAGAACGGCTACACGAACGGCCTGTTGCGCGAGTTGAAGCTCGAAACGGTCTGTGAAAATGCCCGGTGCCCCAACCGGCCCGAGTGCTACTCGCGGCGCACGGCCACCTTCATGGTCCTCGGCAACGTCTGCACTCGGCCGTGCGGCTTTTGCTCCGTCCCGCGCGGCGAGGTCATCCCGGTCGAGGACGATGAACCGGCACGCGTCGCCGAAGCTGCTCACCGGCTGGGGCTCAAGCATGTCGTGATCACGTCAGTAACTCGGGACGACCTGCCTGACGGCGGGGCCGAGCATTTCTATCGTTGCATCCTCGCGGTTCGCGAACGCACCGGCGCGGTCGTCGAAGTGCTGACGCCCGATTTTCTGGGCGACATTGCCGCGATCGATCGTGTGCTCGAAGCCCGGCCCGAGGTCTTCAATCACAACATGGAGACGGTGCCGAGGCTGTACAAGAAAGTCCGCGGCAAGGCCGAGTATCGCCGTAGTCTTGATCTGCTGGAACGCGTCAAACAACGTTCGCCCGAAGTGATCACCAAGAGCGGGTTGATGCTCGGCCTGGGCGAAACAATCGGCGAACTCTTCGACGTCATCGGCGACCTACGCGACATCGGCTGCGACGTGCTGACGCTCGGCCAATACCTGGCGCCGACGTTGAAGCACATCCCCGTCGCCCGGTATGTGCCCCCGGCCGAGTTCGACGAGATCGGCGCCCGCGCCCGCCTGCTCGGCTTCAAGCAGGTCGTCGCCGGCCCGTTCGTGCGTTCCAGTTATCACGCGGAAGAGATGGTGTAAGCTCTACTCCCTCGCTAACGCGTCGGGCTCGGAAGAACTGGCGCCGAGCCCGACGCGTTAGCGAGGGAGCGACCAACTCGATCTTGCCCAGATTGACAGCCGGTCATATCGAAGAAAAGGGCAACATCCTCTCCCGACTCGGCGGCCTCATGCAAGCTCCGTTCATCGTTCTCGACGGCATTGACGGCACGGGTAAATCGACCCAGGCCAAGATGTTGATCGATTGGCTTCACGCGCGGGGTGTCGCGGCCGTCCGCTGCGCCGATCCTGGCACGACGCCACTGGGTGAGCAGATCCGGGCGATCTTGCTAAACCGCCCCAACGAGATGAGCCTGCGAGCGGAAGCGTTGCTCTTCATGGCCAGCCGGGCTGAGATGGTGGAGAAGATCATCCGGCCGTCGCTGGAAAACGGCATCGTCATCGTTTGCGACCGCTTCGTCCTGGCCAACGTGGTCTACCAGGGGCATGCCGGCGGGCTTGACCCCGAAGAACTCTGGCGGATCGGGCACTTCTCCGTCAACCATCTCGAACCGGACATCACCTTCGTGCTCGACCTGCCTGTTGATGAGGCCGCGACTCGGCGCGGCCGAGCGCCTGACCGCATGGAGGCTCGCGACCGGTTGTACCATGAACGGGTTCGCGAAGGTTTCCTCTACGAAGCGAGCCTGCAACCGGAAAAGATCGAAGTCATCAACGCATCGGCCTCGATCGATGCGTTGCAGAATCTCCTCCGCGAGCGCCTGCTCGGCCTGTTGCGGCAACGGGGCTTCCGCCTCACCAACGGGACGCCATGACCCCGCCGCGCGTCTTGGGCCACGAGGCTCTCTGGGCATCCCTTGCCGCTGCCTACCGCATCGGCCGATTGGGCCATGCCTACCTCTGTTCCGGCCCGCGCGGCGTCGGCAAGTTCACTTTTGCTCGGGAACTAGCCCGCACTCTTCTTTGTGATGCCCGCTCCGCCAAGTTCGAAGCTTGCGGCCGTTGCGATGCCTGCTTGCTCGTCGACGCGGGGACCCATCCCGATCTCTTCCTGACCGGCCGGCCCGACGACGTACTGGAACTGCCCATCGCCACCATTCAGGAATTACTCGGCAACCTCTCGCTGAAGCCCGCTCGTGGCGGCCGTAAGATCGCCATCGTTGATGATGCCGACGACTTGAACGAAGCCTCGGCCAATTGTTTCTTGAAAACCCTCGAAGAACCGCCACCAGCTTCGCTGCTGATCCTGATCGGCGGCCCCGACGCCGAACGGCAACTGCCGACGATTCTTTCACGCTGCCAACTGTTGAGGTTCATGCCGCTGGCGCCGGATCTCCTGAATCGAGTGCTCGAACTAAACGGCGTTGCCGACGCCTCACGCCGAACGCGTTTGCTTCGCCTCGCCAACGGTTGTCCCGGCCAGGCGCTCGCGCTCGATGACGACGAAATCTGGAACTTCCGTGGGGAATTATTGAATTGGCTGGGAAGCGAACGCTTCGACCCACGCGAGACGGCCAAACGCTGGCAACAATTTATTGATGAAAGCGGCAAAGAAGCCGCCGCCCATCGCCAGCGGGCCTCACTCATCTTGCGGATGTTAATCGGCATGCTCGAAGCCGCCCTCAAGATTGCGGCGGGAGCGACAGCGCCGGATCTCGACGCCGCAGAAGCACGAATCCTGACTCAACTCGCCGCCCGCCTGGGCGAAGATCGCCTGCTGGCCTGGATCGACCGAACCCTGCAAGCCGACATGCACATCGACCGCCGCGTGCAACTCGTGCTGGCGATGGAAGGGTTTATCGATGCGTCGTCGCGGATCGCGATGACGTAGAGTAAGTGTCCCGGCTGCTTTTTGAAGCGTAATCTAGTCGTCGCTCGCTGTGTCTTGCAAGCGAATTGTCGAGACATCATCAAATTCAATCTTCGCGCCGACTCTTCGCCCCTCCGGGGCGAAGACAACCCTCACCTCAACAGCCCCTCCAACTTCATCTCCGCCTTCCGCTTCCGCCACTTGGGCAGCCAGGCGAGGAAGCGACGGCGTTCGCGTGAGATGGTCAGGGTGCAGGCTTTGCGGATGGCTTCGATCGGCGCCTTAAATCTTGGATACGCCGTCTTGTGAAACGCCAGGAGAAATTCGCGGGCTTCTTGCAGATGTTCCGCAGCGACGTGGGCATCGGTCACGTGGCCAAGGATCTCCTGCATCTGTTCGATTTCCGGATAGAGTTCTTCACGGAAAGGTGCTTCGAAACAGTCGGCGAACAGTTCCATCGAGTAGCGAAGTTGCTTGCCCAGGATGCGCAACTGATGAAGAGCCTCGTAAACCGTCGGCGGCGGGGTGGATTGGGCATCGAGTTCGCTCAGCAATTCGTTCAATTCTTTCAGCGCTCGCTTGCCGAGCGTCATGTCCCCCACGGGGGCCTGCCAATCGAATGAATCGTCCTTGATGCGATCAGCCTCTTCACGGAACGACTCGCCTACCTTCGCGGCGGCCTCGCTCAGTTGCTTTTGGGCGTCGACGCGGCGGGCCGAGGCGAACCCGAAAAGAAAGTCGCGAGCCGGCGCCGCCTTGGCGGCTTGCAATGGCTTCGCGTCTTGCAGCAATTGAAAGAAGACGTCCCAATCGCGGGCCGAGCCTGCCGCCCGGCGGAGCGTGCGGAGCGCCTTGCGCAACTGCCTAGCTCGCTTCTCGGGGAGGCACGCACCGAAGAACCCCAGGGAGGCCGCCGAGCGTCTGGTGGCGACGCGTAATTGATGGACATGCTCCGGATCGGCGCCTGCGGATTCCACCGCACCGGGCAGGTGAAGAAGCACCGCGTCGAAGCGGATCGGCAGGACAATGCGCGCGGCCTCATCCAGGCTCAGGCCTGATTTCAACCCGGTGATCCACTTACCCTCAGCCATACGTCACTTCCCATAAAGACCGGCAATGGTTGCCGCGGATTGCCGTTCGTCGAGCCAGACCAACACCTCGCGGACCGTGGCCGCCAAATGGTCGGCCTGCTCGCGCTCGGCCAACATCTGCTTCGCGGTCTCCTCCGGAAGCGGAGCGTACACATTCAGCAGCGTCTCTTCAAGCCGACGGGTCAATTGCTTGTGGAACTCGCCGCGGACGGATGCCCAGCGGAGCGGCAGCAGGAGCGCGATCAGGATCTGCAGGAGCAAAAGCGTCATCAACGTGAGGACGAACGGTATCAACACGTGGTAGAAGTTGAAGACGTAATGCTCTTCCATGAAGACGCGGAAGAGTAACCACAAAAAGCCACCGATGAAGATAATTTCCGGCAGAACGTTGGCCAGGGTGACGAGTGTGACTTGAATCACCTTGCGCAAGCCGTGTGGTTGCGTGCAGTGGCGTTCGACCTCGACCAGGGCATCGACCAGTACGCGGTCATATCGTTGCCGCCAGTCGAGCCGGGAGGCGTCGCCCACGGCATTGTTGAGGAGATTCAGCGGAAACGAAGAGCGATCCGCTTCGACGAGTAGGCGGTTGACGACGGCGCTGCCGCGTTTGTCGAGTACCTTCTCGCCCGCCACACGCGTGCATTCGTGAGCGAATGCCGTCAGGTTCCATGAGCCGCCGGACTCCGTCTTCTCTTCCCCCAGACGCGGAAGAAAGGGAATGCGGCCTTTCCAGCCGACGCCCGCATAGCGCAGCCGCGTCGTCAAGCGCAAATAGGCGCCCATCAGGCCGCCGAACTTCTGCTGCCCTTCCACACTGAAATGGCGTTCGATGTCGGATTGATAGGGATCGAGCGTGCTGAGCAACACGTCACCGTAGACTTCAGCTTCCTCACGAAGAATGCGTTCCCAGGCCGCGCGCGTTCGCTCCGCCTCGGCGGTCAGATCGGGCGGGCGAACATTCTCCATCCCCTTCACCAGTTGCCCTAGCAACTGACCGACGCCGCGTGCCTTGAGGGCCTCGATCTCGAGCTTGGTCAGACCGAGTTCCAGCCAGTCCATCAACTCGGCGAACTGCTCGCCATCGGGAAGATCGGCCGGCCGAGTCGTCAAACGTTCGCCGTCTGGCTTTCCGAGCGACATTTGATGATCGAGCCAGACCTGGGCGACCGTGCGGAAGAGTTTGGGATTCTCGAAGCCCTCGGCATTCAGGTCGCGGAGCAGGTCTTCATCGGGCCGTAGACCACTGGCGCCGGCTTGCACGCAACGATCCCACTTGTTGAGGACGAACGCGAAGGCCTTGCGTTTCCGCTGTTCCTTGAAGAGTTCCCAGCCGAGCCGGTCGTGATACTTTTCTTGCGAGCCGACATAAAGCACGACGTCGGCGATCGGCAACAGGGCAATGAGCTTATCACGATTGGTGAGATCGTTGCTGTCGAGGTCGGGAGTGTCGACGATCACCTTCTGGGAGAGTGCCTCGCGATCGTGCTGCACGAGACGGCAATGTCGCAGGGAGGGATCGAGCCGATCGGAACGCAGCGATTGATGGTAGTAAACGACCGGGTCTCGCGTCGTCGGCCGGGTGTAGGACGCCTGCGCGATCGCGGTGCCGGCCAGGGCGTTGAGCAACGTCGACTTGCCGACGCCGGTGCCGCCCATCAGCATGATCGTCAGCAACGGCCGTTCGACGTCGAGCGCCTCGGACTGCCGGCGCAGATCGCCGGCCATGCCTTCCAGCGAGGCGCGGGAAATCATCGATATCGGGAAGCGATGGGTGCCGTCGAGCCAGCGGCGCAGATCTTTCTCGAGATTGCGCAAGAGCGGCGCCAGGGTTCGCAGCAGCGGTTCGGCAGTCGGAACGTCGTTCGCCATCAATCCCCCGAAGGTTTGGTCGGATTTGTCGGGATTCGCATGAGTTTCTCCGCACTCTCGGCCAGGATCTTGATTTCATCGGGAACGCGTTGAAGGGTCTGCTGTAGGCGTTCGTACGCCGAGCCGCCGGTCGACGGCCATTCCACCAGCCACTCAGCCATCGGCGTTGTGATCGTCTGGCTCACCAGCTTCTCCTTCCGCTTGCGAATTTGCGTGCGTTTCTGTTCGACCATCTGCCAGACGATCAATTCGACCACCTGGTGAACCGCGGAAGCGAAGAGCGGCACGAAGATCAAGCTCGGCCAGTAGAAGCCGCCGCCGACCACGATCCCCAGGACGATCGCGGCCGCGTCGAGCATGATCTTGCCGACACGCAGGCTGGCGAGCAGCGATGGATTCTGCTCGAGGCCGATGGTCAGCGAGCGGCAGACCAGATCGATCTCGTCAGCGGAGGTCATCTGGAAACGGCGCAGGTCGTTCTGGAATCGTTCGTTGGCGGTGTCGGCCAGGCCGCTGTTGAAGCCGTTAACGATGTGCCGCCAGAGCGGGTGCGTATCCGCCCGGCGCAACGCCTCAGCGCGGAGCGTGTCGAGCCAGGCTCGCATCGACCCTTCGAGGACGTCCATCTCCGGCAGATTGACGGAATCCGACCGGGCGATGGCCTTGCCCAGAAAGCCGCGGATGAGCCGATACGGGGTGCGGATGGCCCAGAGGGCAATGCCGACGATTCGGCCGGCTCCGGGGAGTTCGAGCAGGTCCATCACCTGTTCACGGGCGTCGTCGAAACGGCGGAAGCGTTCGCCGTTGAGGAACTCACGGTGATAGCGGTTGTCGAACTCTCTCTCGGCCGTGCGGACGAGATTGCGCCAGCCTTCGAGGGCCGCGAGATCCTGGCGGGCGACTTCGAGCAAGGCCTCGCCGGCGGTCGTCAGGAAGCGCGTGGAATTTTCAACACTTCGACGCCGGGCGACGGCACTTGGGTCGATCAGGCCGAGCACTTGATTCAACAACGGCACGCGATACTTGGCCGCGTTCCGGGACGGATCGGCCAGTTGCTCCGTCTTGAGGAAAGGGATCGCCAACACGGGGACGATCGGTTTGCCCGTCGGCGTTCGCGGAAGCTTACCGAGTACCGATTCCTGAAAGTGGCGGATCAGGTCGTCGACGTTCCGTTCGTTCATCTTCGTCATGCAGACGATGACCGGCTTGCCGGCCTGGATGAGTAAGTGCAGGAACTGAGTTGGCACCGCGTCGTTGTAGCGTTCTTCGGAAGCGACATAAACGATGATGTCGGCAAGACTGGAGATTTCCATCAGGCGCGGCACGTAGCCGGAAGCCGCCCAGGTCGTCATGTCGGGGCAATCCCAGATGACGCAATCGCCGAGCGGACCAAAACCGGGCGAAGTCGGATCGGCCTGGCCTGCCCCGGCGACGTATCGCACTTGATAAACATCTTCATCCAGATTGGCGGGACTCGCCTGACTCAACCGCTGGAGTGGCCCGAGGAAGCCGGCATGAGCGGGCCAAGCGATGCGACTGCCGCTGGCGAGATAGGCGGTCGGATGCCGGGTGTAACCAGCCTGCGGGTTCGCTTCCGCGACGCTGGCGCCGGCGAGGAAATTGACCACCGTGCTCTTGCCCGTGCCGGCCCCGCCGACAACCGCGATGTGCAACGGATCGGGCGGCTGACCGTTCAGGAACGGGCCGATGATATTCCGCACCAGCCCGGCCGCCAAACGGAGATGCCCCGCCTGACGCGCCAGTTCTGGCTGCCGTCGGCAATGTTCTTCCAGCCAGCTGAGATCCTCGCTTAGCTGACTGACGACCTGACGATGGTCGGTGGCATCCATCAAAGAGCGTACTCCGGAAAAGGGTTTGGGAGATTGTACGAGTGAGGGGGGCAGGAAGACACGGAGACAAGGAGACAAGGAGACAAGGAGACAAGGAGACAAGGAGACAAGGAGACAAGGAGACAAGGAGCATTCTGTTTGTATTAGTCTCCTTGTCTCCTTGTCTGCTCATCAAGACGGCCGGGACGAAAGTCATTTAATGGAAGAGAGACCGGTCGATCCGTCAGGAGTTCACACATGACTTGAGCCGTGGCGGGGGAAAGTTGCAGCCCGGAACGGAAATGGCCGCTGGCGATGAAGAGATTCGTGATTTCGCCGGCGGGGCCGAGGACGGGTAGCCCGTCGCGCGTGCCGGGCCGAAAGCCCGACCAGCAACGGATGATCTCGGCTTTCTTAAGTTCGGGCACGAGCGCAAGGGCAAAAGTGAGAAGCCGCTTAACCGCTTTCACGGTGTTTCCCTTCACGAACCCGACCTCTGGTTCTTCGGTCGAGCCGAGCAGGATGTGGCCGTCTTCGCGGGGCACCAGGTATTCTTTCCCCCATTCGATCACCCGGCGGAAAATCGGCGCTGGCATCTTCAACAGAACGATCTGCCCGCGTACGGGATGAATGCCGCTGGATAGGCCGATCGATTCGAGAAACGCCTCACTCCAAGCCCCGGCCGCGAGCAGATAACGGCCTGCGGTTTTGAGAGTGCCGTCGGCCAAACGAACGCCCGTCACTTTATTCGCCCGATGTTCGATGGCGGCTACGGGAGTATCCGGATAGAGCCCGACGCCGCGGGAACGGCAGATCGCGACTAACGCCTGCATATGCCGGGGATTGCGAACCTGAGCGCCGGTCGGTTGATCGTAGACCGGTGCGGCCGGTTCGACCAAAACGGGTTCAATCGCGGTCAACGCAGCACCGGTCAGTCGTTGGAAGGGGAATCCTTCTTCTTCCCAGGCCGGGACGCTGGCACTATCGCTAGGATCCAGAATTTGAATGCCGCCACAGACACGATAGCCGTTGTCGATGCCCGTTTCGCTCAGGAGTTCCCGCGATAGATCCGGGAACGCGACGGCACTGAGGGCGCGTAGTCGATCGAAGGGCGTCTTGGCCCGGTCGGGGTTCCCGGGCGGAATGATCCCCGCCCCGGCCCACGAGGACTCCATCCCGAGCGGCCCACGATCAAGCACCTCGACACGAACGCCGGCCTTCGCCAGAAGGGAGGCCGTGGAAAGCCCGATCACGCCGCCGCCAATGATCAACACGTCAGGAGTGGAAGTCATGAGGGTGTTATAGGGCTGACATGGGCGAATGTCATAAGGTCATTTATGACAGGTCGTCTCCAAGAGCTCGCCCCTGTTCAGCATAAAGCTCCGCTACCGCCTCGAACGCATCGCGAACATTGGCGTGCGCTTCCTCCATCGTGTCGCCTTCGGTCAGCAGCTCCGGCAATGCGGGAGAGGTAACCACGTAGCCGCCTTCTGGTTGCGCGGTGAATACTAAGGGTAGTCGATAGATCACTTACTTGCTCCTCGGTCACAATCTCGTCGAATGAAACACTCAACATCTGCGTTTCGTCGCTCATGCCCCGAAACGAGTTTTAATCGCTATTCTATTGCCGCATCATGACCGGAGCGGTCCCTCGGTGTGGATGCTCGTCCAAGCGACTTTCTCTGGGCATATCACGGTTGATTCGTGCCGCCCGCATGGTTCCATATATGTTCTCAGCAACACCCAACCCAGGCACTATCGTCGATAAAAACATTCCGATACCGGCGAGCCACAAGCCGCGGAGAGTTCCCGCAGAAGCCCGAATGTCAGTCCAGGCGATCCGACCACAAATCCCAGCCACAATACCTGTTAGTCCCCAAAGGATAAAGGGGATCAAAAAGATCTCACCCGCGACCGGACCGGGCGTAATCCAAGTCACCCAGAAGCACCACGCGAGTGCGATCATCCAGGGGAGATTGGGAATCACCGAAGCGATCGCTAATCGCGAAAAACGGCGAGCGGCCATTCGAGACCTCCAAGCGAAAGAAATTCGTCCGCAGTGCTACCCGCCTGGCGTCGCGATCAACGCCCGCAACCGATCGGCCAACTCTTCCGGATAGAACTGGCACCAACTCGCGTCGATCAATTCGACTTCCAGCATGTCGCGCAGATAGGTTCGATCCTTATCGCGGGAGGCGGTCAGCTTGATGCCTACCAGGGCACGCAATTGGATCACTCGAAACTCTTCGCCCGCTTCGGAATCCGACACTTCTGGATTCGTTAACGCTTCTCCCGATCGCACGGTCTCGCCTGAGAACAGCAGGTGAATGCCATCACGTGGCCGCCCGCTCGGGCCATCCAGAAACATATCGAGGCCTGCCGAGTGGCGGTACTCAAACCCGACTTCGTTCGAGGCCGACTTGATTGCCTCCAGATCGGTACGGCGAACCAGCAGATCCACATCGCTGGTGTTACGCACGGCGCCGGGATCGACCCGTGATACCCAGAGAGCCACCGCATTGCCGCCCGCTACTGCGTAGGCAAGCTCAGCCTTCTCCAGGGCCCCCGTCGCGCGCAGCAGTCGTTGGCGAACCAGTTCCACGGCACGCACCGCTCGATCAAGAGAAAACGGACCTCAGACCCGCGTCATGAACGCACGTTCCGGAAAAGAGATTGGTCATCGAGCGATTTCAACGCGTCTCTTCTCATTCTCGTCGGCGCTCGAATGAAGTTCAAGATCGCGAGGGCGAAGTCGCGGCTTACTCACTTCCCGGGCCGTTTCCACTCCGAGTGCTTGGCGATGAAGTCGAGCATGGCGCTCGTGCAGGCGTCGTCTGAGTTCATGGCGAGTTGGATGATGATGGAGATGTGTGTGCGATCGATCACCTGAAGCGTCTTGGCTTCGCACTTGCCGTCGACGAGTTTCTTGCAGAAGGCCTCGGACATTTTGTCGATGGTGGGGAAGTCCTTGTCCGCGTAGCCGATGAGAAAGGGGGGATGGTTGGCTTTAACATGTTCAAGCGGCGAGGCGGCCTTGCAGATGGCGGCATCTTTGCCGAACTGGTCGTCGAAGATGCGGATATTGGGAATGATCTCGTAAACGCCGCTGAGCGACATCACGCCATGGATGTCGGTGAGC
>Ga0105047_10018723_pt1 | contig 10717 bp, 9 predicted proteins | sample MAT04_FD_78384 | JGI IMG/M metagenome (GOLD analysis project Ga0105047, IMG submission 78384) | Freshwater microbial communities from Lake Fryxell liftoff mats and glacier meltwater in Antarctica - MAT-04 (megahit assembly) | ecosystem: Environmental > Aquatic > Freshwater > Ice > Liftoff...
GGACGCACTACTCCAGCCTGAGCGCTTCAAGGACTATTGCCCCAATGGCTTGCAAGTGGAAGGCCGCCACACGGTACGCAAAATTGTCTCTGGCGTTACCGCCAGCCTGGCTTTGATAGACGCGGCTGTTGCACAGGGCGCGGACACGATCTTTGTTCACCACGGCCTGTTCTGGCGCGGGTACGATGGCCGCGTAACCGGCTGGATGCGCCAACGCCTGGGGCGACTGCTGGAGCACAACATCAATCTTTTTGCCTACCACCTGCCCCTGGATGCGCTGCCTGCGCTGGGCAACAACGCCCAACTGGGTTTGAAGTTGGGGCTGCAGACAGCGACATATTTTGGCGAGCAGCAACTGGGCTGCATAGGCGAGACTGAATTTGCCAACGCCCAGTCGTTGGCGCAGCGCGTGGAGTCCGTCTTGGGCCGCTCCGTGGTGCTCGTGCCCGGCAGGGAAGCGCCTCTGCGGCGGATTGCATGGTGCACGGGCGGTGCGCAAAGCTATTTTGAGGAAGCCATCTCCGCTGGTGCGGACGCCTTCATCACCGGGGAGATATCGGAACCCCAGGCGCACTTGGCACGGGAAACCGGTGTGGCTTATCTGGCTTGCGGCCACCACGCGACAGAACGCTATGGCGCGCCCGCAGTGGCGGCCCACATCGCGGCGCAGTTGGGGCTGGAGCATGTGTTCATTGATATTGACAACCCTGCCTGACGGCAGCATCGCAACATGAGTCTGGAGACAACCCTAATGCGGCCCTTGGCCATCACCATGGGCGATGCGGCGGGCATTGGCCCGGAGATCATCGCCAAACTCTTCCGGGACCATCCCGAACAAGTGGGCAATTGCTTTGTGGTCGGTGATGTGGGCACCATGCGCCGGGCCGCGCAAGTGTTGACGCAGCCAGGGCGTCCCGCGTTGCCGGTTGCCCTGATCTCCGCGGCAAACCAGGCGGCCGATGTTCCACCCCATTGCATTCCAGTGCTGCAGATAGGTGCCCAGTTAGAGCCAGTGCAATGGGGAGTTGTCAGCAGCTTGGCTGGCGCGATGGCCGGGCACTGTGTGGAGTGGGCGGCCAATGCGGCCTTGCGCGGCGAAGTGAGCGCCTTGGTTACCGCCCCTCTGCACAAGGAGGCGTTGGCCGCGGCCGGCCCACCCTTTGACCAATTTCCGGGTCACACAGAGCTGTTACAGGACCGTGCTGCACGGTTTTTGGGCAAACCCGCTTCTGAGGTGCCAGTGCGCATGATGCTGGCCAATGACGAGCTGCGCACGGTGCTGGTCAGCATCCACGTGTCGCTGCGCGATGCGATTGCCGCGGTGACCTATGACAATGTGTTGCAGACGTTGCAGATCACACATGCGGCGCTTCTGCCAATTCTGGGCCGCGTGCCGCGCATCGCAGTGGCGGGGCTCAATCCGCATGCGGGGGAGGGCGGTTTATTTGGTCGCGAAGAGTTGGAAGTGATCGCGCCTGCGATCGCCGCTGCCCGCGCCTTGGGACTGGACGCCAGTGGCCCTTGGGCACCCGACACGGTGTTCATGCGAGCCCGCAAACGGACTGGTGCTGTGGGTGAATTTGACGTGGTGGTGGCCATGTACCACGACCAAGGTCTTATTCCTGTCAAATACTTGGGGGTGGAGCAGGGCGTGAATGTGACATTGGGCCTGCCTTTAGTTCGCACCAGCCCGGACCATGGCACAGCGTTTGACATTGCGGGTACCGGCCGTGCCGATGAGTCTAGCCTGGTGGCGGCCCTGCGTATGGCAAGGACGCTAGCCCTATTTCTTCAGACTGTCGCGAATTTCCCGCAATAGCAACACGTCTTCGGGTGTGATGGCTGGTGCAGGTTCTGCCACAGGCGCGGGCGCTTCTCGCTTCAACCGGTTGATCTGCTTGACCATCAAGAAGATGATGAAGGCCAGAATGGCGAAATTCACCGCCACAGTGATGAAACTGCCATAGGCAAAAACCGGTACACCCGCCTTTTTCAGTGCGTCGAGCGTTGTTGCTGTGCCTGGCGGAACGGCACCCAGAACCACAAACAGATTCGAAAAATCCAGTTTACCGAATGCAGCACCTACCAGCGGCATGATCAGGTCGCTAACGATTGAGTCCACAATCTTGCCAAAAGCACCGCCGATGATGACGCCGACGGCCAAGTCGATGACATTTCCCTTGACTGCGAAAGCTTTGAATTCCTGAACCATTCCCATCGGTAATTGCTCCCATTTTATAAAAAACGCCAGTATTGCTGATTAATTGCGCCTGTCAAGAATGGTTGTGTGGCGATGCGTGCTGCGCCTATGGCGCGCTGAGCGTCAGCTACAATCGGAAACAACCCCCCTTAGTAGTCATGTTCATTGAGGATTCTCATGAGTGAAACCCTTGTCGGCAGCCAACAGATCGACTCCAGTAAGCGAACTTGGCTGATTGCCTCCAGCTGCGTCGGTGCCGTTGGCGTTGGTGCAGTTGCAGTTCCGTTTATCAGCACGTTTCAACCATCCGAGCGGGCCAAAGCTGCTGGCGCTGCCGTGGAAGTGGATATTGGGGCCATGAAGCCCGGCGAAAAGTTAACCGTCGAATGGCGTGGCAAGCCAGTTTGGATCGTGCGCCGCACCCCCGAGCAATTGGCGGACCTGCCCACCCTCGACGGGCAACTTGCGGATCCAACATCCAAACGCAAGCCTGCTGAATTGACCCCCGAATATGTCGATAAGGCCACTCGTTCGATCAAGCCTGAGTATTTCGTCGCCGTTGGCATTTGCACCCACTTGGGCTGCTCGCCTTCAGATAAATTCCAGCCTGGTCCCCAGGCTTCTCTGCCTGACGACTGGAAAGGCGGTTTTTTGTGCCCCTGCCATGGTTCTACATTTGATTTCGCCGGTCGCGTTTTCAAGAATAAACCCGCCCCGGACAATCTTGAGATCCCTCCCCATATGTATCTTTCCGACACCCGATTGGTGATTGGCGAAGACAAAAAAGCCTGAGGAACAGAGAAATGGCTGATTTCAAGGAAATTTCCCCCAACGCCTCGGCAGGCGCCAAACTCACCAACTGGTTTGAGAACCGGATACCTACCGCGTTTGACGCCTATCGCGTCCACATGTCGGAGTATTACGCTCCGAAAAATTTCAATTTCTGGTACATCTTTGGCTCGCTGGCCATGTTGGTGTTGGTTATCCAGATCGTCACTGGTATTTTTTTGGTGATGCACTACAAACCGGACGCTGCTTTGGCGTTTGGCTCGGTGGAATACATCATGCGCGATGTTCCGTGGGGCTGGTTGATTCGTTACATGCACTCGACCGGAGCGTCGGCATTCTTTGTCGTCGTTTATTTGCACATGTTCCGTGGCCTGATGTATGGCAGCTACCGCAAACCCCGTGAGCTGGTTTGGGTATTTGGTTGTGCCATCTTCTTGTGCCTAATGGCTGAGGCCTTCATGGGTTACCTCTTGCCCTGGGGGCAGATGAGTTACTGGGGGGCCCAGGTGATTGTTAACCTGTTTGCCGCCATTCCATTCGTTGGCCCAGATTTGGCTTTGCTGATTCGCGGCGACTACGTGGTGGGTGATGCAACCCTGAACCGCTTCTTCAGCTTCCACGTGATCGCTGTGCCGCTGGTTCTGTTGGGCTTGGTGGTGGCGCACTTGATGGCCCTGCACGATGTGGGGTCCAACAACCCGGACGGCGTCGAGATCAAGGCAACCAAGGATGCCAAGGGCGTTCCGTTGGATGGTATTCCATTTCACCCCTACTACACCGTACACGACATCTTTGCGGTGAGCATGTTCCTTATGGTTTTCTCGGCTGTGATCTTCTTCGCACCCGAGTTCGGTGGTTACTTTCTGGAGTACAACAACTTTATCCCGGCAGACCCGCTGCAAACACCGCTGCACATTGCACCGGTCTGGTACTTCACACCGTTTTATTCCATGCTGCGTGCCATCACTGACGAGATGATGGTCGTACTCGAGGTTTGCACGGTGGCTGCAGCACTGTTTGCCGTTGTCAAGTTCAAGATGCCCACAATTTTTAAAGGCGTTATCCTGGGTGCCGCCGTGGTGGTAGTCGCCATGATGTTGTCAATCGATGCGAAATTCTGGGGCGTTGTTGCCATGGGTGGTGCAGTTGTGATTCTGTTCTTCTTGCCATGGCTAGACTATTGCTCGGTCAAGTCCATTCGCTACCGTCCAGACTGGCACAAATACCTCTACGGTGTTTTTGTGGTGAATTTCGTCATCTTGGCCTGGTTGGGTACCCAGGCACCTTCGCCGATCGGTGAGCGTGTCTCGCAAGTTGGAACAATGTTTTACTTTGGCTTCTTCCTGCTGATGCCTTGGTGGAGCCGTTTGGGTAAGGTTAAACCTGTTCCCAGCCGTGTCACTTTCACAGCCCATTGAGTCGGAGATTACGCAAATGAAGAAAATATTGGTAACGTTGATGACTGCGTTTGGCCTGATGGTGGGCGCGCACGCGGCTGGCGGCGGTATTGCTTGGGACAAGGCGCCGGACCGGTCCAATGATCTGGCTGCATTGCAAAATGGTGCTAAATTATTTGTTAACTACTGCCTGAATTGCCATTCAGCGGCTTTCATGCGTTTTAACCGCTTGAAAGATATTGGGCTGACTGAACAACAGATAAGAGACAATCTGTTGTTCACGACGGATAAGGTCGGCGATACCATGAAGGCAGCTGTCGATCCCAAGCAAGCAAAAGAATGGTTTGGCGCTAACCCACCCGATCTGACGCTGATTGCACGATCGCGCTCTGCGCAAGGTAAAGGCACCGGTGCTGACTACCTTTACACCTACCTTCGTAGTTACTATGTGGATGAAGCCAAGCCTACCGGTTGGAATAATCTCGCTTTCCCTAACGTCGGCATGCCCCATGTGCTATGGGAGTTACAAGGTAAGCGCGCACCGGTATATGAAACGGTGTTGGAGCATGGGCATGAGGTACACGCGTTTAAGAGTTGGGAGCAATTAGAGCCTGGAACCATGAGCCAAGTGCAATATGACCAGGCCATGGGTGATTTGGTTAGCTATCTATCGTGGATGGCAGAGCCAGCGAAAAATACACGGATTCGTGTTGGCTTTGGTGTAATTTTGTTCCTCCTCGTTATGACATTTTTTGCGTGGAGACTGAACGCCGCGTATTGGAAAGACATCAAGTAAATACGGTCATTTTGCTAACTGCCTCGTCTTCAGACGGTGGTTGTTGGCCTCAGAGTGGGTTGGCAATAGCAACCCACTCTTTTTAATTTTTAGGAGTCTCTTACCATGATGGTGCTGTATTCAGGAACAACCTGCCCTTTTTCTCACCGTTGCCGGTTCGTTCTTTTCGAAAAAGGCATGGACTTCGAAATCCGCGATGTGGACTTGTATAACAAGCCAGAAGACATCAGCGTGATGAATCCTTATGGGCAAGTGCCAATTCTGGTTGAGCGCGACCTGATTTTGTACGAGTCGAACATCATCAATGAGTACATTGACGAGCGTTTCCCGCATCCTCAGTTGATGCCTGGCGATCCCGTGGATCGGGCTCGTGTTCGCTTGTTCTTGCTGAATTTTGAGAAGGAGCTTTTCGTGCACGTGTCGACACTGGAGGCCCGTAGTTCCAAGGGTAACGACAAGGCGCTAGAGAAGGCCCGTGCACATATTCGTGACCGTCTGACCCAATTGGCGCCTGTGTTCCTGAAGAACAAGTACATGTTGGGTGACAACTTTTCCATGCTGGATGTAGCCATCGCACCGCTGTTATGGCGCCTGGATTTTTATGGCATTGACTTGAGCAAAAATGCGGCACCTTTGCTCAAATATGCAGAGCGTATTTTTTCACGCCCGGCTTACATCGAAGCACTGACGCCCTCTGAAAAAGTCATGCGGAAATAATACCTCAGTCAGTCATCATGTTAGACGCAGCAGACTCCGGTTCTACACGCCCCTATCTGATCCGTGCACTGTACGAATGGTGCACAGACAATGGCTTGACACCGTTTATTGCCGTATTGGTGGATGAGACAGTGCGCGTGCCGAACGAATATGTCAAAGATGGAGAGATCGTGCTGAACATCAGTTTTGATGCCACCAGCTCTCTGACGATGGGCAATGAGTGCATTGAGTTCAAAGGGCGGTTTGGTGGCGTGGCAAGGGATATTTTTGTGCCAGTGGATCGCGTGGTGGCGATTTACGCCCGAGAGAACGGGCAAGGCATGGCGTTTCCCATGCTCGCGCGCTCAAATACTGCGGCCGTGCCTAAAGAGACCGTACCGACGGAGACCAAGGCAACCGTTTTGACCCGCGTTACCAGCAAGCCTGTCAGCGACAGTCCCAAAGCGCCTCGTCCCAAACCCGGTGGCGGAAAACCTTCGCTGACCCGTATTAAATAACATCGTATTGCACGCCAAGAGTTTTTTGCGGCGTCTAGTAATGTAGAATAAAAGACGTGCCGATTTAGCTCAGTTGGTAGAGCAACCGCCTTGTAAGCGGTAGGTCATCAGTTCGAATCCGATAATCGGCACCATTTTTTTTGCTAGTACGTCTTAGGTATCAAGGCGTGGCGCCTGGACCTTCAGGCGAATAGCGCTGACCTCCCAGCCCTTTGTGCGCAAATGTGATTCCAGGGAAGGCAGCAGTTGGCGAATTTTCGATGCAACAGCGTTGTTATCGAGAATCAAGCACCATACGGTGCCTTCGATGGGGCCAGCCCTTACAGCTTTACGTAAAGAAGCGGGTATGAGCGCCTCAAGCGATTTCAGTCGAGCCGACGATTCCATAGCGAGCCCGGTAAGACGCGCCAAGGTGGGTGAGTCCTGCGTTGCTTGCAACAGCGTAAAGGAATGGTTGCGATGGTTCATGGCCTTAGTTGAATGCGAAGGGATAGTGAATGCAATTGATTATCACGGATGCCTGGCTTGTTAAGAGCCGCGCCCTTCATCTCAGCGGGTCCAAACTCTTGGCAACCACGTTCGCCGCATCGTTCGCGTTGATGTTGTTTTCTGCGGGGCTCTATCACTGGGTTTTTCTCAAAGGGGCTCGCGAAGGTTGGCCAGTAATCGGCACCTTGGTACGTTTGGTGGTCAAGGACGAAGTCGCGCAGCAAGACCGTTACATGCGCGAAAACATCGATGTAATGGCCAAAAAATTGGGTGAAATGCAGGCGAAGATGTTGCAATTGGAATCATTGGGCGAGCGGGTTTCTGGGTTGGCCGGTGTGAATCCTGCAGATATCAAAATCAAACCTGGTCAGGGCGGGCAGCTGATTCCAGGTCGTGGGCTGTCCATGCTGGAGTTGCAAGCCACATTGCAGGAGCTTGATACCCTAGCCGGTGCTAGAACTGATTTGATGACGGTTCTCGAATCCAGATTGTTTGAGCAAAAAATCAAGAAAATGATGATTCCGACCCAGACGCCGGTACCAGACGCCAATTTGGGTTCCAATTTCGGCTGGCGCATTGACCCAATTACAGGTCGATCTGCATTGCACACTGGCCTCGACTTCCCTGCAACTCCAGGCACACCTATTTATGCCGCTGCCGGTGGTGTTGTAGTTACTCAAGAGTATCAATCCGAATACGGCAATATACTGGAGCTGGACCATGGCAACGACCTGACTTCGCGCTACGCCCACGCGTCGAAGGTATTCGCAAAGAAGGGCGACTTAATCAAGCGCGGCCAAAAAATAGCTGAAGTTGGCAGTACGGGCCGCTCAACCGGACCACACCTGCATTTCGAGGTACTGGTGCAAGGCATTCCTCAAGATCCGCAAAAGTTTCTCAACGCAGGGCGCGCTCTTGGTTCCAGTCAGGTGGCTCGCAGCCATATACCGGGGTCTACTGGGAATTTGGCTTCTCAAGGCAATTCAATCGAGGCGCCGCGCAGTCAACGGTAAAATCTCGACTTTGGTTTTCAACGGCGTTGGTTTGATCGCATCTGCGGTTGTATTTCGCCGGAACACCCCCACACTATACAAACTAGAAAAAGGACTGCGCTGCGCTGCGAACCCATTGTGGGTCCAGGCCAGTCTTGCATTCATGGCTATCAACATTCTTACCAAAATCTTCGGCAGTCGTAACGACCGCTTGCTCAAGCAATACCGTTCTGGTGTGGCACGCATCAATGCCCTAGAGGCACAATATGAACAGCTAAGCGATGAAGCTCTTAGGGGCAAGACTCAGGAGTTCAAAGAGCGCATTCAAAATGGTGCGAAGCTGGATGACATGTTGCCTGAGGCCTTTGCTGTCGTGCGTGAAGGATCAAAACGCGTCATGAAGATGCGGCACTTCGATGTGCAGTTGTTGGGTGGTATGTCGCTGCATAACGGGAAAATATCTGAAATGGGCACCGGCGAGGGTAAGACGCTCACCGCGACACTCCCTGTTTACCTCAATGCCTTGACAGGCAAAGGGGTTCACGTTGTTACCGTAAATGACTATCTTGCCAGTCGGGACGCCCAATGGATGGGGCGTTTATACAACTTCTTGGGTTTGACGGTTGGTATCAACCTGCCGCAAATGCCCCGTGAGGAAAAACAAGCGGCTTACCGCGCAGACATTACCTACGGCACGAACAACGAATACGGCTTCGACTACCTTCGCGACAACATGGTTTACGAAGTGGCGGATCGCGTGCAGCGCGGACTCAATTACGCAATCGTGGACGAAGTGGACTCCATCCTGATTGATGAAGCCCGCACACCCCTGATCATCAGCGGTCAGGCCGAAGACCACACGGACATGTATCTGGCCATCAACAAGGCAGCGCCTCGACTGTTGCGCCAAGAAGGCGAAGCAGACCCACGCACCGGAGAGGGTGTTATCAAGGCCGGTGACTTCACTCTGGACGAGAAGAGTCACCAAGTTTTCTTGACTGAGCAGGGACACGAGAGCGCTGAGCGCATTTTTGCTGAGATGGGTTTGATCCCCGCCGGAGCGTCGCTGTACGACCCAGCCAACATCACGCTTATGCACCACCTGTATGCAGCACTGCGTGCCAACAATCTGTATCACAGAGACCAGCACTATGTAGTCCAACAGGGCGAGATCATCATCGTTGATGAGTTCACCGGACGACTGATGACGGGTCGCCGTTGGAGTGATGGATTGCACCAAGCGGTGGAGGCAAAGGAGGGCGTTGCCATCCAGGCTGAAAACCAGACGCTGGCGTCCATTACCTTCCAGAACTATTTCCGTCTCTACGGCAAGCTGGCTGGCATGACCGGTACTGCGGACACCGAGGCCTATGAATTTCAGGAAATTTACGGTCTGGAAACCATCGTCATTCCGCCGAACCGCATCAGCCGCCGCGACGACCAGTTAGATCGAATTTACAAGACCACACGCGAAAAGTACGACGCTGCCATCCACGATATTCGTGAATGCTACGAACGTGGGCAACCCGTGCTGGTGGGTACAACATCCATTGAGAATTCTGAAATTATTGCCGATTTGTTGGATAAGGAAAAACTTCCGCACCAAGTGCTCAACGCCAAGCAACACGCACGCGAAGCCGATATCGTGGCGCAAGCAGGACGGACCAAGATGATCACCATCGCCACCAATATGGCAGGCCGCGGCACTGACATCGTTTTGGGTGGCAGCATTGGCAAGACGATCGAAGCCATCGAGGCGGACGAGGCCTTGGATGCCACTGCCAAGCAACAGAGGATAGAAACTGTGCGCGCCGAATGGGCGGTAGGCCACGAACAGGTCAAGGCACTTGGCGGTCTGCGTATCATTGCCACTGAACGCCATGAGTCACGCCGCATCGACAACCAGTTGCGTGGCCGGTCGGGTCGTCAGGGTGACCCAGGTTCCTCGCGCTTTTACTTGAGTCTTGACGATTCCCTGATGCGCATTTTTGCGGGTGATCGCGTCAAGTCCATCATGGATCGTCTTAAGATGCCTGACGGTGAAGCTATTGAAGCTGGCATCGTAACGCGCAGCATTGAGAGTGCACAGCGCAAGGTCGAGGCACGCAACTTTGATATGCGCAAGCAGTTGCTTGAATACGATGATGTGTCCAACGACCAACGCAAAGTGATTTACCAGCAACGCAATGCCATTCTGGACGCCGAGGACTTGACGGCACAGATTGCATCCCTGCGGGAGGGATGCTTCCAGGATCTGGCGCGCCAATACATTCCCGCTGAATCGGTAGAAGAGCAGTGGGATGTTGCGGCATTACAAAAAGTGCTGCTAGAAGAATGGCAGATGGATCTCGACCTGCAAAAGCAGGTGAATGAGGCCAGCGCCATCGTCGATGCCGACTTGGTAACCACGGTGACGAATGCTGCGGATGCTTTGTTTAAAGCCAAGGTGGAGCAAGTGGGTGCAGAAAACTTCACCCAGTTTGAGCGCATGGTTTTGCTGCAAAGCATTGACACCCATTGGCGTGACCATCTGAGTTCGCTCGACTATTTGCGCCAAGGTATTCACCTGCGCGGCTACGCACAAAAGCAGCCCAAGCAAGAGTACAAGCGCGAGGCATTTGAGTTGTTTGGGCAATTGCTGGACTCCGTGAAGAACGAAGTGACCAAGGTGCTGATGACTGTCAAAGTGCAGTCCTCCGAGCAACTGGAGCAGGCTGCTGACGCAATGGAAAGCCGTGGCGAGAGCATAGCCAACGTGACCTATAGCGCGCCGACCGAAACGGGCGAGGTTGCTATTACTGTTGACCCCGCTACCGTGCGCGCTGCAGGGGCCGCGATTA
>Ga0105047_10018724_pt1 | contig 10716 bp, 8 predicted proteins | sample MAT04_FD_78384 | JGI IMG/M metagenome (GOLD analysis project Ga0105047, IMG submission 78384) | Freshwater microbial communities from Lake Fryxell liftoff mats and glacier meltwater in Antarctica - MAT-04 (megahit assembly) | ecosystem: Environmental > Aquatic > Freshwater > Ice > Liftoff...
CCGGGCGGAAGCTCGCGCCGGCAGCGGCCTGCACGGTCCAGCGCAGACGGTAGGTGGGCAGGCTCAGGCTCATCAGCTTGCCGACGCTGCCGTAAAGCGCCAGAAACTGCGCCGCGGTGTCGGCGTAGAGGAAGGCGCCCCCGGTGCGGTCGGCCAGTTCGCCCAGCGTGGCGACGTCGATGCCCTTGGCCAGGCCGATCGTGAACAGGCGCACCTGCGCCTGCCGGGCACCCTGGATGGTGCGCTCGCGCACGCCACGGCAGGCCTCGGTGTCGCTGCACGTGGTGTCTGCGCCGTCGGTGAAGACAAGCACGGCACGCGCCATGCCGACCGGCAGCGTGCTGTCGTCGGTGACCTGCCGGCGCAAGGCGTCAATCGAGTCGTACAAGGGCGTGTTGCCGCCGAGCCGCGACGCCAGGCCGTCGAGCGTGGCGAAGTGGGCCCGCGCGCCGGTCTGGCTCTGGAAGCTGCCATAGACGGTGAGCGGGTTGGTCGGCAGGGTGGCCGCCGGGCCGCCGGCAAACGCGGCCAGCACGGTGTAGTCATCGGCGCCCAGGCCATCGATGAAGGCCTTGCTCGAGTACAGCCGCGCGTGCGTGGGGTCGGTGTCGGCGATGCTGCCGCTCTGGTCCAGCAACAGGGCCGCGGCATACGGCCGCGCCGGCAGCCCGGGCACCAGCACAAGGCTGGCCGGCGCTGGCGTGCCGGGGCTGTAGGCGGTGTCTACATCGGCGCTGCCGGCGCCGCGAATGCAATCGGCGCGGCCGTTGCGCACCGTGGCCGCTTCGGGCGTGCAGGCGCGCAGCACGAAGTCGCCCGCGGTCAAGGTCTCGACGGGCTGCGAGTTGCCCTGCACCACCACGAGCTCGATCTCGAAACTGAGTTGGTTTCCGGCGGCGTCCAGGGTCGGCGCGACACCGCTGCGCGAACGCATCGAGCCGCCTGCCGGCGCCGTGGCGCGCGCCAGCGTCACGGCCACCGTATTGACGCTGCCCGTGGTGCTGGTGAGCTTGAGCGTCGTGTCGACGAAGGTCGCCCGGGCCAGCGACACATCGGCCGTGCTGTCGGGCGCGGGCATCAGCACCAGCGCCACGCCATGGGCATCGGTGACCGAGCTGCCGTTGGGGCCTTGCAGCGTGGCGTCGGGCACCGTTGTGCCATAGGCGTCCTGCACCGTCACCCGAACCAGGCCCAGCGCCGGCGGCGCCGTGTCGGTCGCGCCACCTCCGCCACCACCCCCACCGCAGGCGGTCAAGCCGAAGCCGGCCAGCAACGCCGCGGCGATCACAGGCCAGCCGCGCCTGGGGGCCGGCGACAAGTGGGTTGGGCCTGTGGGTTCGATGTGATGCATGACGTTTCTCAGGAGAGCAGGCGCATTCGCCGACCCGAGCGTCGCAGCGCCGCCGTTCCTGTTCTGTGCGCCAGCCAACGCGCCTTTGGGGCGTGTTGTTCGCCGTCGTCATGGCCCGAAACATCGGGGCCGATGCGTGCGCCAGCGCACAGCGCGGCCGGCATCAGGCGACGCGGTTCAGGCAGTGCGTTCGACCGGCTCGGTCGACTCCGCGGCACGCGCGATTCGCACGATCTCCTTCCCGATATCTTCCGGAGACAGCACGAAGTCGATGCAGCCGCTGGCAATGGCACTCTCCGGCATGTCGGGCTGTTTGGCGGTGTCCAACTTCTGCGCAATCGTGGTGCCGCCCACCTGCTGGATTCCGCACAGCGCTGCGGCACCGTCGCCGTCGTAGCCGGAAACGATCACGGCGATCAGCTTGCCTTCCCAGAAACGGGTGAGCGACAGCAGGAAGACCGTGATCACATCGGGCCAGCCGCGCGGCTTCGAGATCGGTGCCAGGTGAAACACCTCACCGTCGATGTGCAGGTCGCGGTTGGCAGGGATGATGTAGACGTGGTTGGGTTCGATCAGCAGATCTTCGGTGATGAGTTCCACCGGCATGCGCGAAAACCGCGGCAGCACTTCGTGCAGTTGGGTCGGCATCGTGGTGATGTGGTTCACGATGACCACCGCCACACCCATGTCGTCCGGCAGCTGCTTCAGAAGCCGGATGTAGGCGTCCAGGCCCCCAGCGGAGCCACCGACACAGACCACAGGAAAGTTCTTCATCGCGTAGATCTTTCGGGTGTCGCTTGTGGATTTGCAACCGCCCGTTTTTGCATCGTGCCCCTGCGTGGGGTGCCCGGTCTGTTAGACAGCGCACAGGTGGCTTGCAGGTTTTCCTTCGCACGGACAAGCTCGCTGACACAGAATACGGATCGAGTCACACGCCGAGACCACCATGCCGAACAAGTTGCGCACGAACGCCGAAGAGCGGATCAAAGAGGGCACCGCGCCCCTGACACGCGGGGGGGCCACCGGCACGCAGGCGCTGACACTGCTGCACCGCCTGGCCAGCGCGCCCGAGAGCGCCAGCGACGCACTCAAGCTCTTGCATGAGTTGCAAGTGCACCAGGTGGAATTGGACCTGCAGCACGAAGAGGCCGAGCAAGACCGCCGCCAACTCACCGAAGACCTGAAGAACTGCACCATGCTGTTTGCGCTGGCGCCGTTCGCCTACCTGACGCTCGACCCTGAAGGTCTGGTGATCGCTGCCAATCGCATCGCCGGGGATTGGCTGGCAGCACAGGCGGGCGAAGAGGAAGCATGGGCCGGCCGCCGCATCGAAAACCTGCTGGCGCCTGAATGCGGCGCGGCGGTCCGGGGCATGTTCGCTGCCCTGCGCAAAGGTGAGGGTCGGCAAACCTGCGTGGTGCAATCCAGGGCCGCTGGCGCCAGCGCGCACGCCGTGGCGACGGCCACACCCGGCGGCGAGCAGGTGTTGATGGCCATCGTGCCCGCAGGGCCAGGGCCGGGGCCTGGCCCCGCCGGGCCTTGAAGCTCCCGGCTGCCTGGCACCTGACTTGCCACGGGCCGGAGAGTGACAGAGCGCACACGCTGCCATGACTGCCTCGCCAACATCGCTCACGAAGCCCCAGCACGCGGGGCCTTTGCGCATCGTGGCCCTTGGCGCTTCGGCTGGCGGCCTGGAGGCATTCGAGCAGTTCTTTGCCCAGGTACCCGCGAACTCCGACATGGCCTACATCGTGGTTCAGCACCTGGACCCGACGCAGAAGGCCATGCTGGCCGAGTTGCTGCAGCGGGTGACGTCGTTGAGTGTCCGCGAGGCCGGCGAACGGATGCGTGTCGAGGCCAACCACGTTTACGTGATTCCGCCGAACGCCGAACTCAGCCTGGCGCAGGGCGTGCTGCACCTGACGCCGCCCAACGTACCCCGCGGCATGCGGCTGCCGGTCAATGTGCTGTTCTCGTCCCTGGCCCGCGACCAGGGTGCATCGGCCATCGGTATCGTGCTGTCGGGCATGGGATCGGACGGCACGCTGGGGATGCAGGCCCTGAAGGCCGTGGGCGGCCTGACCGTCGTGCAGGAGCCCACGTCCGCACAGTTCGACTCGATGCCGCTCAATGCCATCGCCGCAGGCTTTGCCGACATCGTGGCACTGCCCGCAGACATGCCCGGGCGCATCCTGGCCTGCGTTGCCTGGGATGGTCACTCGAAACCGCCCATCGGCGAGCCGGGGCTCGACCCCACGGCTGCCGATGCGCCGGTCGATGCGTCTGCCGACACGATCGAGGGCATCTTCAGCCTGCTGCGGCACAGAACGCGTCACGACTTCTCACTCTACAAACCGAGCACACTGAACCGCCGCATCGAACGCCGCATGGCGATCCACGGTCTGTCCGCGGTGGCCGAGTACGTGCGCTTTCTGCGGCACAACGCCCAAGAGATCGACCTGCTGTTCAAGGAACTGCTGATCGGCGTCACGAGCTTTTTCCGCGACGCTGCGGTCTGGCAGTACATGCTCGACACAGCCCTGCCTGCGCTGCTGGCGCGTCGGGCGGGCGAGACGAAGCTTCGGGCCTGGGTCGCCGGCTGCTCCACCGGCGAAGAGGCCTACACCTTGGCAATCGTGTTCAAAGAGGCGGTACGGTGCCTGCCCGAGCATCACGATCTCAGCCTGCAGATCTATGCCTCCGATCTGAGCCCTGACGCCATCGCCACGGCCCGTGCGGGCCGTTACCCGGCCACGATCGGCGCCAGCATGCCGCCGGAGGTCGTGACGCGCTATTTCACACCGCAAGGGGGCGCGCTGGTCGTCGGTAAACCCATCCGCGACATGGTGCTCTTCGCCCAGCACGATGTCGTGCTCGATCCTCCATTCACCCGGCTCGACATCCTGAGTTGCCGCAACCTGCTGATCTACTTCGACGCCACGCTGCAGCGCCGGCTGCTGCCGCTGTTTCACTACAGTCTGCGCCCGGGCGGTCTGCTGCTGCTGGGCAGCTCGGAGACGATCGGCTCGTTCAGCAAGCTGTTCGAGCCGGTGGATTCCAAGCTGCGCCTGTACATGCGCAGGCACACCCCCTCTGCGGCAGGCCCCGAGTTTCTGCTGACGTCGTTCCCGCCCCTCTCGAAACTGACCAAGGAAACGCTCATGCCTGCTTCAACGAGCGCAGCGCAAGGCGGTGATTCACTGCAAGCCGCCGCCGACCACGTGCTGCTGCAGGGGCATGCGCCGCCGGCCGTCGTGGTCAACGCCGCGGGCGACATCATCTACATCAGCGGCCGCACCGGCAAGTACCTGGAGCCCGCGGCCGGCAAGGCCAACTGGAACTTCCACGCCATGGTTATCGAGAGCTTGCGCGAACCCATCACCAGCGCGTTGAAGCAGGCCGTGACGAAGGACGAGACGGTGCAGGTGCGCGGCATGAAGCTCGCCGTGGCAGGCGGCATGCAGGGTGTGGACGTCACCGTGCAGCCATTGCACGAGCCAGCTGCGTTGCAGGGATCGATGATGATCGTCTTTCGTGATGTGGCGACACCTGTGCGCGGTGGCAGGCGAACGGCCGCCAGCGCGGCGCAGGCCACCCATGCCGCCGAATTGCAGCAATTCCGGGACGAGATCCAGACCCTGCGCGAGGAAAACCGCGCCTCCAGGGAAGAGCTGCAGTCGGCCAACGAGGAGCTGCAGAGTACCAACGAAGAGCTGCAGTCGGCCAACGAGGAGCTGACCACGTCCAAGGAGGAGATGCAGTCGATGAACGAGGAACTGCAGACGGTGAACGCCGAGATGCAATCGAAGCTCGACGACCTGGCGCTGGCCCAGGGCGACCTGAAGAGCCTGCTCAACAGCACCGAGATCGCGATGCTCTTCCTGGACCAGAACCTCAATGTCCGCCGCTTCACCGACCGTGCCGCCAAGATCATCAATCTGCGCGAAAGCGACATCGGCCGGCCGCTGAGCGACCTGACCTCCAGCCTGCAGTATCCGGCGCTGAACGACGATGCAAGCGAGACGTTGCGCACGCTGGTGTTTTCGGAAAAGCAGATCCAGAGCAGCGACCAGCGCTGGTTTTCGGTGCGCATCATGCCGTACCGCCGGCTCGACAACGTGATCGACGGCGCCGTGATCACTTTCGTCGACATCACCGCCACGAAGGCGGTTGAAACGGCGTTGCGCAAGGATGCCGACGCCTAGGATGAAACCCCGAGGTTCGCTGACGCAGGCTACCCCCCGCGGGGGCTGTCCGCCAACGGCCCGGCAGAGCCGGTTCCGTGGCGGGAAACTTGGTCGCGAAGCTGCGCTTCATGTGTCGCCTGGCGTCGCGGCAGCAGGCGGTCGTACTCCTTCTTGACAACGGCGTAACACTCGCAGCTGCGGGCCTCGAGCGCCGTGCGGTCGAGCACCTTGATGCGACCCCGGGCGTAGCGAATCAACCCCGCCTCCTGGAGGCGGAGCGCGGCCTCGGTCACACCCTCCCGACGCACGCCAAGATTGGCGGCGATCAACTCTTGTGTCATGACCAGTTCGCTGCCTTGAAGCCTGTCCAGACTCAGCAACAGCCACCGGCACAGTTGTTGGTCCAGCGAGTGGTGCCGGTTGCACACCGCTGTCTGCGCCATCTGAGTGATGAGCGCCTGCGTGTAGCGCAGCATCAGGTGCATGACCTCACCGTCGAGGTCAAATTCGTCTCTCATCATCCCGGCATCAAGCCGAAAGCCCTGGCCGGCGCACTGCACCACAGCGCGTCGCGGCGTCGAGCCCCCGCCCATGAAAACCGAGATGCCGACCACACCCTCGCGGCCCAACACAGCGATGTTCGATGTCGAGCCGCCTTCCGTCACGAACATCAGCGAGACGATGGCGGTGGTCGGAAAGTACACGTGTTGCAGTGTCTCGCCTGACTCGAAGAGCACCTGGCCCAACGGCATGTCCACGAACTCAAGCCGGGGCCGCCAGCGCTGAAGTACGTCTGGCGGGAGCGCGGCGAGCAGTTCGTTCCGTTCCATTTCCGCCGGACCGTTCATGACACGCCTCCAGCTTTGTTCGACCCGTCACCCGCGTCTGTCAATGTCGACTCTAGCGCTTGATTGTCATCGCGGGCAGGATCCACCCCTATGTTCGACGGCGCAGGGATGGCCGCGCAGGCCCGGTGCTCGGGTCCGAAGCATTTGAACGCTGCCCAGCGCCCGCCGGGCGTGCACGCTTGGCGCTGTCAGGCCAAGCTGCGGACCACGCTTTCGCGATCCCATTGCCGCGTCTTCGCGGCCGCCAGGAACTCGGCAAGCGCCGTGACAGCCACCACGCCTGCGCCGGGCCGGACGCCGCAGGCCTGCAACAAGGCCTGCCCGCCCGCATCGACGGCCAAGGCCTTCAGGTGACCGTAGGCATCACGAACGAAGTCCACCGCTGCCGATTCGGCCGACAGCGCCGTTGCGGCCTGCGGTGAAAGCACGGCTGCGACGGCGTCGAACATGACCGACGGCGTACCCGCAAGCTGTCCGTCAACCGCCAGCGGGGACCCGTCAGCCAGCTTCACGCCGCCGACCCTGGGCGCGACGAGCTTGACGCTGGCGCCAGCCGCCAGGGCGGCCTTCGTCAGGGCGGCGATGGTCGCGCCGTCGGAGCCATCGGCAACGAGAATGCCGATGGATCGGCCAGCCAGCGTGTTCTTCATCTTGCCAATGATCTGCAGGGCTGCCGAAGGCGGCAGGTCTTGCACAGGTCGCGCGCAGGCCGGTGCCGCCGGCAGCGATGGCAACCCCAGGCCATCAGCCACGCGTTGCGCCAGACCGCCATCGACGTGGCGCAGGTGCCCCACCATGGCCTGCTTCACATGCAGGTGCTCCACCTTCGACAGCTCGAACACCAGCGCCGACGCGATGTGCGCCTGCTCGTGGCCGGTCTGGCTGCGCCAGAACTGCCGCGCCTGGCTGTAGTGGTCGGCAAAACTCTCGGCGCGCAGGCGTCCTTTGGTGCCGCTCTCGGCCACCGCAGCGGTGGTGAAGCCCGTTGCAACCGATTCGCGCGGCGAATCGGCGGCCAGCGAACTGGGTTCGTACGCCACCCGCCCCGAAGGCTGCGCCATCTGCATGTGCCCGTCGCGCTGGTGGTGGGCAAACGGACATTTCGGCGCGTTGATCGGCAACTGGGCGAAATTGGGCGACCCCAGCCGCGACAACTGGGTGTCGAGGTAGGAGAACAGCCGCCCCTGCAGCAACGGGTCGTTCGAGAAGTCGATGCCCGGCACCAGGTGCGAGGGGCAGAACGCCACCTGCTCCGTTTCGGCAAAAAAATTGTCGGGCCAGCGGTCCAGCACCAGGCGGCCGATCACGGTCAGCGGCACCAGTTCCTCAGGGATCAGCTTGGTGGCGTCGAGGTGGTCGAAGGGGAAGGTATCGGCCACTTCCTGCGTGAACAGCTGCACCGAGAATTCCCACTCCGCGGTCTGGCCTGCGCTCAGCGCTTCGAACATGTCGCGGCGGTGGAAGTCGGGGTCGGCGCCGGCGATCTTGACGGCCTCGTCCCAGATCGTCGACTGCAGGCCGAGCTTGGGCCGCCAGTGGAATTTGACGAAAGTGGTCTCGCCAGCGGCATTGACGAGCCTGAAGCTGTGGATGCCGAAGCCTTCGATCATGCGCAGCGAGCGCGGCAGCGTGCGGTCGGACATGATCCACATCACCATGTGCATGGACTCCGGGGTCAGCGAGATGAAGTCCCAGAAGGTGTCGTGCGCGCTGGCGGCCTGCGGGAAGCCGCGGTCGGGCTCCATCTTCACGGCATGGATCAGGTCGGGAAACTTGATCGCGTCCTGGATGAAGAACACCGGGATGTTGTTGCCCACCAGGTCCCAGTTGCCTTGCGAGGTGTAGAACTTGATCGCAAAACCGCGCACGTCGCGCGGTGTGTCGGACGAGCCCGAGCCGCCGGCCACGGTGGAGATGCGGCTGAATACCGGCGTCTTCACGCCCACTTCGGTCAGCACTTTGGCAGTGGTGCAGGCGGCGAGCGAGTGGGTCAACTCGAAGTGTCCGTGGGCGCCGGTGCCACGCGCGTGCACGATGCGTTCGGGGATGCGCTCGTGGTCGAAGTGGGTGATCTTCTCGCGCAGGATGAAGTCTTCGAGCAAGGCCGGGCCGCGCGGACCGACGCGCAACGAGTTCTGGTTGTCCGAGACGATGAGGCCCTGCTGCGTTGTGAGTGGCACGTGGCTACCCTGCGCCTGTTCGTGCAACTCGCCGCCAGCCGAAGACTGGCGACCTTGCGACGGGACCTTCGCTGAGCCTGATGGAGGGCTGGCTTTGTGCGGGTGTTTGCTCATGGTCGATGTTCCGGTTCGGCGCTGAGGGGTTGTGAAGGCGCTGCCCAGAGCGGCCCGGTGGGCCAGCCGTGGCTTCGCGGTGGTGGTGGTGTTGACGGAACGAGTCCGTCAAGCACCTCGAAATTGCGCCAACGCGGCGCGTGCGGCTTCGGCCGACGATGCGGGGTTCTGACCCGTGATCAGCATGCCATCGGTGACGACGTAGGACTGCCAGTCGGGGCCCTTGCTGTAGACACCGCCGTTCGATGTCAGCATGTCTTCGACGAGAAAAGGAACGACCTGGGTCAGCTGCGAAGCGGCTTCTTCGGTGTTGGTGAATCCCGTGACCTTCCTGCCCTTGACCAGCGGCGCTCCGTCAGCTGCCTTGGCATGTCGCAGCACACCGGGCGCGTGGCAGACCGCTGTCACGGTCTTGCCGGCCGCCGCCACCCGCTCGATCAACTGGATCGAGTCGGCGTCTTCGGCCAGGTCCCACATCGGTCCATGCCCGCCTGGGTAGAACAGCACGTCGACGCCTTGCCCGGAAACCCCGGACAGCTTGGCGGTGTGGGCCAGTGCCGCATGGGCCACCTTGTCCTGCTTGAAGCGGTGGGTGGCCTCGGTCTGCGCCTCCGCGTCATCGCTCTTCGGGTCCAGCGGCGGCTGGCCACCCTTGGGCGAGGCCAGCACGACCTCGGCCCCGGCGTCCTTGAAGACGTAATACGGCGCGGCGAATTCCTCCAGCCAGAAACCGGTCTTCTTGCCGGTATTCCCCAGTCGGTCGTGCGACGTCAAGACCATCAACACTTTCATCGGAATTCCTTTGGATTGGAGCCCGCCACCGGCAAGTCGCCGGCCGTGCCCGCCCGAACCCGGCGAAAGCCCCCGGTTCGGCGATGAATCGCAGGCGTGTGGGTGAGCTTGTGGGTCCAGAACTCGTTGAACGGCTGCGCGGCGGCTGCGGTCGCCGCCGCGCCCGTCTGCTGGGCCTCGCGCTTCACCGCTGCCGTGGCCTGGCCGCGCGCTCCGCTCATCATCTTGTTCGCACTGCTGAGCCACATGCTCATGAACGGGTTCTGCCAGGGATAGCTCATGTCGACTTTCTCGGATGCTGCGGCGGTGTTCAGGCGCTGCAAGGTAAGCAAACTTCAGCGTCTGATGCGGGAGATCAGTGCACCGACCGCCACCGCGCCCACGAGAAACGCCAGCGGGTTTTTGCGTACCGCGGTGCGCAGGCTCGCTGACCACGCATCCCGGGTTTCGCGGATCTGGTCGGTCGTGGCCTGCAGCGCGCCTTCGGCGCTGGAGACGCCTTCTTCCAGCTGCCGCACGGCGGGGGCAACGCCGTCCGCGAGGCGGTCGATCGTGGCGTGGGCCTCCTGTGCGACGCGTTGCAGCATGTCGCCTCCGGCCAGGGCCGTCTCGTCGGCCGGCGGCAACATCGAGGTGTCGGGCACCGGCACAGGGTCACTCACCGCCTGCCACATGGGCGCAGGCGCAGGCGTAGGCGTGAGCAACGCGGGGGAACTTTTGTCGTCGATCATGGTTGTCTCCAGCGGGCTCATGTCTTGTGGGCCAGCAAGTCGTGCTTGCGCGCGGCCATGCGTGCGCCCAGCTCGACCAGGTCGAGCGACGAGGCCTTGGCCTTCGGGAACATCTCGTTCTGCTCTTCCTTGACGTGGTGCTTCACGTACTCGGAAAGCACCTTGACCTTGGCGTCGTACATCTTTCCGTCTGGCTCCACGCCTTCGAGCTCGGCGATAAGCCTCTTGACACCAGCGTGCTCGACAGTCGCCTCCGGCACCAGCAGCTTGTCCTTCAGCGCCGCCTTGAAGGCGGGATAGAAGATCTCTTCCTCGATCTGGGCATGCACGCTGAGCGCGGTGCAAATCTCCGCCACGAGCGCCTTCTTGTTGGCCACCGAGTGGGTCTTCTCGAACTCGGCGAACAGGTGACTCACAGCCTCGTGGTCGGCCTTGAGCAATGCGATGGCGTCCTTGGCAACGGTGTGCGTCTTCGGTGCGGCGGCGGTCTTGGTGGCGGTCTTGGTGGCGGTC
>Ga0105047_10018728_pt1 | contig 10715 bp, 7 predicted proteins | sample MAT04_FD_78384 | JGI IMG/M metagenome (GOLD analysis project Ga0105047, IMG submission 78384) | Freshwater microbial communities from Lake Fryxell liftoff mats and glacier meltwater in Antarctica - MAT-04 (megahit assembly) | ecosystem: Environmental > Aquatic > Freshwater > Ice > Liftoff...
ACGAAGCGGTCGCGAGACAGTTTCTGCCAGCGCGATCCATTCGTCACTGTTTTCAAACGGATCCCGGTCGCGCCAAGCCAAGACGGCCGATGCCCCCTGCCCTTCACCGCTTCCGTAGCCACGATCTTCGGCAGACCATTTGCTGATGGCAGCCATGAGAGCGACCTCAGGAGTTCCGTTTTCTCCATCGAGTTGTTTGATCAACTCGTCAGAGGTTGTGGGCGAGAAGCACAGCGGGCGGAGCTGCCCGTCGAGGTAGCCTTTCACGAGCACATTGAGCATGGCCTTGGCATCTTCCCCGGGGATGTGCTCACTTTTTATCGGAGTCTCCGCCCGGATCTCGTCAAAAATCCAGGTCGGCAGATTGTGTCCGCAAGTCCCTGCGAGCAGGGCAGCGATCCACGGCTCGAGAAAATGTCGGGCTCCCTTCATCTCACCAATGCGGTAGGCCAGCCAAGCCTGGTTGTCTTTTGCGCGTAAAATTTCCCCAGTCACACGGACTCTACATTCCGTGATATATTTGAGGGAGATGGTTTCGCCACGATGGTCACGAATTGAATTTCCCAGCGTTTCAGCAAGACCTCGACTCTGTTTCCATGACGTATCACCGAGGTGACCGAGGGGAAGTTGGCGATTTGCGCCTGACCTTGCGGCTAAGAGCTCGATTTGGGGGTCATTGGCCAGGATCTCGTCGATAATCCCATTTTTGAGTGCCCATGCACCCAGGCCGCCAACAGAGAGCGGGGCGCGATTCAGTTCCTCGTCAGCTATTTCTTCCTCGGCGGGAAAAATTCCGCAGGCCTTCAAAAATGCCTTGGCCGGATCTTTCCAAAATGCCGCCAGCCGGGCGACCGAGATTTCTCCGGCGTCGCCAGGAGTCTCCCCCGCCACTTCGCCTGTCCAAAACGGGCTTCCAGAGGAGCGTTCCGCGCAGCGGAGTTTTTCGGCCACTTGGGCGTGGAACGCGTCGTATGAGCGAGGCAGAGTTTCTCCAAGAAAGTATTCCGCCACAAACGGCTGGAGCCGCTGCTCGATCACTGGCCGACCTGCTCCCATGGCAGCCACCACGCGCAGCAGTTCATCGACGCATGAAGAAAATGGTTCGGATTCCCGGGTGCGCACATTTCGCGTGCTGGCGGTGATAATGAGGCGATCGGTCGGGGTGAGCATGGCATCGAGGAAAAGCTGACGGTCATCGAGCCGTGGGTTCCGGTCCCACACGCGGGGCCGCTCTCGTAGGAGGTCCCATGCCGGCGTGCGGTTGCGTGCGGGAAAATTTGCATCCTGCATGCCAACCATCGCAAGGACCCGACATGGCAGGTTATGAAGCTGCTTGAAGCGGCCGAAAGCGATTTTTCCGGTGACCCCAACACGGCGGGCGGCCTCCGCGCACGCAGACTGCATCCAGTCGAACACGGCTCCAGCATCGAGGGGCTCGGGGCATTCCTGACCGGCAAGAAACGCAATCGCCGGCAGTGCGGCCAAACAAGAGTCGTCATCCGCACCACCGAGCAGGTCCCCGCAGGAGGAGCGGATGCGATCCGCCCACACGGACGCTGGAGCTTCATGAGCCCAAGCACCCATCGTTTCTTCCAGCGTTGCCAACCAGACGTGAAAGCTGGCGCGAAGTTCCATCCCCCCACCAAGCTGATCCGCAACCGGCAGAACAAATGTCCTCTCGTCTGGATACCGCGCAGAACTTTTCGCATCAAAGAACCGGCCGGCAATCAGACGGTTTCTGGCAAATGTCGCCGCGCCTGACTCCTCCCCCAATCCGTGGGTGAGGCCGCTGTCCCGCACCCACCGCCGGACGATCTCGGGATCTTCCGTGCCGAGTGCTGAAAGAACGGCTGGTTTTTGGAGGAGTTCCATCACATCGCCCGCCTCGAACCGCCCGCTGTGTGCCATCTCAAGCAATGCAAGGATCCCATCGATCACCGGATCCTGCTCCGAGGGAGGAATCTCACTCAGTCGCACTGGGAGAGGGATTTTTCCCTGACGAAGCACCGCAGAGACCAGTGGCGCGTAGGTTTCGAGGTCCGGCGTAATGATATGCACCTCATCGGGCCTGAGGTCCGGCAGATCATCAAACGCGCGGAAAATCTCATCGCGCAACACTTCCATCTCACGCCGTGCGCCAAAGCAGGAGTGGACCTGAATGCTGGTGTCGTTCGGTTCCGCTGTTCCTGTCTGAGGTGGACGCAAGGCACGGATGTCGGATTGGATGCGCGACAGCAAAGAGGGCGAACCGTCCATCGCCCCGCATGGTTCCGGCCATTGGGCATAGCTCTCATCCAGTTTGCCGAGCAGGAGAAACGACCCCACGGCCTGACGGCCCAACGATAACAGAAGCGGATGACCACCTGTCATTTCGATATTCTCTGGATCGCACTCCTTGTCCGGCAGCGTCCCTCGCTTGTGCAAGTCGCCCAGATACCCCAGCGACGGCAGCACCATGTGGACGATGACCTCCGATCCCGCATCAGCAAGAATTCCCATCACTTCGACAAGTAGCGGGTCAAGCGCGCCAGTCCCCAAGACCAGAAGCTTGGGAAATTGTGCGGCCAGACGTTGACAAAACTCTGCATCCAGCCGTAGTTCCGCCAACTTCAATGCCGGGTGCGGCACTTGAATACCCTCACGCAATTTTCTCCAAAGCTCGCGTTGCCACGCCTCATTCTCGGAGGTCGTTTCGTCGGCTCCCTCCGCCCACCGGCGAATCATTTCCGGTCGGAAATGCCCGTATTGGTCCAAGCGGTCTGCCAACAATCCCGCCAAGGCAAACCTGTCACGGGGAGACAGATCACTCACACCAAGCATTCCCGCATATTCTGAAACATGCGGCAGAACCCTCCACAAAAGCTGGCTCTTCGACCACGGGCTGTCCCGACCGGGGCCCACCGCACGATGAATGAAATCTTGGGGCATCAAAAACTCCAACCCCATGCAGACCCCGAATCGGTCAGCGATCCGGCGCTGCAAATAATCGCCGAAGGGCAGCGAGGGAATCACCACAGGCTGAGGAAATGGCCCGACTGGCCGATCCAGGCCCGTCAGCGAGCGGATCAGGTTTTCAAAATCCAGATGGGGAAAAACAGCGGCTGGCATAGTGGCAGGTTATTATTCCTGACAATTCGTATGAGTTGCCAGACAGGAAAGTTAATAATTTGCAAAAAAATCTTAGGATGTGCCATGGGGTGGCACAGACAAGCTGATAGGATGACTTTTCATGTTAGACCAAAATTCTTTGTTTTCTTCATCTCTGTTTCAAACCCCAGCAGATATTGATCGGCTGAAATGCCATGTCCAAACAGTGGCACTTGCGCAGGGAAGGAGAGTCGGCAGCCCGGGCCATCAGGTCGTCGCAGATTCCATCCAGCGTCTGCTCCAAGCCATGGGAGCTATGCCGTATCGGAACGCACAATTTGATCTTTCTTACTCCCTGGGGGGACAAAATTTCACCAATGTGATTGGAAAAATTTCTGGAAAACAGTGTGAGACCCGTCCTCCCATTTTGATTGGTGCGCACTATGACAGTTCGATTGATGGGGCCTGTGCGGATGACAATGCGGCAGCGGTGGCCATTGCACTGCTTGTTGCCGAAACCCTCGCACAATCTGGTGGCCTGATGCGGGATCTGGTTGTTGCATTTTTTGATGCCGAAGAGCCGCCGTATTTTCAGACTCCGCAGATGGGGAGTGAGTATTTTGTGAAGCACCAAATGATCTCAGACGGATTTCACGCGGCCCTGATCATGGATCTTGTCGGTCATGATGTAAAAATCTTGCCCGGCATGGAAAATTTCTTGTTTGTTACCGGGGCAGAAAGTCATCCGTCCATGAGGAAAGTGGTTGCAGGGTCCCAACCTGACGCCCTGACCGTTCTTCCCCTGTTAAATTCGTATGTTGGGGACATGAGTGACCACGGTGCTTTCCGAGATCGAGGCATTCCCTACTTGTTTTTATCCTGTGGTCAGTGGGAACACTACCACCGACCGACAGATACTCCAGACCGCTTGAACTATGACAAAATGGCCGCGATCGCCGGCATGGTTCATGAATATCTGCATACCATGGATGCCCAGGACTTTCGACCCAAACGACGGCTCTTCAAAACCGACGACACTCTGACGTTGGAGTTGGAGGCCATCAACCGGGCATTCGGATCGGAATTGAATCCATTGCTTCAATTGTTGGGTATCTCACACCTCAAGACCCGAAAAAATCTCACTCAGCTGGTAGGAGCTATGATGGAACTAGGGCTGAATCGTGAGTGATCCGGGCATCTCCGGACGTTGTCAATTCATCCTGTCCAATTGAAAGTCCATGTAGTGCAGTGTTGATGCATCAACAAGCAGGTGTCCGGCTCGACCTGCCATTTTCTGCCATGTCCAAGGCGGCGTGGTGACAAATATTTCATAGAGCTTTTCGTCGCCGGCTTCGAGCACGCCATGTTTCTTTTGATAATTGCGGTTTTTTAAAGATTTCAGAATGTCAGAGGCAAGAAATGGATAGGCCTTCCACAATTTTTTTGGTGCCCCCTCCAAACGGGACATCATATCGTGACGCTCAGACGCTGTCATCGCCCGTCGGTCAATTGGCAAAGGTTGCCCGTTCATCAGAAGCTTCCTTGTTTCCCGATTTTCGAAGCCATCACACCAAGTGGCGCAGTGGTTCTTTTCGATGCTCAGCCCAATAAAAAGAGGCATTTCCCCGTTGGGTGCTTGACCGGCATTGAGTGAGACGGTTTTTCCACATCGGGCAATCCAACGTCCGCCGTTTTTTAATGGCCCGTCGTGAAGGTGGCCATGAGAAGAAAAGTCCGGCTGAAATCGGTTAACCCATGACCGAACCAGATCCGAGGCCTCTTCGAGTGATCCAAGGATGGTTTCTGATGGTGGCGAGTGAACCACCATGAGCCACTTTCCGCCAGTTTCATCACGCAACCGGGCTCCCTCAGCTAAAATCCGTTCGCAATACCTGTGGTAGGAAGTGCAATAGCCGCCAAGGTAAACCTCATGGCCGGCTACCGGCCAGGGCAGGGTTGAAACAACAAGCCTCGAGCCGGCCAACTCCAAAACACCAGACTGACAATCTGAAAGGATCTGCGTGTTGGCAGGAAGATCATGCATCCAAGCAGGTGATGGGAGTCGAGGATGCTGACTTGCCGGTCTCATGAAGTCATGGTTCCCACTGCACCATGCGAGCGTTACGTCCTTTGATCGAAGGGACCTCACCCACCTGTGGATTCTGGCTGTTTGGACAACCCGTGGATCTGAAGAAAATTGATCGATAAGATCCCCCGCGATGATCACGGCATCATAAGATGCGGCCATCTCGGAGAGGAATGAGAGTTTTGTTTGATCTGAATGAAGGTCGCTGACCAAGAGGAGTTTCATTTTGCAAAGAGGCTGGTTTAATCTTTTTAAAACTAATTGATCGTGTGCGCCACAGCATGGCACACAGATCAGAATAAAATCACTTTCATGAATGAATTTCACACGTGTCCGGATTTCAAAATTTGCCATGTCGGGCTAAAGCCCTCCGAAGCGACTCGATTACAATCACTGCTGCGCCAAAGTCAGCCAATCACCCAAGGCAAGCCATTCTTCTTCATTCAACCTGATCACACGCTGCTTGTGAGTGCCTGGCCGGACTTGCATGCCTGGGTCATGAACAACCAGACGGGGAAATGGAAGCCGTGTTTGCCAAGTTTGGCGATGTATCCACAAGGACCAGTCCCTGTGTATTGCGTTACAAAAACGGACGCAAACCATGTGGAGCGTGTCGGGCATCTGAACATGCCGCGAAGTTTGATAAAAAGGAGAGTGCTTGAGTGGGCAAAAACCCTGCCCCCTGAGTGTGTTGCGATTTCACGCTATCTGTGTAACCGCTGGTCGCTTCTCATGGCTGCAGCCAAAGTTCTAAACTGGCTGGAGATCGCTCACGAAAACCCACTAAGGGCTTTTTTGATTGCCGGAGAGGGACGTGCCAATTCGAAGCCTGATCAGATTTTGGCGATGCGGGCTCGCGCAAAAATGTCATTCCCCAAACTGCTGATCGCCTCTGGTTTTCCATCAGACCGTGAGAGTGTAAAAATTCTTCTGCGAGTTGATGCCAGCCTTTGCACAGAATACCAAATTCGACGTCTTCGAAATTTGTTTAGAACCAAACATGTCATGCTGATTTGTGAGGCTCCTGTTTTGACCAGTGAACCCCTAAAGATTGCGGCCACACCAGCACTTCGCCGCCTCTGCAGCCCCGGATTTCTCAGGGAATTGTGGAACTCCAATGATTTCTTGGATGATTTCTTTCTGTTGCATCAGGCGGCAGACTTATTCCCGCGTGGTGTTGTCAGAAAGACCCCATTCCACTCTCTTCAAGAACTCCGAGAAACAGCCAATGGATCAGACCAGGGGTAAGAATTCCCTCTATTGATCGGGGGAAGTTCGACCACATTGAGGGCAACATTTAGGTCACACAGTGCCGGGTCCAATAATTTTAGAGGGGTTCTGCACGCAAATAGGATATGCAAAGCGAGGGCGTCCCCCAGAAGACCCGTCCGCAAACTTAACAGATTGTTTCGGACCGAACGGTCCAGCAGGTCTCCTGCCCCCAAGAGCCCATCGGGATCATCAATTAACAACACCGAAGTTCCAGACAACCTGCGAAGCTCAGAACGCCAGAATTCAAGAAAAGAAGGTGTGCCAAAGACCTCAACCAGCGAATCCGAGGTGCAAAAAAAGAATCGATTCCGTTGATAGCATGATGTCACCAAATGCCGGAGATAGGTGCTTTTTCCGGAACCGGATGGTCCGGTCAGAATGCTGAAACCCGGTTGGGTTTGGTGAAGGTCGGCTTGGATCGACTGATCGAACGCCAAAAGCGCCGTCCCAAACTGGTCGGAGAGTTCCGCAGGACTGAAGGCCCTGGGATTACGTATAGCAATCGATTCTGTGTAGCAGGAGAAGCCATCCGGTTGGATCATAAACATGACGGGAACCGGAGACTCCTCGTGAGGGGGACTGAGTCCCAAGTGGATTTGGATATTCTGGTAAACCTCAGTGCAGGCCTGCATGGAATTGGCGAAAATCCGGATCACGCAGCGATTAACGCCAAGCAGAATCACCTCCATGCAAACATCCGGCTTCGATCGAATTCGAAGATGGACCTCATGAGCCCGGCCACGAACATCCATGGTTTTGCGAAGCTGCTTCACACCATCTGGGAATATGGACTCAATATCTGTCAGATGAGCAGCAACTTCAGCTGTCAGAATCGCCTCGGGCTCTAAGCCTTCCCCATGACATCGGGGACACAGCAACTTGGGGGGTAAAACTTCGGGCGCGGATGCGTTTGGTTTCGTCATTGGGTGACCAAAGGGCAGAAACTCAATAGTCCTGAGTCTCATGTGGCTTTCCCGATTTTTGGGCAATCGATGGCAAAAAAGAGTCATCAATTTCAACACGGGGCACGGGTTTGAAAGTTTCAAACACGTGTTTTACTTTTTTCTCACCAGCCTCTTGCAGCAATCGTTCAATCAATTCTTCGGGAATAAAATCGTCCGTGAGATCGAATTTTTCATCAAGGATTTCCTCAATTTTGAAGGAACCGAACGGCAGCACAGAAAGGGTGGTGTCTGCGGTATTACAAACAATCAAATACATTTGTCCTTCAAGAACCCCATAATATTGAGGCTCACAAATTTGGAGCTCGGCGTTGGGAGAGACTCGAAGAGATATTAGACGGCCTTCACGAATCCCTCGCAAGGCGAGCAGCCATGTCTCGATGTCAACATTTTCACCTGTGGTATAATCCGCTACGAAGCGCCGATGGCCTTCGTCGATTTTATCTCTGAAACAAGAGCCGGTGACCATGGATAACCGATCAAGAATGTCATCAAAACATTTCCCCAACTCCTCACTGCCGACTTGAGAAACGAGAGCTCTTGCCAAGAATAGAATCTGGGTATCAAGATCGTCGATGTGAATCGTTGGCGTGGATTTCACGGGACCTGTTAGGATGTATGACTTCCGTTCCTTGTCATACTCAATGGGAATCAACATGCGATCCTTCATGTATGCAATGTCGCGCATGAGGGTCCGCTGGCAGATTTCGAGTTCGTTCTTGATGTCATTCGCTGTCAGATTTGGCCTGGTTCTCAGGCGTGAAATGATGAAATTCATGCGCTCCATCTGTGCGTGATTCAGGTTGGGCCTGTTGTTGGGTTTTCTTGCTTGGGGGGAGTCAGGGCGTGTGGTCATATTTATTTCAAAAGCGCAAAAATCCTATCAAAAGCACTGTGCCAAGTCATGGCACAGTCAATATTTTCTGAAAATTTGATCATTTTTCCAAGGAGCTCATCATCACCACTTTAGCCCCCCCTCTCCCAGTTTTGCGGGGTCAATTCCTTAAAGAAGCAGGGTGAGAAGAAGTCCATGACCACAGAAGTGTTTGGTATCCCGAATGGTTTCTTCTGGGGTTTGTCCGGATTTGAGTTATCAGAACCTTGAGGGAATCCAGGACGGAGGGGCGGCCATGACTGCCTGCCGTGAAGCCATTCACCCGGAAACACCAACTGAGCGGAAAGAAGAAATCAACAAGCAGCTTCTTGTCTATTGTCACATGGACACGTGTGCCATGGTCCGCCTATGGCAGGCTTGGTGAATGCGGCACGGCGACCCGACTAGCACCTATTTTTGTTGCCGAGTGATCCAATGCTCAGGCTTTCGAGAACTGTGTGCCACAGTCAATATCCAGAGCGTAGAATTTCTTGTTATGAAAGGAATGTGGTATGGGCCTGATGTGAACCGGGTCATGTAATCATGGCTCTTGGTTTTTTTTCTGGCCGTTTCCATTCGAGAATACACAAAAAGCAAGAAAAAAGGACTGACCCCCAATCTGAACCAATCAATGCCACGACCGGATTTCTGACCAAGGCACGCTCCAGTTCATGACGAAACACATTTCTTAGGATTATTTCGTCAAATCTTGCACCATGATTGCATGATTTCAATTTTCAAATCTGAACGATGGGTGTGATGAAAAGCGGGGGAGTCAGGGGGAACGGTGCGTCCCGCCCGTTGCGAGTGTTATTCCCCCAATTACAGCCAATATCCACACGGTCGAGACGACCATGCCCCCTGGCAGCATGGCAACCCCACCCACTTGAAATCACACCATGATCCTCCTGCACATGATTTTACGGGGTGACATTTCACCTTTTCGGTAAAAGACTCGTGATGGGCTTGCGCAGGAGACGCAAATTCATTCCACCCCACACCATGAGTCGTATTCGCATCATTCACACAACAAGCTATCGTTACGCCGAGCGGGTGGGGTTTGGATTACATCGCCTTGTGGTCAGGCCGCGCGAGGGTCATGATCTCCAAGTGGAGCGGCTCCGGCTGAGTGTGCAGCCCGAAGCGCAAATCACTTGGCATCGCGATCTTTTTAGTAACTCCATTGCCATTGTGCAAATCACAGGAAAAGCCGACTACCTGAGATTTCAGAGTGATGTGACAGTAACCCGGGTTGACCAGGCCTCGCACCACCGATTATTGGCGGCATTTCCCGTGCGATATCCGCTGACTTATTCCAGTCTTGAAACGCCCATCATTACGGGATATCTCATGCCGGTGTATCCCGAGGAGGTTGTCATGCTGCGGGAGTGGCTGCTGGCCACCTTTTCAATCAAATCCGGAGACGATGCCGTGAACATCGTTCATGACATTGGCACCTGGATCCGGGAGCATATCAAATACCGTCGTCGGGAGGACCGCGGCGTGCAGAGCCCTTTAGAAACGCTGGCGTTGAAATCCGGCTCCTGCCGCGACAAGGCAACCCTGCTTCTTGAAGCCGTGCGGACCATAAGCGTGGCAAGCCGATTTGCCAGCGGATACCTTGACAGTGCTGCCTCTGCGGCAGGGCGCGCGGCCACGCATGCATGGGTGGAGGTTTATTATCCTGAACATGGATGGTTCGGATTTGATCCCACCCTCGGAGAAGGAACCTCGCACAAACACATCGTGACCGGCGTAAGTTCCCATCCACGCGGTGTGATGCCCATCACAGGAACATACTCCGGGCCCCCCGATCTGTATCTTGGTATGGAAGTCGCCGTGGGGATCGAGCATCTGGGCACCAAGAAAATTCAATCATCCATACAGCCGGATCAAATGGCCGGCACGATAATCAAGCAGCAGACAACATCACCATGAAAAAACTCACCACCCCACTCGCCATAATCGCCATCGCTGCCACAACCGCACTCAGCGGATGCATCAGTGTGGAGCGGGAAGTCGAACCCACAACGACAACAACGACATCCCGAAGCACGCCGTCGCTTCTGACGCCCTCCACCACCACGGTCGAGCGCACCACGACCTATTGAGATCGGGTTCAGAAAATTTGATGGAATTGACCGATGGCAACTTAAGTATCCATGATTTGCTAGCACCTGGGGTAGCGAGAGCCGCCCCAGAACTGGGATCCTAAATTCTTCCCCTTTGCCGAAGCCCAACTCCGCCGCCGTATTGCCCGTAGCGGCGAATTGCAGCTTGTTCTGCATGGTTTGGAAAAATACATGCGTCTCCGGCTCCGTGGGCTCGTAGTCCGCCGCCAGCGCGTGAATCTCCCTCACATGCAGATACACCCGCCGCTCCGAGGAACGGATGTCGCGGATGCGTTCGAGTTGGTCGTCAAAGTAATCCTTCT
>Ga0105047_10018731_pt1 | contig 10714 bp, 10 predicted proteins | sample MAT04_FD_78384 | JGI IMG/M metagenome (GOLD analysis project Ga0105047, IMG submission 78384) | Freshwater microbial communities from Lake Fryxell liftoff mats and glacier meltwater in Antarctica - MAT-04 (megahit assembly) | ecosystem: Environmental > Aquatic > Freshwater > Ice > Liftoff...
GAAGGAGAATAATGCGCCGACCAGCGCCAGGCCCATCGACTACTTGCTTCCAACCATCAACTGTCGCAGTGCCTCCATAATTTTTTTCTGCTTACTCGAATCCTTATGGCCCGAGGAGTTTTCTTCCTTCACTCTCAATCTGTGGACGGATTTTATTGGCGAACATTGACAGCAGCATCGGTAGATCGAGCTCGACATTGACATTTTCTGCATCGATATGCAATCGTCCGGTCACGGTCTGGCCGAGCACGGTGCTTTTGAACTCAAGCCTGTCCTCGCTCGTCCAAGTATCAACCGTTTGTGTCAGATGCTTGCCATACTTTTGCCGCGCGTCGGCCAATCCGGTGACAATCTTTGCCTTCGCCTGCGCGGGCGTGGTGTGATGCGGCAAAGATACTTTGATCGTTTTACTCATGTTCAGCCTTTGCGATGAATCAGTCTCGCCATTTGGATTCTTCCAGATCGAGATCTTCCTGCACGCGGCGAAGCACATCGTCTGCAATAGCTCCGTCGTCGCGCAGCTTGATGAGCATTCTCCGTTCCGCGGCCATGGCCTCCCGACGGAGGTCTGCGATCTTACGCGCGTCGGCAGGTAAATCCTTGCGAATTACCACGCCCCGCTCGCGCGTGAGGGATGCGATGCGTTCGTCGTACGGCACGCGCACATGATCTACGAGCGAACGGTCGATGTCGTCGATCACCACCAGGGCTTCAAGCCTCGCAAGGGCTGCATGGGCCGATTCGTATCGGGCAAGCGCTTCTTCGCGATCTTCCGTGTGATCCACGCGCAGCTTCAAAAACCGGATGAGCGGGCCCAGTGTGAACCCCTGCACGACGAGCGTTGCAAGAATCACACTGAACGCCAGAAAGGCAATCATATCACGATGCGGAAACGGCGAGCCCGACGCCACCGTCAGTGGCAACGAGAGTGCAGCCGCCAATGAAACGATGCCGCGCATCCCCGTCCAGGCGACAAGGAAGACATGCCCAAACACCGGCACCGGGTCGCGCCTTCGAATGAATGGGAAGATCAGTCGTGGTAGATAGGTGGCTAAGAAAACCCATAGCATCCGCGCGGCGATCGCCGTGACACTGACGAGCACGCCATAGCCGATCAAGCGCGTCATGGGCACGTCGATATTTTTCATAATGCCGGGCAACTGCAGCCCGATCAGCATGAAGACCAGCGCGTTAAGAAGAAAAATGATGGTGTCCCACACATGATATAGCCGCAAACGCGTGCGTGAATCCACGATCGTCGGAAGTTTGCGACTTAAAAACATTCCGCATGCAACAACCGCCAGCACGCCCGACACATGACACCATTCGGCTGGCAAGTAGGCAGCGTAGGGTGTCATCAGGGAGACAATGCTTTCGACCCCCTCGTCACGCAGGCGCGGGCGCACCCACGCGATGACGACCCCTGCCAGCAACCCGATCGCAACACCTCCGGCGGCAACCGCGATAAACTTCGGCGCGGCGAACTCCAGCATCGTACTACCGTGCACCACCGCTGCCGTCGCGAATGAAAACGCCACCAGCGCGGTCGCATCGTTGACGAGGGATTCGCCTTCCAGAATCGTCACAATGCGCTTGGGGATGCGAAGCCTCTGCATGATGGCAGTGGCTGCAACCGCATCGGGAGGGGAAATGATCGCGCCAAGAACAAACCCCGCCGACCAGCTCATCCCGAGAAACATGTGGGCGATGGCAGCCGTCAACAGGGTTGTGAAAAGCACCAGTCCGATGGCCAGAAGTCCAATCGGTCGAACATTCGCACGAAAATCCCGCCAGGACGTCTGCAGTGCCGCCTGAAACAAAATCGGGGGGAGGAAAAGGACAAATACGTAACTGGGATCCAGTGAGAGGCTCGGCAGACCGGGGATGAAACTCACGCCCAGCCCACCCAGGACCAGGATGATCGGATAAGGCACGCTCAACCGCGCCGCAACAAACGAAAGCGCTGCAACGAGGACAAAGAGACCGAGGATGATTTCAATTTCGTGCAAGGTGGGTCAGTTACCAGCAAGGCCCTTGGGCAATCCGTACATGCTTGGTCATCATGGGGACACGGAGAAGCGTTGAAAGTTGATGGTTGGCAGTTGGCGGTGACGTTTCATGGAGCGTGGATGGTAGTCTCGCTGTAAGAGCAATGTCTTCAGCTATCCGCCATCAACTATAAGTACCAACTCTGCTCGCAAACTACTCTTCAAACAACTCCGGTCCCGCATTCGCATCCTTCGGGGGCGACCATTTCAGGCCCAGATGCTCATAGGCAATTTTGGATGCGCGTCGTCCCTGCCGGGTGCGGGTGATGAAACCCTGCTGCAGCATGTACGGTTCGATGACATCTGCAAGCGTGTCCACTTCTTCGCTCATGGTGGCAGCCAGAGCTTCGATACCAGCCGGGCCGCCGGCGTAAAAATCGATGAGGACGCGCAGGAAGGTGCGATCAAGCTCATCGAGCCCGCGATCGTCGACGCCCTCCAGTTTTAAGGCATCGCGCACGGTCGCGGTCGTCAGTCGTCCATCCGCCTTCACGGCGGCATAATCGCGCACGCGTCGCAGGAGCTTGTTGGCGATGCGCGGGGTACCTCGGCTACGCCGGGCCAGCTCGGCCAACGCGGTTTCATCGAACGACAGCGAGAGCATGCCACAGTTCTGCCGAAGAATCGTCTGCAATGCAGTCACATCATAAAAATCCAGATGACTGACCAGACCGAATCGGCTGCGCATCGCGCCGGTCAGCAGCCCGATGCGCGTGGTGGCACCGACCAGCGTAAAGGGTTCGAGATTTTCAGATTCCAGTCGCGCGTGCGTGCCTTCCCCCTCCTTGAACTCGATCCGAAAATCCTCCATCGCCGAGTACAACGATTCCTCGACCGTCACAGGCAGGCGATGAATCTCATCAATGAACAGCACGTCGCCTCGCTGCAGATTGAGCAGCGTCGTAAGCAGATCGTTCGGCTTGGCCAGTGCCGGCCCGCTCGTCACATGCACAGTTGATCCGAGCTCGGCAGCGACGACATAGGCGAGCGTCGTCTTGCCAAGACCGGGCGGGCCATGCAAAAGAATATGATCGATCGGCTCATTGCGCCCGCGGGCCGCTTCGACGGCGATCTGCAATCGCTGGACAATCGATGCCTGACCGATGTATTGCGCGAAACGCTTGGGACGAAGCGACAGATCAAGCCGATCGCTCTCCTCGCCTTCAGATTGTCCAGTCACAATGCGTTCGCGCGGCATGGTGTGATTCTATGTGATTTTCTAAAGTTGAGTAGCCACGCTCACGCTTGTCAGAAACGTGATAACGGAACATTGCGTGCCGACGGGTGACGCTACCCGCGCGACTTGATCATCGCTCGCCAGAGATCGGATGCGGCCTTCAATTCTGGTTGCGCCTGACGAATCTTGATGAGCAGTACCTCGGCGTCAGACCGTCGATCTCCGCCGGCAACGATGCGCGAAATCGCGCGCTCTTCCTCGACCGAGAAGGACGTCGATGGTGGATTATCGCGCGACAACCGACGTGCCCCCGGCGACACCCCCGCAAACTTCGCAGCCTTGCCCGACAGCTCGGCGACGATCAGCTCGGCTGTTCGCTTGCCGATTCCATCCAGCTTCACCAGCGTGCGCGCATCGCGCGATTCGATCGCCTGCGCGATCTCGGATATCGGGACCGTCAGCGCCTTCAACGCGGTCTTGACACCAATTCCTTTGACCGTGGTGAAAAGGTTAAAAAACTCCCGATCTTCCGGGCGAAGAAACCCGATGAGCGTGGGCTCAAGACTCCCGCGTGCGGCGTCACCAGCCAGATAAAACACCGTATAAAAAGTGACCGGCTGCCCGCGCTGCACACGCAACACCTCTGCGTCGGCAGAGCCGATGAGCAGCGTGAAAGTCATTGCGCCCGCGTCGACTTCAACATACGTATCTTCAACGCGCGATAGTATTCCGGTGAGGGCGGAGATCATGACTGTGTGCGACTCTATTCGGAAAGGGTGTCGAACCGCAACGACGGGACGAAAACCATGTTCACTTGAGAATCGCAAAGAGCGCGGAGATCACTTTGACGCCGAAGGTTGATTGACTGATTTTCCATGCTGATTTTTATTTGCCTTACCGCTGCCAGAAACCATTTCGCATCAAATGTGATCTCCGCGTTTTTTGCGCCTTTTCGGTGAACCTTGTTCTCGGTTCGCACCGCCACTCACTCGTTTCGGTCGGCGCGTCTCGGCACGGAGCGCCCATCCGCAGCAGAGCGCGACAGCCAGGGCGTCGGCAACATCGGGGGGTTTGGGGATCTCTTTCAGCTTCCAGATCGACTGAATCGCCCGTTGCATCTGATTCTTTGACGCGTGACCGAACCCGCCTACCGACCGCTTGACGAGGTTGGCAGAGTATTCTTCCAACTGCAGGTTCGCACGCCGGGCAACCAGCAAGATCACCCCGCGGGCGTGGGCCATCATCACGGCTGTCCGCGGGTGAGCGTAATGCGAATAGAGCTGCTCCACCGCGACGACCTGTGGTCGATGCTCGATGATGAGTGAGTCCAACTCGCGCTCCAACTCGATTAACCGGTCGGCCAGCGGGAGCTTTTCATCGAGTCGAATGACGCCCCCATCCACCAGCAAGGGCTTGCGTGCATCAAAGTCGATCACGCCATAGCCGGTCAAACGCAGGCCGGGATCGATCCCAAGAATACGATTGAAGTCAGTCCGCAGTCCGTGGTCCGTGGTCCGTGGCATTGGGATTTCATTGTCGATTGTGGATCGTGGATTGTCGAAAGTGGAGGCCCGCAGACAGCAGCGATCTCGGTATCGCATCGTCGACATTTCACAATCGACAATCGATATTTACCTCAGTGCTACCAACTACGGACGTACAGCTACGGACTAAGAACTCTTCTTCCACCCCGTCCCATCCGCACGATCTTCCAGCACCAGACCGATCTTTGCCAGGCCGTCTCGGATTCCATCTGCGATCGCGAAGTTTTTGGATGTTCTGGCGTCCTGCCGGAGCTGAATAAGCAGCTGCATGAGTTGATCGGTCAGGCCCGAATCGCTGTCCATTCGCGCGATGGGTTGACGGAATAATCCCAGGATCATCCCCAATCGCCTGAACGTCTGTGTAGCTGCGGTGACAGCAGTCAGTTGCTCGGGGCGCTTTTCGCGCTCGACCGACCGCTGCTCGATGAATGAATTGATCTGCCCGGCCAGTTCGTGCAACACTGCAATCGCGCCGGCAGTGTTGAAGTCGTCGTCCATCATTTCCAGATATTTGATCTTCAATTCCAGCACACCTCGCGCCAGTTGCGCGGCCTCGCCATCCATCAGCGACGATGCGGTCTGATCCATATCCGGCTGATCGTCCGCAAGCTCCTTCCCCAGCAAGCGCGCGACGCGATCCAACAGTCGATGGAACACGGCCAACCCCTTGCGCGTCGTCGTCATCACCTCGTCCGTGAACTCAATCGGCCGGCGATAGTGCGTACTGAGCAACATGTATCGCAATAATTCCGATCCGTGCTTGTCGATCAAATCCTTGGCCGACACCACATTCCCCAGGCTGCCCGACATTTTTTCGTCCGCCCACTCGCCGCTGGCCAGCTTCGTTTTGATGCGCGTCAGCCCGTTGTGCAGCCAGAACTTTGCAAACGGCTTGCCCGTGCAGCATTCGGATTGGGCCAGTTCGTTCTCGTGATGCGGGAACATCAGATCGAGCCCGCCGCCGTGCATGTCGAAGGTCTCTCCGAGGTACTTCATGGCCATGGCAGTACATTCGATATGCCAGCCCGGTCGCCCGGCCCCCCAGGGAGATTCCCAGCTTGGCTCGCCGGCCTTAGCCGACTTCCACAAGGCAAAGTCAGCGGGGTTGCGCTTGCCCCCACCGGCTAGGTCGCGCAGGCCGGCCTCCTGCTCTTCGACTTTTCGATTCGATAATTTCCCGTAGTCCGCATCCTTGGTTACATCAAACCAGACATTCCCGTCGACAGCGTAGGCGTATCCATTGGTGATCAATTTGTTGGTGATCTCAATGATCTCGGGCATGTGCTCCGACGCGCGGGGAAAGCGATCAATCGTATCCACGCCCAGGGCAGCCAGCGCGTCGAGATATTCACGTGTGTAACGCTCGGCGAGCGCGACCACGGTCGTATTTTGTTTGGCAGCAGTGTCGATCAGCTTGTCGTCGACATCGGTGATATTCACCACCCATGTCACGTCATATCCCTTGAAACGCAGGTAGCGCTTGATCGCATCGAAAATCACAGGCCCGACCATGTGCCCAATGTGCGGCGGTTTGTAGACGGTCGGCCCACAGAGATAAATACCAACCTTCCCCGGCAAAACTGGTGTGAAAAGTTCCTTGCTGCGAGTGAGAGTGTTGTAGACGCGAAGACTCATTTGAATCCAAGAACGGAGGCTGGAGGCAGAAGGCAGAATTGAAATGCTGCACGATCGATAGACGTCATTTCTTTTCCTTCATTTCTGATCTCTCATCGGTCTGCTTTCATGATTTGAAGCTAATTCTATTCACTTCGAGCGCTCCAGCAACACGACCACATGGGCGGCGATAGCTTCTCCCTTGCCGATGGCGTCGACGCCTTCATTTGTGCCGGCTTTGATATTTACCTGATCTGCGCGAACGTTGAGGAGCCTCGCGAGGTTGGCTCGCATCGCATGCTTGAACGATTGCAGCTTTGGGCGCTCGGCCAGGATCGTCACGTCCACATTGACGACTCTAAAGGTTGCCCCGGCCAACCGCGCCATCGCTCCCTCGACAAACAGGTGACTGGGCGCGTTTTTCCATCGCACGTCGGTATTCGGAAATATCTCCCCAATGTCACCCGCCCCGATCGCGCCCAGCAACGCATCCACCAGGGCATGCAGCACCACATCCCCATCGGAATGCGCGACAGGCGACACATCCTGCGCGACAACGACGCCCCCCAGAACAAGCCGCCCGCTCGATTGCAGGCGGTGCAGGTCGTAACCGTGACCGACGCGGAAGGTGGTGGGCATGGGATGCAACTTTAATTGAAAGCCGGGAATCTGTGGGGTTTAGTGTCGGGTAGCGACCGTTCGCGGAGCCATGATGTTCGTCAAAGAAGCAGAAAACACGGTTTGTTGAACCGTCACTACAGGACATATTCTGAAATAGTGCAGAACCCAAGCTGCTTTCACGCCATACGATCATGAATCCAATTGAACTTCACCTGCGGTTGGGATGCGATATCCGCCGCGATTGAATCGGCGAGCGTTTCCAGTCGCTCGGCCTGGGCACAGAGAAACTCCTGGGCAGAGGCGGCCTTACCGGTGACACTCCGGTGCGCGATATCCCACGTCTGCACCAGATGCCGGATGATCTGGGCGTAGTCGCTGACCGTATAAACGCCGATGCGCTGGGCGACAATCGCAAAGTGATCGAACAGCGACCGATCCTGCCCATCGAACATCAGCTTGCCGGGCATCGCAATCACGCGTCGCATCATCTGACGGAAGACGAGGATCCCCTGCTCGGGATCACGGTCCATCACCTCGCCCATAATGCGCGTATAAAACTGCTCGTGCCGGCCTTCATCCCCCGCGACGGTGGCGCAGATGCGGGAGAGGTTGGCATCCCCGGCGTTGCTGGCAAGCCGGCTGACCTTCCCATGCGACAACTTCGTCGCCCGTTCCTGGAACGACGGGTAAATCAATCCGGCATACGGATCCGGATACGAGCGCGGATCAAACCCGCTACCGATCAGATGATGAACGGTCAATTCAACTGACCGCATGTTCACGCGCCCGGTGAGTCGCAGATATGCATTCAGCAGATCGCCATGCCGGTTCTCCTCGGCTGTCCATCCGCGCATCCAACGCGCCCAGCCTGTGTTGCTCGCGCCGGCACAATCTCGGGCGATCAGGTTAAGCAAGATCGAATAATTGGGAAGTGCCTCTTCGGTTACCATGTTGCCGACCAGGACAACCAGCAACTCGTCGGAGATATTCTGAGCCGGTTCGCGGAAACGCTTGAGGCAATCGTGCCAGTCTTCGGAATTGAGATCGGGGAGAAAATCGGTCGGCTGCCAGGCCTTTTCGACCGGGGTCAGCAAGGAGAGGTGCTTGGTCACCTCTGGCTCCAAGCTCTGCAGGAGTTCCATCTGATCTCGGAGGTGCACATCTTCCGATGTCGAGGTTTTCATGGCATCTTCCAATCGCCCATCGATCCATTTTATATTATCCGGCATTCTACCGCCAATTGTTAACCGCAAATCTTGAACCACAGAGAAGCTCATATGCACGGAGATACGATTTACCGAGTTGCCAGTAGCGATTGCTGGACATTCAGTTCCCGTTCCGCGGCGCCCCGGAGGGGTGGGTGTGTATGCGATGATTTCTTACATTGCTCACGTCGATTGATTTCCTGGTCTTCTCTTATGTGCCACTGAGCCCATCTGTGGCTTAAGATACGCCCATGAAACTTCAACTCGGTTTGATCGTCGGTCTGAGTGAAAACGTCGTGGATTCGTTTCAGTTGTTGGCGCAGGTGGGAGTTCCCACGTGTCATCTGGCCTGCTGGCAACCGGCGATATTAAATGAGTCGCTGGCGAAGAAGGTGCTGGCGGCGCAGCGAGAGATCCACGTCACGCCCAGCACGTTCTGGGCGGGGCATTCGGGCGCGGCGGTCTGGAACTTCCTGCAAGGGCCCGCCACCATCGGGCTTGTCCCACCGGCCACGCGGGCAGCTCGATTGTCAGAGTTGAAGCGCGGTGCTGATTTCGCCACATCGATCGGCGCGCCCTCCATCACCACGCACGTCGGTTTCATTCCAGAGGATCCGAACGACCCGAACTACGCCCCCCTCATCGAGACTCTCAAAGACCTGGCTCAGTATTGCCGTCAGCGCGACCTGGCCTTCATGTTCGAGACCGGTCAGGAAACGCCCGTCACACTCTTGCGGACGATTGAAGACATCGGCACGGATAACCTCGGAATCAACCTCGACCCGGCCAACCTCATCCTGTACGGCAAAGCCAACCCTGTCGACGCCCTCGATGTCTTCGGAAAATACGTCCTCGGTATGCACGCCAAGGACGGCCACTACCCCACCAACGGCCGCGAACTCGGACAAGAGGCATCCTTGGGAGAAGGGCGCGTCGATTTCAAAACGCTATTCTTGAAATTAAAAGCGCTCGGATTCAAAGGCCCCGTCACCATCGAGCGCGAGATCAGTGGCGAGCAGCAGATTGCCGACATCAAAAAAGCGATGCAGGTCTTGGAGCCGCTACTCTGAAGCGAGTGTAAGGAATTCGTCTCCAAGCACTTAGCCAGGACGGTCGCCCGTAACACGGGCTTCGAGCCTGTGTTACGGGCACAGTTTTTCGAAATCGCAAGGTAGAGCGCGTGGAGTTTTTAATTTTCTAGAAATTCCCTTCGTCATCAGCACAATTCGACGATATACTTTGTGGAATGCCTTCACGTCTTCCGGAGATATCCTCATGAAACGCCATGCGTTTACCCTCGTTGAGCTTCTGGTTGTCATCGGCATTATTGCCGTCCTGATTTCGATCCTCCTTCCAGCGTTGACCCGTGCGCGTGAGCAGGCGGCGTCGGTCAGTTGCGCCTCGTCACTGAGGCAACTGGGCATGGCTGCCCATCTCTACGCCAACGAATTCAAGGGACGTCTGCCCCAACCCGTGACGCAGGGCCCTGGCCAAGGGACGTATGAAAAAGAGGAAACCTGGCTGACACAGTTCATGCGATACCTCCCCGTCGGTAATGGCCAATGGCCGGGATATGCCAAGGGATTTCCCGCGGTCTACAAGTGTCCCAGCATGACAAGCGAAGTGCCCGGCCATGCCGTGCCCGGCGAATTCAACGGCTGGGCAACGGGTGCTGCGTTGGGCGATCGCGCCAACTATGGAACCTACACGCAGGATTTCGGTGGGTACGGGATGTCGTGGGGCGGATGGGTTTCCAACTATCGCCGATGCAACCCCACGGCCCCGCTGACGTGGTGGCGCGAGGCGAAGATTCGCGCGAAAATGTCATCAGAGGTGATGATGATGGGCGACGCAAAATACTTCACCATCATGTGCCCCCAACAGGACGACTGGGCGGCGTCCTATGGATACCGGCATTTCGTGGGCAAGACGAATCAGGGCAAAAACTACGTGTTCCTTGACGGTCATGTGACGTACATCTCGAAGAAGGACGTCCCCTACTTCTACAACACCCGCTTCTGGGCGGGCGATGCGTACAACTGATCTTTGTAATCAACGCATCCACCTTTTCCCCCCGCGTCAGGGGCAGCGTTTCAGGATTTTTGGAGCGTACGCAATCACTTCTTCAGCATTCCAACGGCCTTCCCGCACTCAGGGCATCGCTCAGGCGTGCCGCGGAGGTCGTAACCGCAGGCGGGGCAATGGCCGGGCCTGGACCGCCTCCATCGTTGAAATTCCGGTCGCAGGAGGAGTAAAGAAATCGCCAAGATGGAGCTGAATGGCCACCAGACGGACATGACGAAGATTCGCCTAGTCCAATGTGGATGTCCCACGTACGCGTGGGTGTCGACTCCGTAGCCAAGCCCAAAACCTTTCCAGACAGGGTTTAACGCATCTTTGTGGCGGTCATGCTGCTCTGGATTGCCAATAGTTGCTGGTTTGGTCGGTGTATTCCAAACATAACAGCGTCGCAAACCGTTCGGCCCGGCGGGTGCGCCAGCGGGC
>Ga0105047_10018732_pt1 | contig 10714 bp, 8 predicted proteins | sample MAT04_FD_78384 | JGI IMG/M metagenome (GOLD analysis project Ga0105047, IMG submission 78384) | Freshwater microbial communities from Lake Fryxell liftoff mats and glacier meltwater in Antarctica - MAT-04 (megahit assembly) | ecosystem: Environmental > Aquatic > Freshwater > Ice > Liftoff...
AGTAAGGTGCCGATGACGTGTTTGGGAGGGGAGGGAGCCATGGTCTACTCAGACGGGCCGCGCCGGGTCCGCTCTGGTGATCCTGAGGATCGGGCAGTTTCGTTCCACCCCACGGGTGTCATCCCGGTTTCGCGGCACGCGAAGACCGGGACCCATACGCACCTGATGGTGACGGGTTGCGCGCGGCGGCACCGCTGGGGACGGTTCTGGGTGATCTGGTGCGTATGGGTCCCGGTCTTTCGCCTTTGGCGAAAACCGGGATGACAGCGTTTTTTTTGTGAGAAGGGTTTGGTCCTAGCCGGAGGCGTGGCGCATTCGGGGGCTCGACCATTATGTTTGGCATTCGTTCTCAAACACTGAGCCCGCCCCGCGAAGCTCTAGGCGACGAGTAGCGCGTTTCAAAGTTTACTCGTCCTAGCCTGTTTCACTCAACTCGTGAGGGTGCGTGGCAGACTTCGTTTCCCACAATTCAACCTGTGGGGGAATTAACTTTCGGAACTCGTGGTTGGCGGCCATCGTCAAGACAGGTGCGGGTGGCACCTGATGGAGAGCCTCAGGTGCAGTTCAGAATCGCAATAGCCGCGCTCTGCGCGACCCTTATGACAAGTGCCGTTGCCACACATGCCGGGGCCGCGAGCGTCGTTCAGATCCGGACATTCGATTTCCAGCAGCTCCTGTCGACCACACTGTCTTCATACAGTGTGAGCGCCACGAAGTCGCAGAGCTTGCAGTTCGACGCCTTCAACACCAACCTGGGCACGTTGACGGGCGCAAGCTGGTCGCTGGCGTCTGTGCGCCTTTACGACACCGCCATATCGATGTCTGGCAGCGGCTTCCACGTTTTGAACTCGAACCAACTGTCGACAACCGTCCGATTTGATGGCGGCGTCCTGGGGTCGGGGGGCCTCTGGGGCCCCAGGGCCCGATCAACTGCGTAACCGGAAACTCGCCTTTCTGCATCACGATCGCCAAGGACGACGACAGCTTCGGGTTCACGACCGCATCAAACAATCTCGGAAGCTTCCTGCTGGCCGGCGGCGTCGAAGCAGAGATCCGCTCGCTGTTATCGCTCAACGGCTCGGTCTCTGGCCAATTCACCAGCTCTTTGGCGGCCAGAAGTATCGATTGGGACGGCGACCTGACTCTGACCTACACCTATGATCCAAACGTGGTTGTACCGCCGCCGACTGGTGCCCCCGTTCCGGAGCCGGAGGCCTGGACCTTGGCAATAGCTGGCCTGGCGCTCGTCGGCGGCGCACTTCGCAGGCGCCGAGCGTACGTGTTGGTCGGTCACGGTTAAGCCGCCAGACCCGGCCCGCTCTCTTCTCCGCCGCTCAGTTCCCCACTCTGGCCGCCCCGCAGCCTGTGCCTCCCAATGGAGGGGAGGGATGTCCAGCGTCTGAGACGGTGCGTTCACAGCCGACCGGCGGCCACCGCGTTCGACATCAGCAGACGCACGCCCGCACGGTGGAAGGGTTCGATCACTCGCATGTAGAGGCGGCCGGCAGCGTTGTGGGCGTGGCAGATGGTGGTGACCTGAACGCTGGTGCCATCGCTCGAACGCAGCACAGACAGCCGGAAGTCCATGTGACTGTTGTCCCGCCCGGCGACCATCTCGTCGGAGTTGAGGGCGCAGATGGGCCAGGGTCCGATCAGGTCGCCCACGGCGTAGGGTCCCTGGATGTTACCATCCATCACCTGGGCGATGGTGGGTACGTCAAGGCCGAACAGACGCGCCACGAGGTTGCGGGCGACCAGGCCCAACTTCACCCCCATCGGTTTGTGCCCAAAGACGGCGGCGAACAGCGCAATGATGTCACGGTCGGGGATGCTGAGCGGCGCGCGATAGGAGTCGCGAAACGTGGCGGTCTCGATCCGGTCTCCGCCGAGGAGGCTTATGGCCGGGGGTTCCGTCTCGATGACCGACACCCTCAGCTTTTCACCGTCACATAGGTCCCTGGCGCATCCCCGAGCGGAGCCAATGGGCCCTTGGCCGGGTCGCGGGCAGGGATCATCTTGCCCGACTTCGCCGCCAGCCAGGCCGCCCAGTGGGGCCACCATGAGCCGGGGGTTTCCACCGCGCCGGCGCGCCACTCATCGAGTGAGGCGGGCAGGGTGTCATTGGTCCAGTGCTGATACTTGTTGGCGATGGGCGCGTTGATCACACCTGCGATATGGCCAGAACCGGCCATGGTGAACGTGGTCGGGCCGCCGAACAGCCGGGCACCCTTGAAGACCGATTTCGCCGGAGCGATGTGGTCTTCCTTGGATGACTGCACATAGATCGGCACCTTCACCGTGCTGAGATCGATCCGGACGTTGTCGAGCACCAGTTCACCCTTGGCCATGGCGTTCTCGCCATAGAACCGACGCAGATAGAAGGTGTGCAGGGTCTTGGGCATCCGCGTCTGGTCCGAGTTCCAGAACAGCAGGTCGAAGGGCTTGGGCTCCTTGCCCATCAGGTAGTTGTTGACGAAGAACGACCAGATCAGGTCGTTGCCACGGAGCGCGTTGAAGGTGTCGGCCATGGTCTGGCCGGACAGCACGCCGCCGCCTTCATCCATCTTCTTCTCAAGGTCGCCCAGCCAGTCCTCGTTGGTGAACAGCAGCAGGTCGCCAGCTTCGGAGAAGTCCTGCTGGGCGGCGAAGAAGGTGGCCGAGCCGATGGACGTGTCGCCCTTGGCCGCCATGTGGGCCAGCGTTGCCGAGAGAAGGGTGCCGCCAATGCAATAGCCGACGGTGTTCACGTGATCGACGCCAGCCTGCTTCATGGCCGCACCGACGCCCTCGTAGATGCCCTGGTGCATGTAGTCTTCGAAGGTCTTGGTGGCCAGTGAGGTGTCGGGATTGACCCACGACGCTACGAAAACCGTGAAGCCCTGGCTGGCCAGCCAGCGGATCAGCGAATTCTCGGGCCGCAAATCCATGATGTAGAACTTGTTGATCCACGGCGGGAAGATCAGCAGCGGGATCTCATAGACCTGGTCGGTCGACGTAGAAAACTGCAGGAGCTCAATGATTTCGTTTCGGAAAACGACCTTGCCTGGCGCGGTGGCGACGTTCTCGCCAATCTTGAACATGTCATAGTCGGTCTGGGCGATGGAAAGCGCACCGCCACCGCGCTGCAGGTCAGCCTGAAAGTTTTCCATGCCTTTCACGAGGCTTTGGCCGCCTGACGCCATGACCTCTTTCAAAGCCGTGGGGTTGGAGGCCAGGAAGTTCGACGGCGCGAAGGCGTCGGTCAACATCCGCATGAAAAACTCGACGCGGCGCTTTTCCAGAGGGTCAACGCCGTCGACGTCAGACACCATGTCGTTCAGAAAATTCGCGGTCAGCAGATAGGACTGCTTGATCACGTCGAACACGGGATTGTCGGACCAGTCAGGGTCATTGAAGCGCTTGTCACCCTTGGCCGGTGACACGACAGGCGTTGACGCCTCGCCCGTGGCGCGGCGGGCTGTGGCCTGCCAAAGCTCAAGATACTTGGCGAACAGATCGCCCTGCGCCCGAATCATCCGCTCGGGCTGGGCTGCCAGCCGGCCTATGACCTGGTTCAATGCCGGGGCCACGTGGAACGGGTCGGGCGACAACGCGGCCGGGCGTTCGGCCTGACGCAACGCCATCTCGGCTATGGCCCCTTGTGCCGTGAGCGCGGCCCGGGCGAGGTTCATGGACAGGGCTTCGACCTGCGCCCGCTGGTCCGGGCTGAACGCTTTCGAATCAAACAGAGGCGGGGCTTGCGCGGCCGGTTGTGCTGGCGGCACGACCGCCTCCGGCGCTTTCCCGGGGACTTTCTTCTTGGCTGATTTTTTTCCGGTGGCCTTCGCGGCAGACTTTTTTGCGCCCTTGCCGGGCGATCCCGAGGTGGTTTCACTCATAGTGGCGTCCTCCAGATCGGCGCGGAATTTGATCGCGCTCTTTCGCGGTCAGCGTTCATCGCATAAGACCTTGCCGCATATGAACACTTTGCGCCCGCTTTTTCCGATTGTTGCCGGCAGGATCAAGCCCCTGGCTGTGGCTTCTGGCTGCTTGCTGCTGAGTGCCTGCGTTGGCAACCCGTTCAAGGACGCTGCCATTGACCCCGCGTCGCCCGTGGCTGCAGACGTGGCCCGGCTGACGCGAGACAATGCCGCGTTTCCGTCATTCGCGGAGATACCAACCGCGCCAAAGGGTGTGCGGCCACTGGCCAACTTCGGTCGTGACGCCCAGGCAATGCTCCGCGCCGGCGCGGCGCTCGAGCGGGACACGGCACCTGAAACCTGGACCCTGAAGGCCACCGAGGCCTTTGTCGAACAGGCCCGTCGCGACGCGGGCCCCCAGATCGAGCCGCCGAAGCCCGGCGACGCCGAAGCTTTTGCCCGGGAGCTTCGTGAACGAGCTACACCGCCTCCGCCGCGCTAGGGCCGGCGAGAGGCAAAAATTCCTTCAGCCGGCTTGGCCGACTCCCGCCCGGAGTCTATCGAAAGCCTGACATCAGCTCGCAGATCGACCGCAGGGGCGCTCGCGGCGAAAGAGCTCTGGTTATGACACCTGAATTCCACCGTATCCGTCGTCTTCCTCCTTACGTTCTGGAAGAGGTCAATCGCATCAAGGCGCGGCTTCGTGTCGAGGGCGTAGACATTATCGACTTTGGCATGGGCAACCCGGACATGCCGACGCCGAAGCACATCGTCGACAAGCTGATCGAAACCGCGCGAGACCCCAAGGCCGGGCGTTACTCCGCTTCCAAAGGCATCGTCGGTCTGAGGCGGGCCATGGCCAGCTACTATGATCGTCGGTTCGGCGTGAAGCTGAACCCTGACACCGAGGTCATCGCGACCCTGGGCTCCAAGGAAGGGTTCGCCAACCTGGCCCAGGCGCTGACGGCACCGGGCGACGTGATCATCTGTCCGAACCCGGCCTATCCGATCCACGCCTATGGGTTCATCATGGCGGGTGGTGTGATCCGGCATGTGCCAGCACTCTCGCCGGAGGAGTATCTGGCGGGGGTAAGCCGGGCTGTGAAACACTCGGCACCGCCGCCCACCGTGCTGATCCTGTCCTATCCGTCCAATCCGACCGCGCAGTGCGTCGATCTGGACTTTTACCGCGGCGCGATCGCGCTGGCCCGCAAACACGACCTGCTGGTGATCTCTGATATCGCCTATTCGGAGATCTATTTCGACGACAACCCGCCACCGTCGGTGCTGCAGGTGGAGGGTGCCAAGGAAATCGCTGTCGAGGTCAATTCGCTGTCCAAGACGTTTGCCATGGCGGGTTGGCGGGTCGGCATGGTGGTGGGTAACGAGCGCATCTGCTCGGCGTTGGCACGGGTGAAGTCCTATCTGGACTATGGGGCCTACACGCCGATCCAGGTGGCGGCGGCGGCGGCGCTGAACGGGCCGACCGACTGCATCGAGGAGATCCGCGGCATCTACAAAGCGCGTCGAGACACATTGATCGATTCCATGAAGCGCGCCGGGTGGGACATTCCGGCACCCTCAGCCTCGATGTTTGCCTGGGCACCGGTGCCTGAGCAGTTCAGGGAAGCCGGGTCTCTGCTATTCTCGAAGCTGTTGATCGAAGAAGCTGGTGTCGCCGTGGCGCCAGGCGTTGGGTTTGGCGAGTATGGAGAGGGCTTTGTGCGCGTGGGTCTGGTCGAGAACGAACACCGCATTCGGCAGGCGGCCCGCAACGTGAAGAAATTCCTCTCGAACGCTGACGAAATTCTGAGCCGGGCGCACAACACCATGGGTACCCAATGACGGCAGCAAAAACCTGGCGCATCGGGATCGCCGGTCTTGGTACCGTCGGGTCCGGTCTGCTCAATATACTGTCTGAACGACCGGATTTCGCACCGGCGGCGGGCAGGGCGGTTGTCACGGGGGTCTCGGCCCGATCACGATCACGACCGCGGCCTTTCGACATTTCGAAACTGCCCTGGTTTGACGATCCCGTCGTGCTGGCGGCCTCGCCTGAAATCGATGTCTTCATTGAGTTGATCGGTGGTTCGGACGGCCCGGCAAAGGCGGCAGTGGAAGCAGCATTGAAGGCCGGAAAGCCAGTCGTAACGGCGAACAAAGCCCTGATCGCGGAACATGGCGCGGCGTTGGCGATTCTGGCCGAGGATTGCGGTGTCCCCTTGCTGTTCGAGGCAGCGGTCATGGGCGGTGTCCCCGCCGTCAAGATTGTCCGCGAGGCCCTGGTCGGCGACGAGATCCAGTCGATTGCCGGGATCCTGAACGGGACCTGCAATTACATCCTGACCGAGATGGAAGCCACGGGGCGGTCATTTGCCGACGTTCTCGGCGAGGCCCAGCGACTTGGGTATGCCGAGGCTGACCCGACGACCGATGTCGGCGGTTTCGATGCGGCGCACAAGATCACCATACTGGCGGCCCTGGCGTTCGGTTGCGCGCCAAACTTTGCCGCGACCGAGGTCGAGGGGATAGAACAGGTCGAGCTGCTCGACATTCATATGGCCCGGGATCTGGGTTACCGGATCAAGCTTGTTGCCTCGGCAGATCGATCCGGCGAGGGCGCGCTGGTACGGGTTCATCCTTCACTGGCACCCCTGAGCCACCCGCTGGCGCAGGCCGGCGGCGCGCTCAACGCCCTGTTCATCGAAGGCGCGCGGACGGGACGGATATTTGTCCAGGGGCCTGGCGCGGGTGCAGGGCCGACCGCCGTGGCCGTTGCAGCTGATATCGCTGATGTGATCGCCGGCAGCCATCGCCCGGTGTTCCAGGCCCCGGCGCGCAGCCTAACGATGAGCCAACCGGTGGACCCGTCAAAGATGATGTGCCGCGCCTATCTGCGGTTCCTGGTCAAGGATGAGCCGGGTGTGATCGCAGCGGTATCGGAAACACTGGCGGAGGCGGGCGTATCGATCGAAAGCTTCCTGCAAAAGCCGGTAGAGGGCGCGCAAGGCGTGCCCATTGTACTGACGACCCACAGTGTTGCGGAATCGGTGCTGATGGCTGCGGTTGAACGCATTGCGGGCTTGCCGGCGGTTCTGGATCGACCACGACTGTTCCGGATCGCACGTATCTGAGATTTTAAGACAATTGCGTCCAAACGGTGCGCACCTTGGGTTGGGATAATGAACATGACGTCTGAAATTCTGGACCGCAGCCTCGTTCTCGACGCCGTCCGCGTCACCGAGATCGCCGCCATCGCCGCCTGGAAGCTTGTCGGCAGAGGCGACGAGAAGGAAGCCGATCAGGCGGCTGTCGATGCCATGCGCACGGCTTTGAATGACCTCGACATCGATGGAGAGATCGTCATCGGCGAGGGCGAGCGCGACGAAGCACCTATGCTCTATATCGGTGAAAAGGTCGGCAAGGGTGGCAAGCACAAGATCGACATCGCGCTGGACCCGCTGGAAGGCACGACGCTGACGGCCAAGGCCATGGCCAATGCGCTGGCGGTGATGGCCTGGGCACCCAAGGGCACCATGCTGAATGCGCCCGACACCTACATGGACAAGATTGCCTGCGGTCCCGGGTACCCGGCCGGCATCATAGACCTGGACAAGAGCCCGGCCGACAATGTGCGCGCGCTGGCCAAGGCCAAGGGCGTCGAGCCCTCCGAGATCACCGTCTGCGTGCTGGACCGCCCTCGTCATGCCGAGATCATCGCCGGCCTGCGTGAAGTCGGTGCCCGCGTCTATCTGATCACGGACGGCGACGTTGCCGGGGTGATGAATACCGCTGACCCGGAAACCGGGGTTGATCTCTACGTCGGGTCCGGTGGCGCGCCCGAGGGTGTGCTGGCTTGTGCTGCGCTGAAGTGTGTTGGTGGCCAGTTCCAGGGCCGGCTTGTGTTCCGCAACGCCGACGAGAGAGCCCGTGCCGCCCGGGTCGGTATCACAGATCTGGATCGGAAGTACGATCTGCACGAGATGGTTCGGGCAGATGCCATCTTCGCCGCCACAGGCGTGACGTCGGGTGCGCTGCTGGATGGTGTGATCGTAAAGGACGGCTTCATTCACACCCATACGCTGGTGATGAACTCGGCCACACGCACGGTACGGGAAGTGCGGATGAAGCGGCCGGTCTGATCGTCGCCACCCCATCGACGGGTGGCGACTCACGTCGGAGAGTCCGATACTGAGCGCTGAATGGTGGACCGAGAGATGGGGAATGGAGACATGGCCGATGGATCCGTGTCCCTGGAAGGCTACCTCGGAGTCTCGCGTTCGCTGTCAGGGCGGCTTTGGCGGGAACGCCCGGCAGATCCTGAGATCGTTCGTCGTCACCAGCTGAACCATGGCCTGTCCGAACCGCTGGCGCGCGCGCTCGCCTCCCGGGGCGTGACGGCGGATGGCGGGCACGATTTTCTCCACCCGACTCTGAAAGCCCAGTTTCCCGACCCCTCGTCGTTCGCGGACATGGATCGCGCCGCCGAAATTCTGGTGAATGCTCTGACCGCAGGCCGCAAAGTGGCGGTGTTTGCGGACTATGATGTGGACGGGGCCTCGTCGGCGGCGCAGCTGGTGCGTTGGTTCCGGGCCATGGGTCTCGAGATTTCGATCTATGTTCCGGATAGAATAGTGGAAGGCTACGGACCATCACCGGCGGCATTCCGACGCCTCAAGGACGAGGGTGCAGACCTGGTGATCACCGTCGATTGCGGTGCTGCCGCCTACGACGCTCTGAAATTTGCCGCGGACATTGAGCTGCCGGTCGTGGTGGTCGACCACCACCTGATGCGAGCCGGCGAAATCCCCGCGGTGGCCGCACTGGTCAATCCAAATCGTCCGGATTGTCGCTCGGGACAAGGGCATCTGGCGGCGGCGGGTGTGGTGTTTGTGCTGCTGGCTGCCCTTAACCGCGAGGCGAGGCGACGGGGACTGTTTGCCGATCAGCCTGAGCCTGACATCCGCGACTGGCTGGATCTGGCGGCCATGGGGGCCATCTGTGATGTCACGGAATTGACAGGTTTCAATCGCGCGCTGGCGTCCCAGGGGCTCAAGGTGATGTCCGGATGGCGAAACCCGGGCCTTCACGCGTTGATGCAGGTCGCCAAGGCCGAGGGGCCAGCTTCCGTATTTCATGTGGGCTTTCTGCTTGGCCCCCGGATCAACGCCGGCGGGCGGATCGGGCGGGCTGACCTGGGCGCGCGGCTGCTGTCGACGGATGACCCGGTTGAGGCGGCAGCGCTGGCGGCGGAACTGGATGCGTTGAACGGGTCGCGGAAAGATGTGGAACGTGAGGTGCAGGAGGCTGCGGTTCGCCAGATCGAGCGTGAAAGCAACCAGGCCGACGCACCTTGCCTGGTCGTGGCCCAGGACGACTGGCATCCCGGCGTCATCGGTATTGTCGCGGGACGGCTTCGCGAACGCTACCGCAAGCCCGTGATGGTCATCGGCATTGATCGGCCCGGCAATGTGGGCAAGGGCTCAGGACGGTCGCAACCGGGCGTAAATCTGGGGCGTGCGGTTCAGGCGGCCTATGATGCGGGGCTGCTGTTATCTGGCGGAGGGCATGCGATGGCGGCGGGACTATCGGTAAGGGCCGACACGATCCCGGAATTACGCGCATTCCTTTGCGACCAGATGGCCGGCGAATGTGAGATCGCTTCGGCCGCAGATGCCCTGGAGTTTGACGCCCTGATCACCAGCCGTGGCGCAGATCGCGGCCTCTGGACCGAGTTTCAAAGACTTGCACCGTTTGGGCCGGGTAATCTTGAGCCGCTTTTCGCATTGTCGGACGTCCGCGTTGAGCGGCCAATGGCGCTGAAAGGGGGGCATATCCGGTGCAATTTGACGGACCAGACAGGCGGTCGTCTGAAGGCTATTGCCTGGCGCTGCGAGGACACCGAGATGGGCCAGCGACTGCTCCGTGACGGCGGCCTGATCCACGTCGCAGGCCGGCTTAAACCGGATGATTGGCAGGGTCGCCAGGGCGTCCAGCTTGAGATCGAGGACGTGGCTGATCCCCGGCGTGTCTGAGCCAGTTACCCCTGCTTGCGTGCCAATTCGAAGGCGTCTATAGAGCGCGCCTCGCGCCGAGTGGTCCCTTCGTCTATCGGTTAGGACGCCAGGTTTTCAACCTGGAGAGAGGGGTTCGACTCCCCTAGGGACTACCACGCGAAATTCCCCTCTCAGGTGTATCCGCTTGACTCGCGCTCAAGTGGCGAACGCGATTCTCCATTGACGGCTCCTTGCGTTACGAGAACACTGTTCGTGACGGCCCTGAAGCATGGCTCGGGGGTAGCGGGCCGGGGGATGCATGTCTGGATACGAGTTCGAACATATTGACGGACCGCCACCGGAGCGGATTTGCGGCCGCGTTAAATGGTTCGACGTGGGCAAGGGCTATGGCTTCATCGTGCCGGACGATCCCAGCCAGACCGATCTGAAAGACGTCCTGCTTCACGTCACCAGTCTGCGTACATCGGGCCGTGAAACCTGCCTGGAAGGCTCCCTGATCACCTGTGATGTCGTTCGTCGCCCCAAGGGGTGGCAGGTTGCCGAGGTGGTACTGGTCGATGAAACGTCGGCAGTGCCGTCGGGCCGTCATGCAGACGATAGTGGGCATCCCCGGCCTGAAGGGATGGACGTCCGGCCGTCACAGCGTTCGGACGAGAACGCCGGGCCCATGGAAAACGCCAAGGTGAAGTGGTTCAACCGCGCCAAGGGCTATGGTTTCGTGGTGCGTGATGACGCGCCCGGTGACATCTTCGTACACATCGAGACCCTGCGCCGGGGAGGTATCGAGGACCTGCAACC
>Ga0105047_10018734_pt1 | contig 10712 bp, 1 predicted proteins | sample MAT04_FD_78384 | JGI IMG/M metagenome (GOLD analysis project Ga0105047, IMG submission 78384) | Freshwater microbial communities from Lake Fryxell liftoff mats and glacier meltwater in Antarctica - MAT-04 (megahit assembly) | ecosystem: Environmental > Aquatic > Freshwater > Ice > Liftoff...
GGCGGACAAGGAGACCGCGGCGCTCTCTGAGTCGATCTCTACGGACCGGGTCCTGCTCGATGACCTCGCTGTCATGTACGCCCGACGCGACATCTCGACCCGCGAATGGATGACGGCACGCAACCCGATCCAGGTCCGCATCGAGGACGGCGAACGGCGCCTCGCCCGCGCAACCCGCTCCGACGCGATCGCCGGGCTCGTCGGTAACGGTACGGAGCTACACCGCAAGTGGCCGGACCTCGATCTCACCCGGCAGGCCGCCATCGTCACCGCGATCCTCGATCACGTCGTGATCAGCCCAGGCACGCCCGGCGCCCGCGTCCTCGACCCTGACCGTGTCGACCCGGTCTGGCGGCTCTGACCCGCACACAAGCCGGCCTCGCACAACCCTCAACCCGGCGGTGACGGGACCAGGGACGGCGCCGCCGAGGAGCACCGCGACCCGGGCGACCGCGACCGGGTCGGTGACCTTGACCGGCACCCCATCGCGAGCGCACGACGCCGCCACCCATGACACCAACCCGCGCGCCGTCGGCGCTTCGCCGGATCGGTGGTTATGCGTTGTTCCCATGCCTACATACCCACTGCGAAGTCGCCGCCTGTCCGGAAATTGTTGGCGACGACCTCGGATGGGCGCGGCCGCTACCGACCGGGTTGCGGGCTCGACAACGGCCGAGCTCGGGTAGCGCCGCCCGAACGAGCTGGCCCGACTCGACAGGCCGAGCCTGGCCATCGACGACGCCGGTAGGCGGTTCCCGGAGGTCCCACGAAGTGGGACCTCCAAGTGTGTCTCGACAAATTCAGGCCCCACCCGGGAACCCCAAACCGCCCCCGCCAGCCCCGGCCACGACCGCGGCCCGGACGCCGAAGGCGACCGAACCGGCGCCCCAGCGCCGGCACCGCAAGCACCGGCGACCACGACGGCACCCGCGGCCCACCGGGCCCGCACGGCCAGTAACGCCGCAGGGACTTCAGGGCGCCGTCACGGCACCAGGACGACGGGAACCAGCCATCGCACCGAATGGGGTGTGACGGACGCGTACGAGCACCGCCAGCCGCGAGCGGGACGGCATCCATCGCGACACCGCAGGCAGGATCCTCGGCGACCGAGGGTGGCTGACCGGAACCGTGACGCGCTGACCCGTGGGTTCGGTCGGGAACTCGACGCGACTTCCCGGCACCGCCGCTGACCTGCCGTTGGGAACTCGAAGTGGCGGGCCCCGGGATGGCTCGGTGGGAAGTCACCGCGTGCTTCGCACCCGGTGGCGCTGCCCGGTGATCTACGACAGTCGCCGCCGGGAGCGTGCCGCCCGAGCGGTGACCTCGCGTCCTGCGTGAAGCCCGATGGACCCCGGGGCCCGACGATCACAAGTCGAACAGCGACAGCGCCTCAGGCGCTCCCTCGGCCCGGACCGGTGACGCGGCCGCCTTGCGTGGCTTGGCCCGTTGCCCGTCAACGGGTTCACGCGTCAACACGGCACGGTTGAGCTCGGCGCGCACCAGACGGGCGAGGACCTCGGACACGTGCTCACCGTCGGCAAGGCACTTCGCCCTGAACTCGCGCCAAGTGTCGTCGTCGACGTTGATACGCGCCGTCTGCTGCTCGAACGCCGGCCGCCAGTTCCGTGGTGGTCCCATGCCTACATACCCACGGCCAAGTCGCCGCCTGTCCGGACATTCCTTCCGGGTTCTGGCGCGGCTGTCAGTGCCCGACGGTGAGTCCCGCGATCGTGCATCCGATGCATGAAAGGATCGGGCCATTCACAGAACATCACCACACGGTTGCGCGGAGCCTCCGGCCACCCTTCCTCGACCCCACGAGAGGACCGAGCTGCGCCCATGGTCGGGCGTCTGCGCCGGCCTTCGCCCATTGCCGGCTCGCGCGGCGTCCTCGCCGCAAGCTCGGCAGCGAGCAGCGGCCCGGCAGCGACAACCCGATCGCCGGCGCGACCGCCCGATCCGTCCATGGCGGTGGCAGCGTTCACGCGTCGACGCGGTAGCTGAGGGGCCAGACGTCGAGCACGATCGGTGCCACGATGCAGTCCGCCGACAGGCCAGTTCACGGGTTCACCGGATGCGACTGCTGCTGGCGCCCCGAAGCTCCACCCTGGTGGGCTCGACGCGAGTCGACCCCGGCGGCGGCGCGGTACCGCTCGACGACAACGGTCGCGACGTCGACGTCGACCGCGCCGCTGTCACCGAGCCGATCAAGATCGCCACCACAGCCAGAACGGCCGGGTCGTCCACCCGAGCAGATAGATATTGCGCGGCGGTGCTGCGCTCGACGAGCTCGCGCGCAGCCTCGGCGGTGCTCATCACGTCGTCCTCGTCGCGGCGACGATGCGTTGGTCCCATGCCCCAGTACTGCGTCAGTTCCGACCAAATGGTGACGGTCGACCTTCGCCATCATCGGGTGAGCGCCAACGATGGGAACCGCGACGACTTCCCACCACACGATCCCGAGCCAGTCGGTCCGACTTCCCAACCGCAGGTCAACGGGGGTGCCGGGAAGTCGCGCTGACCTCCCCGTGTGCCCTGATCGGGTCAGGTCGGGTTCTGCGGCCTGTCGGCTGCCCTCCGTCCGTGAGGGCGCGGGGCGCCCCACGCTCCGGACGGAACGGGGCTCCTACGCGTGCGGGCGGGCCTCAGGGCCGGGAGTGCCGGTTCGGATCCGCTTGGCGGTTGGCGGCGTCCTGAGCAGGCTCTGGCGCCTCCACGGTCCAGGTCCGGCTGGCAGGCCGGCGTGGTGCCGTCGCGTCCGTTGCCGGCCTTCTCGCGCGGGCGCGCGCGGGCGGCGCGCGCGGGCGCGCCGTTCGGCCGCCTTCGGCGCCGTCTCGCGTGCGGGTGCTTGGTGAGCGGGTGGGGCGGTGTGGGGTTCCCGGCGGGTCCTGAAATTGGCCAGACACACTTGCAGGTCCCAACTTCGTGGGACCTGCCGGGAGCACCGCGCAACGCCAGCGCCGCGACGAGGTCAACAGGCCAGGCCCGACATGGCACGGCCGCGAATGGCCTCCCTCCGACCACGACCGCAACGGTGACCGCGACGCAGGTGCGCCCCGGCAGCACCGGCCACGTGATTCCCCAAGCATGTGAACGAAGGGTTGTGTACGGTCCCCGACAGGCGGTTCATCGACGGGACGAGCCAAAGGGGCTCCAGGGAGTCGACATGGTTTCAGGCGTGGCACGTGGCAGGTCCAAGTCCGCGGCTCTCGGCAGCGCTCGTCACCGCCGGCAACGGCAGCGACGACGTGGTCCGGCGGCGCTGGTGGCGTTGAGTTTGTGGTGTGGCGGTCTGATCGCTGGCGCGGACGCGTTGTTCGTGGCGGGGCCGGCGTCGGCGAGCATCGTGCTGCCGAACGACACGACCGGCCACGCCGAGGTGACCGGGCTGGTGGACATGTCGTTGTGGTGGTGCGGCCGGTACCTGTCAGGGTCCGATCTGCAAGGCACGCAGCTCAACCCGGCCGATTACAGCTACTCGATCGACTCGGGGGATGGAGGCTGGTTCGAGTCGGTCGATCACCGCTGGATGCAAGACGCCGGCGGCGCGCCGATCGTGGTCGACATGGGCCTGTCCACCGCCGAGGTGGATCTGGTCGCCGCCATCGATCACGGCCCCGTGCCCGAGGAAGCGCTCGAGTCGACCGTGTACGCCACCAACGATCTATCGGCCCCGGTCGGGTCGTGGGAGTCGGGCGACATCTCAACGATCTTCTTGAACGGCCCGACGAATTGGTTGTCGGACGACTTCTCGACCCGTTGGGGGTTCTCTCAGCCGTACCGCTATTTCGCGGTGGCTCAGGGAGGCCCGAAGGCGTTGTGGGCTGACGGCGACAACGAGATTGACGCCTTGTGCGCATCCAACGGCCAGCAGCCCGCAACGCTGACGGCGAACGCCGGCCCGGATCAGACCAAGGTCGAAGGCTCAACGGTGGTCCTGAACGCGTCCGGTTCGAGCCAGCCCGGCGGTGCGTTGACGGTGCCGGGGACGGCGAACATCTTCGCAGCCGGGCAGGTCTCCACGGTCGGTTTCGCTCCGTCGGGTGGCGGGGCCGGGATCCGCCCGACCCAGTACTCGGGTGCTGTGGTGCCCGGCGGGGTCATCCAGTTCGGCGCACCGTCAGGCGCGGTGTACCCGTATCCGAGTGCGCCAGGTTCGGGCCCTGACGGCGACCCGGGCGGGTCGCCGTCGATGGCTGGGTTCTCGGGCCTGTCGGGCTATCAGGACAACGTGTACGCCCCGATGGTCGGGGTGTTCCTCAACGACACCACCCCAACCGCCGCTGATACGGCGCCGCCGACGTTGGACTTCACCGGGAACCATGACTTCACCGATCTGTCCCCCCTGCTGCGCCAGGTGTTTTTCATCGGTGACGGCCAGACCGCCGGTGCGGTGTTGCAGAACTTCCATGTCCCGGCCGGCGCGACCCGACTGTTCCTCGGTGTCGCCGAAGGTCTGGCGTCGGGCCCGGGCTACTACGGCGATCCGAACACCGGGCAGTGGCAGATCACCCCGACGAGTGCATCGGGCGGGCTGACATATGCGTGGCAGTTGACGGGGGCGTCCGGGCCACCGATCCAGCTGTCCTCGATGACCGATGTCGCGCCGAGCTTCTCGGTGTTCGACGAAGGCACCTACACGTTCGAGGTCACCGTCACCGACGGGCAACACAGCGCGACGGACACGACGGCGGTCACGGTCACCAACGCCAACCCGACCATCACCCAGGTGGCGTCGGACCCGGCCGCGACCGACGGGCTCACCGAAGTCACCGTGTCCTTCACCGACCCGGGGATCTTCGATTCGCATTCGGTCGCGTTTTCGTGGGGTGACGGGTCCCCGACCGACATCGTGCCCGCGCAGGTGGGTGGCACCGGTTGGGGTTACGGGTTTTCGGGGCACCGCTACGCCACGACAGGTTCCAAGACGGTGTCGGTGTGGGTGACCGACGCCGACGGCGGCATCTCGACGTCGCAGACCGTCACGGTCGATGTTGGTGGCGCCGGCCAGGGCGAGGTCGTCCCCGCCGGACCCGGCGCGGCGTTGTGGGCGACCTCAACCACCGCCAACGACACCATCAAAGTCACCGGCTCCAACAACCGGTTCGCTGGTCGGGTGCATTCCAACCGCGAAATCCGGGTGTCGGGCAGTCAGCACCAGTTCACCGGCGGCACCGAGTTCGTGACCACCCTGAACGTGACGGGCTCGGGGGCCGTGTTCAACCCCGCCGCCGTGCAGGCCGCGGCCGCACCGGCACCGTTCACTTACACGATCGTTGATTGGCGTCCCGGTGGCACCGCAGCGGTCAGCGCGGGCGCCGCCTATCACAACATGAGCTCGTCCTGTCAGGGCGGTGGTCAGAACCGCAAGTGGCAGCCCTCCAATGTGATTGCCGCGGGTGTCTACTACGTCAATTGCAACATCGCGATCTCCGGCTCCAATGTCGGCGGGAACGTCACGCTGATCGCGGACGGCACGATCAAGGTGTCGGGGTCGGGCAGTTCGTGGACACCGTACGCGTCCGGTCTGTTGTTCCTGGCTGGCTCCACCGACTCCCGGGCAGTGGACCTTTCCGGCTCCGGTCATGTGTTCCACGGGTCGATCTACGCCGGGACCGGAGGGATCGAACTGACCGGGTCGGGCAACACCCTCGACTGCGGCATCGTCGCCACCACCGCCCGCGTGTCGGGCTCCAACAATCAGGTCGGTGGCGCGAACTGCGCCGGCAGCCCCGGCGGCGGCACCGGCACGACAGTGTCGATCGGCGCGCCACCCCTGGTCGTTCCCACCCTGTCACACACCTTCACCGCCAGCCAGGCCGACATCGAACCCGGCCAAACACTCACCCTGTCTGACACGGTCCGTAACCGTCAGACCGGCCCGGGCGGGATCGGCGGCGGAGCCCGCGTGTTCATGCCTGTCCTTCTCGGTGTTGACAACCCCAACTCGACCCCGGTCACCGTCACCGGTGTCGTCTACAAGCTCGAGACCCACGACCCGACGACCAACACCTGGTCCACGTTGGCGACAACCGACCCTGCCGCCCCTGCGGCGCAACGGATCGTGACGCTCGGTCTGCGACCCAACCCAACGACCGGGGTCACTTACCCGACCGGCGGGAACCTCCTTGACGGCACCGTGGTGCCGGCGGGGCTGTTGGCGTCGTGGGCTGGTGTGGCGACCATCGATCTCACCCCCGCCCAGGTCAACACGATCATGAATCCGGTTCTTGTTGACGCGATACGGAACACGGCCGAGCTGACCGTGACCTCAACAAACGTGCGTCGTATCGCCCGCTTCGATGACCAGCCCCTCACCGTGCTGCGCACCGCCCCCCAAGCCGACCTCAACCACATCCAATCCACGATCACCTCGGCGATCTCCCCGCCGGTCACCCTCACCGACCCGGCCGTGCCCGGGTTCGCGACGCTCACCCCCGGCCAGTCCGCCACCGGCACGACGAGCACCGTGGTGCCGGTACCGGCGACCAAGTCCGGAACCGAGACCGACGCCGCCTACCAGGCACGCCTCGCCTCGATCGACAACCACACCATCTACGCCGGGGCGTATGTCCGGGCCACCGCCGGGGTCGGCGACGTGTGGGCCGCCCAACAGCTCGCCGCCACCCGCCGCCACCTCCCGATCCTCACCATCACCGCGACATCCAACACCCTCGTCCCTTCCGGTGTCGACGCGTCATGGACGGTCACGGTCACCAACACCGGCACCGCAACGGCCACCGCCATCAACCTCACGGGCACCCTCGCCGGACCCGGCACCATCACCCTGGCGGGGGTCCCCGCGACTCTCGCGCCGGGCGCCACGGCGACGGTCACCGCTACCGCGGCGACCGCTGGGCCGTCGGGCACCCACGACGCCACCTTCACCGCGCGTTGGTCAAACACCGGCGCCGCGCCTGACAGCTACGGCCCGATCAGCGCAGCAGCGTCGGTGCGGTGGCTCACCCTCACCGAGCCGGTCACGATCTCCCAGATCCAGGGCAACTTCTACCCGCTCGCCCCCGGCGCGACATCCTTCACCGCCACAACGGCGGACACGGCGGTGTTCGGGCAGAACTTCCCGAACATCGCGTTCAACCCGCCCACCGATGTCGTGCCCGGCAACACGTTCGGGATCGGCCCGGCCACGGTCCCGTTCACCGATGTCACCGTCGGCGTGAACGGCACCGCGACAGGAACCCTGCCCGCGCAGGTCGGCGCCAACGCCGCCGGTCAGGGATCGTTGACCGATTTCCAGGCCACCCTCACCGGATCCTTAACCGTCACCGCAGCGGGGAACCAGACGTTGTCGGTGATCGCCGATGACGGGTTCACCCTCGGGATCGGCGACGGCGCCACTCGAGTATCAGGGCCGGCCTCGAACACCCCGGCGGTCACTGCTATGCAGGGCTTCCCGGTGATGGGCGGCCACAACACCGTCGGCGGGGTCGCAACTTACGAGATCGTCGTGAACTTCCCGGCTGCGGGTGTGTATGACTTCGAGATCGACTACCTCAACCATCCCGGCACCGCCACCCTCGTGTTCGGCACCGCCGGCACCGCGACAGCCGATCGGGTCTTGTGGCTCGGCAACGACATGGTCGGTGACGTGTTCGCCACCAACCTCGACGGGACTGTCCACAGCCAGATCACCGGGATCGGCCGCACCGGCATGGCCAGTGACGGCACACGGCTGTTCATGGGCAACAACGTCGGGCTCATCGAGATCCGCAGCCTCGACGGCAACACGCTGCTCGACTCGTTCGTGATCCCCAGGATCGTCTATCCCACCGAAGACCTCGCCTGGGACACGGCACGTCAACGCCTGTGGCGCCTCGACAACAACAACATCTTGCGGCTGATCAACCCAGTCACTCACGCCCAGGAAGCCGAGTACCAGCTACCCACTACCGACCCGACCCTCGGAACGCTCGGCGGGATCGGACTGGACTACGACGCCGGCCGCGACGAACTCGTTGTCGCCTACTGCCAGCAACCCGTCTGCATTGCAACAAACAGCATGGTCGGCACCGTCGACCCTGACACCGGCACCCCAACCGGCACCCTGTTCTACACCCCCGGCCGATTCGCCGGCGGTGTCGCCCATGACCCCACCGACGACACCCTCTGGATCGGCGGACACACCGACGTCGTCCACTACACCCGCACCGGCACACAGCTCGGTACCTGGCCCCGCCCACTCCCCGGCGCGTACGTCGACGGCCTCACCCTCGCCCCGTCAACCACACCGGTCACCAATACCATCCCCCCCATCATCGAACTCGTCCTCAGCCCCGCCTCCGCCACCAACACAACCGGCACCACCGCCACCGTCACCGCGACCGTCGCGGCCGCCGACGGGTCACCCGTCACCGGGGCGCCCGTAACCCTGACAGTGACTGGCGCCAACCCCCAGCCGTTCCTCGACGGCATCACCAACAGCGTCGGACAGACCGTCATCACCTACCCCGCCAACAACCCCGGCACCGACACCATCCGCGGATCCACCATCTCCGGGTTCGCACCCACCGTCTCGAACCAAATCGACCGAACCTTCACCGGCCCACCCGTCACCAACCCCGGAGGCGGCAACGGCAACCCAGGTCCAACAGCAAGCAACTGCAACCCTGCAGATGGCACAATGATCACCGTGATCACCCCCCTCACCTGCACCCTGACCCCCCAACCCGGCACCACCATCACCGGCTGGACCGTCACCCTCCACCCCGCCGACGTCCCCGCCGGGACCACCGAAACCCGCACCCTCGCCACCGGAACCGGAACCACAGCCACGGCAACGATCGACCCGACCGTCCTCGCCAACGGCGCCTGGACCATCGGCATCATCGCCACCGGCTCCGACGGCGGCCAAGCCACCACCGACTCCTCCATCATCGTCGACGGGCAACTCAAACTCGGCCGGTTCCGCCAAACCTTCAACGACATGTCCGTCCCTGTCGCCGGGATCCCCATCAGCGTCAACCGCACCTATGACACGTTGGACCGCCTCAAGCCCGGCGACTTCGGCCAAGGATGGACCCTCGAGCTCGCCAACTTCAAAGTCCAAACCAACAAGCCAATCGGCCTAGGCGGTTGGGAGCAATACGAGTGCGGTGTCGCGGTCGTGATCGCCACCTACTGCTTCGCCAACCACGCCCAGCACTACGTCACCGTCACCTGGCCCGACGGGCGAACCGAGTCCTTCGACTTCACCCCACCCCAAGCACCACCCGCGTTCAGCTTCCTCACCACCGTCAACTACACCCGCCGCCCCGGCTCACGCGGAAACTCGACCCTTAGCGGCGCGCCCGGTGATCAGTTCGTGATGTTCATCAACAACGGCAACAACAACTCCAACTTCTACGTCCCGCTCACCGACGAGATCTACAACCCGAACCGGTTCACCCTCACCGGCCACGACGGCACCCGCTACCTCCTCGAAATCGGCAAAGGCCTGATCTCAGCGACGGACCGCAACGGCAACACCATCACCATCGACGACAACGGCGTCCACTCCTCCGCCGGCCCCGGGATCGCCTTCACCCGCGACCCCGCCAGCCATCGGATCACCAAGATCACCGGCCCCGACAACTCGACAGTCACCTACACGACCGACACCAACGGTGACCTCACCAAGGTCACCGACCAGATCAACCGTGACATCACCCACAACTACCAGACCGGCCACTACCTCCTCACCGCCACCGGGCCGGGGTCGACGCCGCTCATGACCACCACCTACCACCCCGACGGGCGGATCGACACCATCACCGACCTCAACGGCCGCACCACATCGGTCGATGTCGATCCGAACCTTCGGACCGAGACAACTGTTTCGCCCGATGGCCGCCAAACCACTTTGACATCGTTCGACGCACGCGGCAACGCCACGGTCGCCAACGACATCTTTGACGGCACCAACCATCCGTCGCACTTCGCGTACAACTCCCAAGACCAGGTCACTTCGCGTACCGATCCGAACGGCAACACCTGGGTGGCTACCTACGCCGCGAGCAACGACCTGCTGACCTTCACTGACGCAAGCAAACGGACGACGACTCTTGAGTACAGCGGGTTCGGGCAGCCTTCGAAGATGACCGACACAAACGGCGGATACGTCGGGTTCACCTACGACACCGACGGAAACCTCTCCCAGCTCCGCGACCCCGACGGGAACATCCGCACCTACACCTACAACCCCGACGGCACCCTCGCCGCGGCCGACGACCCCGTCCACCCGACGACCACGTACACCTACACCTCGCAAGGGTGGCTGGCCACGATCACCGACGGGAACGGACGAACCACCGCGTACGCGCACGACCCCATGGGTCGCATTACCGTCGAGAACCGGCCCGAAGGCACCATCACACGCACCTACGACGGGGCCGGGCGGAAACAGAACGTGACGGGGCTCGGCACCACCGTGTCGTACACGTTCGACTCCCTGGATCGGATGACCCAGATCACGGGCTCGACCGGGAACTGGGCCTATACCTACAACGGCAACGACAAGGCCACCATGAGCCTCGACGGGGCCGGCACGTGGACATACCACCACGACGCCGCCGGCCGCCTCGACCAGGTCACTAATTACGTCGGGCGAACTACCAACCTCACCTACACCTACGGCGGCATCGACACCATCACCCGCCCCAACAGCGTCACCACCAGCAACACCTACGACGCCGCCGGACGACTCACCGACATCA
>Ga0105047_10018737_pt1 | contig 10711 bp, 6 predicted proteins | sample MAT04_FD_78384 | JGI IMG/M metagenome (GOLD analysis project Ga0105047, IMG submission 78384) | Freshwater microbial communities from Lake Fryxell liftoff mats and glacier meltwater in Antarctica - MAT-04 (megahit assembly) | ecosystem: Environmental > Aquatic > Freshwater > Ice > Liftoff...
CTGCTGCGCCAGAAGAAGTTGACACCGATCCTGTCGCGCCTTCGCTCGCGGGCAAGGGGGCGGGACTCGGCGCGAAAGCTTCCCCGCCAATCGTGCCCATGAAAGGCGAGGAATCAGCGACGGAACTTCCACACAAGGCCGTCGTGTTCTCGCAATGGGAAACGATGATCTTTGAGGCTGCGAAGGTGCTCGACAAGATCGGCGTTGGGTATGCGGTGCTGCACGGCGGGTTGTCCGGCAAGGATCGCAAGGAGGCGCTCGAGAAGTTCAAGACAGACCCGACGTGCATGGTGTTCCTGAGCACCGACGCGGGCGGCACCGGCTTGAACCTTCAGGTCGCCGACACCGTTATCAATCTCGAATTGCCGTGGAACCCCGCCGTGCTGGAACAACGCATCGCGCGCGTTCACCGCATGGGACAGAACCGCCCGGTGCGGGTCGTGAACTTCGTGACGCGTGGCACCATCGAGGAGAAGGTGCTGCGAACTCTGGAGACAAAGCAGGGGCTCTTCACCGGAGTGTTCGAGGGCGACGCCGACGAGATACCGTTCGGAGCGGTGAACGCGACCGGCTTCCTCGACACGATGCGCGAACTCGTAGACGAGGGGGCAGGGGAGAGGGGAGAGGGGGGATTGAAGAACGCCGAGATGACGGGGCCTTCTCTCTCCCCTACCCCCTCTCCCCTACCCCCTGCGACGTCGATCTGGCACGGCGTCGCGCAGTTCATGGAATCGATGTGCGTATCACTTGCTGATCCGGCAACATTGAGCCAGATTCCGCCTGAAATCCGTGAGAAACTGAAGGCTGCGGCGTTACGAATTACGGTTCAACTCGGAGCGGGCGCTGGCTCGTGACAGTCTGGTGGGACTAATTGGTACGAACTGTGCAACCTTCATCTCTCGACAAAACGACCCGTTGCGGATCAGCGGGCCATCATCTAGTAGAGTGGAGGAATGAGTATGTCCATCAAAACTTTTGCCGTTGTGGCCGCGGTGGCCGTCGGCACTCTTGCATTCGCGGATCGGGCTGAAGCGCAGTATCGACGCGGCGGATCGGTCTACTCGGGCTACAGGACCCCGTACTCCGGAGGAAACGTGTACAATTCGAACGGGTACTACTCGAACAGAGGGTACTCGAATGGGTTGTATTCGAACGGGGTGTACTCGAACGGGGTGTACTCGAACGGGGTGTACTCGAACGGGGTTATCCAGTCAGGCTACAGCCCATATCGTAACTCGTACTATTCGCCATATTCGAGCGGCTACAACTCGTACAACAGCGGCTACGGCGGCTACACGAGCGGCTACGGCGGCGTCTATAGCGGGTACAATGGTTACAACGGGTTCAACAACATCTACAGCACCACGCCGAGTGGTATCAATGTTGGCACTTCTGGTGTGATCATCGGTGGCATCCCAATCATTCGATAACGAGTGTCCACCGGAAATGGTACGAGCCGCGAGGTTAAACCTCGCGGCTCGTACCATTTCTCTGCGAGTATTCTACTTCTCTTTGGCGAGTGTGAGGCGTTTTCGGATGAAGTCGATCACGGTCGCGTGGGTGGCGTCCACGAGTTTCTTATCGCCGCCACTTAGCCCGTGCCCCGCCCCCTTCACGGTCAGCAGTTCGTAACCCACCATTTTATCGTGAAGTGCCTTTCCCATTTCCACAGAACGATCATACGGCACGTCGGTGTCATCCGTACCGTGAATCATTAATGTCGATGGATATGCGTCGGTCACGATACGCACGGGGCAGTACATGTCGAGCTTGGCTTTGTCAGTCACGGGATCGAAGCCGGTCACTTCCTTCGTCCATGTCCCGTTCTGCCGCAGGTAGTGGTAATAGCGGCCGCGGGCCTTGCCATCGAAGTCCGGTTCGCTGCCGGTGATTGCTTTTACGCCGATAGCCTTGAGCGCGTCCTCTTTCGAGATCAGCGGCACCGCCTTGCGGTAGTGTTCCGACGGCTTCGCAATCCAGTCGCCGTCCACATCGCCGTAACCCCAATACGCCACCAACGCCTTGGGCTTCGGCTTCAACCGCGTGCCCACCGTCAGCGTGAGATACCCGCCCGCCGAGCCACCGCTGACGATCATCCGATTGGGGTCGATCTTCAGGAGCTTCGGGCCGTCTTCGCGGAGCCAGCGGAACGCATCATCGACATCACCGATGATGTCTGGCAGTTTCGCCTCAGGAGCGAGGCGATAGTCGATGGAGACGAGCACGAAGCCCTCATCGCGGCACAGGTCGAGGAGGTTTTTCGGCACCCCGGCACGGTTGCCCGTAACGAGTGCGCCGCCGTGAATCCAGACGAGCACGGGGCGAACTTTCGTGTCGTCCGCACGGTAGACGTCGGCCTGGATTTTCAGGTCGCCGACGGTCTTGTAGGTGTGCGCCTTCTTCACGAACGCCGGTTGCTCGGCTGTCGCCGAGTTCGACATCGCGAGTAGAAGCAGGACTCCGAACGCGGAAGAGGTCGTTCTCATAGCCGATCTCCGGGGAAGTGCGGACGCAATATCGTCCTGTCGCACAGCGAGGGAGGTGAGCGTACCCGTCCAAGTGACGGGACGCAAGCGTTCACAGATTGCGGATTGTTCCGACATTGCTCGGCATAGCAGTTGCATCAATTGTCATGCCCGGACGAGATGTTGCTCGTTCGGCTTGGTTTTCTGGGCAATGCCCAACTCTCCTTGGAGGTAGTTATGGTTCGTCGTGCATTCGCACTCGTCGCAGTGGCAGCGTTGTTCGCAATCAGTGGGCAAGCGATTGCCGAAGAAAAGGCCGGCACCCATGAGGGGAAGGTCGTCAAGGCAGAAGCTGGCAAGCTGACGATGACGGACAAGGAAGGCAAGAAGGAACACACCCATGCTGTTCCGGCAGATGCGAAGGTTAGCTGCGATGGCAAGGAATGCAAGATTGAAGAGCTGAAGGCGGGCGCGTCCGTGAAGGTGACCACCGAGAAGAAGGGCGACAAGGTCGTCGTGACGAAGGTAGAAGCGAAGACGACCTGACATCAGCCTTCGACGATCTACGGCGGGCCGGGGAGAAATCCCCAGCCCGTTCTCGTTCCTGCACCGTGTCCACTTCTGAATCTGATCCGCGGAAGGCTCACTCTTGGGGAAAATTCGAACTTGCGGGCTGACGCGAACATGCAGTTCGGCGTCGAAACTCGCTTCACACCCGTGACTGGGTTGGCTCCTTCGGCGGCAGGAATTCGATGTTGCTGGTAACCACGTCGTACAACGCGCCGACAACCATGAGCTTCCCGGCTTTCACCAAATCGGCCAACGCCTGACTCTCGGTCAGGAGCGTCTCCACCGAGAACTGCACGTTCCGCCTCGCCACGCTGTTGGCGAACGCTTCCTGCTCGGTCGGCGGCAAATGAGTGAAGCCCTTACACGTCCCCACGTCGAGCGATTGCTGGACAGCCCACAGGATGTGATCGATGTGCTGACACCCGGTTGCCTCAGCAGCGGTCTTGCCGGAGCACGCGAAGCCTATGGCTGCGTTCACCGCACCGCAACGGGTGTGCCCCAGCACGACGACTAACTTCGCACCCGCGACCGCACAGCCGTATTCGATGCTCCCGAGCACCTTCCGGCTCGTCACGTTCCCGGCAATGCGGGTGCTAAAGATGTCGCCGACGCCGAGATCGAAAACGATCTCCGCAGGAACTCGTGAGTCGATGCAACCCAGCACGACGGCGAGCGGATGCTGCCCCGCCGCCGTCGCTTCCACCTGACGCCCGAGGTCGCGAGTCAGTCGCCTGCCGGTGCGGAAACGCTCGTTACCGTCTTTCAAAATCTGGAGCACCTGCTCGGGCGTGATCGCAGCCTGAAGGCCGCGCGTGGAGTGATCCACGTACAGAACAACATCCTCTAACTGGTACTTGCGGCGGAACCCGACCATGCTCACTTCAACGCCGCGGGCCGGCCCGGTCTCCTCCTTGAAGTCGCGAATCACGTCGAGAATGTCCGCGTCGATGTAGTCCGTGTTCTTGGCGTCGAGGAGGACATGCCCGCCTCGCGGCACGCCGTCCAGCACGCGCATCAGGGCCGCCTTGTTGAAGAAGCTCACTTGGTTCGCCAGTTCAATGTGGAGCACATCGCCGCCCAGGTGCTTCTCCACCACGACGCGAACCGCACGCCTCGCGTTGCTCCAGAGGATGAACGCCGTGCTCATCGCCAGCCCGATCATGACCCCGATGAGCAAGTCCGTGAGGACGATCGACACCACCGTTGCCACGAACGGCACGAATTGCGACTTGCCGCCAGCCCACATCTGTCGAACCAGGCTCGGGCTTGCGAGCTTGATTCCGGTGACGAACAGGATCGCGGCGAGGCACGACAGCGGAATGTAATTCAGCCACGTTGCCATGAACGCGACACTGACGAGCAGCAGGACGCCGTGGAAAATCGCGGAGAGTTTCGATTGCGCGCCCGCGTTGATGTTCACGGAACTCCGCACGATGACCGACGTAATGGGCAACCCTCCGACCAACCCGGAGGCGACATTCCCGAAGCCCTGCGCGATCAGTTCGCGGCTCGGGGGCGAGTTCCGCTGCTGTGGGTCGATCTTGTCCACGGCCTCCAGATTCAAGAGCGTCTCCAGGGAAGCCACGGCAGCCAGCGTGAAGGCCGCGAGGTAGATGGCCGGGTTCGCCCACTGCGAGAAGTCCGGCAGTCGCAAGAACCCGAAGAACTCGGCGGCGCTATTCGCCACGGGCACCTGAACGAGGTGGGTTGGTTCGACCACCCAGACGCCGCCGAGATTGCGGAAGAGGACCGCAAGGCCGGTGCCAAGCAGTACGACAACCAGCGGAGCCGGCACGGCCGATTTCTTCAAGCGCTTCACACGATCCCAGCCGAAGAGGAGGAACACCGACAGCACGCCGATGAGCGCGGCTCCGGGTTGGATGTCGGCGAGAGTTTGGTACAGCTCGGTGAACGTGTTCTCGTGGTCGGGTTGTCCGAACGCCATGTCGCCTTCCGGGTCGGGGTCGTGGCCGACGACGTGCGGAATCTGCTTCAGAATCAAAATGATTCCGATCGCGGCGAGCAGTCCCTTGATGACGCTCGACGGGAAGAACGCGGCGATAAACCCCGCGCGTGCGAGTCCGAGGCCGATTTGGATGACGCCGGCGAGGACGACCGCGAGGAGGAACGCCTCGAACGATCCGAGAGAGACAATCTGTGCCGCGACCACCGCAGTCAGTCCGGCAGCAGGGCCGGCGACGCTGCTGTGCGAGCCGCTCAGCAACCCGACGAGGATGCCGCCGATGATGCCCGCAAGGAGTCCGGAGAACAGCGGGGCACCCGACGCGAGCGCGATGCCGAGGCAGAGCGGGAGCGCGACGAGGAATACGACAAGGCCGGCCGTGAGGTCGCGTCGCGGGGAGGGTGGCGAACCATTGGTATGCGGCATTGAGCAGAATCTCCTGAGTGTGCTTGGGGAGGTTAATGAGCCAGTGAGTGTTGGGAAAACGCACGCGAATCCAGGCCGGAGCGATCCGGTCGGATGGCGTGATGATGAGATGTGTGACGCGGCTAACAGCGCAGGGTGGACGTGCGAGCGATTCGGCCAAGGGATACTGTCTGTGCCGATAGCGATGCGCGAGTGCCGGGGAGCGGAACACGAGTCACGTTACCGTGTCGGTTCTGCCAACCGATTGAGGCCGTTGCGGTCCGCGAGGGCGGTGTCGGTATCGGGTCTGAGGCGTTTGTCTGCCCGTCTTCGCCACTTTCACCGTTGCTGGGGATCGGTGACTCTGTTTCCGTTTCTGTTGGGACGCCGGTGAACGCGGAACCAACCACCATCGGAAATGGAGCCAGTCCCGACATCAGGAAGCACGCCAACAACGCCAAGGCGCGGGCGTACCCGCTCGGGTTGGTGTGGCGCGTCAGTGTTTGGGAACCCCGCTTCATGCACGCATTGTATCGGTGGGGTGTAGTCCAATCGAGCCCAGCCAGTGAGCGTCGTTTATACTCGGTCGTAGATAGTGGTCCGCTCGCTCCGCGAGCGGTTCGCAAGCATTTGGAAGTGCGGAGGAGCCGTTGGATTCGCAAGCCGCTCGCGGAGCGAGCGGACCACTATCACAGCTTCTCAACGGTTCCCACCAACTTTCCAGACGCGCACCCGAGCCCAGCCAGTATCACCAACCCCTTCCCCAAGGGGCATCGGGGGAGAAGCTTGTTTAGCGAGTGCCCTGCCGCAGCGTGGACGCGGTATTCGCCTTGAGGTTGGTCCACACTTGCGGCGACAGATCCTTGCCCGGCCAACGCACCGTAACCTTGTCGATGATGTGATTCTCGCCGAGTCCAATCGTGATCGGCAGTTCACTTTGGCTCAGGTAGCCGCGTGTCCCGACCAGATCACGACGATGCGTTCGGCCGCCGGCTTCGACGGTCACCTGTGCCCCGATGGCGCTCGTGTTCGCCGTCTTGCCGTCGCCGACGAGCGTGAGCCGCAGGAACTTGTTGCCGAGCTTCGTATCGTTCCGCAGCAGGCGAGCCCGGCCGTTGTTCTCCACCAACACCACATCCAGATCGCCGTCACCGTCGAAGTCGAGGAACGCCGACCCGCGACCCACGAGCGGCCGGAACAGATCCTTGCCCGCGTCGGCTTCGCCAACCGACTCGAAGACGCGGGCGGGATCGCCGGTGTTCCAGAACAGTTGCACCGATTGCGCGAATTGCTGGCCCGCCTGAACGCGACCAATCTCCGGTTCGAGGTGACCATTGTTCACAAGCAAATCCAGGCGGCCATCAAGGTCGTAGTCGAAGAAGAAGGTGCCGAACTTCAGCGGGAAGCGGCTCGGGCCGGCGAGCCCCACCGCGAGCGCCGAGTCGGTGAACCGCGGCTTCTTCGGGTCGGCAATGGTGAGGAACGTCAGCGGTTCGTTGGCGAAGTTCGCGATCACGATGCCCTGCTTGCCGGGCAAGTGTTCGCCAGCGTCGATGCCCATAGCGCCGCGTGCCCGACCTTCCGCGTATGCCGCGTTCGACGCCAGCCCCTTCTCCTCGAACTTGCGGCCGTTCGCCGTCGGCACGTTGTGGAAGAAGAAGTTTCGCACGGTGTCGTTCGCCACGATGAGATCGGGCCAGCCGTCGCCGTCGGGGTCGCACACGATCACGCCGAGCGCCTTCGCAACGGCCCGCTCTTTCGCACCCGCCGCCGTGCCTTCCTTCTCGACCACGACCACCCCCGCGACCGCCGACACGTCCTCGAACTTGCCGTCGCCGAGGTTGCGGTACAGGGCACACTGCGAACCCTCGAACTGCTGTGGCGGCAGATACGCCCGGCCGATTCCGGTGAGCGTGGCGTCGATGGAAAGGTCCACGGTCGGCGACCAGTTCACATATCGGCACACGAACAGATCGAGCTTGCCGTCGAGGTCGTAGTCCACGAACGTCGCGCTCGTCGCGAACTCGATCGGCTCACGCAACTTCAAGAACCCCTCGTTCGACAGGCCATCGGGCCACTTCCCTTGCGTCGTGATGCTCGCGCTCGCCGTGATATCCTCGAAACGCCGTTTGCCGTCGGCCCCGGCCACGTTGCGAAACAGCTTGTTGCCGCCGACGCCCGTGACGAACAGATCGGGGAAGCCGTCGCCGTCGATGTCGCCCGCACACGCTCCCATGCCGTACATCGACACGAACAACCCCGCGGCAGCGGTCACGTCCTCGAAGGTGCCGTCCCCCTTGTTTCGGTAGAGCGTGAGACTCGATGACGCGACAGGATTCTCGGCTGGTAAGTGACCGGGCCACTTCCGCGCACTCACGAACAGCAAATCCTGCTTGCCGTCGTTGTCGAAGTCGAGCACGCAGACGCCGCCGCCCATCGTCTCGGGGAGTAGCTTCTTCCCGGCGGCACCGTTTAAGTGCGTGAACGTGATGCCGGCCGCGTCGGTCACATCGGTGAACGTGACCTTCGGCAGCGGGATCGTTTCACGTTCCTTGTTCGGGGGCACGACGGGCGGCTTGGGCGCTGGCGATGACGCGAACCAGTCGGTCGTCAGCAGAATCACCGCGATGGCGATAAGGCTGAACGCGACGAGAACGAGCGCCATTCGGAAGAGGGTGCGATACGTCATGATCGTTGTGGTATTTCGTCGTGAAGCAGCCGCCCCAACGGGGCGGCCACGACATCAGCGGTTCGTCGGGTAAATCACGATGCCCTCGGCGGCGGCGTTCGCGGCCGGGTTCTTCTCGCGGTACTTCTGCGTTGTGGCAGAACGGGCCAACTCGTCGGGCTTGTACATCGCGTGCGAAAGCTGGTGCACGCTCGCGAGCGCCGACGCGAACGCCGCTTGCACCGTGGCGTCCTTCTCCGCGTGGAACGCCGGTCGCAACTGCGCGATCAACGCCCGCACCGAGGGCAGACGCGGGTTCGCCGGATCGGGCGGACGCTTACCAAGCGCAACCACCGCGGCAGCGAGATCGGCGGCAGCCTTCGTGCGATCCGCGGGCGAGGCTCCCGCTTTCGTAGCCGCTTCGCCAAGTTCCTTCAACCGCTCTGCCGAAGGCGGTTCGGGTGGAGTCGCTACGGTTACCGTCCCGTGGCCGAGTTGCTCGTAGCACTGACTCAACCCGAAGTGCGAATCCAAATCCTCCAGATCGACCGCGAGCGCCCGCTCATACGCTGCCACCGAACGCAACAAGAACGAGCGTTCGGCTTCCGAGTGCGGCACTTCGAGCGTGCTGCGTTTGTAAAGCGTGCGGCCGAGTTCCGCCAGCACAACGTAATCCCGCGTGAAGTCGAACTTCGGCTTGCCGTCGCCGTGCTTCGGTTGGTTCGCCGGGTCCACAATCTTCTCGAACAGTGCAGCGGCAGCGTCGAGGTCGGCGGCGCTGGTTGCGTTCTGAGCCGTGAGCAAACCGTTGAACCACGCCAGCAGCCACCACGGCGCCGGCGGGTCGCTTTCTTTCGCGGCGTTCAGTTCACGACCAGCCTCCGCAAGTCGCTGAGCCCCGCCCTGCTCCATCAGCACGCGAGCCAGGTTCACGTGCCCGTGCCAGACGGCGTCCTTCGCACCGAGGGTCAGCAGCTTGCGGAACGACGCCTCGGCTTGCTTCAGGTTGCCGCGCTTCATGCCCGCACCGCCCTCGATGAAGCAGCCGATGCCGTAATCGTTCCACCGCTGCCACGGCGGCTTGATCGCCGACTCCTGCGGTGGCACACTCTCAGCAACACCTGCCACCGGCAGCACGACGCGATCCTCGCACATATCCACGATGGGCAGCTTCGGCACCGGCTTCCCCGACTCCTTGTGCACGAGTTCCATGTACTTGTAGTCGAACTTGCGGTAACGCAGTTTCACGGTGAGTTCCACGGGCCCGGTCACGTCGGGCGGCACCGTCAGTTTGTAGTGCGCGACTTGCCCGGCACCCGGCGGAATCTGCTTGTCGTACAGCGGCGTGAAGATGTCCTGCGGGTTGCGGCGGTCGATGCGGTTGCCGTTGCGGTCGAGCATGTGAACGTTCACGAAGTGCGACCACGGATCGACCTCGCCCGTGTCGTCTGGCCCCGACAGTGCGCCGCTGCGACCGATCACCCTGCCGCCAGCAGTCGCCTTGAAGTCCACCCAAATCTCGTTGGAATCGACCGTGCCCTGACTGAACGGGTGCCCGATGTTCAGCGTGCGAATCACCACCTCAATGATGTGCGTTTCGCCTGGCTTGAGTTGCGGCAGTGTCGGCCGAATCACCGCGGGCAACTCGCCCTCGGCGTTGATCGGCTTCACGCCGAACAGGTCGATTCGCAGCTTGCCATCGCGAAGGAACTCGGCGGTCGTGTCGATGGCCTTCTGCAACTGCGGCTCCTGGCCCGCAAGCCGCGGCTCCTTCTTCAGCAACTCGAACAGGCCGGTATTGGAACCGGGGAAGAAGTGGCTGTGTCGCTTGCGCGTGCCCGAGCCGTCGAAGTCCTTCGAGCCGAAGTCGCCACTCGGCTCCAGCGGCATGTGGCACGACGAACAGTTGTCTTTCTTGCCGGTCGGCGGGAAGTAGAAGCTCCGCGAGCCGTTGCCCATGCCGCTCAGGATGAACGTGTCGTAATGGTTCTGGCCGCGGAGGAAGTCCTTGTAGTGGTTCAGTTCCACCGGCAGGTGCACCTTGTGACACGTCGAACAGAACTCGGCGGTCTTGTGGTGCGGCTTCAGGAACGTCTTCTTGTGCAACTCCGGCTTCGCCTTGATGAGTTGGTTGTTGAGCCACTGCAGCGAGGCGTCAGCGGAGAAGGCGAACGGGTAGTGCTGGGCTTCCTCGATGGTGTACGCGGCGTTGCCGATGGGTGCGTTCACGTGCGTGATCGAGTGGCACACGACGCAGGTGATGCCCGCGTGGGCGGTCGGGTCGTTGATGATGTCGTAATTGGGGTCGTCGAACTTCCCGCTGAAGAACGGCACCGGGTCGTGACAGCCGGCACACCAACGCGAGGCGTTCATCTTGCCGTCGCGTTCTAGCGACACCTTCCGCGTTTCCTTGACGCTGAACAGGTACGCCGGGTTGTTGAACGAGCTGAACTTGTGCGCCGAGTGCAGGTGGTCGTTGAAGATGTCCTGGTGGCACTTCATGCAGTACGTGTCGAGCATCATCGACTGCTCGGAGATGAACTTGCCGTCGGTCGTGCGCGCCTCCGACGGGAAGAAGTAACGCATGCCTTCCGGCGAGCCTTCCCGCCCGTACTTCTGCGGGTCGAGGATGTGAAACGC
>Ga0105047_10018740_pt1 | contig 10709 bp, 10 predicted proteins | sample MAT04_FD_78384 | JGI IMG/M metagenome (GOLD analysis project Ga0105047, IMG submission 78384) | Freshwater microbial communities from Lake Fryxell liftoff mats and glacier meltwater in Antarctica - MAT-04 (megahit assembly) | ecosystem: Environmental > Aquatic > Freshwater > Ice > Liftoff...
ACTTCAGGGTAATGAATTTAGCAGGAAGAGGGTTTTTACCCCTTCCTAATAAATTCATTTAGCTGAAGGAAGCTTCTCTCGCGAAGGGGATGTCAAAATTTTGCAAAGTTGAGCTAAGTTGAGTATATATACTCAACTTAGCTCAAAGTGAGAATTTGGGCAACGCGAAAGCTCTCGCGATTGAACAATCGAAAGCAAGCCCATATTATAATATTGGCTTACTTTCGATTGTTCAATCCCTAGGCTTTGGCGCAGCCGAAATTCTCACTTTGAGCTAAGTTGAGTATATAGAAAAAGGGAAGCCTCAAAAGTGTAGATCACATGAACAGTATGGCTTGCATATTTTGTATTTCCTATCTAATATGTACGCTGTTACTGACAGCTAACTTAGGAGTCCTATGGCTGATTTAAATAAAGAAACGATCAAGAAATTGACCCGGCTTTGTAGAATTGATTGTACAGAGGAAGAATGCGATGCCATTTTAATTGATTTACAAAAAATTTTAGAATATATCGAGCAATTGCAAGAGGTTGATACTACAGATGTTCCTCCTTGCAACCATGTTCTAGAAATGGTTAATGTGATGCGTGAAGATGAAGTAGGCGAGGTTTTGGATCGCGAAGCTTTCTTAGCCAATGCTCCTTCACACATCGGTGGAATGATTAAAGTGCCCCCGGTTTTGAAAACTCAAGAAAAAGAGGTATAATGCATCACTTATCTGCTATCGAACTTCGAGATTCATTCTTAAAAGGTGAATACTCCGCTGTTTCAATTGCCCGGCACTATTTAAAGCGTATTACAGCTTATGACGGACTAATCGGTGCTTTTTTAAAAGTTTATGAAGACAAAGCCTTACAGCAAGCTGAAGATTTAGATAAAAAAAGACAAACCGGCCGAGATTTAGGAAAGCTTGCAGGTATTCCAGTAGCTATTAAAGACAATATTTTAGTCAAGGGTGAGATTGCTACGTGCGCTTCAAGATTTTTAACCAACTATCGAGCGCCTTACAATGCTACGGTTGTGGATTTGCTATTGAAAGAAGGAGCCATTCTGATTGGTAAAACCAATATGGACGAGTTTGCCATGGGCTCATCTACAGAGAACTCGGCTTTGCAAAAAACACGCAATCCATGGAATTTAAAATGCACTCCGGGAGGCTCTTCGGGTGGGTCTGCCGCTGCAGTAGCAGCGCGTTTATGTCCGATAGCCTTAGGAAGTGATACAGGAGGGTCGACAAGACAGCCTGCTTCTTTTTGTGGAATTGTCGGGTACAAGCCGACTTATGGTCGTGTTTCACGTTATGGACTTGTTGCTTTTGGATCATCTTTAGATCAAATCGGGCCGATGACAATTACTTCCGCCGATGCCGCTTTAGTTATGGAAGTCATCGGGAGGCATTGCCCGCATGACTCGACAAGTATTCAAAATGGACCTGAGGAGTATCTTTCCGCGTTCAAAAAATCGATCAAGGGCATGAAAATCGGAGTGCCCTGGAAGTTTTTAGAAAAATTAGCAGATGAGCCTAAAAAAGCTTTTGAAAAAGGAATTGAAAAAATCAAAGACTTGGGCTGTGAAATAGTTGAAGTTAATCTGGATATTTTGAATTCTTCGGTAGCTGTCTATTACATTTTAGCTACAGCAGAAGCTTCGACTAATTTAGCCCGTTTTGATGGAATTAGATATGGACAAAGGTCGCCGCGTGCTCATAATTTGGACGAGGTCTATGACTTTTCAAAGGAAGAAGGCTTTGGACACGAAGTCAAGCGCAGAATTCTTTTGGGAACTTATGTTTTATCAGCGGGATACCAAGACGCCTACTATCGTAAGGCTCAGAAAGTTCGTACCCTTATTTTACGTAGCTATAATGAAGCATTTTTGAAATGCGATCTGATTGCCTCGCCCGTTTCCCCTTTTGCAGCATTTGAAATTGGTTCGATCAAAGATTCTTTACAGATGTATTTAGAAGATATTTATTCAATAGGGGTGAATTTGGCCGGTTTACCTGCTGTCAGTATTCCTAATCAATTGAGCAATGAAGGCAAGCCTATGGGTTTTCAACTCATCGGACCGCAGATGCAGGATCGATTGGTATTAAATATGGCTCACATTTTAGAAAAAGAACTACCTTTTAAATACGCTATTCCGGAATCGGCTAAGGAGAACATAGATGACAAATAAACATAATCATCCTTCCCATGATGATTGGCAAGCAGTCATTGGATTAGAAATTCACGTCGAATTGAATACCAAGTCTAAATTATTTAGTACTGCCCCCAATCGATTCGGAGATGAACCGAATACAAATATTACCGAAGTTTGTACGGGTCAGCCTGGTGCATTACCTGTTTTAAACAAAGAAGCTGTACGTAAAGCTGTGCAATTCGGCTGTGCAATAGAAGCAGAAATTGCAAAGTTCAGCAAATTCGATCGTAAATCTTATTTCTATCCCGATAGCCCGCGAAACTTTCAAATTACTCAATTCGAACATCCCATTGTTAAGGGTGGGATTGTGATTGCAGAAGTAGAAGGGGTTGAAAAATCTTTTGCGGTGAATCGCGTACATCTTGAAGATGATGCCGGCATGTTAAAGCATTTTTCAACTTTTGCCGGTGTGGATTACAATCGAGCGGGATGCCCTTTAATAGAGATTGTCTCCGAACCGTGCATTCATACTGCGAAAGAAGCCGTAGCGTATGCGATGGCAGTTAAAGCGATTTTACAATATATCGATGTTTCTGATTGTAATATGGAAGAAGGGTCTTTACGTATCGACACTAACATATCTGTCAGGCCTAAAGGCGAGAAAGAATTACGGAATAAGATTGAAATCAAGAACATGAATTCATTTTCTTACATGGAAATGGCCATTAAAGCTGAAGTATTTAGGCAAATCGAAGAATATCAAAGTAAACCCCATCTTCCCCATGATTCCATTATTCATCATTCTACGTACCGTTGGGACCCTGAGAAAAAAGAGACTGTGCTCATGCGTCGTAAAGAATCGGTCGATGATTATCGTTATTTTCCTGAGCCTGACTTAGTTCCTATTGTTTTAACGGACGCTTATATAGAAGAAATTAGACAAAATCTACCGGAACTCCCTTTAGAACGTGAAAGACGATATGTGCGCGATTTAAATCTTGCCACCCATCAGGCTTTTGCTCTTACAAGCGAAAAAAGATTGGCTGACTATTTTGAAGAAGCGTTAGAGGGGTGTTTAAATCCACGCAGTCTCTCCAACTGGATTTTAGTAGAGTTTTCGGGTCGTTTAAAAGATAGGGGAGAAAACCTTATTTCTATCGGAATTAAGCCGGAACATTTAACAGCTTTGATTAATTTCATTGAAGAGGGAAAAATTACAGGAAAGATTGCTAAAAGTGTTGTGGATGAGATGGTGGCTAAGCCGGGAACTCACCCGAGCGAAATTATTGCCGCCAATTCGGATTATCAGCCTTTAGACGATTTGGCAGAAATTGAACGTATGGTTGATGTTGTGTTAGCAAGCCAACCCCAATCCATCATTGATTTTAAAGCAGGGCGTGATAAGGCGTTTGCTTTTTTAGTCGGTCAAGTCATGAAAATGTGCAGAGGAAAAGCTTCTCCTCAAGTAGTCAATGATTTGTTAAAGCAGAAAATTGAGAAAATGTAATTTAAAAAGAAGTTTGGATGATGATTCGATCGTAATTCAGTTGAAAACATACAACTCTTACCGGTATGTTTTTTTACTCGGTTTTAAAAATTTCTAGAGGCATAACATGAAAAGAATTTTAGCATCTGAACTTCTGCAGCACCTGAATCAACAGGTGATTTTAAAGGGTTGGTTAAATAATACACGTTTATTGGGAAAAATTAATTTTCTAATTTTAAGAGATCGTTCGGGGCTTTCTCAAATCGTCATTGAATCAAAAGAAGAGTTTAAGAAGATTTCACGCTTGCAACCGGGTTCGATTTTAACAGTGGCCGGAACAGCTGTTGCTTCGTCCCAAGCTGGTTTAGGGGTGGAAATCATTCATCCATCGATTCAAGTCGAAGTGCCTATTCATGATGTGCCTCCGGTAGAATACTACAAACCTGAAATTCCCTCCGAACTAGATTTTATTTTAGATCACCGTTCGATTTCTTTAAGGAATCGTCAAATTCAAGCAGTTTTTAAAATTCAGGCTGAGCTTACCCATGCTTTTCGGCTTTTTATGCATGATCGTGTAAAAGCAGTGGAATATTTTGCACCCAACATCATTGGAGCTTCTTCGGAAGGGGGTGCCGAGTTTTTCAATGTAGACTATTTTGGGCACGTAGCGACACTCGCTCAAAGCAGTCAGCTCTACAAACAAATGATGGTGGGAGTTAATGAGCGTGTTTTTGCTTTAATGCCTTTTTTTAGAGCGGAAAATTCTCACACCACACGCCATTTGACAGAAGGAAAACAATTCGAGTTTGAAATGGGGTTCTTCGATGATTGGACCGAGATCATGGATATTCAAGAAGACTGCATTAAATACATTATCCATTACTTGCACGAAAATTGTCCGCATGAGATCAGCTTATTAGGGAACCAGATAATAAAGGCTCCTCAGGATATTGCATTTCCTCGCGTCACCTTTGCGGAAGCTCAAGAGATTTACTTTCAACGTACAGGTCGCGATGAGCGTGAAGAACAGGATTTAAGTCCTGCTGCCGAAAAAGAGCTTTGCTTATATGCTACAGAAAAATATGGCACGGATTTAATCTTTGTTAAGGATTGGAAGACATCCAAAAGACCTTTTTATTCTTTTCCGAATCCTGAAAATCCTGAATTGACAAATACTTTCGACCTTCTTTGTGCAGGCACGGAAGTCACTTCCGGAGGACAGCGTCGTTATACCTATGATTCCATGATAGAGGGAATAAAATCCAAAGGGATGGACCCTAACAGCTTTGAAGATTACTTAAGTATTTTTAAATTTGGAATGCCTCCTCACGGGGGTTTTGGAATGGGATTAGAGCGCTTAACAATGACAATTTTACGTTTAAAAAATATTCGTGAAGCTTCTTTATTCCCTTCCGATCCTAAACGAATTGCGGGAAATCGCATAAAAGCGAAGATCTTTTTTGGAGAAGAGAATATCCGTAATGAGATCTTTCGCATCCTTAAAGATAAAGGGATAGCATTCGAGTCTCTAAGGCATGAAGCGACTCCGACCTCCGAAGATTCAGCACGCGTAAGGGGAACCTTGTTAAGTGAAGGAGTCAAATCGCTAATTTTGAGAGGGAAAAATACTAAAAAAAATTATCAATTTAATATTCCTTCGAACTTGAAACTGGATATGAAAGCTGTGGCTGACGCTGTGGGGGAAAAATGTGAATTTGAGACCCGAGAAATATTGGAAGAGCGTTTTGGTTTGTCTGTAGGCGGAGTTCCTCCATTCGGTTTTCTACTAAATTTAGATACTTATTATGATGAAGGTTTGTTGAAAAATGAAAAAGCCGCTTTTAATTGCGGTCGGTTGACCGAGTCGATCGTCATGAAAGCAAAAGATTTAATGGATTTAACGGAGCCAAAAGTCGGGCAATTTGCAAAAGAATAATAAGAGCCTGTTTTCAAATTGAAGTGCCCTCCGGATAGCGTGAAAGCTCTCGCGGACGAAAAATTGTACCCGGGTCCATATTTTTAATATTGACCTGGCTGCAATTTATCCATCCCCGAGGCTTTGAAGTAATCCGGAGGGCACTTCAATTTGAAAACAGGCTCTAAGTCTTGAGATAAACCTCTTTCGAAATTTATCAAGTGAATAGAATTCGAAAAAGGTGTGCAACTTCCGGAAAACACCCTTTCAGAGACAAATAGGTTCTAAATATTCCTTGAATAAGTCAAATTTATCGGATAGAGTGAAGTAAAAAAATACTTCAACTCTATGGTGAAAATGGTTGTCTTTCGCGCTTTGGCCGCTCTTTTCTTCTACGTAGTCATCATACCTTTACAGGCACAAGATTTAACGTTCGATTCTTATAGACAAGAGACGAGTTCAAAAGTGGAATTGGATTTAGACACGGCTATCTATCTTACCTTAACTCACTCTCTGACCCTTCATGTTGCTAATGATGAAGCCCACTCGAGGCGTTGCCAAGTTAAGCAAGCTGGCATTTATCCGAATCCCGGTTTTATCTATGAAATTTAAGATTTTGCCGGCAATAATAATTGGAGAGGTTGGAGTAATCGAGAAGAGCGCTACATTTACTCACAACTTTTTGAAACAGCCTGGGAAAAGGCGTTTGTGGCCTCAAGCTGCTTCTTATCAATTTTATGCTACTTTAGTCCGATATGATGTATCAAAATTAATTGTACTAAATCGCTTAAATCGCGCTTTTATCAACGTCTTGGCATCACAAGAACTATCAAAGCTCGCTCAAGATCAAACAGAGATTGCCAAAGAAGTGTTGCGCATTGCCAGAAAAAGAGTGGAACAGGAATTTCCATTCCAATTCCTATTTTCAATCGCGATCAGGGGAATGTAGGGCGTGCTTATTTTGATAGGCTTAAAACAGGGAGTCACGGCCGACAGCTCCGGTTTTTACTCGAATCTAAACTATCGATTTTTATGAAGAATTATTTCAGGCTTATGAAGAAGCTTAAAGAACTAAAAATGTTTCATTGCCAGCTGCTACCCAAGCGTTTGAGCTATCCCAAAAAGGATATAGGGAAGGAAAGTCGGTTAGGATTAAACGTCTCAGACGCATTGGAAGTTTTAGCGATTGCCATGGGGGGTGGAAAAGCAGGGCAACTTTTTGAAGGAGATCGTCGATTTGATTTGGTTGTGAAATTGCCGGATAGCTTAAGAGAAGATTCTGTGACTCATAGCAACTTCCCCATTCCTCTTCCTGCTACTATTACCGGTGACGATAAAAAGCAAGCTCATTTTCCTTACGTGCCGCTTAGCGAAATTGCAACTCTAAATGTCACTGAAGGATTAAACGAGATTAGACGCGAAAACGGCAAACGATTTATTTCCGTTTACACAATGTTCACAAAGGCACAATTATGAAAAACAATAAAATCGATTTCTTTATCAAACCGGAGATTAATCAAGTTCTGTTAAGAGTCGATAATCAAAATCGAGTGCCCCGGCAAGTTTTTTAGCTATTTTTTCGCCTAGCGTACGCTTACCATTTTCAATATTGGAAATTTCGTTTTGACTAACGCCACTTTTCTTTGCTAAAGCTATTTGCGACATATTTTCTCGATAGCGCATTCCGCGCAATACTAATCCGGCTTTTTTATATTTTTCAATTCTGCCTTTTGCCAATTCTTCCCATGCAATTGGCGAATCATCTTCTAAATTCGCATATTTATCTAAAAAATCTTCCAGTTTTTTTATATTATTTTCTGGAATATAAGAAATTTTTTCTATACCGCGAGTTACAATAATTATTTTACAATCATTGGTATGGTGCGCCTTCATGCGATCCGACATAAAACACCTCTATTTTATTTTCCTTTTTGTTAATCAATTCGCAACAAGCTAAAATGTAGGTTTTCCTTTTCTTAAATCGCAGTGGTAATAAGATCGTTTTTTTTTCATGAATAGTCCGATAGTTAGGCCAATTAATCAAAGCCGGTCCATTTAATTTTAAATCTGCAACCAGTGCACCTATAGCATCTGTAATTGAAGGTCTTAGACCATTTTTGTTTAGAGTTTTATACTGTTTTTTCGCTTCTCGTGAAAGATCGACAGCCCACTTAATAGTCATTCTATTTCCTTGTTTAATTTATAATATCATAAGATTTGTCATATGACAAATAAAAAGAATCGATTATATAAACGGGGGGGGGAGTGTAGTCTTAATTCTATCGAGTTTCGGTGAAAAGATCCGTGAAAAAATGGCCTAGGCCTAGCCTTTTTTATAAACGTAGTGCCTATTAAACGTCTTATTTTCCCTTCTTCAGGTCATCTTTAGCTCAACTTTGTAAATTTTTGATTGCATATTCGCGAGAGAACCAAACTCCGGTATATTCATTTTCGACGGAAGAGGTGCTTTAAATCTCTCGAGAAGTTTAATTAGCCTCAGCAAGGCTTTCCCGCAAGATGCATGCAAAGATTTGCAAAGTCGAGTTAATAAGTAGTTGAATGTTAAATAAAAAATTAGTTATGATATTAGATCATAAATTTCATTTGACACAATGTTCACAAAGGCTCAATTATGAAAAAAAATAAAACCGGTTATTTTGCATTTTTTTCAGTTACTTTTCTGGCTTTATCGTTTTTCGTTCTTGATTATGCAAATGGGGAAATTGAGTCAACGGACGAGAAAAGCGTTCAAACTAAGGAGACGGAAAAACTAGAACCGGAAGCAACAACTCAGCCTAAGGTTATTAAAGATGATGCTCTACAGCAGCATTTTGAATATTATTACAATACTCCATCCGACCTCAATGAACATATTCCGGTTTTGCGCGATTTGGCAAGTCAATGTTGCTCTGTTACTGAAGTTGGAGCAAAATCCCTTGTTGCTACATGGGGAATCCTTAAAGGACTATCTGAAAGTCCTTGTGGAAAAAGACATTACTTAGGAATCGACTCGATTTCTCCACCACGAGAAAGATTAGATTATGCAAAAGATATTGCTGAAAAAGAAAATATTGATTTTAAGTTTTGGGCAGTTGACGAAATGGTCATTGTACCGGAGCCATGCGATATGCTTTTCATCGATTCTCTCCATACTTATTGTCATTTAAGTCATGAACTCGAAGCATTTTCTCCAAAAGTTCGCAAGTTTATTTGTATGCATGATACAAGTGAACCTTGGGGTAGTAAGGATGATAGCGTATATCGAGGCGACTATGCAGAATATTCAAAAAGTTTTGATAGAACAAAGCGAGGCTTATGGCCTGCTGTAGAAGATTTTTTACAAAGACATCCTGAGTGGTGTTTGTTAGAGAGAAGAACGAATAACCACGGTTTTACAATTCTTAAACGTAATCCTGAAAGTCCTATTAAAGAGTATACCTATCACCCTGATGTGGAATACACACTCAAAAACAAGATGGTTTTATGTACAGGCCCTTCTCTCGATCGTTATCAGCGCTTGAAGGATGTAACAGAATCCGATTTGCGAATTGTGCCGTTTAAGAAAATATTTGTCACAACAAATGATCCTAAAAACATGTCGATAAAATTTCTTGATAAAAAGCCTGTTACTCGTTTGAATTCATACACTCAACATCAACTGGGTTGTATTAACTGCCTCATCGGCTCACTTAAGGATGCGGCGAACGATCCGGAACTTGATGATGATGATATTGTGATGTTTAAACATGAAAGTTGTTTCATTAATGATATGCATTTAGTTAAACAAGCAGTGGGGAAAATTCTTGAAGGGTATGATATGGTAGCTAGAGCTTGGCAATATCCTTACAACCCTAGAGGAACTGACGGATTTTTTGTGAAAGTTTCAGCTCTTCGTGAAGTGATGCCGACAATCACTTATATTAATGAATTCCCACCTTTTGCTCCTTATTGCGAATGCTATTTTGGTCAAAACATTGCAGAAAAGACCAAGGTCTACGATATTCCTTATACGCATTTGAATTGGGAAAACACTGAACTTGGTTTTTGGCATGTTCCGAACGGATTTATTCCGGGTGCGCAATTTTGGGATAAATCAAATTATGACCAGCTGTATAATTAAAAAGAAATTTGTTTTGTTTTTTTAGCATATACTCAAATCAGCTCAAAGTGAGAATTTGGGCAACGCGAAAGCTCTCGCGATTGAAAAATCGAAAGTAAGCCCATATTATAATATAGGCTTGTGCGCCCAGGATGGGCGTATCCTAGTTAATGAAAGATTAACCTTAGCCCTGATAGGAGGGAATATGTAGACGAAGGCAAAGGTGTCCGAAGAAACCAAATCAAAGCTCCATAAATGGGAAACAAAGCAATGACAAGGCCAATTAGGAATCTGAAGGAAGCTGGAGTCAAATTTGCCGCTCAAACGAAAGTGAATTTATTACTCGAAAGGTTCAAATCAAGAGCTTACAATTGCTGATACCTATTTGAAGGAATATCCTGGACGATTTACTTCATACCAAAAACGATTTATCCGAGCCACCTGCGACTCCCCCTTCACCTTCTATATTATTGAAGATGTCATTTCGGAGCACAGGCTCATTCTAAAAGACATCTTCACGCACAATCAAGTCGGGGTCAAAGAGCGCAAGGGGACTCAAAATGTCGAAAAAGACAATATCATATTTCGCCGACATGTCACTCTTGATAATCAATCGATCATGGTAGGCTTTGCTCCATTCCTAATCCCTAATTGTTATTTTTTCGAGATTATGATTGCGAGTGATTCTTTGTACAAATTAATATCGATACAAAATTGCACATTAGAATTATTGACGGATAAAGATTTCGAACTTCGGAAATTATATTTTGACGTTCTGGAAAAGGCTATGAAACATACAAAGTAGTGGAAACACAGATCGTGAACTCATATTTCCACACGATTTTCGATTTGAATTGAATTGTTTTCCTCGCGAAACATTCGACAAGTTGTTTGAACTTTGTCAAGGGGAAGATCCGGAGGATTGACTATCCTCTTGATCAAGTAATACCATTTCGGAAAATTAATTGTTTGTTTTAGCCCACTTCCTTGTACATAATCGTCGAATAGATTCTGGAATATCGACGTAGTTGTTCCAAGCCTCGCAACATGATTTGACAATGTCGTC
>Ga0105047_10018742_pt1 | contig 10708 bp, 11 predicted proteins | sample MAT04_FD_78384 | JGI IMG/M metagenome (GOLD analysis project Ga0105047, IMG submission 78384) | Freshwater microbial communities from Lake Fryxell liftoff mats and glacier meltwater in Antarctica - MAT-04 (megahit assembly) | ecosystem: Environmental > Aquatic > Freshwater > Ice > Liftoff...
AAGTGCCCACCCTCTCCACTGCGGCCAGCGCACAAGTGGCGTGGGGATCACGGCTCGCCGTGGCTGCCGCCACCCAGCAGTACGACCACATGCTCAACCACCTCCAAGGAACGCATCGATGATCCACGACACCGTCCTCGCCCCATACTTCTCCACGGTGCACCACGCTTCCGCCACCGGCGACCGAGTGCGCTACGCCGACGGCATGGGGCACCTTCCGGCATCCGAACGGGCTCGGATCACCCACGACCTCCAGGCCGGGCTCCCCGGCTACGCCATCGATCAATACTGGGCCAACCAACCCACGATCTTCGCCGACTACGACCACTGCACGATCGCGGAGCGAGCCGACGGCACCGTGGTGGGATTGCTCGGTGCCCGCTGGTTCTCGGTAGACGATCTCGACGTGCTCTACCTCTGGACGGCACAAGTCGCCACCTCGGCACACCACGACGGCACCCTCATGCGTCTGGCCACGCACCTCTTCGACCGGATTCTCAACGAACGCGGATGCCCGCCGGTGCTCGCCACGAAGACGTTCAATCCCAACGTCTACGACATCTTCTTCCACAAGCTTTCGCCGATCGAGCAGGTGGTCCTCTACCCCACGATCTCCGCCGTCCCGTCACCTCCGGCGGTGATCGACCTCACCGACGCCTCGTCGGTCGCGCCCGCCCCACCGCTCGCCAATACCGGCCGCGTGGCATCACGTATTGCTGCGAGCCTGTGGGCAGAGCTGGCCTTCGACGCCACGACCGGCGTGCTTCGGGGCGGCCAAGCCAGCGTGGCCCCCGACTTCTTCCCCGGCATGCCCCCGGGTCGCGACGCCCGAACCGAGCAGTACTTCCGCACGCACCTCACGCCGGCCGACCAGGTGCTCTGCCTGGCCCTGTTCGACGAAGTCGCCGCCACCGAACTGCGGCGTGCGCTCGATCTTCTGCTGGACGTCGCGTGACCACCATCCCGTCTTCCTCGTCGGTGATCGAGTCCGCTCCGAACGCCGGTTTCGATCGGGGAGCCCGACTGCGGGTGGTGCTCCTCGGGGCAGGGTCCGCCCTGCTCTACGGCGGCTGGGCGACATGGGTGAACCGAGCGGATGGCGCGGTGCGTGCTGGGCTCATCCAGGCCCTTCTCAGCTTTGCCATCACCACGGGACAGTCGGCGCTCGTCGAGTGGCTCTTCACCCGCAACCGTCGTCGCTCGCCGGGGATCGGCCGTGTGGCGGCCACCGTGGCTCCCACCTTGGCGGTGGTAGGCGCCACCCTCGTCACCGTCCACCTGCTCGCCGGCACGCAACGACTTGCCGCCACGATCGCGCCGTCGATGATCATGGGGTTCGTGTTCATCTCGATCTATGCGCTGGGCCTCGATCGGCGCTCGCAACACCACGTCGGATCTCCGTGACCCTCTCACCCCGGCCCCCGCCCGACCCGTCCCCCTGGGGGGATACCAGCCTGCTTGCCGTCGCGCTCGATCTACTGCGCAACCACCTGGTCGACCCACCCAGCGACCCGCCCGCCAACGTCGGGCCTCCCGCGCTGCCGTCCACCTTGCCATCGCGAGGGATGGGCAATGCGGCGGCCCTCGATCTGCTCGCCGGCCTCGTCCTCCCCGGAGCGGCGATGCTCGACGCTCCGGGTTTCGTGGCCCAGATGGATCCTCCCACCGCCCCCGTGAGCGCCGCCGCCGCCACCTGGACCTCCTGGCTCAACCAGAACCTCCTCCATCCGGGCACGGCACCGTCCACCCTCCCCCTCGACGAACTCGTCGTGGCGTGGCTGGCCGCCGCCTTCGGTTTCGACGGCGGGCATGTGGTGGCCGGCTCGAGCGTGGCGACGCTCACGGCGTTGTGGGCGGCGAGAGACGTCGGGGGCGTTCGGGAGGTGGTCACGTCGCGAGCCGCGCACGTGAGCGTCCGCAAGGCGGCCGAGATCCTCGGCTTGGCCTACCGGGAGGTCGACGTTGATCGCCACGACCGGCTCGTCGCCGCCGCCCTCGGCGACGTCACCGGCAGCGCCGTTGTCGCCGCCGTCGGCACGGTGGCCAGCGGTGCCATCGACCCGTTGCCATCGATCGTGGAACGCCGGCCCGGGTGGCTGCACATCGACGGCGCATGGGGTGGGCCCCTCCAGTTCTCCCCCGCCCACCGATTTCGTCTCGCTGGCATCGAGGCGGCGCAATCGATCGGGTTCTCCGCCCACAAGTTGCTCTACCAACCCAAGGGCTGCGCCTTCGTGCTCTTCGCCGATGCCGCCAAGGCGCAGGCGCCGATGACCTACGGCGGGGGGTACCTGCGCGCCCCGAACATCGGCGTCGCCGGCAGTCGTGGTGCTTCCACCCTGCCCCTCGCCGCGCTCCTCCTGTCGTGGGGCGCCGACGGCCTGGCGGCCGCGGTCGATCGTGTGGTCGACCAAGGGCAGCTGCTCGCCACCGCACTCGCCGATAGCGGGCGGTTCGAGATACGCCAGACCCCCGAGACGGGCATCTGCCTCTTCCGCCCGATCTCGCGCTCTCCCGACAACCCTCCCGCTGCCGTGCGTACCCGCGGTGTGTGCGTTTCCCATGTGGTGATCGACGACGAGGTGTGGTGGCGGGCGGTGATGGTGAACCCGCAGGCCGACCTCGAACTCGTGGTCGCGGTGCTGGTCGAGTCGCTGGTCGAGTCGCTGGTCCAGTCGCCGATCGAGTCGCCGATCGAAAGTGCGGGCACGGACGGATAGCGTTCCCGCCCATGTCCTTCCCCACTTCTCCCCTCGTCGCCGGCGGACTCGTCGGCGGGTACGCCGCCGCCCGCTACACCAAGAAACGCCCACTCGGCGGGGCCGTGCTCGCGGTGGCGGGAACGATCGCCACTCGCTCGTGGCTCCGCACCACCTCGCCAGCGGTCACCGGCGTGCTCCTCACCACCTACCTCGGTGGGTTCGGTGCGTCCCATCCACTGGCCAAGAAGATCGGGGCGTGGCCGGCCGTGTTCACCGTGGCCGGGATCTCGGGCGGCGCGGCGTGGTTGCTCGCCGACCGCAAGGCGCCGTAGCCGGCCGGCGCTGCAGCGTGCGCGAATAGGTGAACGTCCGGCGCTCTTGACCCGCCGGGTTTCCCGCTCCCGTGGCTCCTCGATTGCTCGTTCATCGCTTTTCCGCTCGTTACGGCCGCTCGGGCCCGGCAGCGCTCCAAGGGCCGCTGCCCCCGAGTCGTGGCTCCAGATCCCCGTGCGGCCCCATCCGCGCTGCCTCTTACAAAAACTCGCAGAGATAGGCGCTCGGCGCGTCGGCGCGCACGTCGAACCCACTCGACCCGGCCACCTCGAACTGCGTGCCCGCGGGATAGGCCGTCCATTCGGATGCGCCATCACGACGGAGCACCAGCTCGCCGGTGACCACGGTCATGCGCTCGGGGGCGTCGGTGCCGAAGTGGTACTCGCCGGCCGCGATCACCCCGACCGTGAGCCGTCGACCATGGCGATCAAAGCCGATGCTCTGCACGCCGCCGTCGTGATATGTGTTGTGTACGAGGTCGGTCTGAGCGGTCATGACCGCACCCTGCCCCACCACCATGGGCGGCGCCAAACTCCGATGAGGGGCCCGAGGGGTCAGGGCTCGAACGGGTCAGGGCTCGAACGGGTCAGGGTTCGAACGGGTCAGGGTTCGAACGGGTCAGGGTTCGAGGGGCCGAGGGGTCAGGGTTCGAACGGGCCTTTGCCCATCTGGTCGCGGACGGTCACGACCGGCGGGTTCGTGAGCGTTCGGCGCTGCCAGTTCGCCCCGTCCACCACCAAGGTGTGGCCGCTGATGAAACGGGCGTAGGGCGAGGCAAGAAACGTGGCCGCCCAGCCCAGCTCGCGCACGCGCCCCACGCGCATGGCCGGTTGACAGGCGTCCTTCTCGTGGGTGCGATCCAAGTTCCCTTTGATGTCTTCGGTCATGTCGTCGTGCGGGAACAGGCCCGGTACCAGTCCGTTCACGGCGATCCCATAGGGCCCCCACTCCACGGCGAGCGACTCCACCATGTTCTTCACACCGGCTTTGGCCGCAGCCGAATGGGCGAAGCCGGGGCCGCCCGTCCAGGCATACGACGCACCGATGTTCACGATCGAGCCGGGGGTCCCCGCCTCAATATGCCGGCGGCCGAACTCTCGGGTCACGAAAAACGTGCCGTTGAGGGTGATGTCCACCACCGTGCGCCAGGCGTTCGGGCTCATGTCCTCCGCCGGAACCGGGAAGTTGGCGGCGGCGTTGTTGATCAGCACGTCGGGCAGCCCGAGGTCGGCCACGATGGTGTCGAAGGCTGCGGCTATCGAGTCGGGTTCACGTATGTCGCACGCCACCGTGAGCACGCGGCCCCCGTGTTCGGCCGCGACCGCACCCACGTCGGCCCGACCGGCATCGAGGTGTTCGGGTTTGCGGCTGGCGATGGCGATCGACGCACCGAGCCGGGCGAACTCGGTGGCGATGGCCTTGCCCAGCCCGGTGCCGCCACCGGTCACCAGCACCACCTGACCGGCGAAGGTTCCGGGTGGAAGCGCGGCCGCGCCGAGCGGTGGCGGTTCGGGAAGTCCCATGGTCAACTCGCTTTCGGTTGGATGACTTCCGCGTTTTGGTCTCCCGCGCGCATCAAAAGTGATGCGTTTGGGAGACCAGAACGCGAGGGTTCGGGGGGTTCGCGGGGTTCGCGGGGTAAGCCGAGCACGTGCTCGCCCACGATGTTGCGTTGGATCTGGCTGGTACCACCGAACACCGATGCAGCCCGGGCGGTGAGGTAGGTGTCGAGATCGGCCCCGTCGAGCAGCATGGTGTCTGCCCCCCGAACGGCGAGCACCACCTCGTGCACCAGCTGATCCACGCGGGTGAGCAGCAGCTTGTCGACCGAACCCTCCGGCCCGGGGAGGGTGCCGTCACGGCGAGCGGTGAGCGACCGGCGGACATGCAGCTCGAGCGCCCGAAGTTCCACATGGGCCCTGGCCACCCCATCCCGGGCGGCCCGGTCGAGAACGAGATCGCCGATGTCCACCGAGTGCATGAGATCGGTGAGGGACCGCCGCAGACGAGCCACCCAACCGATGTCGGCCGGCCCCCGCTCGTAGGCGAGGAGTTGCCCGGCGATCGCCCAACCCTGACCGCGGACACCGAGGAGATTCGCGCCGGGTACCACCACGTCATCGAAGAACACCTCCGCGAACTCGCGCGTACCACTCGACGTGACCAGTGGCCGGCAGGTCACGCCCGGTGCTCCCATCGGCACGAGGAACATCGACAACGCCGAGCCGTTCGATGCCGCGTCGGGCTCCGTTCGGGCGAGAAGGAGACACCAATCGGCGAACACGGCCAGGCTGGTCCACACCTTCTGGCCACTGATGCGGAAGGTGCCGCTCTCGACGTCGTGCTCCGCCAGCGTTCGGAGCGAGGCCAGGTCGGAGCCGGCATCGGGTTCCGAAAACCCCTGACACCAGCGGGAGTCGCCCCGCAACATCGAACGGAGGTGAACGTCGCGCTGCTCCTCGGTACCGAAGATCGCCAACGCGTGGGCGAGGTGGCCGATCGGTGGTGACGGCGGCGCGCCGGCTCGGCCGAGCTCCTCGTTGAGGATCGCTTCGTGCCTGGCGTCCAGTCCCCGACCGCCGAAACGCTCGGGCAACGACAGGCCCACATAGCCGGCCCCGGCCAGCGTTCGATGCCACGCGTGGAGCGCTCCGGCCCGCGCCTCGGGATCAGGGGGAAGCCGCGCCCCGTCGCCCGAATGCCCGGCCAGCCAGGCCTGCAGCTCCGCCCGGAACAACCGCTCCCCGTCGCTGTCCTCCCAGATACTCATCCGCCCGCATTGGCGTTCTGGTCTCCCGTTTGCATCAAAAGTGATGCGTTTGGGAGACCAAAACTCGAGGAGGTCATGGGGTAGTCGTCATCTGGGTCAGCCGCGCCGGTAGTCGGGGGGGTGATCGCCCGCTCGACCCGCCTTGAACTCGGCGAAATCATGGCTGGTCGTGAGCACCGTCTGCGCCAGCAACTCCTCCTCCATCGACGCCCGCACCGCGGGCGATGCCAGGTTGGCGATCACCCGTCGGGCCAGCTTGATGGTGAGCGGGGGCGCCGCCGCGATCTTCTCCGCCATCTCGCCCACAACGGCGTCGAGGTCGTCGGCCGGCACGATCCGGCTCACGACGCCGTACGCAAGCGCTTCGTCCGCCGACAGCGCTCGGCCGGTGAGCACGAGGTCGGCGGCCACGCCATGCCCCGCCATCTGGAAGAGTCGGGCCACGCCGCCGGTATCGGGGATCACGCCGTGGGTGGCTTCGGGCAACATGAACCGAGCCCCCTCGGCGGCCACTCGGATGTCGCACAACAGTGCCCGCTGGAACGAGCCGCCGATGGTCCATCCCTTGCACGCCACGATCACCGGTACGTCGAGGTCGAGCACTTGCAAGATGCCCCGGTGACCGCGCTGCATCAATTGGTGGTGCGTGAGCTCGGTCTTGTTCGTGCCGATCGAACCGACGTCACGGCCCGACGAGAAGCTCTTGCCCTCGGCGCGCCACACCACCGCCCGAACCGACGGCGTGTTGGCGATCTCGGTGAAGGCGCCAAAGAGCTGCGCGTCCATGTCGTCATCGAAGGCGTTGTGCTTCTCGACGTTGTCGTTGGTGATCGTGGCGACGTGGTCGTCGATCTGCAGGTGGACCGAGCCGGCCATCGGACTCCTCTCCCGCGTTTCGGTCTCCGAAACGCATCAAAACTGACGCGTCTCGGAGACGAGAACGCGAACGGGGGCTACTTCACGCTGAAGAAACGCTGGTCCTTGAGTTCATCGATGGTGAACGTGGGCTCGGCGAGCAGCACCAGCGTGTCGAGGTCGGTCTTGGGCACCTGATACACCATGCTGCCCGTGACCGTCCCTCCTGGTTGGAGCTGCGTGGTGACGTCGAGCCGGTCGGGCAGCGAGGCAAACGTGGTGTTGATCGTGGCACCGGTCTTGGAGAGCAAGTTGAGATCCACATTCGTGAACACCGAATCGGGATCCTTCCCCACGTTCTCGATCTTCAACCGGACGATCACGTACTGCTTCCCGGTGTCGGGCTTGTAGATCGAACTCTCGGCCGCCATCGTGGCGTTGGCATCGATCTCTGCGCTCACCACCGTGATCTTCCAATCCTTGGCCACCTCGACCGTGGTGCCGATGGCGAAAGCTTGTTGCGGCGAACGGCCAGGGCCATCGCCACTGCCGAGTTGGCCGGGCCGAGTGGTGGTGGTGCTCACCGTGGCGCCGATGGCGACAAGCCCGATCCCGCCCAGCAGGCACATGCCCAGAAGCACACCACCGATGATGAGGAGCGTCTTGCCGGCGTTGCTCTTCTTCGGCGGCGCGTACCCCATGGGGGGCATGCCCGGTGCGGGATAACCAGGCGGCGGGTAGCCGGGGGCGGGATAACCGGGGGCGGGCTGACCCTGCGGCGGCGGGACGGACCCGCCCGGAGGCGGGTAGGGGCCGGCAGGTGGGGGGACGTTGCTCATGGCCGTTCCTCAAAGGTGGGCGTGCACATGGGCACACGATGTTCGGTGGAGGACGCCGCGACGGTGCTGGCCACACGGCACTTCATCGGGACCGACTCGCCGGCCGGACCACGACCCCCACATGATGCCCGAAACGACGCTGGCTCGCGGCCATCTTCGGAGCGGCCTTGGCGGATGCGCATCACTCACGATTTCCCCACCGGGTGACCGTCGGGTCTTCGTCGGGTCTTCGTCGGGTCTCGTCGGGTGAGCCCCACGCCGACTTGGCCGCAAATTCTCCTGCGGGCGTGGCCTTCTCGACCCGCGGTCCCTTTCGCGATCGTGCCGCCGGTCTGCCATCCTCGAAGGCCCTCCCACCATGACCGAACCACACGCCCACGCCCCTGACGACAACGAGGACACGTCCACCGAACGCGAGCGGTTGGCCTCGCTCACCGACCAGCTGCTGGCCATCAGCGCCGATCGTTCCCTACTCGATGTGCTCACCGACGAGGAACGTCAACGTCTGGTGAACGCCGCCGGCGGCGTGTTCTCCCCCGACCCCGAGGCCCGCCGCCAACAGATTCGGGCTCGTCGCCGCAAGCAACGAGCCGATCGAATCGCGACGGCCGAAGCCACTCGGGACGACACTGGCATTCGCCAACTTCGAGCCAAACCGGTGTTCGTCACGCCGGACATCTACGCGCCCGAGCGTTTCGATCCCCTGCTCGACCCCGCCTCGATCACGAACGCGTCGCACGAGGTCACATCCCTTCACAACACCACCCGCCCTTTTCCGTACTCCGCGGTGGCCGACGAGCTGCATTGTTACGTGTGCAAGCAGCACTACTCCCTGGTCCACCACTTCTACGACCAGCTCTGCCCCACGTGCGCCGAGTTCAACTTCGCCAAGCGCAATGAACTCGCCGATCTCCGTGGGCGGGTGGCGTTGCTCACGGGCGGGCGGGTGAAGATCGGCTACCAGGCAGGGATCAAGCTGCTCCGCTGTGGGGCATCGTTGATCGTCACTACTCGATTCCCTCGCGACGCGGCCGAGCGATACGCCGGCGAGGCGGACTTCGCACTGTGGCGCGACCGGTTGGAGATCTATGGGCTCGACCTCCGCCACACGCCGAGTGTCGAGGCGCTGTGCCACCACCTACTCGTGCGATACGACCGGCTCGACTACATCGTGAACAACGCCTGCCAAACCGTTCGTCGGCCACCGGCGTTCTACCGGCACATGATGGAACGGGAGCACGCGTCGGCCGACGCCATGAGCGATGACGCCCGCGCGCTGCTCGGGCACGCGCCCGAACGCGCACCTGAGAATGCCCTGCCCGCCCTCAACCCGGCCACCGCTCTTTCGCGATTGGAGGACCGGGCCTGGGTCGATGCGCCCGCACTCTCGCAGATCCCGCTGGTCACTGGCGACGACAGTCGGGACCTCCGCCTCTTCCCCGACGGCGAGCTCGATCAAGACCTCCAACAGGTCGACCGACGTGACACCAACTCATGGCGGCTCACCCTGGCGGAAGTCCCCACTGTGGAGCTCCTCGAAACGCAACTCGTGAACGCCGTGGCGCCGTTCGTGCTCAACGCCAGGCTCAAGCCGCTGATGCTCCGCACATCAGAACGGGACAAACACATCGTGAACGTGTCGGCGGTGGAGGGACAGTTCTACCGGCGACTCAAGACCACCCGTCATCCCCATACCAACATGGCCAAAGCGGCGTTGAACATGATGACCCGCACCTCCGCCGCGGACTACCACGCCGACGGCATCCACATGAACAGTGTCGACACCGGGTGGGTGAGCGATGAGGACCCGATCGCCATCGCCGAGCAGAAGGTGGCGGAACACCGATTCCACCCGCCGCTCGACATCGTCGACGGTGCCGCTCGCATCGTCGACCCGATCATCGACGGCGCCAACACCGGCACCCACGTTTGGGGCCAGTTCCTCAAGGACTATCGCCCTACGGACTGGTGACTTCGCGTTTTGGTCTCCGAAACGCTTCAGAACTGAGGCGTCTCGGAGACCAGAACCATGAGGTTCCGCCTGTCACGGGTCGTCGTTCACCACCAGGCCATAGCCCAGGCCGAGGTAGCCGCCGAGTTGGGCGTTGACCACGTCGTGAACGGCGAGCACGATCACCTCGTCCAGCTCGGAGATCAGGTCAGCTTGCACGGTGATCGTGACGTACTGCACCGTTTCACCGGGGGCGAACGTGACGGTGCCGGATGCGGCCACGTAGTCCGAAGGAGACTGGGCCTTGTCGATACCGGGCACGTCGGCCGTGTTCCACTGCGCGGTCACCACGGATGCCGATGTCCTGGTGAGGTACACCGGGATCGAGATCGTCGTGGTACCGGAGTTGGTCTCCCAGATCGTCGCCACGCCGGGCGTGACCTGTGTCGGCCCGTCGTTGTCGACGATGTAGCCGAAGCCAAGCCCGAGGTAGCCACCAATCGTGGCCCCCGTGGCTCCGGTGACCGACACGATGGCAATTTCCCCTTGCTCCACGGCAATGTCGCCGTTCACCGTCAGGTTCACGTATTGCAGGGTCGTGCCGGGTGAGAAGGTCACGATGCCCGAGGCAGCCACGTAGTCCGAAGGGGACTGGGCCCGGTCGGAGCCGACGGTGTTGACCGTCGACCAGTTGGCGGTGACGGTGAAGACGGACGGCCGGGATAGGCGGATCGGGACGGCCAGCACGGTGGATCCGGCGTCGCCCTCCACGATCGTGCCGGCACCGGGGACCACAGCGAGGGCCGAATCGTCGTTGACGATGAGTCCGAATCCGACGCCGAGGAAGCCGCCGATGGTGGCGCCACCCGTGGGGTTGGAGAACCCGATGACGGCAAGCTCATCCTGCTCCACGACGGCGTCGCCGTTGACGGTCACCGAGATGGTGCGGCTCGTCACGCCGGGGTCGAACGTCAGCGTGCCCGATGCGGCCACGAAGTCGCCGGAGCCGTCGAAGGCGACGGTCTGACCGACGGTGACGGTGCGGTCGTCGCCGGCATCGGCCTACAACGGTTCGGACAGGCCGGCCCGGATCGTGCCGGTCGCCGCCGCGGTGTCCTGGCCGTCGGACACCTCGAGGCGCACGTTGAACGTGCCGGCCTGGAGGTAGGTGTGGGCCAGCGGACCCGCAAGCAAGGTGCCGGTGGAGGCGGCGGTACCGTCACCCCAGTCGACCGAGTAGGTGAGGGTCTCGCCGGCG